>Ga0081538_10003094_pt1 | contig 15822 bp, 12 predicted proteins | sample TabmetS5T2R1_FD_71022 | JGI IMG/M metagenome (GOLD analysis project Ga0081538, IMG submission 71022) | Tabebuia heterophylla rhizosphere microbial communities from the University of Puerto Rico - S5T2R1 | ecosystem: Host-associated > Plants > Roots > Rhizosphere ... | reverse complement strand
ATTGCCCTTGCTTGTGCTCGGTAATCCGGGTGATGTCTCCAGGTGTGTTGATGATATGCGGCGTAATAAAAAGTAGCAAGTTATTCTTGTCCCTACGCCGCGATTCCTGCCGGAAGGCCCAACCCAACACGGGGAGATTCCCCAGGCAGGGAACATTTGTCTGGGTTTCGTTGTTGTCTTCCCGGATGAGGCCACCGATGACGATGGTTTGTGCATCATCGATCACCACCGTGGTTTCTGCCGAGCGTTTGGTTGTGATGACGGCTCCCACTTCGGCTTCTGATTGGAAGGCGGTCAGCTCAATAAACAGATTTAAACGCACCGTCCGGCCCTGACTGATCTGTGGCGTCAGGCGCAGGGTAATACCGGTATCACGGAATTCAAAGCTCCGTGAGCTCGCAAAACCGCCCTGCCCGGCCCCCGAAGGGGTCTCTACCTCTGAGCGCAGGAAGGGCCGTTCCTCGCCGATGATGATTTCTGCCTCTTCGTTGTCCGTGGTCATCAGATTCGGGGTGGCGAGGATATTGACGTCTGTATTGCCTTGAAAGGCCCGCAACACCGCAGGGATGTTGAGCAGCTCCTCGCCGCCAATGGTAATTTCATTGCGCAGGGCGCCAATAATCAATCCGGCCGGGGTGCCCGTCAGCAGAGTCGCTGGATTGGATAACGTGTTGAGCACACCGGATTGCTCTGAGCCAGTTGAGCTACCAAAGACTTGCACGCCATTGGGCTCATCGATGACGCGCCATTCCACCCCCAGGGCCTGCGCTTTACTCAGGGTCACCTCGGCGAAGAGGGCCTCGACCAGCACTTGTGAGCGGCGAATATCGAGTTTTTCGATGATTTGTCGAAGCGCCTCGTAGGCCTCAGGGGGGGCGGTGATCACCAGCGAGTTCGTTGGTTTGTCCGCGGTGATGGTGACTCCCTGGGAAGTCGTGCCGCTCGTGGTTGGCGATGGGGGGCGCCCCGGGGGGGTCTGCCCAGGTCTGCCTTCTTGCCCTCCGGGGGTTGGCGGGGCGGTCGTGCGTGCAATGTCCGTCGCCTGCGCCGTCAGCACTTGGGCGAGCTCTTCGGCCTTGGAATGGGCCAGGTAGTAGACGTGGATTTGCCCGCGCCCCTCTGGGGTGGGGACGTCGAGCCTGGCAATCAGACCCTCCACCGTCTCCATGTCAACCGGTGTGGCGATCACCACCAGACTATTGGTACGACTGTCCGCAATCATCTTGGGAGCCACGGAGGCACGCTGTACCGGTGGTGTCGGTGTGCCTGCAACGCGTCGCACCCGTCGCGCCGCCTGCGGGGTTTCCTCCCCGGCCCCTCCTGCTTCCGCCAGGCCTTCCAGTACCGACTGCAGGGAGGCCGCCATTTGATCTGCCGAGGCGTGTTTCAGGCGTAAGACCTTGAAGACCGATGCTGGCGCTTCGATATCGAGAGCGCGGATGATTTTCAGCAAGCGGGAGATGTTGGAGGCGACCTCGGTCAGGATCAGGGTGTTGGTGGGGGCGTACGCCAGCAGGCTGCTATCTTTCGACACCAGCGCCGCGAGCAAGCCACGGATTTCATCAGCATTGGCGTGTTCGAGTGGAATGAGCTGGGTGATAAACTCGTCGTTCTCCTTTGGCGACCGGCGATAGCCATCAATCTCGGTCGGCAACGGGTTTTCCTTCACCTCCCGGGACGGAATAATTTTGGTGATGGCCCCCTGCGTAACGACCGTAAAACCCTGCACTTCTAGGATGGAAAGAAAGACGTTGTAGGCTTCCTCAAGAGTCACGGGTTTGGGCGCAATCACCGTTACCTTGCCGCGCACCTTTTCATCCACGAGGAAATTCTTGCCGGTGAGGTCGCTGATCAGGTTGACAATCTGTACGATCTCAACGTCTTTGAAATTGAGCAGGATCCCCCCTGCATTCTCTGGCTTGCCGTTCGTCCCCGGCGTTTGCGTGGCACTCTTCGTTGGCAGTGCGCCTTCTGTGGCCAAACGCGCCGCCCCTCCTCCCTTGGGCTGCATGCAGATGATGCACAACACCAGTACGACTCTCAGCACCACGGACCTATGGACATGCAGACAACCATTCCGCCTGCCGCGTTCCCCCTTCCGCATTCGGCACTCCCCTTAGCGTATTTCGTACGTGAGCGTGGTCGGACGATTACTCCGCAGAATTTCCAGGCGTACCGTCCCTTCTTGCTGCAACAGTTGGTAGGCCCGCAGCGCATCATCAGGGGAGGTAAGGGCCAGACCGTTCACTTTTTGGAGCACATCGCCATTGAGTAAACCAATCTTTTGTAACACGCTGTCCTGCTGTAGCCGGGTGAGGCGAAATCCCTGTGGTTCCCCTTGCACCAGATAAGGCATGACACGCGCCTGCGACGAGAGCGCGCCAAGATTGGAAAATTGTTCCATGGTCTCGCGACTCACCCGCCAGGTGGCGTTGTCAATGCGTACAATACCACTCCCGTCGTCTACCTCTTGGGATGAGGAGGACGATGCTGTCGGAGAGGAGCTCCCCTTCTGTCCCTCTTCCGCATCCTGCTGCGGAAAGCAGAGCGATTCATAGCGTCCCCCTTCATCTAACACCACACATTTGGGCCGTATTTCAGCGATGAGCGCCGTTTGGATCGCGTCTCCTACTTGATACAGCGCTTGCACTCCCCGCTGCTTGAGATCCTCAATGATCGCATAGCGTCGGTTGTCGGCCTCAACGACTGTGCCAACCAATCTCAGCTCGAGCTCTGTTTTCTCAAGCGCTGCCTGTGGCAACGGAGGGGGTGTGGGGGGAGGTGCCGGCGTATTTCCGGGAGGATTGGCGTTGAAGATATTGCGCTTGGCGATAATGTCATAATCCACTGAAGCTTCTGGCGCTGGCCGGGTAGGGGCACTCCCTCCCGGGGTTGACTCACGGCTAATGGGAGTCGAAAGCCAAGTGCCGATGTACGACGTCGCCATATTGGCTCCGAGAGCCGCTGCCACAGTAACGAGCAACAGATACGCCAGCCAAAAGTAACGCTGCACCATTATGAAGACCCTAACAGTTGTTGAAATGCCGGTTCGTTACGGACGCGGTTAAAATCCGCATCCGTTTGTGCCCATAGGCGCGCTTGTGGCTCAATCTCCATGGCCCGTTGTAAGTAGTGCAGCGCTTGGGCGCTGTCTCCAGTGCGGGCATAGACACAGGCAAGGTTATAGTATGCCAAGCTTGCTTCACCGTCATCTTGCAAGACTTTCTGGAGCTCTTCTATGGCACGTTCGTGCTGGGAGAGTTGCATGTAGGCACTCCCCAGATTGTTGCGCGCCTGCGTATAGTGCGGATCCAACGCCAGGGCTTGGCGATACATGGCCACTGCGTCATCGTACTGCTGACGTTGGTAGTAGAGATTTCCCAGGCCATTGTATGCCTGCTTTAGGGTCGGAGCGATCTTGACTGCCTGTTGCAGAAGCGTCATGGCCTGTTCCAGATCACCGGTGGCTTGGGCTTCCAGGGCGAGGTTGAAAAGCGTATGCGCCGCTGTCGGCTGCGGTGTTGTAGGGAGAGTCGGGGCGCCGGGACGGGCCGCCGTCTCTGCGGGTTTTTGTGCCAGCAGGGGTTGCGGCTCTGGAGAACCAACAATCGTCGTGCTCTGTGCCGCGGTTTCAGCCGGCTGGTGCCATGGCAGAGGCGTGCTTTCTGGCTGTATTGCCGCCACCGCCTTCGACGACAGGCCGGAGGCTGTTCCTTGCCCTACCAGCGGATGCAGGGCAGCCGTTGTGGCGGGCGAGGAAGGCGACAGGGGTGGCTTGCTCATCAGAGACGGCATTGGCAACACGGTCACTGGCATGGCGGCAGGTAGCGGGGTTGATGCAGGAATGAGCCAGGCATGCAAGAGTGCTCCTATACCCAGAGCGATACTGCCTCCCAGGGTGAGCATGAACCACATACTGCGCTGTGGCCACAACGAGGGTGCTTGGGTCGGGAGGCACCACGACTGCAAGCTGTGTACCCGTTGCTCCCGTTGGGCTTTCTTGAGTGCCTGGTTAATGATGCTCATACACTGACAATGCGCTATGTGGTTTCTGTCAGGATGCGACCATCCAAGTAGAGTAACATCATCAGCGTCTGCCGACCGACGTAGCCGTCGACGGTAAGCTGCTTGTCTCGTTGAAAGTCTTTAACCGCTTGCAATGTCGGCGCGTCAAACTCGCCTGACGGGGAAGCGGTGAAATAGCCAAGCGCGTGTAAAACTTGTTGTAACGCGTGCACACGCGCCCCCTGCATGCCCTGTCGCAGTGTTGGACCGTGGTATTTCTCCTTCTCGAGTAGTAAATAAATTTTACCATACTCGATCTCTTGGAGCTGTTGCAATGGAACACTGGTGAGGCCAGTGGGCTCATAGAGGAGCACACCGGCTTCCAGCCCCCGGGCCAAGACCCACAAAACCGGCTGGGAAGCGGGCGGTTCCGGTACGACTTCGATGAGACAGGGACGTGAAAAACGGGACAATTGTGACGCCTCAGCTTGGATAGCGATGGCGTCAAAGCCCAGGGCATTGGCCGTCTGGATTACCATCGCCTGGCGCTCCGTGGGCGGCATGGCTGATGTCGGTGATAGCAGACCTTCGGCTTGCGTCTTGACCTGCCAGAGCCTCTGTGCCAGCGGTAGATTGACCTCGATCGACAGCGGAGAGGGCGGCAGCGGTGCGACTATAAGCGGAGGTGGGGGTGGTTCTGCTGGCGGCGGAGACGAAGGCACTGCCATGAGATGTTGGGTGAGCGCCTGCAGAGGCGCTGGGAGAAAGGGCCGGAGACGTTCTCGTGCCGCCGGCAGAACAAAGGCTCCGGTGACAAAACCCAAGACGCCTAGGCCGAGCATACTGCCACAGGCGAGCGCGAAGAGCGGTGAGCATCCGGGCCGCGGCGCTGGTAGAGGCCGCTGCGGGCCGCTCAGGTCGCGCAGGCTGTGGCGCACAATGCGGGCGGTGATGCGATGCGTACCACGCACGTAGGCGGTCATCAGCATGCGATCGCAGAGCAGGTTGATACGTCGGGGAATACCGGCGCAGTACTGATGTATCAGGGTCCAGGCGCGAGCCGTAAAGGCGATGCTATTGGCGGCACCGGCCACGCTCAGACGATGCATCACGTATTGTCGCGTTTCCGAACGGCTGAGGCCGTGCAGGTGAAAGCGTACGGCGATACGCTGCTCGAGTTGCCGCATCTGTGGTGTTGCGAGCCTCTCGCGTAGCTCGGGTTGTCCCATGAGCACGACCTGTAAGAGCTTGCCGTCGTCGGTCTCCAGATTGGAGAGCAGGCGCAACTGTTCGAGAACCGTTGGCTCCAGGTTTTGCGCTTCATCGACCAGGACGACGGCATTGCGTCCGGCGGCGAATTCCTGCAGCAAGTACTGGTTCAGCGTGTCGATATAGGCTTTGCGGGTGTGTTCCTTACAGGTAAGGCCCAGGTCGCTGAGAATGGCTTGCAGGAGCTCGATGTCGTTGAGGTAGGAATTAAAAATCAGCGCCGTGGAGACGTTGTTGTCGAGACGTTCGAGCAGCGCCCGACAGAGGATGGTTTTGCCAGTTCCCACTTCGCCCGTAATCTCAATAAACCCTTTGCGTTCGTAAATGCCGTAGAGCAGATGGCTGAGCGCTTCCTCGTGCTGGGGGCTGAGGAAGAGAAAACGCGGGTCAGGAGTAAGGTTAAACGGTTGTTCCCGCAAGTTGAAAAAACTTACGTACACCTCGCAGAGCCTTTCTTGCGGAGAGAGCAGCAAACACAAGGGCTGGGAGCAACGACACTTTCTCGATAAGTAAACGAATTGTAACTAAAATAAATGTAGAAAATCTGGGGAACAGTGTCAATCAAAAGTCGTTGCTAGCTCATCCTGTCTACTCCTCTCGTCATGGAGACGTAGAGCCCGTAAGTGTAGCTCCACTTGAGAACGGCCGCCCCAGGTGTTGAGCGTTGGCGTAAAGGCGATATCGAGTCGGGCATCCGGTGGCAGCGCCTGGACGCGGTCGGCTCGCTGGAAGGCCACGACTTCCAGGGTAGTGCCATTTTGCACCACCCGGAACCTGGCATGCTGCCCTTGCTGGCCGAAACTGCGCATTGTCGAGGCGCGTCGCACGTCTTGGACGCCCAGCAGCGGAGCCGGATTCCCTGCCCCATAGGGAGCAAAGGCGGCAAGCTGCTCGACCAACCCCGGGGTCACCTCGGCAAGGGGAAGATAGGCGTCGAGATATAAGGTCGGCTGCAAATCACTGGGGGTCAAATGGTCTTCGGCAAAGCGAATCAGCTCTTCTTGCAGATATGGGAGGTGGGCGACATCCATGGTCAGACCAGCGGCATACTTGTGTCCTCCAAACTGCCGCAACCACTGGGCGCAGTGCTGCAAGCCGCGGTAGAGATCGAAGGCAGGGATGCTACGGCCCGAGCCGCGGGCGGTATCGCCATGGATCTGCAGCAGAAACGTCGGACGGTGATAGGTTTCCGCGATCCTGGCGGCGACAATCCCTACCACCCCGTGGTGCCACTCCGGGTCGCCCAGGACAATGGCTGCAGGGGGGTGTTCACCATACTGCTGGGCAATGCGCGCCTGCGCCGCGGCTTCAATCGTCTGCTGCAGCAGGCGCCGCTGCCGATTGACCTCGTCGAGTTGTTGCGCCAGGCGTGCAGCTTCGTCAGGCTCGCGAGCGAGAAGCAGTGACACACTTTGCGCTGCGGAGCCCAGGCGCCCGCTGGCATTGAGCCGCGGGGCGAGTTGGAAGCCGACTTCAGTGGCACTGGCCGGTTTGCCCTCGCGCCCGCTGATCTTGCGCAGCGCCTGCAGACCCGGTTTGCGCGTCTGCTCCAGTTCCTGTAAGCCATAGGCAACAAGCACTCGATTTTCCTCACGCAGCGGCGTGACGTCGGCAATCGTGCCCAAGGTCACCAGGTCAAGGTGGCGTTTGAGGTTGGGCAGGCGCTCGGCAAACAGCTGCACCTGACGCAGGGCGGCACGCAGCGCGGTGATGAGCTTAAAGACAACGCCCACACCACACAGGTGTTTATTGGGATAGGCGCAGGCAGGCTGATGCGGGTTCAACACGGCGCAGGCGTCGGGTAACACCTCAGGCGGCTGGTGGTGATCGGTAATGATGATGTCAATACCGACTTGGCGAGCCAGGGCAATTTCCTCCACTGCAGTAATGCCACAGTCCACGGTGATCAGCAGACGCACGCCGTCGCTGGCCAGGCGACGGATGGCCGCGGCATTGAGACCGTAGCCCTCCGTGGCACGCTCGGGAATGTAGTAGGATACCTCGATTCCCAACTCCCGAAAGAAGGTCAAAAACAGGGCTGTGCCAGTAATCCCATCGACGTCGTAGTCCCCGTAAATCGCCACGCGCTCGTCCTGGCGTAAGGCCAGCAGCAAACGGGCAATGGCTGCCTGCATCCCGTGCAGCAGATAGGGATCTTGCAGATCGTGCAGCGACGGTGAGAGAAAAGCGCGCGCGCTGGCCGCGTCAACAATGCCACGGTTGCCAAGCAAGTGACAGAGGAGCGGTGGGAGATCCGTCGTCGTGGTGAGGACACGTTGGGTGACCGGATCAGGCGCCATGACCTGCCAACGTGCATGCTTCATCTTGTTTGTCTACTCCATATGCGAGGCCCAATGCGGTTGCACCATCCGGTTCCTTACCTACTCCCCTGGGCCGTGACTTGGGCTGGCCAAATCGTCTTACGCAGGCGCGCACCCCAGGTGTCCTTGTGGACCAGGTGACAGGTACGACATTCGTTCGTGGCGTTATAAGGTGGACGATCGTAGAGAGCTTGCACGCGCTCCGTATGATTGGTAGGGTCGAAGGCGCGATGGATATGACAGGTCTGGCAATACTCGGTGATGATGGTATTACTCTCTTCTGGCGACAGTCTCCCCTGCAAGGCATCTTCCAGGGGGCGCGGATGGCAAGCAGTCAGACTCCACAACGCCCAGACTATACATAGCAAACAACGAAGACGCATAAGGAAACTCAAAACCAGGGTAGGCCAGACTAAGGATAGAGAGCGGGAGACGGGATTCGAACCCGCGACCTTCAGCTTGGGAAGCTGACACTCTACCCCTGAGTTACTCCCGCATACTGTCACCCCCACGTGGCTTGTACAATACACGACTTTGTTGCGGCTGTCAACGCTGGAAGTATCACCTGGAGGATGCCCGGTTGCGGTAGAGCGAGACGTCCACGGCCGCTACCATCCGCTCGGTGTCCAGCGTCTGTCCAAGAAATTGCTGTACCGTCTCAGCGCTCTCACGTGGCTTACTGAGTACGTCATGATAGTCCAGGTAGAGCACGTCCATATTGTTTTGGTCTTGCAACCACGCCTTCGTCGTCGCAATATGCCTGGCAAACATGCGGGCCATGCGTTCGTCGTCAGGTCCTGAGACTTCCTTGCCCTGTCTTTGTAGCATAATTCTCTGGGAGGTTAATACCTCTTGCATGTTTCTTTCCATGACAATGATTTTGTAGGTTCGATTCATGGGCAAGTCGTATAAGAGACTCAAGACCATTTTGAACGCTTTGCCATAGGTATCGTCCAGCCAAGACGCGTCTTTTTTGATTCTTTTTACATTTTCGTACTCATAATACCCATGTGGGTTGTCTGCATCGGCCTGTCGCATAGAGTCGGTAACGATCTCTATGCCGCCTGCTGCAAGCATACGCATCATCATTGAGGTACCAGAGCGTGGCAAGCCAGAAACGATGGTGATGACAGGAACCCTAGAGGCGTATGGGATACCAGTCACGATCGCGCTTCCTTTACCTCGGAGATTGCCGCTATACCAGACAATGCGTGCCTCCACGCGGCAGCGCCGTTGAGGTTCCAAGTGGCGGTGGCGTACTTGGTTGTTTGCAATTGCTGCGCCAAACGCCACTCAGCAGAGAGGACCGTGCCATTGATGAGCTCAACGCCGAAGGTCGTGGCAAAACCGCGGCGCAGTGCCTCATGCAGATCTGCAATACGCACTGGGGCGGTAGCGACCTCATGGACTGCGGTCATGGTGGTATAGGCGTCTTGTACCAGTCGCTCCCGCTGCTCGGGCGGCACGTGCAGACAATGAAAGAGGCGCTGCCGATCGAGGCTCAACGGGATGGAGCCGTGTTGGAGGAGGGCGTGTTGGGCGCGTTTTTGTGCACTGCCAACGAGTTTTTTCCCGTTTACACTTAGCTCGTAGCGCGACAGGGCGGCAAAGCAAGCGGGAGACGCTGGGGAGCGCCGTGTCGTGGTCGGGCGTTGGGGCCGGGCGAGGTGGACCGGCACTCCCAATTGGCGCAATGCGGCGGCCAGGGCCAGGCCGATGCGGCGGTAATGTTCCGTCAGCGTCTGGGAACCGTCGGCAAGCGTGAGTGGCATCACCACGCTATACGTCACTTCGTCATCGTGCAACACGGCCCGGCCGCCGGTCGGGCGACGCACGACCGTCACCCCGTACCGCCGACAGGCATCGAGATTGACCTCCTGGGCGCGGTGCTGGGCATAGCCAAGCGAGAGCGTGGGTGCTTGCCAGCCATACACCCGTAGCGTTGGTGGCGTTTCTCCTGCTTCATGCAGCAGCAACATGGCTTCGTCAAGGGCCATGTTCATTGCCGCCTCACCCGACCCTGTGTTGAGAAAGCGCCACTGTTGCGGATTGCGGATTGCGGATTGCGGATTGCGGATTGCGGAATAACGCCCAGAGAGAGTGAAGTTGTCATTTTCTGAGGTCGGTGGATCCATGTCGGAGCGTCCGGTTTAGGACTGTTGCTGGATATACTGCTGGTAATCCGTTGCATTGAGTAGCCCTTGCAGCTCCTCGGGCTTCGAGATTTCAATGACAATCATCCAGCCGTCTCCGTAGGGAGAGGCGTTCACCAACTCTGGCCGTTCTTCCAAATCCGTGTTGGTCTGGACCACAGTGCCACTGACGGGGGCGTAGAGATCAGAGACGGCTTTGACAGATTCGACGACGCCGAAAGTCCCCATTGCTTCGACGACGGCCCCGACCTGTGGCAGCTCGACGAACACGACATCGCCCAACTCCTCCTGAGCATAATCGGTAATGCCCACCACCACGCGATTGCCCTCAATCCGGGCCCATTCGTGCTCCTTGGTATAGCGGAGCGCCTCTGGAAACTCCATGCCGATACCCCCTTACTGATACTCACCCCTTTTTGCAACCACATGCAGCCAACCCGAGTCGGTAATCCATAAACATTCCGTCAGTCTTTATTCCGCACTCCGCATTCCGCACTCCGCATTCGCGATGGTTCAGCGCTTGACGCGCCGCGGTACAAAAGGGGAGGGAACCACCCGCGCGCGTACCGCTTTGTTGCGAATATCAATGGCAAATTCGCTGTCTACTTTGGCATACGCTGTTTGCACCAGGGCAGTGCCGATGGCTTGCTGCAGCGACGGCGACATGGTACCGCTGGTGACTTCGCCGATCGTCGTGTCGCCGTGTTGCACCGGGTAGTGCGCACGCGGTACGCCACGCTCTTGCATGATGAAACCCACAAGGCGGCGCGGCACGCCGGCTTCCTTGAGACGGGTGAGCGCCTCACGACCGAGAAAATCGCCCTTGGATAACTTGGTAACCCACCCGAGGCCGACTTCAAAGGGGTTACAGGTTTCGTCCATATCCGTGCCGTAAAGCAGATAGCGCGCCTCCAGCCGCAGGGTGTCACGAGCCCCCAGACCAACGGGGAGGAGCGTCGCATCTTGTCCGGCGTCCATGAGGATCTGCCACAGAGCCGGGGCCTCAGCAGCGTCGACGAGAAGCTCAAAACCGTCTTCGCCCGTGTAGCCGGTGCGTGAGATCAGCACGTCCAGATGCCGCACCTTGGCGAGGCGGGCGTGGTAGTATGGCAAGATGCTGAGGTCGGTTGACGTCAGAGGCTGCAAAATGGCTTCGGCCTCAGGCCCTTGCAGTGCCAGCAAGGCCTTTGTATCACTTAAGTTGCGGGCTTCGGCAGCGGCTGGTAGGTGCTGCGTGATCCAGGCAAAATCTTTGTCGATGTTGGCAGCATTGACGATGAGCAGAAAATAATCGGCCGCAAGGCGACACACCGTCAAATCGTCAAGAATGCCCCCGGCTTCGTTGCACAGCACACTGTACTGGAGTTGATAGTCCTGCAGCTGACGCACATCATTCGTGGTAACATATTGTACGGCGGCCTCGGCCTGTGGCCCGCGAATCTCGAATTCGCCCATGTGGCTGACATCAAACAGCCCGGCGTGACGGCGGACGTGCAGGTGTTCCTCAATGATGCCGCGGTATGAGACTGGCATCTCCCAGCCGCCAAAGGCGATCATGCGGGCCCCGAGTTGGCGATGGAGGTCATAGAGCGGCGTGCGTTTGCTAAGCGTATGCCCGGGTGTGGTCATCGTCTGGTCTCACTTGGAGAGGTCGCTGGAGGGACAACACAAAGAAAACTATAGCAAAAAATAGGCTCGTCAACAAAACGAAAAGGATCCTGCATGTCTAGCGTATCGCATTTTGCCGATCGTCTGTATGCGGCGATCGAGCGTACCGGCAGTCCGGTGGTGGTCGGGCTCGATCCACGCCTGGAGAGCCTGCCCGCGTCTCTACTCGCCACCTGCCGTCAGATCCATGGCGCCACCGTCAGCGCCGCCGCGGCGGCGCTGTGGCAGTTTAATCGGGCCATTATCGATGCGGTGCACGACCTGGTGCCGGCGGTGAAGCCGCAACTGGCGTTTTACGAACGCTACGGAGTCGAGGGCCTGCGTGCCTTCGTGAACACGGTGCACTATGCACGCCAGGCCGGCCTGCTGGTGATTGCCGATGGCAAACGCAACGATATCGGTCCGGTCGCGGCCTCCTATGCCGATGCCTTCCTTGGTACTCCGGTGGTGTTTGCTGAGGAGGTCCCTGGCGATTTTGCCGTTGATGCACTAACGGTGAATGCCTACCTGGGCAGCGACGGTATCCAACCGTTTGTGGAGTGTGCGCAACGGCATGGTACAGGGCTCTTTGTCCTGGTCAAAACGTCGAATCCCTCTTCGGGTGAGGTGCAGGACCTGCTTGTCGACAGACGGCCACTCTACGAGTATCTGGGGGAGCTGGTCAACAGATGGGGGCAAGACTGCCGCGGTGCCTGCGGCTATTCCGCGGTCGGTGCGGTGGTTGGGGCCACGTACCCGGAACAAGGTAAGCGGTTGCGGGCGCTGATGCCGCATGCGTTCTTCCTGGTCCCAGGATACGGAGCGCAGGGAGCCACCGCGGCCGATGTGGTCGGGTGTTTTGATGCCCAGGGGCAAGGGGCTTTGGTGAACGCGTCGCGCAGCATTCTCTTTGCGTATCGCACCTCACCTTATGCCGAGCGCTATGGAGAGGCCGGGTATGCCGCTGCGGCACGCGCGGCAACGCAGCGGATGCTCGAGGATATTCAGCAGGCGCTGCGGCCCTAGGCGGAAGGTGGAGGGGAAGGGGAGATGTGGTATAATGGAAGGTACTTCCCAGTGATCAGTTAGGCTGTAGAGTAGAGGAGAAAGGCTTATTAAGCGTATACACGGCAACATGACGGGATTGAAGGCCAACCAGATCAAGCGCATCCAGCATATCTACCGCCGCAAAGTGCCGACGCAGCAGATCGTGACGCAAGAGTTGGCACGTTACCTGTGTGAGCTGTCGCTAGAGATTACCCGGCAGATCGGCGTGTTGATCGATCGTCAGGGGAGCATCGAGTACGTCATGATCGGCGATCACAAGGGCATTTTTCTCCCCGACCTGGGGCGTTTTCGGGTCGCCGCCAATCGTCTGCGTGGTTTGCGATACATCCACACGCATCTGCGTGGTGAGCCGCTCACGCCAGACGATATGGCCGATTTGGCCCATCTGCGCTTTGATATGATGGTCGCCATTGGCGTTGGTGCCGATGGCTTCCCAGATGGGGCCTACGTTGCCTACCTGTTGCCCGATAACCCTGAGGGCAGACAGTGGGAGGTGCAGGAGCAGGTCCCGATCAATCACCTGGAGGGGGATTTCCTGCGCTTCATCCAATCGCTCGAGGATGAGTTTGAACGCACGCAGCGAGCCTATGCGGTTGGAGACAATCGGGAGCGTGCCATCCTGCTGAGTGTGACCTCTGGCAGTAAAACGGTGGCAGAAGAGTCCCTCGACGAACTGGCGGAGCTGGCCGAGTCCTGTGGCGTGGTGCCCGCCGATCGCATCATCCAACACCGCCCGCGTAGTGATCCGCACTACCTGGTGGGGCGAGGGAAACTCGACGAGGTCATTGTGCGTAGCTTGCAGGTCGGGGCTGATCTGCTGATCTTCGACCAGAGCCTGACGCCGAGTCAGAGTCGGGCCATTGCCGAGCGCACCGAGCTCAAAGTCATCGACCGCACCATGCTGATCTTGGACATCTTTGCGCAACGGGCGCATAGCCGTGAGGGAAAAATGCAGGTCGAGCTGGCCCAGCTCAAGTACCTCATGCCGTATCTGGCCAATAAAGGCACGGCACTCTCCCGCCTGGCGGGTGGCATTGGTGGCCGTGGGCCAGGTGAGACGAAGCTAGAAATTGACCGCCGGCGTGTGCAGGACCGCATCAACCAGCTTGAAAAACAGCTCCGGGAGGTGACCCAGCAGCGTCACCTGCGGCGTCAACAACGTCAGCGCCGACAACTGCCAGTCATTTCCATTGTCGGTTATACCAACGCGGGCAAATCGACCTTACTCAACGCCCTGACCGATAGCAGTGTGCTGACGCAGGATCGCTTGTTTGCCACCCTCGATCCGGCCAGTCGCCGTCTGCGTTTTCCTCAAGACCTTGAGGTGATCATCACCGATACCGTGGGATTTATCCGCGACTTGCCGTCTGACCTCATGGCCGCCTTCCAGGCTACCTTCGATGAGCTCCACGATGCCGATCTGTTGCTGCATGTGGTCGACGTCAGTAGTCCCTATATGGATGAGCATATGCGTGCGGTTGAGAACATCTTGAGCGAGCTGAATCTGGAGGATATCCCACGCCTGGTGGTCTTGAACAAGATGGATCTGGTGCCGCCTGAAGTCGCGGCGAATCTGGCGCGCTTGTATCAGGGGGTGGCGATTACGGCGTATGACCGTCGGACCCTGCCACCCCTTACCGAACGGATGCAGGAGCTCCTCTTGGAGCAATTGGCCGCGGTTCCGGCCTAAGTACACGGACATGAAATTGCGGAATGCGGAATGCGGAATGCGGATTAAACCTCTTTCCATTCCGCACTCCGCATTCCGCATTCCGCAATGTACTTAATCGGCGGGGGCCAGCTGTTTGGCCGTTTCCACCTGGAATTCTGGCATGACCTCTTCGGCGAACCGCTCCATCTGTTCGAGAATCACCGACTGCGGCGTGCCAACGGGATGACTGACCATCACCCTCTCAAGACCCGGGTACTTGGCTTCGATGCTCTTCAGGTGCTCGATAATTTGCTCGGCGGTGCCGCACAGCACGCCGCCCGAGGCAATGGCGTTTTCGATCTTTGGCAGACCGGCGTTGGGGGCCTTCTTGGGATCGGCCATGTCAGCGATTTGCTGGTCCGTCAGGGCGCGGACCAGACGTAAGGGGCCGAACATCTTCAGGTTCTCTTCGTAGAACTTTCCGGCCTCTTTGATGCCCTGCTCACGCGAATCGGCAATATAGAAGTGATAGCCAAAGGCAAGATCGGTGCCCAGCTCTATCTCACGACCCAGACTGGCGTGCGTCTTTTGCCAGGCCATGACCACACTGTGCATGGCGCCACCTTCGGCCGAACCGCCCCCCACGACTCCCTTGATGCCGTGCGTGGCCATGAAGCTCAAGGCACGCTGCGAGGCGCTCTGAACTGGTTGCCAGCACTCCACCGGACGGCGCAGTGGCCGCGGGACCAGGGTGAGCTCTTTGAGCTGGTAGCCGCGGTAGGGCACCTCAGGGGGTAAGGTGTAATGCTTGCCGTGATGGGAGAAAGACTCTTCGTTAAAGGCTTTGAAGATGATTTCGACCTGCTCTTCAAAGATCTCGCGGTTGGCCGGTTGGTCCAGCAAGGGCGAGTCGAAGGTTTCCACTTCGCGGGTGTGATAACCGCGGCCAACGCCAAAGATGACGCGTCCACCAGTGAGGATGTCTACCGTTGCAAAGTCTTCGGCCAGCCGCAGAGGATGCCACATCGGCGTGATGTTGAAGCCACAACCGAAGCGCAGGCGTTCGGTGAGGTGTGACAGGTGCAGCGCCAGCATCAACACGTTGGGGATGCATTCATACCCTTCGAGTTGAAAGTGGTGTTCGGCCATCCAAAAGGTACTGAAACCCAAGCGCTCCATGCTTTTGGCGATCGCTTCGGCCTTGGGGAACACGGTGGCAAGATGTTCGTTTGCAAACTTGCGGTCGTTGACTGCGGTACCAGCATAGCCAACGTTGTCCATATCCACGTGTCCAGCAAACAGGCTGTCGAATTTGGTAATCATGCCATAACTCCTTGCTCGGAATAGTGCAGTCGTTCTGCCCTATTGTAATGGGTGCCGCGCATCTGTCAACCTGGAACTGCGCTCTGCTCGCCGAGCCGCATGCCGCGCAGGAGGGGAGGTGCAATGCGGTGAGCCGATTCTCTTGACACATACCTCGCCTATTTGTATATTTAGCTATGCGACTATATATCGATGGAGGCAGACGTGGACCAGCACGCATTGATTAAAATCACCAAAGCCCTTGCCGATCCGACACGCTTTCGTATTTTGCAGGCGATTGCCGCCGGCGATGAAAGTTGTTGTGGAGAACTCGCCAAGCGTTTTCCGATCACACAGGCGACGTGCTCGCAGCATCTCAAGATCCTCACCGAAGCCGGACTGGTGA
>Ga0081538_10003093_pt1 | contig 15824 bp, 21 predicted proteins | sample TabmetS5T2R1_FD_71022 | JGI IMG/M metagenome (GOLD analysis project Ga0081538, IMG submission 71022) | Tabebuia heterophylla rhizosphere microbial communities from the University of Puerto Rico - S5T2R1 | ecosystem: Host-associated > Plants > Roots > Rhizosphere ... | reverse complement strand
TCGAGCATCGCCTGGGTGGTCGTGGCGCCTCCTTGATTGATGTGGTCGTCCGGGGCGCTGATCAGCCTCTCCGCGTGTCCGCCGATGACTTGCTCGCTGAGCTCTCCGACCCCGATCCATGTTGGCGCCCCCGTGGACGCTGAAGGAGAGGAGACCCCGGAAGGGCATGTCCTGCGCTTCGAGCCGGGCACCCAGCGCATCGTCGGGCTCACCGTCATCAACGCCCGCTGGCTGCTCGACCGCGACGGACGCTTGACCGTCACGATCCCAGAGACGGTCCAAGCCAGCGCTGACGACCTCGCTCCCGCGCTCGCCGCCGCCTGACCGACCACACCGCGGGCGTCGAGTCAGGCTTCGCTGGCGAGAGCATCGCGCGGATGGAGGCCCGAGGTACGAGAGAGGTACATCAGCTCGACCACGGGCGGGTTCACCCGACGTCCTTCCACCACCGAACCCCGCACCTATGCAGGGGGTTCATGGCCCGGAGTGCCCCGGCCGTGGACGCGGTTTCGCGGCTCGGGTTCCCGCTGTGGGAGATCGCGCTGTAGGACCTTTCCGCTCTACGCGCGGCGCGCTGGTGGAGCGCATGGGCGGGTCGCTGCTGCGCGAAGTGCGTGGGAACGGCGCTGCAGACGTGCGCCCGGCGTCCTCGTCCGCCCGCGCCAAACCGGCCGCTAGGACCCGCGCGAAGGCGCAGCCCAAGCGCGCCGCAGCCCGAACCGGCGCCAACGCACAGCCCAAACGTGCGGCCGCCGGCACACGTGCTAAGGCGCGGCCTAAGCGCACGCCTCGACGCAGGCCGCTCGATGATGTGACGATCGCGCGGAAGGTTGAGTCGACCATCTTCCGGGGCATCGACGTCGATAAGGGCAAGATCGATAGAACGTCGCCGAGCGCGTCGTCTGGCTACGCGGAGAGGTCCGGACGCCGGACCTGATCAAAGAGCTGGAGGACCGAGCGGGCCGGGTAACCGAGGTTCAACGGGTGGAGAACCTGCTCCACCTCCCCGAGACGCCTGCTCCCGGCCGCACCGACACCCCTGCCCTGCAACCCGAGACGAAAAGGTCAGCGGCACATTCCGAGCATAGCCCAGTCATGCCGCGCGATACCAGCGAGGAGACACTGGGGTCGGCGTATGGACCCGGCACAAGGCCCGTTGAGGCCCGCAGCATGGGACAAGATCCCGCGCCGGCCGAGACTGCCAGCGGCGGAGCGGACTCCGCTTCCGGAGGCCGCGAAGGTGACGAGTCGGCCGGGAAGTCGAGCCCGGACGTGGTCTCGCTGGACACGCGCCCGGACGGCGACGAGCCTGGCGGGAAGGAGAGCTCAAACGGGGGCGAGCCCGACACGGACCCGGCCGGCGACGAGCCAGCCGGGCACGAGGGTCCGGGCATGGCCAGGCGGGACACTGACCCCGGCTAACCGGCCGAGCGATCCGGGCTACGCTCCCGCGCCGCGGGCCCAGGCTCGTCCGCGTGCACGCGTTGGCGGCAGACCCCGATTCGGCTGCGGCCCGAAGCCACCGCGGCGCCGAGGCGAAGGCACGAGGCTCGGAATCGAGCGCAACCTAGCGGAGCCGATCCGAGCAATCGCGAGCTTCGCGGTCTAGGCGCAGGCTGCCTCGCGTCTTAGCACCACTTGCCCACGCGAAACCGCCGAAGGCGATGAGCCGACCAGGACGATGATCGCCCGATCCAAAGCTCCAGAAGCTCATCAAGACGATCCCGTCGATCACGATGATCACGATGACCAGGCCGAGGGATATGCCGCGATCCCACGACGACCATCCGATCCAGCACGCATTCCTTCTCCGAGTCACTTCCCTGCCGCACCGTGCCTTTACCCCCCGGCAACCGGCGCAACTTGATCGCGCATCCGCAAGCGGCGGCTACAGCTGTCGCGATGACCAGAGCAGCGCTGCCAGGATCACCGAAGTCACCCCGATCACAAGGCCGACTATCCAACCGGCGACGTCCTGGCCGACGAGCACTGCTCCCAGGAGCACGGCGATCCCGATGATGCCGCCGGTGGCGATCAGCCGCATCGTCGCCCGCTCGACTTTGGTGCGGCGCCGCTCTCGGCCGGGGAGCATTCCGCCGGGGCGCTCACCGCGCCGAGCTTCGCGCTCGCGTCGGCGAGTTTCGCGTGGGCTGAGGCCCGAATCGGGTTCCCTGAAAGGACGCTCGCCCGATGCGGGAGGATCGCCGGATTGGGAGGCCATCGTGCCCACCGGATACCCCGGACCGGCCGCCCCAACCAAGCCTCGCCTCGCGCCGAGGGCGGAGAGGATTAGCCCATTGGCCCGCGCCGCTCTGGTGTGGTGTCGGCTGCCCGAGCGAGGCCCGTCATCCAGCGACGGTCGAAATGCGCCCGCGCAAGAACCCGCGAACCCTGCTGCATACGCGCGAGGGCTTCGGGTAGCAGCAAACCCCGGAACTCGATCAAACCAAGGGAGAACCCGTGGCCGACTCAATTCAGGACCAGCTCATCACTTACCTGAAGGACGCGCACGCACTCGAGCAGATGTCGCTGCAGATGACGGAGGCGGCTGCGAAGGCCGCTGACGACCCGCAGCTGCGCGAACTGTTCGAGCACCACCACGAGGAGACGCAGGAGCACGAGCGGCTGGTACGCGAACGCATCGAGGCCCACGGCGAGAAGACGTCCACACTGAAGGACATCGGAGCGAAGGTCGCGGCGATTGGCAAGGGCGTGACCGGCATGGCGCCCTCCGACACGCCCGGCCGGCTCGCCCGCGACGGCTATGTACAGGAGCACACGGAGGTGGCGGCCTACGAGCTGCTGCGCCGCGTGGCGGAGCGGGCCGGAGACGCGGAGACCGCCGAGGTCGGCCGGCGCATCCTCGAGAACGAGCGCCAGACGGCCGAGACGATCGCGGGCATGTGGGACCACGCGGTCGACCTGTCCCTGCGTGAGGCGGGCGTCGCGACCTAAGACAGCGCTCAGGGAGATCGACGACGGCTGACATACGCGAACAGGCCGGCAGCGGCCCGCCGGCGTCCGAGGCGATGGTACCGCCGGACGGTCTCGGGGCGATCCTCGGGTCACGACGAAGCGGCGCCGGCCGCCACGGCGGCGAGGAGCAGGACGACGCCCCTGACAAGCCGCGCGCCGGCGTCGTTTCCGACGGTGAGCGCCACCCAGATCGCCGCCCAGACGAATGCCGCGACCGCGGCGGGGTGTCGGCGGGACGTCGCGCGTGGGGCCCCTCGCCACCGGATGTCGGGCCGCCTTCTCGAGCGATCCAAGTGCCTCGGCCCGTTCGGCGGAGGCGTCGGTGTGGCCCACCACCAGTGCCCCGCCAAGCCGGGGGCCCACTTCTTCTCCACGTACGCCGTGGCGCCATCCAAACGCAGGCGTACCCCTCCGAGCGACCCCTCCCCTCGGCTTGGCCGCCAGCACCACGGGATGCCAGTACTGCACGAGACCGGGCCAGACATGGGCGGGGCCGAGCGCCGAAGACCCGTCCCGGCCACAGGAGCGCGGATCGCAGCCGCAGCTCGACCGATGCGTCCTCGCCGAGACGGACGGTCAAGCCGTCGGCCGAGCGGCATAAGACGCGTGCTCGGCTCGGCAGCCGCCGGCGCCACCACCGCGTGGCGCGCACAGCTACTGGGGGGCCGCCAGAGCCAAGGCAGCCCACGGTCCGTTTGGCCCCCGGCAATTCCCGCAGAGCACCACGATCAGCGATCCGGCGTTGGCGCCGACCACGCGCTAGTAGTAGCCCTCCGTCGCCGTGCCGTGCGCTCCTGCCGCATCGGTGAACGGCGGGTCGGCGCCCGTGCTGCGATACCCGTTCAGCGGGCGACGGAGCACCCCCCTAACTAACTAGCACTTCCGCGCGGCGGCGGTTTCCGGATCGTTGGCCGTGGAACCAGATCTCGGGAGATGTCGAGGGTGCGGCTGCACGGGGCGCTGCGGGCGGTGGGCGACGCGGCGAAGCTTGCGGTGGGTCCGCTCGGCGTGCTGGCCGACGAGATACGGTGCCAGCGCGCAGGGCTGGCCGAGACGACACACCGGCCGTGGGCGCTGTCGGCGCGACCGTGGCTGATGGGGCAGACCTGGTACTCCCTGCTGTTCGCGCACTGGGTGGTCAGCCCGGAGGCGCTCAGGCCGCTGATCCCGGAGCCTCTGGAGCTCGACCTGTGGGAGGGCGAAGCCTGGCTCGGTGTGACCCCGTTCGTTGTGGCCGGCCTGCGGGCAAGGGGCACCCCTCCGCTGCCGTGGCTCTCGCGCTTTCCCGAACTGAATGTGCGCACCTATGTCGACTACGGGGGCCGGCCGGGCATCTATTTCTTCAGTCTCGACGCCGCCCGCTTCGCGGCAGTGGCCGCCGCCCGACGGGCATATCGGCTGCCTTACTTCCACGCCAAGATGAGCGCCCGTCACGAGGGCCAGACGGTGCTCTACGAAAGCAAGCGGATCGACGCGAGCGGGCCTTACGCTGAGCTGCGGGCGCGCTATGGGCCCGCGGGTCCCCGGCTTCCGGTCGAGGACGGGTCGCTCGAGCGGTGGCTGGCGGAGCGCTACTGCCTCTACGTGGTGGAGCGGGGGCGAGTGCTGCGCGCGGACATCCACCACCCACCTTGGCCGCTGCAGCCCGCCCAGGCCACGATAGAGCTCAACACCATGGCGCGGCCGCTCGGGCTGGAGCTCGACTCCGAGCCGCTGCTGCACTACAGCGCACGGCAGGACACCCTGATCTGGGCGCTCGAGGCGGCGTGATGGGCACGTGACAGGCGGCGACTCGTTCCGCAGGTTGCAGACGTGGAGCACCGCTTCCTCCATGCGGGAGGTCTGCGGATGCACCTGGCCGAGGCGGGAGAGGGCAGGCCGATCGTGATGCTCCACGGCTGGCCGCAGCACTGGTACCTGTGGCGTCGGGTGATGCCGCTGCTCGCTCCCCAGACCCGGGGTGCTGTGCCCGGACCTACGCGGGTTTGGCTGGACCGAGATGCCGGGCCGAGGCTACGACCGCGAGACGATGGACCGGGACGTGCTTGCGCTGCTCGACGAGCTCAAGCTGGACCGGGTCGATCTGGTTGGCCATGACTGGGGCGGCTAGATCGGCTTTCTTCTCGCAGCTGCGCTGGCCGGACCGGATCGGGCGTTCCGTGGCGCTCAACATCGTGCCGCCGTGGCCCTCCGGAGATCGCCGCGGCGTGCTCGAGGCCTGGCGGATCGCGTTCCAGATCCCGCTGGCCCTCCCCTCAGCTGGGGCGACGGGCGGTGGAGCACGGCCTGGCGCGGCTCGCGCTCCGCGCGGGGTTCGATGCTTTTTCGGAGGGAGAGATCGAAGCCTTCACCGATCGCCTGAAGGGCGAGCGGGCCCGCGGAGCGAGCTGCTCTACCGGACGCTTCTGCTGCGCGAGGCCGTGCCCGTGTTTGCCGGACGCTACGCCGGAGTGCCCTTCGAGGTGCCCACGCTGCTCCTCGTCGGAGCGCGGGACGCGGTTACTCCGACCCGAGCGGTTCGCGAGCAAGCCTCCGGAGCCGACGCACTCGAGCTGGAGCTCGTTCCAGAGGTCGGGCACTTCATCGTGGACGAGAAGCCAGAGCTCGTAGCCGACCGCACGCTCGGCGCCTTTCGCCCCTAAGCGCCGGCCACATGAGGGGAGTGCGTGGTCGGACCCGGGGTAGTAGGACGCCATGCCCGAGACCCGTCAGGAACAGCTCGTGAAGCACCTCGCCGACGTCCATTCGATCGAAGAACAAGCACTCGTGCAGATGCGCGTGGCGCCGCGGATGGCGCGCGATCCGGAACTGGCGCGAGCCTTCCGCGAGCACATCGCCGAGACCGAGGAGCAGGAGCGGCTCGTTCGCGGACGGCTCGAGGCGCACGGGGCGGATCCTCCCAAGGCCAAGGATCTCGTTGCCCGCGCCGGCGGCGTGGGGATGGTCCTCTTCGCACGGTCGCAGCCGGATACCCCGGGCAAGCTCGTCGCCCACGCCTACTCCTATGAGCACATGGAGCTGGCGGCGTACGAGCTGCTCGCGATCGTCGCCCGGCGCGCCGATGACGCCGAGACCGTCGAGGTCGCGGGCACCATCCGCGACCAGGAGGCCACGATGGCCGAACGGCTCGCAGCCGGATTCGACCGCGCGGTCGAGGCGTCTCTCCGCCACGTCCCCGCAGACGACTTGGGCAAACAACTCGGCAAGTACCTGTCGGACGTCCACGCGATCGAGTCACAGTCTCTTCAGCTGCTCGAGCAGGCTCCGGCGATCGCGAGCGAACCGAATCTGAAGAAAGTGTTCGAAGACCACCTCGAGGAGACGCACTCCCAGCAGGACGTCGTGGAGTCACTTCTCGAGGCCCGGGGACAGCGACCTTCGCGCTTCAAGAACGTCGTGATGCGGGTGGGCGGCCTGAACCTGGGCGTCTTCTTCGGGGCCCAGCCGGACACGCCGGCCAAGCTGGCCGGGTTTGCCTTCGCCTTCGAGCATCTCGAAATTGCCGCCTACGAACAGCTCATTCGCGTCGCACAACGAGCCGGCGACGAAGAGAGCGCGCGTGCGGCCGAGCGCATCGCCGCGGAGGAGCGGACCGCCGCCGCGGGACTCAGGACCCAATTCGAGCCGGCGATGGAGGCCGCGCTCAGCAAGCAGGGCGTGAGCACCGCCGGATGAAAGCGCCTGCGTGAGCGCCGCCGGATGAAAGCGCCGCGCTCGCCGATTTCCACAAGGAAGCGCTGATCGAAAAGGCAGTTGCTGTCGAGGCGCGATCCCACACCGGCTCTGCCTCGCTAACCGAGGCCGCCCCCGCCACCCGTCCATCCATCGGGACAGCAGGCATCCTGCTCGGCATCGGGTTCGGCGGGTTCTTAGACGCATCCTGCTTCACCAGATCCTCCAGTGGCACCACATGCTGGCGAGCACAGGCAACCATTCGGCCACGACGATCGCCGGCCTCGAGGACAACACGCTGGCGGACGGGCTCCTCCACGCGCGGACATTCGTCGCCGCGCTAATCGGCCTTACGTTGCTGTGGGCAGCGGTCCGCAAGGGCGCCGCTCTCGCCGGACGACACCTCCTCGGCCTGATGCTGGCCGGGTGGGGAGCGTTCTACCTCGTCGAGGGCATCGTCGACCACCAGATCCTCACGGTCCACCACGTCAACCCGGACCACGTCATGCTCTGGGACAGCCTGTTCTTAATCCTCGGCGCCGTGCTCCTGCTCGGGGGCGATGCTCTCGCTCGAAGCGGCGCCGCGCCGAAGAGAAAGCACTAACGCGCCCCCGGCGGCTGAGCGCACCGTTGCCGCGTGGGTGTAGCACCGAAAGGGACACCCAGCGCCAGCCAGCGGATCGAAACTTGACGCGACATGCCACCGAGAATGACGCCAGCTCCGGATCGTCCCACTCCAACGGAGAATTCTCGGACGGCGGGACGGGTCGCGCGTGCCGGCCCTGGTGCCGATCCGCTGCGGCCGAATGCTCGCCTCCCGTCCTCCTTCTTAAGGAGCGCCGCAGCGGGTATGGGCTGGTACGGCAGGAGCCGCACACCGCCGCGACGGAGGCCGGACACCGGACAATCCCGTTGCACGACAGAACTCCCGGCGCTGGCTAGCGCCCACGAAAGCCCAGATCGCCACGTGACGGCGCTACCGCTTCGCGAGTGGGAGCGGGGGTGTCGGTGATCAAGCCCGAGACGCCTGCAAAGGACGGAGTCGGGTGGCCGGCGGCATCGCAGCCCCCGGCCGCCACAGATCCCGGCGTAACAGTCTCCCGTCGCCGGGCTCTTCTGATCAGCCTTGATACGTGCGGACCACGCGTCAGTGGGCGAACAGTCCGGGCTGCCTTTCGAGCAGCCCGGCCCACCACCCGCGGAAGCGCTTGTCGGTCCGCAGCCGCTTGTGTTTCCTCCCGGCCCAGCGCCTCAGGTAGGCGTTCAGGTAAGGCGGGTCACGAGTACCGACAGTTTCGGGCTGGCGGCGGGGCTGACTCTCCAGTGCTGCATCGTCTGCCTGGTCTGATTGGCAAAGCTTGTTTCGCCCGCCGCCGCGCGATGTCCTTCGGCGTGACCTAATACAGCAGGACGAGGTTTCGGCCGGGTCGGGTTCGCCCTTCGTGATACCCGGCGGCGGCCCGCGGATTCGCCGCCGGCTGGGGCTACGGAACGGGAGTCGGCGGAGACGGGCCCGGCTGCGGATCCGGCTTGGGCTCGGTCGGTTCGGGCGGGGGCTCCGGCGTTTCCAGTCGCTCCTGCTCGTGATCGGGCACCGGCTCCGTCGGCGTCGGCGTCTCGCCCGGCGCGGGGCGCTCCTCCGGGTCGGGCGGCGGGTGCGTGGGCTGCCCGGGCGTGCCCGGGTCGACACCGGGTTCGGGCTGGGGCGGCTGCGGCTCGGTATCCACGAACCTTCCTCCTCGCGCGTATGGGACATAGCCCCGCCCGGGGCGGCCGGGGCTTTTTGGCGACTGCTGGACGGGGACGCGAATCAGCTCAGCTTGTCCTTGACCTTGTCGGCCAGGCCCTCCTCCTCCGCGGCCGCCACCTGTCCCGTCGGCTGCTCGGGCAGGCCCGCCGACGAGCGGAGCCGCGCGGCAATTTCGCTGATCTCCTCCGGGTGGTAGTCCGGCGCGAAGACGGCGGTCTGCGGCGGCAGATCGTTCGGCAGAGCGCCCTCGGGCGCGTGGTCGACGACCTCGAGCTCCTCGCCGGTCTCGGGATGCGGGCCGTTGAAGACAGCCACGATCTCCCTGTAGTCGTCCGGCGAAAAGCGGTAGAGCCGCTTGTGCTCACCCCGCTTGATGTGGGGCTGGCACTCGGGGATCTTGTCGGTCGGGATGCGCGGAGTGGGGAACAGCTTCGTCAAATCCGCTCCGGTCAGCTTCTCGATCGCGCGGGCATAGGCGATCTGATGGACGCCGCCGCGGCAGAGCAGATACCCGGTCAGCGCCCGGGCCGCGGGGTGCGCGGTCATCTCATAGACCTTGAGCTTGTTGTTGCGCGCGCCGGTCTCGAGGAAGAAGTTGTGCGTCAGGTCCTCGACTAGGTCACCGGAGGAGAAGATGTAGTCGCCGTTCCAGGGGCGGCCATTGGAGTCCTGGGGCAGTGCGCCCTGTCCGCCACCAATGAACTGCTGGGTGTTACGGGCGCTCTTGACTCCCGAGAGTGCGTCGCCCAGCGAGCCGTCGCCGTTGCCGCTATCGGAGGCGCCGGTGAGCATGCTGTTGATGGTGGCCGCGACGAGCTCGATGTGGCCGTACTCCTCGGCCGCGATGTTGGCGACGAGGTCGTAGAAGGGGCGGGCACCCTGGCGGCCGCGGAAGTTGAACGACTGGAAGGTGTAGTTGAGTAGGGTCGACATTTCGCCAAAGCGGCCGCCCATCAGTTCCTGGACGGCGGCCGCGCCGTCGGGATCGGGGTCCGTCGGCGGGGGAAGCTCGACCTGGAGGCGGTCGATGCGCAGGATCATGGGAGTTTCCTCGTGTCGGGGGTGAGCTTTCTGCATCTACCCGGCTTCGGCGGCCTTACGCAGCCGGCCGGCCCTTGGTAGCAGCACGAGAAAACGGGAGCTAGCCCCGCAGGATCAGGGGCGCGACGCCGACATGCAGCTCGAGCGCGGGCGTCGGGGCGAGGCGCCCGACCTGCTGCTCGACGTGTCGGAGCTTCGTGTCGACGAGATCTCGCTCGAGGGGACGATCTGCGTGCACGAGTGGCGCTGCAGGCGGACGTTCTCGAGCTTCTGAAGCTGCATGTCGGTGTGGAGGCGGAGCTCGGCCGGGTGCAACTGACGATCAAGGGCGTCGAGGCGGAGGTGCTGCTCAAGACGCGCCTCGACAACGTCGCCAGAATCGTCGACCGGGTGTTGACGACGATCGACAACAACCCGGAGATAGTGGAGCAGCTCGCGCGACGGGTTGGCGAGACGGCGGAGCAGGTCGGCGCAGCGCGGGTGAGGCGGTCGGCGAGCTCGGAGCGCGCGCCGTTCGGCCGCCGAGGACGTCGGTCGAGCCGCCGGCGAGGCGGTGGACGATGTGGCCAAGGAGACGGACGAACCGTGCCAGCGACCGCCCGAACGCCGCCGCCGGAGAAAGACGGAGAAGCCGAAGAAGCGCCCCGCGAGGAGCTCGCGCGGCGCGCGCACCCGCCGATCCGAGGAGGGCTGATGGCCGGAGAGCGTGCACCCGCAGCGGATGTCGAGATCGTCGCGCGCGCGGCGGCAGACGAGCTCCGCTTTGACGCCGAGCCGGAGGTGCAGGTGCGCTTTCCCGGGGCCGGGAGGCGCGATTCTCACCAGGAGACGCGGCGGCGGAACGTCGACACGCCAGTGGAGCCGGGGAAGACGTACAGCCGAGTGTTCGTCGCGACGCGCATCAGCAGCCGTCTGTTGGAAGAGGACGGGTTCGACTAAGCGGCCGCCCGGCCTCCCAGAACCCGGATCCCCGCCGACCACCGCCGCGGGGGGACGGCCTCGCGTCGACGTCGTCGACGAGGAGGTAGAGCCGAGTCTGAGCTCGGCGTGCAGCGCTGCGGCCGTCGTCGGCTGGTGGCGCGTCACGACCCGGAAGCCGGTTGCCTCGAGCCAGTCGATCGCGGCCGAGGCGTCCCGGTAGCTGAGGTAGGCGAACAACGCGGTCATGCTCCGCTCCCAGGCGTGTTCTGACCGGAGGGGAGGAGCGTCGAGACGCGGGCGGCCTCGGTGGTCGGGTCGTCGGTGAGTGTGAGGATTCCGCTTTTCTCGAGGATGTTGTCCTCGGCGGCGGCCCCGCCGAGAGCCACCCGGTGGCGCCGGGCGAGCGCGCGCAGCTCGGGCAGGACGGGCCGGACGCGGTCGCGGCTCACGGCGTTCAGCACCACGAGGTTGGGCTCGATCCGGCGGCTTACGTCGGCGACGGTGTCGATGGGCGAGTCCGGGCCTAGGTAGACGATCCGCCAGCCTCGCGACCTTAGCGCCAGCCCAAATGCGATTAGGCCGAGGTCGTGCTGCTCGCTCGGTAGGCAGGCCAGTACCGCAGGCGGGCCGAGCCCGAGGCCCCAGCCGCGAGCGAGGCCGAGCAGCCGTCCGCGCAGCACGCCGGAGGCGAAGTGCTCCTGGGCGACCGAGGCCTCGCCGCGCTTCCAGCGCTCGCCGAGCTCCTGCAGGTAGGGCACGATCACCTCGCTCAGGAGCGTCTCCACCGTCGCCAGGGCGAGCAGCCGGTCGAGGATCGCCTGCGCGCGCGGTTCGTCGAATGCGTCGAGCGCCTCGGCGAGCTCGTCGCGGATCGCTTCGGGGAGCAACGCGGTTCGGGCCGCCTCCTCGGCGTCCACGTTGCGCACGGCGAGCGCGGCTGCCTCCGCCGCGGCCATCCCCTCGGCGAGGTGCTGCTGCATCAGGGTCACGCGTTCGACGTCGGCGGGGGAGTACAGGCGAAGGCCGCCGGCCGAGCGCGCGGGATGAAGCAGTCCGTAACGGCGTTCCCACGCTCGCAGCAGCTCGGGACTGACCCCGACGCGCTTGCTCAGCTCGCCGATCCGCAGAACCTCGCCGGTGCTCGCCATGGCCTCACTATACAGTTTCTGGACGATTGCTTGACAAGACCTGGCGCGTTCCCTATGGTGTCCGTTTCTGGACGGTTTCTAGACAGGAGGTAAACAGCACATGCGAAAGCTCGATCTACTCGCCGGGGCCCTGCTGCTCGTGGGCGGTCTCAACTGGGGACTGGTCGCGATCGCGGAGTTCGACCTCGTCGCCTGGATCTTCGGAAAGGACTTCGGCGAGACGAACGCGGCGAGCCGGATCGTGTACGGCCTCGTGGGCCTCGCCGCGATCTACGCCACCGCCGCGACGGCCGCCCGTCGGTCGGCCGGCGCCCACGAGACGGCAACCGCCTCGCGCTGACGAGGCCGACCTCAGTCAGGAGTTGAGATGCGACAGATTCGAACCATCCTCGTTGTATGTGCGGTGACGGCCGTGACCGTCTCCGCCTTGCCCGCCGGTGCCCCTGCGGACACTCCGCGGGCGCAGGGCGCGAACGTCGTGCAGACGGCCGTCGCGGCCGGAAAGTTCAAGACGCTCGCCTCGCTGCTGGGGCGAGCCGGGCTTGTGAAGACGCTGGAGGGCAAGGGCCCATACACCGTCTTTGCACCGACCGACGCGGCGTTCGCCAAGGTGCCGAAGGCCACGCTCGCACGGCTCGGCCGCAACAAGGCGGCGCTCCGGTCGGTCCTGCTGCTGCACGTCGCCAAGGGCAGGCTGCCCGCGGCCAGGGTGACGAAGCGCCGCTCGGTGAAGACCCTCAACGGGCAGCGGCTGGCGGTCCGCGTGCGCGGCGGCAAGGTCTTCGTCGGTCGGGCGCGGGTGGTCACCCCGGACGTGTCCGCCTCGAATGGCGTGATCCACGCGATCAACAAGGTTCTGCTGCCCCGCTAGTCCCGGTGGCTCGCAGCGTCGCCCGGCGCGGTTCGCCGCGCCGGGCGACGTGAAGCCGCGGGCAGGTGCCCCATGTCCTCTTCCCTCCTCCCCCGCCGCACCCTCGAACGGACCCCCAGACCGGGCGCGCCGGGCCACTGCCGGCGCGCGCTCGTGACGGGCGCGACCGGCTTCATCGGCGCGCGGCTCGCCGCGGGGCTCGCCGACGCCGGTTGGACCGTCCGCTGCCTCGTGCGCGACGGATCGCGCGCCCGCGAGCTCGAGCGGCGCGGCTTCGAGGTCCACGAAGGCGATGCCCTCGGCCCCGAGACCCTCGTGGAGGCGGGCCGCGACGTGGAGGTGGCCTACTACCTCATCCACGCGATGGGCCGAGCCGCGCGCGGCGACTTTGCGACGCGGGAGCGCGCCGCCGCCGAGGCGTTCGCGCGGGTGGCGGCGCGCGCGGGCGTCGCGCGCGCGATCTACCTCGGTGGTCTCGGGGAGCCGCACTCCCGGCACCTGCGCAGCCGCCACGAGACCGCGCGGACCCTCGCCGAGCACGGGCCTCCGCTCGCCTACTTCCGCGCGGGCATGGGTCGTCGGGGCCGGAAGCGAGTCCTACCGCACCCTCGCTACCTCGTCGAGCGGCTCCCGGCGATGATCGCGCCGGCGGGGCTGAAGGTGCCAACCCAGCCGATCGCAATCGACGACGCGCTCGCTTACCTAACGGCCGCCCCCGAGGTGGCGGAGAGCGCCGGGCGAGAGATCCAGGTCGGCGGTCCGAGCGTGCTTGCTTACGGCGAGATGCGCGACGGGATGGCCGAGGCGCTGGGCCGGCGCCCGCGGCCGAATCTTCCCGTGCCGCTGCTCACGCCGCGGCTGTCGTCGCTCTGGATCGGGCTGGTGACGCCAGTGGTTGCCGGCGTCGCCCGTCCGCTGATCGAGGGCCTCTCGACGATGACGATCGTGACCGACGCCTCCGGAGCGGAGCTCCTCGACGTGGCGCCGATGCCGTTCGAGGAGGCGCTGCGGAGAGCGGTCGCGGACGAAGACACCACGGTCTGTAGCCGCCGAGCTGCGAGACGCGAGCCAGGCCCGGCCACGTCCGCGAACACCACGCCATGAGACTCGGCTTTGCCGTCAAGGTCCTCGGCGGCGGCGGGCGCCCGTCGCACGATTCCCGGCGGTGGCAGTCCGGACCGCATCTGCGCGTTTCACTCCAGCGGCTGAGAGGCGTCCTCGAGTACTGCGACGCGCACGACATCCGCATGTACCGGATGGCCACCGCGCTCGCGCCCTACGCCAGCCATCCGGACCTCCAGGGCTTTCGCGGTCAGCCGCGCGACTGTGCCGCCGAGCTCGCGGAGGTCGGCCGGCTCTCGCGCGAGCTCGACATTCGACTGTCCAGCCATCCCGGCCAGTACACCGTGCTCAACTCCCAGGACGAGCGAACCCGGCGGCTGGCGGTCGAGGAGCTCGAAGTGCAGGCCGAGCTCATGGACGCCATGGGGCTTGGACCCGAAGCGGTCGCCGTCCTCCACGTCGGCGGCGCGGCCGGCGGGGTGGACGCGGCCCTCGACCGCTTCGAGCGGGGCTTCGAGCTCCTCTCGCCCGCGGCCCGCGCCCGCCTGGCCGTCGAGAACGACGACCGCTCCTTCGGCCTCGGCGACGCCCTGCGCCTGAGCGAGCGGATCGCGCGCCCGATCGTCTGGGACGCCCTTCACCACCGCTGCCACGACCCGGACGCGATTCCAGACCGAGAGGCGCTCGGCCTGGCGCTTGCGACGTGGCCGCCCGGGGTGGTGCCGAAGGTTCATTACGCCTCGCCGAAGACGGCGGTCGAGGAGCGCCGCAAGCGCGTCAGCCGGCGGATCGAACGCTCGTTGGTGCTGCCGGAACTACGCGCGCATGCCGATCTGATCGACCCGATCTCGTTCGAGCACTTCATCGGCGAGACTGGGCGCGGGATGGACTTCGACGTGATGCTCGAGGCCAAGGCCAAGGACCTCGCGCTGCTGCGCCTGCGTGAGCAGCTAGCCAACCGGACCACGAGAGCGGCATGAGCGAGATCCTGATCGGCGTATCCGCCTGCCTGCTGGGCGAGCAGGTCCGCCACGACGGTGGGCACAAGCGCAACGGCTTCCTGCTCGAGGAGCTGGCTCCTCACGTCAGGTTCGTCCCGGTCTGTCCCGAGGTCGGCATCGGACTCGGAGTTCCACGCGAGTCCATCCGACTCGCGCGACGCGGCGACCGCATCTGTCTCCTCGGGTCGGCGGGTGCCGATCACACCGATGCCATGCGCCGCTGGGCCGAAGCGGTCATCGGCGACCTGCGCGAGCGGGACCTCTCGGGCTTCGTGCTCAAGAAGGGGGTCGCCGAGCTGCGGCCTCGAACGCGTCCGCGTGTGGGATGAAGGCATGCAGCGGCCAGCGCCGCGGGGACGGGGCGTATTCGCCCAAGCGCTCGTCGATGCGATGCCCAGACTGGCGATCGAGGAGGAGGGCCGGCTGAACGACCCGGGCCTGCGCGAGCACTTCGTCGACAGGGTCTTCGCGCATGCCCGGGTACGGGACTTCTTCTGCGGTCGGTGGACTGTCGCGAGCCTTATCCGGTTCCACTCGGCGGAGAAGGCGGCCGTGCTCGCGCACGATGTCGAGACCGCCGGGCGGCTGGGCCGTCTTGTCGCCGGCCAGCGCCGGCTCGGGCCGCAGCAGCTGGCCCGGAGCTATCGCGAGCTCCATGCGGCCGCATTCGCACGGCCCGCGACCCCAGGCCGGCAGACCAACGCTCTAATGCACATAGCCGGGCACCTGAGGGGCGATCTCGGATCCTGCGACCGCAGGGAGCTCCGCGAGGCGATCGAGGACTACCGGCTCCGCCTCGTGCCGGTGGCGGTCCCACTGGCGCTCCTGTCTCGGCACCTCCGCGCCGTCGGCACCGAGTGGGCCCGCTCGCAGACGTACCTGCGGCCCTACCCCAAGGAGCTCGGCCTTAGAGGCGTGATCTCTAGGCCGCGCGGACGGCTGCGCGCCGCCCGGACCGAGAAGCCACCCGCATCCGATGCCGTCGATCTCTCTGGGCCTGACCGGACGTGAACCTTGCCCATCCCCAGCATTCGGCCGCAGGGCAAGCGGGCCCTCCTCATTGGAGCGGCACCAGCTCGGGGAGCCGGCGGACCAGCTCGGCCATGTCGCCGCGGGCAAGCCGCTGCTCAAGCCACAGCCAGCGGATGTAGGCGACGATCAGGTCGCGGGGCGGCCAGGGGGCGGCCTGCGCCCAGGCGAGCAGGGCCTCGACGGTCAGCGGACGGAGGGCAGGGTCGTCGGTTTCGAGGTGGGCCGGGATCGGGTCCATGATGGGCGCTCTTTGGGGTGGGTACGGGTTCGGCTCGGCGAAAGGTCCGAACTTGGCACCCGGGGGTGCGTGGTTTAAGTCCGCCGTGGGCCCGGGCAAACCGGAATCAGCA
>Ga0081538_10003092_pt1 | contig 15828 bp, 15 predicted proteins | sample TabmetS5T2R1_FD_71022 | JGI IMG/M metagenome (GOLD analysis project Ga0081538, IMG submission 71022) | Tabebuia heterophylla rhizosphere microbial communities from the University of Puerto Rico - S5T2R1 | ecosystem: Host-associated > Plants > Roots > Rhizosphere ... | reverse complement strand
CGCTCGCCGCTGCGCTGGACGAGCTGGTCGCGGACTGGCCGGTCGACGTCGACGAGATCGCGCTCGTCGGCCACTCGCTGGGCGGGCTCGTGGCGCGCAGCGCGTGCCATGCCGGCGGCGACTGGACGAGCCGGGTCACGCACGTGATCTCGCTCGGCTCGCCGCACACCGGCGCGCCGCTCGCGTCGGCGGTCCACTACGCCGCCGCCGCGCTCGGCACCGCACCGGAGACGCGGCCGTTCGCCGGGCTCCTGCGCCGCCGCAGCGCGGGCATCCGCGACCTGCGGCGCGGCTCGCTGGTCGACGAGGACTGGCACGGCCTCGACCCCGACGCGCTGCGCGCCGCGGCCTGCCGCGAGGTGCCGCTGCTCGAGGGCGCCCGCCACTGCTTCGTGTCGGCGACCGTGACCCGCGACGCGCGCCATCCGCTCGCCCGGCTGATCGGCGACTGGCTCGTGCTGGAGGCGAGCGCCTCGCACCGGACGCAGGAGGCGCTGCACGTCGGCGCCGCGCACCACCTCGCGCTGCTCAACCACCCCGCGGTGTACGAGCGGCTCAGCGAGTGGCTAGCGCCTCGACCCGGCTAGCCAGCCACTCGGTCGTGGCCTCGTGCTCGGGCTTCATCAGCACGCTGCGCAGGATCCGCGCGCTCGGAGCGTCGACCTCGAGCTCGGGATGCCGCGCCGCCAGATGCCCGGCCTCGACGCGGATGGTGCTGAGGAAGACCGGGTCGTCGGGGTCGTCCATGCCGGCGTGCAGGATCGCGTCCGTGGCCGCGTCGAGCTCGGACAGCGAGCGCGCCGGCGGCAGGTAGGTGACGATGTCGAGCTCGGGGTCGAGGTGCAGGCGCAGGCTCTCGGACGCGCGCAGGCGCTCGGCGAACGCGAGCGCGGCGCGGCGGGCGGCGGCGAGGATCGGCGCGAGCGGCACGGCGCGCAGCGTCAGCCACAGCGCCGCGGCCGCCGCCCCGGCGCGCGAACATTCGAGGCTGATCTCGCCCAGATGCAGCTCGTCCGACGTGAAGTACGTGAACGGAGACTCGTGCGCGTAGAAGCGCCCGACCCCCGGGTCGTTGAACAGAACGGCGCCGCAGCCGTATGGCTGGAGGCCATGCTTGTGGGGGTCGATGACGACCGAGTCCGCGGCCGTGATCGCGCGCAGGCCGGCCGGCGGGTCGTCGAGCAGGGTGAAGAAGCCGCCGTACGCGGCGTCGATGTGGATCCGCACCCCGTGCCGCTCGCGCAGGGCGAGCGCCTCGTCGACCCGGTCGACGGCGCCGAAGCCCGTCGTCCCGCCGGTGAGCACGACGGTCCCGATGTCGCCGCCGGCGCAGGCGGCGTCGAGCGCGTCGAGGTCGATCCGCCCCTCCGGCCCGACCGGGATCTCGTGCGACGGCATCCTGAGGACCTCGCACATGCGCGCGTGCGTGTAATGGGCGTTCGCCCCGTGCGCCACGCCCTTGTCCGGATGAACCTCCCGCGCGACCCACAGGGCCTCGAGGTTGGCGATCGTGCCGCTCGACGTCAGGTGCCCGAGGAACGGCTCGCCGATCCCGAGCATGCCGGCCAGGTCGGCGACCGCCTCCTTCTCCATCTCGCTCGTCACCGGCCCGCCGTCGAGCGCGTGGTTGTTCGGGTTGACGAGCATCGCCGCGACGTAGCCGGCCGCCGCCGCCGGGTGCGGCGGCTTGAGCATCTGGCCGGCGAAGCGCGGGTGGAAGAACGGGAAGTTGCCGTCCATCCGGCGGCCGAACTCGTCCCAGGCCGCGGCCCAGCGCTCGGGGTCGACCGCCGGAGGCGCCGGCCGCTCGCCCCAGCGGGCCTCCCACGAGTCCACCAGGCTGAGCGCGGCTTCGATCCCGGAGCGATCCACGCCCGGCATGATCGCCGCCCGCGGCCGGCGATGTCGCGCCGCATGGTCCCGTGGGCCGCCGCCACGATCGCGGTCCTCGCGGCCGGCTGCGGGTCCGCCGACGCGCCGCCGCCGCCCACCCGCGCCGCGCAGGGCTCGCCGGCCGCGACCGCGACGCCCACGCCGGCACCGGCGCCCGCGACCGCGATCGTGTGGGGTCTCGAGCGGCCCGCGCGGGCCGCCCGCCGCCTGCGCCGGCATCCGCTGGTCCGCGCGGCCACGCCGGTCGGCCGTGGCGCCGTGCTCCTGCGTGCCGGCGTGGATGCCGACGGGCGGGTCGTGCAGCGGGTCAAGGCCGGCTACGCGGTCCCGCTCGACGTCCTGTCCGTCGAGCCGCGCGGCTACGCGGCCACTCTCGACGGCCCCGACCGCGAGGCGCTCGCGAAGCTGCGACCGGGCACGGCGGTCCTCTCGCGCACGTCCGCCCGCCTGCGCCGCGTCGGCGCCGGCGGGAGGCTGCGGCTCGAGAGCGGGCGCGTGCGCGTGGCCGGCGTGGTCGAGGACGCCTCGCTGCGCGACGCCGAGATCGCGCTGGCGAGCCGCGACCGCCGGGTGCGCCCGCTGCGCAGCACGGTGATCGTCACGCTCGTCGGGCCGGTGCGGCCGCGCGAGCTGATCCGGCGCACCGAGCGCGGCGCCGCCGCGCGGATCCTGGGCGCCGGAGGCCCGGAGGGCCCGGCGCGGCCCGCGCAGTTGAAGGTCCTCTACGGCGAGCCGGCGGTCGGGCTGCCGTACGGCGACGACTGGGTCCGCCTCGACCCCGCCTTCCTGCGCCGCCACATCGTCAGCCGCCGCGTGCCGATCCTCGGCTCCGTCACGTGCCACCGCAAGCTGATCGGGCCGCTCGAGGCCGCGCTCGGCGAGCTCGCCCGCCGCGGCCTCTCGGGCCTCGTGGACCCCGGCGACTACGCCGGCTGCTACGCCCCGCGCCGGATCCAGGCGCGCGGGCAGCTCTCGCTGCACGCCTGGGGCGTGGCCATCGACCTCAACGCGGCCGCCAACCCGTTCATGGGCCGCTCGCGCCAGGACCGCCGGCTCGTGCGCACCATGCAGCGCCACGGCTTCACCTGGGGCGGCGAGTGGCCGACGCGCCCCGACCCGATGCACTTCGAGCTTCGTAGGCTCCCGTCCCCATGAAGCTCTACGAGCACGCCTCCTCGGGCAACTGCCTCAAGTGCCGCCTCGTCCTGCGGCGCCTCGACCTCCCCTACGAGTCCGTCTCCGTCGACCTCTTCCGCGGCGAGACCCGCACGCCGGAGCACTTCGGCCGCAACCCCGACGGCCGCATCCCGGTGCTCGAGACCGACGACGGCGACCTGATCCCCGAGTCCGGTGCGATCCTCCTCCACCTCGCCGAGGGCAGCGAGCTGCTGCCGGCGCCGGGGACGATCGAGCGCACGCGCGTGCATCAGTGGATGTTCTTCGAGCAGAACCGGATCGAGGCCGACCTCTCGGTCGCCCGCTTCATGAAGCTCGCGGGCCGCGACGCCACGCTGCCGGAGGCGTTCGCCCAGCGGCTCGAGCGCGGCCGCGACGCGCTCGCCGCGCTCGACCGCGGCCTCGCCGACGGGCGCCCGTTCCTGACCGGCGACCGGTTCACGGTCGCGGACATCGCCGTCTACGGCTACGGCCACTGCGGCGCCGACGCCGGGGCCGACCCGCGCGAGCACGAGCACGTCGCCGCCTGGCTCGACCGCGTCGAGGCGACGCCCGGCTTCGTCAACGACCTCGAGCCGGTCCCGGACCACGTGGCCGAACGCCCCCTGTGAGCCGGTGGGCGGCGCCCACCGCGGCGGTGCTCGCCTTCGCCTCCGCGGCGGTCACCGCCTACTGGCTCGCCGGCGGCACGGCGGGCCTCGACACGGTCGGCGGCGAGGTCGAGCGGCTCGCCCGCGAGCGGTCCTCGGGAGCCGTCGCCGGCCTGGCGCTGACGCTGCTCCTCAAGCTCGCCGCCGGCTTCCTGGCGCTCGCGCTCAGCGGCCCGCGGCCGGCCCGCGCGCTGGTCATGCTCGCGCTCGTCGCGGGCGTCGGCCTCGCTCTCTACGGTGGCGTCCTCGTGCTCGCCGGCGCCCTTGCCCTCGCCGGCGTCGCGGGCGAGCCGAGCGACGAGTACGCCCTGCGCTGGCACGTCTTCTTCTGGGATCCCTGGTTCGTCGTCTGGGGCGTGGCGCTCGCCGTCGCCGCGTGGCGGGTCAGAAGTCGACCGCGCTCCGGATCCCGTCCCGCGCCTCGATAGACCAGCACCTCGCCCGGCTTCGGGAACGCCGGGACTGTGTCAGCATCGCGCCCCATGAGCGCGAACTCCCTCGGCCGGATGGTGCTGGACGCAACGGAGCGCCACAGCGGCGCCGCGATCCGCTTCCCGCGCGACGGCACGTGGCACGAGTGGTCGTTCGCCGAGCTCGGTACCGCGGTGCGCGAGCTCGCGCGCGGGCTCGCCGCGCTCGGCCTCGAGCCGGGCGACCGCGTCGCGCTGCTGGGCGAGACGCGGCCCGAGTGGACGCTGGCCGACGCCGCCGTGCTGGCCGCCGGGCTCGTCGTCGTGCCCGTCTACCACACGAACTCGCCCGAGGAGTGCCGCTACGTGGTCGACCACTCGGGCGCGAAGGCGATCATCCTCGAGAACACCGCCCAGCTCGAGAAGATCGAGGCGGTCAAGGGCGAGCTGCCCGGCCTCGAGCACGTCGTGAGCATGGAGCCGACCGGGCGCACGCCGACCGTCGCCGACGTGCGCGGCCGCGCCGGCGAGACGCCGGAGGCGGAGCTGCAACGGCGGCTCGACGCCGGCGGCCCCGACGACGTCGCCACCATCGTCTACACGTCCGGCACCACCGGCCCGCCGAAGGGCTGCATGCTCACGCACCGCAACGTGCTCTTCACGGGCGAGGCCTACGTGCAGCAGATCCACCTGCGGCCGCCCGCCACGCTGTTCATGTTCCTGCCGCTCGCCCACGCGCTCGCGCGCGTGGTCCAGATGGTCTCGCTCCAGGTCGGGTGCACGCTGGCCTTCTGGAGCGGCGACTCGCGCCGGCTCGTCGAGGACGTCGGCGCCGCGAAGCCGACCCACTTCCCGTCGGTCCCGCGCGTGTTCGAGAAGATCCACGCCCGCGTGCTCGCCCGCGGCCAGGAGGGCAGCGCGGTCAAGCAGCGGCTGTTCGCGTGGGCGATCGCCACCGGCCGCAAGGCGCGCCCGGCGATGCGGGCCGGCACCGCCTCGGCCGCCCTGAAGGCGCAGTACGCGCTCGCGGACCGGCTCGTGCTCTCCAAGGTCCGTCAGCTGTTCGGCGGCCGGCTCGAGCTCGCGCTCACCGGCGCGGCGCCGATCCCGCTCGAGGTGCTCGAGTTCCTCGACGCCTGCGGGATCACCGTGCTCGAGGGCTACGGCATGACCGAGACGTGCGCGGCGGCGACGCTCAACACGCCCGAGGACCCGCGCTTCGGCACCGTCGGCCGCGCCCTGCCCGGGACCGGCGTGGCGATCGCCGAGGACGGCGAGATCCTGCTCAGCGGACCGAACGTGTTCAAGGGCTACCACCGCAACGAGGAGGCCACCGCCGAGGTGTTCGAGGACGAGGCGGTGCGCACCGGCGACCTCGGCGAGCTGGAGGACGGCTTCCTGCGCATCACCGGCCGCAAGAAGGACCTCATCATCACCTCGAGCGGCAAGAACATCTCGCCGACGAACATCGAGAACGCGCTGCGCGAGTCGCGCTGGATCTCGCAGGCGGTCGTGCACGGCGACAACCGCTCCTACCTGGTGGCGCTGCTCACGCTCGACGCCGACGAGGCGGCCGCCTTCGCCGCCGAGCTCGGCATCGACGGCGACGTCTCCAGCCTGGCCTCGCATCCCCGGGTGCAGGAGGCGCTGCAGAAGGACGTCGACACCGCCAACGCGCGCTTCGCCCGCATCGAGCAGGTCAAGAAGTTCACGGTGCTCGACACGGACCTCAGCCAGGAGGCGGGCGAGCTGACGCCGACCATGAAGGTCAAGCGCGCGGTCGTCGAGAAGCGCTACGCGGACACGTTCAACGGGCTGTACGACGGGTAGGCAACGCGGCATGCTCGCCGTCTACGCAGCCGCCGCCAACGCCGACGACCCGCTCGCCGCGCTCGAGGTCGGAGAGCGGCCTGAGCCGGACGCCTCCGACGGCTGGACGGTGGTCGAGGTGCGCGCCGCCTCGCTCAACCACCACGACCTCTGGTCGCTGCGCGGGATCGGCCTGCCCGAGGACCGGCTGCCGATGATCCTCGGCTGCGACGCAGCCGGCGTCGACGGCGACGGCAACGAGGTGATCGTGCACTCGGTGATCGCGAGCGACGACTGGCGCGGCGACGAGACGCTCGACCCCAAGCGCACGCTGCTGTCCGAGAAGCACCAGGGCACGCTGGCCGAGCGTGTCGCGGTGCCGCGGCGCAACCTCGTCCCCAAGCCGGCGGCGCTCTCGTTCGAGGAGGCCTCGTGCCTGCCGACCGCGTGGCTGACCGCGTACCGGATGCTGTTCGTCAAGGCCGGCGTCCAGCCCGGCGACACCGTCCTCATCCAGGGCGCGGGCGGAGGCGTGGCGAGCGCCGCGATCGTGCTCGCCCGCCAGGCCGGGCTGCGCGTGTGGGTGACGTCGCGCGATGCCGCCAAGGGCGAGAAGGCCGTCGAGCTCGGCGCCCACGAGGCGTTCGAGAGCGGCGCCAAGCTGCCGGAGCGCGTCGACGCCGTGCTCGAGACGGTCGGCGAGGCGACCTGGAAGCACTCCCTGCGCGCGCTCCGCCCGGGCGGCACGCTGGTCGTCTCCGGCGCCACCAGCGGGCAGGCGCCGTCGGCCGAGCTCCAGCGCGTGTTCTTCCTCCAGCTCAACGTGCTCGGCTCGACCATGGGCACGCGCGAGGAGCTGGCGCGGCTCGCGCGGCTGTGCGAGGCGAGCGGGATCCGCCCGTCGATCGATCGCGTGCTCCCGCTGTCCGAGGCGCGCGACGGCTTCGCGGCGATGGACGCGGGCGACGTCTTCGGCAAGATCGTCTTCACGCCATGACGTTCGCCATCGGCCTCTACGACCTCTCGGTCTGGGTCCACGTGTCGGCGGTCGTCGTCGGCCTCGGCACCACGTTCGTCGGGGCCGTCTCGTTCCCGCTCGCCCTGCGGGCCGGCGTGCGGCACCTGCCGTACGCCCACGAGCTCCAGCTCGTCATCAGCCGGCGGATCACCGGGCCCGCGCTCGGCCTGATCATCGTCACCGGCGTCTACCAGACGATCGACGCCGACTGGGGCTTCGGCTCGTTCTGGATCAGCGCCTCGTTCGCGATCGTCATCGTGCTCGGCGCCATGAACGGCGTCTACTTCACGCCGACCGACCGCCGCCTCGCCGCGCTGGCCACGCGCGAGATCGAGGCGACCGGCACCGTGTCCGAGGACTACCAGCGACAGGCGCGCCGCGAGGCGCTCGCGGGCGCGATCGCGGGCCTGCTCGTGATCGCGGCCGTCTTCCTGATGGTCACGAAGCCGGGAGCGTGATCCGCGCCAGCCGGCGGCGGACGACGGCGTCGAGCAGGCGCCGCGGCAGGTGCCGGATGAGCGCGTAGCCGACGGCGCCGTTGCGGGTCGTGGCGAGGTCGCGGGCCGGCGGTCCGAGCGCGGCGCGCGCCAGCGTGCGCGCGGCGTCCTCCACGCGTTCGGCCGGCACGTGCCCCTCGAGCGCGACGCCCGCGCGCTGCGACTCGGCGTGGATCGGCGTGCGGATGTAGCCGGGGTAGACGGTCGTGACCGTGATCTCGCCGCCGTACTCGAGCCGGAGCGCGTCCGAGTACGCGGTCAGGCCGCGCTTGCTCATGCAGTAGGCGGTCCCGAACGGGAGCGCGAGATGGGCGAGCCCGGAGGCGACGTTGACCACCCGCCCCTGCGAGGCGCGCAGTGCGGGCAGCGCCGCGGCGGTCACGCGCCACGGGCCGAGCAGGTTGACGTCGATGACCGCGAGGGCGCCGTCGTCGGGCCGCAGGCCCGCGCTCTGGGGCGTGCCGATGCCGGCGTTGTTGATCAGGACGTCGAGGCCGCCGAGTCGCCGCACGGCCTCACCCACCGCGGCGTCCACGGAGGCCTGGTCGCGCACGTCGCCCACCACGTCGGCGTCGTGGAGGTCGAGCCCGACGACCTCGGCTCCTCGGCGCCGGAGCTCGGCGGCCGCGGCGGCGCCGATCCCGCCCGCCGCGCCGGTGATCAGCACGCGTGTCATGCCGGCACCGGCTCGCGGACCGGCGCGTCGAACGCGTACTCGGCCGGGTCGAGCTGGGCCACCCGCCGCCGGAACCGCCACGTCCAGTCGGGCCAGATGGTGGCGTTGCGGCCGGTGCGGTCGAGGTACCAGCTCGCGCAGCCGGTGTTCCACACCGTGCCTTCGAGCTTGCGCTCGAGCGACGCGTTGTACCGCTCCTGCGCCTCGGCCGTGACCTCGATCGTCACGGCTCCGCGCTCGCGCATCACCCGCAGGGCGTCGATCACGTGCGCGATCTGGGACTCGATCATGTAGACCATCGAGCTGTGCCCGAGCCCGGTGTTCGGGCCGAGCAGGAAGAACAGGTTCGGGAAGCCGGCGATCGTCGAGCCCAGGTGGGCCCGCGGGCTGCCGTGCCAGAGGTCGTCGAGCAGCCGGCCGTCGCGGCCGCGCACGCGGTGGGCGGCGGGGATGTCGGTGACCTGGAAGCCGGTGCCGAAGACGATCGCGTCGACCTCGCGCTCGGACCCGTCGGCGGCCACGATCGAGCGGGCGCGGACCTCGCGCACGCCCTCGGTGATCAGCTCCACGTTGGGCCTGCCGAGCGCCCGGTACCAGCGGTTGGAGGGCAGGATGCGCTTGCAGCCGATCGTGTAGTCGGGCGTGACCTTCTCGAGCAGCTCCGGGTCGTCGATCTGGTGCTGCATGTGCTTGCGCGCCATCCGCTCGACGACCTTCATCAGCCGCGGGTGCTTCACGAACCCGAGCACGAGCGCCTCGCGGCCGGCGTAGATCCCGCCGCGCATGACCCGCTGGGCGAGAGGCAGCGTGCGGTACAGGCGCCGCTCCCAGTCGCGGATCGGGCGGCTGGTGTGCGGCAGCACCCACGGCGGCGTGCGCTGGAAGACGTGCAGCCGCTCGACCTGCTCGGCGATCTCCGGCACGTACTGGATCGCCGACGCCCCGGTGCCGATCGAGGCGACGCGCCTGCCGGCCAGGTCGACGTCGTGGTTCCAGCGCGCGGAGTGCCAGACCTCCCCTTCGAACGCGTCCAGGCCCCGGATGTCGGGCACGCGCGGCTCGGTCAGCGGGCCCATGCCGGCGATCAGGATCCGCGCGCGGAGCGTGCCGTCGCTCGTCTCCAGCTCCCAGCGGCGCTCCTGCTCGAGCCAGGTCGCGGACTTCACGGCGCAGTCGAGCCGCACGTGCGGGCGGACGCCGAAGCGGTCGGCGCAGCGCCGCAGGTAGGCCCAGATCTCGGGCTGGGTCGAGTAGGTCTGCGTCCAGTCCGGGTTGGGCGCGAACGAGAAGGAGTACAGGTGCGAGGGGACGTCGCACGCGCAGCCGGGATAGGTGTTGGCCTGCCACGTGCCGCCGACCTCACCCGCACGCTCGAGCACGACGAAGTCGTCGATCCCGGCCTGCCTGAGGCGGATCGCCATGCCCAGGCCGCTGAAGCCGCTGCCGACGATGGCGATGGCGTGGTCGTGGTTCATCGCGGGTTCGATACCCGTAAGTTACGGGCATGTAACATCTCGGATGGTGAGCACCGTCACACGGATGAGGGCGCCGGCACGGCGCGAGCACCTGCTCGACGCGGCCAAGGACGTCGTCTCCGAGCAGGGCTTCCACGCCGTCTCGATCGAGGCGGTGGCGCGGCGCGCCGGGATCACGCGGCCGATCGTCTACCGGCACTTCGACGACCTCGCCGCGCTGCTCGACGCGCTGGTCGAGCGCGAGACGCTACGGGCGCTCGCCCAGCTCACGGCGTTCCTGCCGTCGGAGCTCGACGACGATCCCCGTGAAGGCCTGCTGAGGACGTTGCGGGCCTACCTGGAGGCGGTGGAGAGCGACCCCGGCACCTGGCGGCTCGTGCTCGTGCCGCCCGAGGGCGCCCCGGGGCTGCTGCGCGAGCGGATCGCCGCGGGCCGCGCCGCGGTGGTGAAGCAGCTCGCCACGGTGGCGTCGGGATCGCCGGATCCCGAGCTGACCGCGCGGGCGCTGTCGGCCGTCGCCGACGAGGCGGCGCGGCTCGTGCTCGCCGACCCGGACCGCTACCCGCCGTCGCGGGTCCTCGCCCATGCTCGCTGGCTGCTGTTCGAGGCCCCTCGACAACCAGGTTTAGGCATGCCATAATCTTCCGCGTGGCAGAACTCACGCGCCGGAAGCTGCTCGCCGGGTCGCTCGCCGCCACCAGCGGCGCGGCCCTCTTGCACTCGACCGTCCCCCACTCCCACCCGTGGGAGGCCGAGGCGGCGGCCCAACACCACGGCGCGCACGGCGCCGGCGGCGGGCACGCCGACTTCCGCGACGGCCGGACCGTCGACCACGCCGCCAACGGCTTCGACCCGCACGAGATCCTGCGCGACTTCGACTGGGGCACCACGCGCCGTCTCGCGAGCGGCCGCGTGGTGCGCGAGTGGGAGCTGTTCGCGTCCGAGGTCGACATCGAGGTGGCCCCGGGCGTGACGTTCGCGGCGTGGGCCTACAACCAGCGCGTTCCCGGCCCGACGCTGCGCTGCCGCGAGGGCGAGCGCCTGCGGATCACGTTCGTCAACGGCTCCGCGCACCCGCACACGATCCACTTCCACGGCATCCACCCCGCCGAGATGGACGGCGTGCCGGGGATCGGCGCGGGCGAGATCCCGCCCGGCGGCAAGACCGTCTACGAGTTCGACGCGCTGCCGGCCGGCCTCCACCTCTACCACTGCCACGTCCGCCCGCTCGCCGAGCACATCGCCAAGGGCCTCTACGGCGCCTTCATCGTCGACCCCGCCGAGCCGCGCGAGGACGCCGAGGAGCTGGTGATGGTCATGAACGGGTTCGACACCAACTACGACCGCGCCAACGAGCTGTACGCGGCGAACTCGATCCCGTTCGCGTACATGCACACGCCGATCCGGGTGCCGCGCGACGAGCTGGTGCGGATCTACCTCGTCAACGTCCTCGAGTACGACCTCATCAACTCGTTCCACCTGCACGGGAACCTGTTCGACTACTTCCCGACCGGGACGTCGAAGACGCCGAGCGAGTTCACCGACACGGTGATGCTCTGCCAGGGCCAGCGCGGGATCCTCCAGTGGCGCTTCCCGCACCCCGGCAAGTTCATGTTCCACGCGCATCAGTCCGAGTTCACCGAGCTCGGCTGGCAGGGGTTCTTCGAGGTCACTTGATGGAGGGCCGCGCCGCCACCGTCTCGGAGCTCCGGTCGCTCCCGGCCTGGGTCCTCGGGCTCGTTCCGCTGCTGCTCATCATCGCCGCGGTCGGGGTGTTCGCGCTGCTCGACGGCCCCGGCCTCGGCGAGCGCCGCGGCCCGCCGGCCGAGGAGCTGGCCGTCGAGCGCACGAAGCTGACCCCCGGGGTGATCGAGCTGACCGTCCGCAACGACGGGCCCGACGCCGTCACGATCGCCCAGGCGGTGGTCAACGACGCGTTCGCCCAGTTCTCGGGCGCCGACGCCCCGATCGGCCGGCTGGACTCCGCGACCGTGCGGATCCAGCAGCCGTGGATCGAGGGCGAGGCGTACGAGGTGGCGCTCATCACCTCGAGCGGCGGGACGTTCGCGCACGAGATCCCGGTGGCGGTGGAGACGCCCGCCAACGACCTCTCGTTCTTCGGCCTGATGGCGCTGCTCGGCGTCTACGTCGGCGTGATCCCGGTGGCCCTCGGCATGCTCTGGCTGCCGTGGGTGCGGCGGATCCCGCCCGGCTGGCTGCGGGTCGTGATGGCGCTGACCGTCGGCCTGCTCGCCTTCCTGGCCATCGATGCGACGCTCGAGGGCTTCGAGCTGGCCGGCGAGGGCTCGCAGGCGTTCGGCGGCGCCGCGCTGGTGCTCGTCGGCGGGGTGGTCTCGTTCCTGCTCCTGAGCGGCGTCTCCGCGTGGGTCGCGTCGAAGCGGGCCGGCGCGTCGGGCGGGACGCTGGCGCTGCTCGTCGCGGTCGGGATCGGGCTCCACAACCTCGGCGAGGGGGTCGCGATCGGCTCCGCCTACTCTGTCGGCGCGCTCGCGCTGGGCGCCTTCCTCGTCGTGGGCTTCGCTCTGCACAACACCACCGAGGGGCTGGCGATCGTCGCCCCCGTCGCTCACCTGCGGCCGTCGCTGGGGCGGCTCGCCGTGCTCGGGTTGGTCGCGGGCGCGCCCGCCGTGCTGGGCGCGTGGATCGGGGCCGCGGCCTTCAACGCATCGCTGGCCGCGTTCCTGTTCGGCTTCGGTGCGGGGGCGATCGTGCAGGTGATCGTCCAGCTCGCGCCGTCGCTGCGCGACGACGCCGGCCGCACGCTGCACCCGGCGGCGGTCGCCGGGCTGCTCGGCGGCATGGCCCTGATGTTCACGACCGGGCTGCTGGTGAGCGTGTGACGGGCTCCTCGGAAGCGGTCGAGAACTACGCCAAGGCGATCTACTCGCTCCAGCACCGCACGGGCGGCGACCCGGTGGCGACCAACGACCTCGCCGACCGGCTCGAGGTCACGCCGGCGTCGGCCTCGGGGATGATCAAGAAGCTCGCCGACCTCGGGCTGGTCGCCCACGTGCCGTACAAGGGCGTGCAGCTCACCGACGAGGGCGAGCGGCTCGCGCTCGAGGTGCTCCGCCACCACCGGCTGCTCGAGCTCTACCTGGCCACCCAGCTCGACGTCCCGTGGGACCGGGTGCACGAGGAGGCCGAGGCGCTCGAGCACGTGCTGTCCGAGGACCTCGAGGCGCGGATCGCGGCCAAGCTCGGCAACCCGACGCACGACCCGCACGGCGACCCGATCCCGGACGCGCAGCTGCACATGCCGGAGGGCACGACCCGCAGCCTGGCCGACCTCTCCCCCGGCGATCACGGGCGCTTCGTGCGCGTGTCGGACTCCGACCCGGCGATGCTCCGCTACCTGTCCGAGCGCGGGGTCCGCCTCGGCGACCGGCTCGAGGTGCTCGACCGCCAGCCGTTCGGCGGGCCGCTCACCGTCCGCTTCGACGACACGCTGCAGGTCCTCGGCGGCGCGCTGGCCGCGGCGATGCGGGTCGAGCTCGACTAGGTGGCGCGCGTCGCGCTGGTCACCGGCGGCGGGACCGGGATCGGCCGGGCGACCGCGCTCGCGCTGGCCGCGTCCGGCGTGGCGGTGGCGGTGACCGGGCGCCGGCGGGAGCCGCTGGAGGCGGTCGCGGACGAGGTCGGCGGCCTCGCCGTTCCCGGCGACATGTCGGTGCCCGAGGACGCCGAGCGGGCCGTCCGCGAGACGGTGCGCGCGTTCGGCGGCCTGCACGTGGTCGTCAACAACGCCGGCGTGATCCGGCGCAACGTGCGGCTGCACGAGGTGCCGGTCGAGGTCTGGGACGAGCAGATCGCCCTCAACCTGCGCGGCCCGTACCTCGTGCTCCACGCCGCGCTGCCGGAGCTGCTGCGCGCGTCGGGCGACCGTGCGATCGTCAACATCTCCTCCACGCTGGCCGTCAAGCCGGCCGGCGGCACCGCGCCGTACGCGGCCGCCAAGGGCGCGCTGATAGCGCTCACGCGGACGCTGGCCGTCGAGTACGCGGGCGACGGGATCCGCTGCAACGCGGTCCTCCCGGCGGTGGTGCGGACGGCGCTCGCGCGCGTCGACCGTCCGGACTACGACGCGCGCGAGCCGGCGATGGCCGCGGGCTATCCCGTGGGCCGCCTCGGGGAGCCGGAGGATGTCGCGCGGACGATCCTGTGGCTGGCCTCGCCCGAGGCGGGCTGGATCACGGGGACCGCGGTCACGGTCGACGGCGGCTTCACCGTGACCTGAGCGCGTCGGCCAGGCCCTGGAGGTCGTAGAGGCCGTCGACGGTGGTGGGCGCGCCGAGCTCCTCGACGGCGGCCATGACCTGGCTGGAGCCGACGCGGCCGTCGTCGGGCAGGCCCTGCGCCCCGTCGGCGAGCACGTAGCGGATGCGGCCCTGCTCGACGGCGTCGGCCAGCCACTCGACGCTCACCTGGCTCTCGCGGCCGGAGAAGCCGCCGAGGGCGGCGAGGTCGGCGCCCGAGGAGATCAGCGCGCTCGCGGCGCCGGACTGGCTCGAGACCGCGACGGTGCCGCCGCCGTTGGCCGCGGCGTACTCGAGCGCGGCGCTGACCGACGAGGTGTCGCCGCCGAACGGCGTCCCGCCGCCGCCGGATCCGCCGCCGCCGGGCCCGCCGCCCGCGGGCCCGCCCGTCATCGTCGCGGGGCCGCCCGCGGGGAACGTGCCGCTCGTGGCGTGGCCGAGCGTCTGGACCGACCACACTGCCGGGGTCAGCAGCAACGCGCCGATGGCTGCCGTGGCGACGAGCGTGCGCGCCCGCTTGGAGAGGACGTCGCTCGCCAGCAGCACGGCGGCGCCGACCCCCGCGGCGGCCACCCAGGCGACGTCGCTGCCACCGACGGCGATCTCGGTGAGGACGCCGGCGACGATCGCGGCGGCGAGCGCGATCCGGCTCTTCGTCGCGACCACCGCGCCGACGAGCGCAGCCGTGAACGGCGCGAGCTGGCTGACGTAGTAGGGGTGGAAGATGCCCTCGGCGTGACTGAACGCCGCGGCGATGGTCAGGAACGACCCGCCGACGGCGATCAGCCAGCCGGTGCGCGGGTCGGTCCGCTTGAGGCGGGTGAGGACGACCAGCGCGATCCCGGCCGCGAGCGCCGTCCCCAGCAGCCAGCCGCCCTGGCCGCCGAGGCTCTCGTTGAGCAGGCGCAGGAGGCCGGGCTCGCCGCCGAACATGGCGCCGCCGGCGCCGCCGCCCGGCCCGCCGTCCTGCCCGAACAGGCGGCCGAGGCCGTTGTAGCCGAGGATCAGCGACCAGATGCTGTTGTCGCTCGTGCCCGAGATCCAGGGGCGGTCGGCGGCGGGCGTGAGCCATATCAGCAGCGGCCAGGCGAGGCCGACCGCGGTCATCGCGGCGCCGCCGGCCAGCGGGCCGCGCACGCGGTTGCGCGGGGCGGCGTAGATCCACGCGGCGGCGAGCGCGGGGACGACGAGCAGGGCGGCCGCCATCTTGGCCTCGAAGCCGACGCCGACGGCGACGCCGGCGATGACGAGCCACCGGACGCGGCCGTCCTCGAGGCCGCGCACGACCGCCCACACGGCGGCGACGCAGCACAGCACGAGCAGCGCGTCGGGGTTGTTGTGGCGCGCGATCGCCACGGTGATCGGCGTCACGGCGAGCGCCAGGCCGCCGACGAAGCCGGCCATGCGGCCGAAGCGGCGGCGGACGAGGTCGTAGGTGAGGCCGACGGCCGCGACGCCCATCAGCGCCTGCGGGACGAGCAGGCTCCACGAGCTGAAGCCGAAGGCGCGCGCGGACAGGGCCTGGACCCAGAGCGCCAGCGGCGGCTTGTCGACGGTCATCACGCCGGCGGCGTCGAACGCGCCGTAGAAGAACGCGTGCCAGCTGGTGCTCATGCTGCGCACCGCGGCGCTGTAGTACTCGTTCGCGAAGCCGTTGCGATCGAGCCCCCAGAGATAGAGGACGGCGGCGAGCGCCAGCAGGCCGAGCAGCTCGGGGCGCGCGATCGAGAGCGAGATGGCCCGCGAGCGGCGCGCGGGCAGCGGGAGCGAGGTCGTTGACATGCCGCGAGCTTCGGCGGGCGATGCGAGAGGCCGCTGGGACGAGCCTGGGAGTTCCCTGAGCCCGCGCTCTCAGCCAGCTCCCAGGGTGCTCTGAGCCGCTTCGCACGGTCGGTGCCGAGGGTGGTCGCCATGACCACGTTCCTCCGCCTCTTCATCCCCACCGCC
>Ga0081538_10003091_pt1 | contig 15829 bp, 17 predicted proteins | sample TabmetS5T2R1_FD_71022 | JGI IMG/M metagenome (GOLD analysis project Ga0081538, IMG submission 71022) | Tabebuia heterophylla rhizosphere microbial communities from the University of Puerto Rico - S5T2R1 | ecosystem: Host-associated > Plants > Roots > Rhizosphere ... | reverse complement strand
ACTCGGGCAGCCGTGCCACCAGCCACTCGGCCATCGCGGTCCACTCCAGCAGCACGGCCCGCCGCTCGGGCGGGGCGTCGGCCAGGATCGCCAGGCCTTCGCGTGCCAGCGCGGCCTGCTCCTGGTACTCGGTGGGGTCGAACCCCAGCGCCCGCCGCGAGGTCAGGTCGATGCCGACCCGGTCCATCCGCTCACCCGCGGCCCGGGAGCGGCGGACCAGGCCCAGCTGCTCCAAGGTCTTCACCGCGCCGGCGATCGCGCTGCGGCTGGCCAGGAGCGCTTCGGCCAGTTCCGCGATGCTCTGCTCGCGCGGGTCGCAGATGGCCAGATAGCCCAGCAGCCGCCCCACCACCGGGGCCATCCCGTAACGGCGGGCGTAGAGCCGGCCGGCGTGGTCGGCGAAGGTGATCTCGGCATCGGTCGGCATGTGGAGCAGACTACACGTGTGTCTGAGATAACACAAACTTGTGTTATCTCAGGAGTCTCGGTTCTGGCTTGGAGATCTGGGTCCGCCCGTGCCGGAACCGCACTCACTCCGGTGGCGATCAAGGGTGCCGGATTGGAGCGGACGGGCGACGACGAGGGAGCTCGGTGGAGCGGGCGAAGGGAATCGAACCCTCACCGCGAGCTTGGGAAGCACTGTCGCGCTGCTCGCTGTCTGGCGGTGGCGCAGGTCAGCGACTTTGCCCGTTGACCGGTGTTGACCCTTGGTGACCGCGGTGAACCGCTGCTTAGGGCACGTCTGGGGCACGGCCGGCGAGGGACGACGCAGCTCCGAGGCCGCCGCGATCGCACCAGCTCGGGGCAGGTGAGGTCTGTCCTAGGTGACCACCTACCTCGTGGGCAAGCCGCCAGAGGCGGCGCGGCAGTGGTCGGGTGGGATTCGAACTCGTCCCCAGGCGTCTTCGCTGTCCGAGGTCGTAGCGGTGCATGCCGTCTGCTCTGCAATTCTCGTATGCCGGCTGTGACCGCTGGTGCCCGCCGAGAACCAGCGGTTCCCCACGCCGCACGGACCCGGCGCGGACCAGCGCTATGTGCTGACGGACGCCCAAGGCTTGCGCCAGCTGTCAGGCTCTGACATCTTTCCGCCAGCGATGTGACACCGGTGGCGGTGCCACAGGAAAAGGGGGGTCCTATGAGGAAGCTTCTCCTGGTCCTGCTGACCATGGCGGTGCTAGCGCTTGCCCCTCCGGCGGCTGCGGATCCGCCCACCGCGATCCCGTTGGAGGAGACGTTCGAGGACGTAAATCCGTGCACCGGCCTCATTCATACGGTCACGATTACCGGGACAATCTTCGAGCACTCCCATGACGGTCGCATAGTCGTTATCAACGAGCGGACGATTACGACCGATCCGACCGGGTTTGTTGGTCACGGGGTCGTGTCCTTTGTCGCCAATGAGCAGGTCGAGAGATTCAGTCTTACCGATATCCTGACCAATCCGGCTGGCGATCGCATAAGGGCACATTTTGTGGGCGTGCTGGATCTCTCGACCGACACGGTGCGGGTCGAGAAGGGGGAGCTAACCTGTCTCGGACCGGCCTAATCCCGGAACGGGAAGTGTCGCCTGACGAAGTTGTTGGGGCGGACCCAGCAATTCGGGCGCCGAGACCTGTTCATGCATCAGGCGGAGAAGTGCGAGGACCGTATCCCCGCGTGCAGTGAGCACACGGACCCGCGTCACGAGCTTGGAAGGCGCGTCCGGCGCCGTCATCCTGGCCTGATGCTACGCCGCTGCCGCAGGTCAGAGCGTCCGTAGATCGACCGTTGTTGACCGTGAGTGACCGCCAGTTGCCGATGCTACGGGCACGCGGAGGGCACGGCAGGCGAGGACAAGAGTGGCTCCGGCGTGGCGGCGATGGTACAAGCTCAACCGGAGGGTGAGGCCCGACCTCGGTGACCACCTGCCTCGTTGGCAAGCGCCTGTAGGGCGCGCGGCAGGGAACGGGCACATTCACACGTCTTGGGCGCGTGGCAGACTTCTCCTCGTCGACCTGGGAGGGCACCATGCGCAGCGACGATGGCGCTAGTCGCTTCATTCCTCGGACAGTTGGAGCCCTAGCGGCCATCGTGGTCGGGAGCTGGCTGGCGATAGGCGGCGCCCTCGGATGGGTGAACATCGAGATCCTTCCCGGCACCGAGGGCGACAACCTTCATTGGGTAGTTCATGGAGTCGGCGCCCTGGTGAGCGTCCTTCTCCTTCTCGCCGTATCGGCGCTGTATGCCGAGCAGCGTTCCAGGGCGGGACGGCTCGGCCAGGTCGCCTACGCTGTCGTCGCCGTCGGTCTGGTAGCCAGCGTGTTCACCGGGCTCGGCGTCGTGGTGAGCTACTTCCTCGCGGGAGCTGACTCACGGGCGTATGACATATTCCACAGTGCAGAGGCGATTCCCTATGTCGCCGCCCTTCTGGGAATGGTGCTGTTTGCTATCGCGACGATTCGCTCGCGCACCTTTCCGACTGTTGCCACAGTCCTGCTGCTAATCGGTGCGATCGGAGGGCCGATCACTTCCCTGCTGTTTGGCATCGCCTGGGTGTGGTTGGGCTTTACGCTGTGGGCGAGAACCTCGACAGCTCCATCGCCGGGCATCGCGCAGTAGCCGCTGTCCTGTTGGCGGCAGCTCGCTCCGCTGGCCGGCGGTGAATGCTGCCCGGCCGAGGGCGGCCGGAGGCCGCCCGCTGGCCGGCCTTGAGTTCGTAGAGAAACTTCTCACCGACTCAATGGTTGCCTTGCTGGACGGAGCGCAACGCTGGCATGCTTCGCGTCCCGCTCGTCGCATCGCCGGTTGGCCTGGCAGCTGCTCCTAGTAGTGGTCCGTCGCTGCGGTGTTCTCAGACCTTAAATAGCGTGGAGGCAGAGGCCTGAGATTGGGATTACCTGCTCAGTAGGCCCAGGGTGTCGGTCGTACCTCGCTGCGAGGTGTGCCCGAGGAGCCGGGCGGGGAGGGTCGAAGCCAGAGCGAGACCCCGGTCGGCTCCATGGTCTGATCAACGACCGCCAGCAGTTCGGTGGAGAGGGTGTCGAGGTCGACCTGGTCGCGCAGGCGGACGCTGAAGCCCTCGATGGTCTTGGCGGCGTCATAGCGGCGCCGGTTGAAGCGCCGATCCACCACCTGCTGGATGCGACGGCGGGCCGGCTGGAACAGGGCGGCGGCGGCGAGGGTGGCACCGGCCACCGCCCAACTGGGGGTGCGCTCCCCGGTTCCGAACAGTTGCCCAAGGGCTAGGACCGCGCCGGCGTAGCCCAGGCCAAGGACGGCGGTCAGGGTCGCATAGACCAGGGTGCGGTTGAGGAGTCGGTCGATGTCGTACAGGTGATGGCGCAGGATGGCGACGCCAACAGAGGCCGGCAACAAGGGGAACACAGCGGCCAGGGCCGGTAGCGCCCAGACAAACCAGCCGCTGGCGGCGTCCACAACCACAAACGGGAGGACGACACCAAGGAGCAGGAAGAGCACGATCAACCCGAAGGCGAGCGCGACCCATTTGGTCTGCTGGCGCTGCACCGGCCCCGACACGTGGCGGTAGCGGTAGATCTGGGCGGACAGGCCAGCCCCCCAGAACAGCGACCAGATCAGCGCCGTGAGCCCAAGGCGCGCCTTGGACAGCTCCTGCGACAGGTCGACCAGCACAGCTGCCGGTATGGCGGCTGCCCCCAACAGCCGGGTCCAGCGGGGCACGAAGCGGCCATCGGGAAAGACGAACAGCACGATCAGAAAGAGGAAATTTGCCAGCACCCACACAAACCGGATCGGGAGTTCCAGCCAGGGCACGGCCTGCTCGAGATCCCATTCGCTGCGGAGCGGGATGCTGCAACCCATGACCAGCGTGAGAGAGAACAGCATTGCCGCCCAGTCGTGGGACCGCCGCCAGAAGATCAGCAGGCCGATCGCGGCGGTCGCCACAAGGGGAATGATGAACGCGACGACGATGGTGGCTTGATCGGGCACCCCCGCCTGTTGAAGGGCGGCCCGAACAGAGGGCGGCCGAATCAGGTCAGGCCGGTTGAAGGCCACCACGATCCCGGTAGTGACAAGCCCCAGGGTCAGTGTGGCCACCGCGACCCAGCTTGCCCGGGCGGCCAGGAGCCACCGTCCCCGTAGGGTGGTATTGGCTGCTTCCTGGTTCGCACTCACGCCGTCGCCCACAGGGTGGTTCGCGTCAGTGCGCATGCCCGGCCCTTCCATAGGCTTTCCGATCCAGAAGTGTCGGCTCCGCGTCAGTCGCCTTCCCTGCCGTCGACATGATTGGTGGTGACCGTCCCGAGACCGTTACGAACCGCGCCACCGGGGCAACCATTGTTTGTCCGCCAAGTGTCAAAAACATCTCAGGGACGGACTGCTAGCTCCTCGAAGCCCTGGTGGTGGTCGCCGTCGCCCACCGCAGGCTCGGCCCCAGCTCCTCAGCCACGACCTCGACGGTGGATCGGGCGCTGCCGTCCTTAGCCGTCCAGGTCCGCTGCTGGAGCCGGCCCACCACGACGACCCGGCTGCCCTTCGACAGCGATTCGACGGCGTGCTCGGCCTGGTCGCGCCACACGATCACGGTGAAGAACGACGCCTCCTGCTCCCGCCGACCAGAGACGGCGACCCGGAACATGGCCCAGGCGATGCCGCTCTCGGTGTGCCGCAGCTCGGGCTGGTCGGTGAGGTTGCCGGCGAAGCTGACGCTTGCCTCGGTCATCGAGATGACGAACGACGCGACATCGGGAGCAGACTGATGAGCGCCCGCACGGCGGCCCGGCTCGGCTGGTTCCTGTTCGTGGCCTCGGTGCTGCTGTTCGTGTGCGCCCTGATCCTGAATCTGGGCCGCCCCCAGTACGCCGACCTGGCCTTCACGACCGGCGAGCTGGTGCTGGGGCTGGCGCTGCTGGTGTTTGGGTGGTTTGGGGCCCTGATCGTCTCGCGCCAACCCCGCCACCCGATCGGCTGGATCCTATGCGCCTTCGGCGTGCTCGCCGGGGTGGGCGGCTTGGCCAGCGAGTATGCCATCTACGGGCTGCGCAGCCATCCCGGCGCCCTGCCGGGAGCGGCGGCGCTGGCGTGGTTCGCCTCCTGGGTGTTCGCGCTGGAGCTCGCCCTGCTGACAGCGTTGCTGCTGCTGTTCCCCACCGGCCGGCCACCGTCATCTCGCTGGCGGTGGGTGCTGTGGCTGGCCGGCATCGGGGCCGGCTGCTCGGTGGTCGGGGCGCTGGCGATGTGGCCGCTTCGAGGGATCGCGCTGCTGCAGGTTTCCGGTGGCCCTGAACCGGTCGGCGTCCTCGAAACCTTCTACGCCGTGGGCTTTTGGGTGTCATTGGTGGCCGTGCTGGCAGCGATCGCCTCGCTGATGGTGCGCCTTCGGCGGGCCCGCGGGGTCGAGCGCCAGCAGCTCAAGTGGGTGGTCTATGCGGTCGTCGTCGTGGTTCTCTGCTTCATCCTCTTCATGGTGGCGCCGGACCCGATCGGTCTAACGGAATTGGCCGCCGACGTCGTGTTCGCCTTGCTGATCGCTGTTATCCCCATCGCGATGGGCGTGGCCATCCTCAGGTACCGGCTATACGACATCGACCGGCTGATCAACCGGACCCTGGTCTATGGGCTGCTCACCGCCCTCCTCGGCGGCCTCTATGCCAGCGCCGTCCTGGTCCTCGGGCAGGTGTTCGGCGGAGTCGGCCGGGACCCGCCGAGCTGGGTGGTCGCTGGCGCTACCCTGGCCGTGGCCGCCCTGTTCCAGCCAGCCCGCCACCGCATCCAAGCGATAGTGGACCGGCGCTTCAACCGGCGTAAATACAACGCCGCCAAGACCGTGGAAGCGTTCAGCCTTCGACTCCGTGACGAGGTCGACTTGGACGCATTGACGGCCGAGCTGCTGGCCGTGGTCCACCAGACGATCCAGCCGACGAAGGTGTCGTTGTGGCTTCGGCCATCGGCCCCGGAGTCGCGTCGCACAGCGCCCTGACCGAGTCAGCCCTGGCCGCTGCCGTGTGAAAGCCCAGTCCAGCATTTCGCGCCCCAGGCCAAGCGCTGCGAACGGCCGCTGACCTCGAGGTTCGTTATCCCCTACTGTCCTCTATTGTCCCCTAGGAGCCTGCTGAAGCTTGCCGATCCGGACTGGCTGGTCGTTCAAGCAGTGGTCCAAGGATTAGCCGGGTACACGGCGTCGCGAGCGTTGTGCCAGGTGCAGGCGAGCCCGGATGATCCCAGTCCCGGTCAGGCCAGGACCCAGCTCTGGTCCCGACGAGCAAGGCCAAGCACCAGCAGCCGACGGAGGTTCACCGCGGCCACTCGGACCGACCACCACAGGTCGTTGCGTTCGATCCCACGGTAGGGCACCCGCCGGCAGCCATCGGCGACCAGCCAGGCGATGGAGCGTTCCACCATCGGCCGCCAGCGCCGGTAGCTTTGCTGGAAGCTTCGGCTGGTCGCACGGCGGCGGGCGGCGCGCAGCTCGTCTTCGTGCGGGTGGAGGTGGATGGTGCGGCCCTGTCTGGCGGTGGTGCAGCGTCGACGCAGCGGGCAGGAGGGACACTCGCGTGTGAAGCTGGCCCGGCCGGAGCTGGTGATCGGCGCCGTCGCGCCCGCCGGGCACCTGAGGATGCCGGCCGACCGGTCGATGCGGAAGTCGTGGATGGTGAACCCGCCCGGGATCGCGCTGTGTAGCGGCAGCGGCTTGATCGTCTGGGTGTGGCCGGCAGCTCGCAGCGCCGCGCGAGTCCGCCCACCGCCGTAGGCGGAATCGGCCAGGACCTCAAGACCCGGCTGCTCTGCGGCCAGCAACCCGACCCCGGCCGGGCCGTCTGGGACGTTGGCCGCCGTCAGCGCACACTCGGTCACTAGCCCGGACTCGGGCTCGACGGCGATGTGGCCCTTGTAGCCGTCGCACTTGGCCGCGGCGGTCTTGCGGGAATGGCGCGCCTGCGGGTCGACGGTGGAGATCACCCGGTCACGCGCGACCTGCCGGGCGATCCGCCAGGAGCCGGGCCGGGTGCCGGGCTCGACGTCTTGGCCTGCCACCAGCGCCAGCAGTGCGACCGCCTCGGCCTGCTCGTCATCCAATCCCACGTCGCCGACCGCCGCAAGCACCGCCAGCGCGTCGTTGACCAGCCCCGACACCAGCGCGTGGGTGGCCTGCGGGTCATCCCACGCGCAGTCGGGCTTGCCTGCCCGCTCGTAGTCGTGGGCGGTCAACTCGACCCCGCGGGCCTGCCCGAGCAGCCGCCGCACCCCACGGATCGCCGCGACGAGCTGGGTGACGGTGTCCTGAGTGGCGACCGCGTCGGCCAAGATGGTGGAGTCCAATACCCGCCGACCCCGACCACGCAGCACCCCAGTCGCCTGGACCACCTGACAGACCGCGTCGAAGATCCGCCCCGGCCGGGTCGAGCGGCGGATGCGGTTGCGCCAATACACCAGCACGGTGGGGTGGAATCCCTCGTCGCCCAGCCGCAACCCGCAGGCGACCTTCCAGGCGATATCGCGCCGCAACGCGCTGATGGCCTCCCGGTCCGACAGGCCTCCAGGGCTTGCAGCACCATCACCGTGGCGACCACCTCAGCCGGGACCGACGGGTGGCTGCGGCCCTGGACCACTAAGTCGGCAAACAGCCCTGGTGGAAACAGCTCATGTCGGTGGTCGGCAAGAAATGCGTACACCGACCCGTCGGGAACCAGATGACGACACCAAGTCGCCGCGTCCAACTGCCCATCGAATGGGTGGCTGACAGGGGTCATGCCGGGCAGTCTGCCCGCCAGCGGCCGACAGCGCGAACTACCGGATCGACACACCAACTGGACCGGCCGGACCACGCCCATTTGAGCAGGTTCCTAGGCCGTTTCGCTGGACCTACGACGGCCGTCCCTGCAGGCCGCCTGAGTATGCCCGCCGAGCTTGTGCGGGCTGCAGGAGTATGCGGCCAGCATCACCTGACGATGAGCCGGCCCTGCATCAGGTTTGGGTGGACGTCACAGCGGAAGAAGTGCCGGCCCCGGCTGAGGGCGGGGACCGGGTAGGTCACCACCCTCGGGCCCCTGAAGGGTGGGCGCATGAACACCCGCCGGCCGCTGGCGTCGGGCCCTTCGAAGATGCTGACGTTGTGGATGACGGCGTCCTTGTTGTCGAACTTCAGCCTGAACGGCCGGCCGGCCTCGGCGGTCAGGCAGGCGGGAGCAAACGCGATGTCCTTGGCGGTGAGCTGCGCGGCGGTGACGCGGGCCGGGCAGCGGTGTCCTGGCGCGAGCATCGAGGGGCTCGGCGTGGCCGGCGGCATCCCGCTGGGTGCTGCCGGCTGCCAGGGGCGCAGCGGCACGGCCACCACCCCGCCGGCAAGGGCGATGGCCAGCAGGACCGCCCCCGCGGCATGCCGCCGGCGCTGCCGACGCCCTCGCCGCGCGATGTCGTCTGGGGCGGGGATGACCGCGCGCTCGGCGACCTCGGTCGCGGCGCGCTGCAAGCGGACGGTGAGCTCATCCATGCCTGGAGACCTCCTCAGGATCCAACGCCAAGCGGCGGGCCAGCGCCCTGCGGCCACGCGCCAGGCGCGTCTTCACCGTGCCGACCGGCAGGCCCAGCTCGCGGGCGACCTCGGCCACCGGCAGCCCGACAAGGTGGTGCAGGACCAGCACCTGCCGCTGGGCCAGCGGCAGCGCGCGCAGCGCCACCAGCAGATCGACGGTCTCAGCCGACAGCTCGGCTGCGGCCGGGGCAGAGCCGAGCCTCAGCAGCGCGGCCGTGCGGCGGCGCAGCCGCCGGGCCGCCATCCGGGTCAGGTTGAGCGCCACCCGCCACACCCACGCCTCGGGCGCCTGGTAGCTGCGGAGCCGATGCCAGCGCACCGCAGCCCGGGCGAACGCCTCCTGCAAGGCGTCCTCGGCCTCGGCGCGATCCCCACAAAGGAGCACCAGCTGCCCGAGCAGCCGCTGATAGGTGGCGGCGTAGAAGGCGCTGAACTCCTCGTCGGCCATGCCCTGCCTCCCGGCCTCACAGCGGGCGTGCAACAGACATGCCACAGCTGCCTGGCTGGTTCCCTGACCGCCAGGATCAGGATCACGTCAGCTTGCGGCCAACTAGGGGCGGTCAGGATGCTCCAGCACAGTGTGTCCGGCTCGACGGAGGGGCTGGTCGCCTCCAGCATGCGCCCCGCCGGCCCGCTCCACTGATCTCAAGGCCAGCCTCCCGGCATCCCGGGCACGCCCACAGAACTTCAGCGGGGCTGCACTAGCAGCTGGATGATTGGGACCTGCACGGCGATGCGCATCTCCCGGTCGGGATCCCCCTCGGTCCAGGGCCGTGGTCCTCCTCGCCGAGCAGCATGGCCTGGAGCCAGTAGTACTCGACCCAGCGGAGGTGGTTCACCAGGCCGGCGAGGGTCATTAGCGGGAGCCGGGCAGCGGGCGCGGCCGGCGTCGACCTGGGCAGGTGCTCGCACTTGGCGTGGAGGGTGGCGCAGACGTAGTCCAACAAGGCAGTGAGGATGGTGCGCTCGTCCCAGCCAGGCGGGATGTCGGTCCGCGACATCGGCAGAATCCTTCCAAGACCGGTGACTGCCTCGAGGGCGAGAAGCGCACAAGACGCGAAGCGCCCTGAGGGGAAGCCGACCTGGTTGACCACATGGGGCCGAGGGTGGTTGCCGCCACCGGCTCCGACCCCAGGTCACTTGGGAGCAACCCGCTTGCGCCTTCACCATGGGAACGCCGGTGTCGCGCACGAAGCGCTCGACCTCGTCCTGCTTCCCAGGGCGGATCCGCGCGCGAAACACGCGAATGATCGCCAGCAGCCTCCTTCCTGGTCAGCTTGGCGCGGGCAGCCGCCAGCCGTGCCCGGCCGATGGCCACCAGCAGGGGAACCCCGCCGCTGCCCAGCAGCAGCAGCAGCGGGGCCAGTCCCGGCTCGCCGGCATGGTGGGCCAAGAGTCGCATCGTCATCAGCTGGTGTAGCAGTAGGAATCGCTGGAGGCATCGCCGGCCTGCAGCCGCGTCTGGTGCACCCGCAGCCCACGGAAGGCCTCCCCGTTGGGGAAGAACCGCACGTCGGGGGTGAGCCCGCCGTTCTCGGCGGCGTCGAGCTTGGCCGCCCACGCGCCGACCCCGTCCGGGTAGAAGATGGGGTCCCAGGCGCCGTAGATCGAGTTGGTGACGTACACCCGGCGGCCATCGCGGCTGACCTCCACCATCTGCGGCCCGCCACCCAGACGCAGGTCGGGGGCTGCCGGGTGGGGCTGGCGCCGCACGATCCCGCCGAGGTGGACCGAGCCGGTCTCCCGTGGGTGGAAGATGTCGGAGACGTCGTACTGCTTCAGCTCACCAGTGCCCCAGCACGACACGTACAGCCAGCGGTCATCCACCGACAGGTCGATGTCCGACACCAGCGGCGGGACCGCGCCGAACGGCTTGAGCGCCGGCGGCAGCAGCTCGGGGTCGGCCGGCTCGGCCGGGATCGTGATCACCTTGCGCGCCGCCCAGCGGTCGCCGTCGCGGTGCCAGAGGAACACCGATCCCGACAGGTCCTCGACGCTGATGACCACGCCCACAAACCCCCAGGCCTTGGCCGGGTCGTGCGCAGGCCGCACCTCGAACACCATCTGGTGGGCGTCGCCCAGGTCCACCCGCTGGGTCAGCTTGCGCCCCGACATGCTCCAGAAGTTGAGGTGGTGGCCAAAGCGCCGGCCCAGCAGGTCCTCGGGATCCAGGCCGTTCTCCACCATCGAGGGGGTGGCCCACTCCGAAGTGATCACTGTGTCGTAGTCCAGGTGCCACCAGCCGTCGTAGCCGAAGAACTGCTCCCCGCGGTCCAGCTCCCAGGGACCGATGACGTCGAAGGTGTCGTGGTCGATCAGAGCGACGCCGCCCGGTCCGTCGTCGCCGTTGGCCCCGCCCAGGTTGAACAGGAAGATGCCGCCGGGGCCGCAGTGGACGGTGTGGGGGCGGGAGTAGCCGGCCTTGGCGGCCAGCTCCTCGGCCTCGATGGCCCGGACGACCTCGGGGTTGCGGGGGTCGGGCTTGGTGTCGAGCACATAGGTGCGGGAGGAGCGGATGCCGGGGACGATCAGATACCGCCGCTCCAGCGGCTGGCCGTGGTCGCCGTGGCCGGCGTGGCACAGGGCTGAGGAGCAGGCGTTCCAGCCGAAGTGGTGGAGCTCGTTGCCGGCGGTGGGCAGCTCGGCCCAGCCGACCACGGTGCCGTAGTCGGCCGAGGACGGGTCGGTGTCGATCACCGTCATGGCGTCCTTGACCCGCCCGGTCGGATCGTAGGCGGCCACATAGGCCAGCCCCTCCGGCGGGGCCACGATCGCCTCACCAGGACTGCGATAAAAGGTCGGGTCAGTCATCTGGGACATCAGCGGCCTCCCTCAGGCGCTGGACGGCTGCGGCAGCAGGCCCACCTGAGTGAGCAGCGACACCTGGTCGTAGTAGAGGTCCCCGCCGACCACCCGGCCGCTGGGGTCGAAGTGCCACAGTTCGCACAGCGGCAGCGTGAACCCCTTGCCGGTGGCCGGGAACGGCCCGAGCGGGCCGTCGTGGGTGCCAGTGACCGTGAAGAGGCACACGGCAGTCTGGCCGGCGTCGAGATAGTGCGGGCCAGCGATTCGGATGTCGGAGGAGGCCCGGACCCACCCGGCCAGGAACTCGTCCCTGAACTCCTGAGGCGTCCTGAACGTCAGACCCCTTGCCCGGTCCGTCCAGGTGATGCTGTCGGCGTACTGGCTCGTCATGGCCGCGAAGTCCCTCCGGTTGAAGGCCTCGTGGCCGGCGCGGTGGCTCGCGACGTTGCTGGCTGCCATGGTTCCCTCCCGCGGTGCTGGCCGTCGGTGACGAGGGGATCCTGGCGCCCGCTGCTTGCGGGAACCTTTCCCGCACCTTTCCGTATGCTTGCTGACACGAGATGAGCGGGTGGGCCAAGGCCAGGATCCAGCTGTGCGGTCGCTTCGTCGTCGACATCGACGGATCCCGCATCGAGGGCACGCTGCCCGGCCGCAGAGGGCGTGTGCTGTTTGCCTACCTCGTCCTCAACCGTGGCCGCCAGGTGCCCCGCGACGAGCTGCTGATGGCCGGCTGGGGCGAGGACGCCCCCGCGGCGGCCGGGAACGCGCTGAGCGTGGCGCTGTCCAAGCTGCGCCACGGCCTCGGCGCCGCCCGGCTCCGAGGCCGGACCGAGCTCGAGCTGCTCCTGCCGCCGGAGACCTTCGTCGACGTCGAGGCGGCCCTTGAGGGTGCTCACCGGGCGGAGTCGTGCATCGCCGAGGGACGCTGGGTCCAGGCATGGGGTCCGGCCGGGATCGCCTACCACGTGGCCACCAGGCCGTTCCTGGCCGGGCTGGAGGCACCCTGGATCGACGAGTGGCGGCGCCGCCTCGAGGAGGTTCGGCTCCGCGGGCTGGAGTGCTTCGCCGCCGCCGGGCTCGGCCTCGGCGGCCCGGCGCTGGCCCAGGCCGAGGAGCGAGCCAGGATGCTGACCGAGCTCGCCCCCTACCGCGAGACCGGCCACCGCATCCTCATGGAGGCGCTGGAGCGGCGCGGCAACCTGGCCGAGGCGCTGCGCGCCTACGAGCGGCTGCGGGTCCTGCTCCGCGAGGAGCTCGGGGTCGCGCCCAGCCCGGCCCTGCAGGCCGTCCACCGGCGGCTGCTGCTGCAGGGCGCCGACAGCTAGAGCAGCTCGGCCTGGGCGAGGATGTCCTCGCGGGTCACGCGGTCGACCAGTTCAGGGTGCAGCACGCCCATGTGCCCCTGGGCGTTCCTCCAGAGCTCGTCGTCGTCCTCACCCTGGATGACGTACCCGCACATGCAGACGATCCGCAGCGCCATGGCCAGCCTCCCGACACTAGCCTTCCGGCTCGGTGACCTCCAGGCGCCCGACCCGCAGGCGCCCGATCTCCAGCTCGCCGACCCGCAGCTCCCGGATGACGGCCCGGCGGACCGCCAGCCGGCCGATGGCCACCGCCCCGAGCGCCACCGCCCCGAGCGCCAGCGCCCCGCCGGCCGCCGCCATGACCGCGGTGAACCCGGTGCTGGACGCCCCCGTTGCCGTGGCTCCGGCGGCCGTCGCCGGGACGCCGGTGGGCTCCTGGTCGTCGGTGGGTTCGTGGTGGTCGATCATGTGCCAACTCCCGCAGCTTGAACGCCGTTTCGTCCGGGCAGTCTATAGGCTTGCCACAGGCCGGCCGCGACTGGGTCGGCCGGCACCCGGGAGGGAGATCCAGCACGTGGACCAGCCGCCGCAGCAGCCACCGCAGCCGCCGCCGTGGGGTGGGCAACCGTGGGGGCGTCAGCCGCAGCAGCCGCCGGCCGAGCCGACGCCCCCGCAGCAGCAGTGGGGGGCGCCGCCCAGGCCGCGGGAGCCCTGGGGCTACCGCCCGCCGGACAAGGGCTCGCGGCCGCCGGGGGCGCCGCCGCCGTGGTACCGGCACCCGGTTGGGATGCTGCTGATTGGGGCGGTCGTGGTGATCGTGCTGGCCCTGATCGTGCCGGCGTTCACCGGCGGGGGATCCGAGCCGGTGCCCACCTACACCACCGGGGCGTTCGGGGCGCCAGGGACGACCGCGCCGCCGCCCGGGGCGACGACGACCAGCGCCGGGCAGCCGCCCACGGCCGCCGACCAGCTCGGCCAGGCCATCCAGGCCGAGGTGGGGGAGGCCGGCGACGTCACCTCGGTCACCGCCCCACCCGGCGGGCCGGTCACCGTGACCTGGGACATCCGGCGCGCCGGGAGCCAGGGCCTGACCGAGAACAACGCCCGCTTCGCGGTCATGCGGATCATGCGGTCCATCCAGCAGAGCCAGGTGTCGGCCGGCGGTGACGCCCCGAGCGTCCGCCTGGTCGGCCGCTACCAGCTGGCCGGGTCGGCCGGCCCGGTCACGGTGGTGCGGCTCCGCTTCGACCCGGAGACGGTCCAGCGGGGCGACTTCGACGACCGCGACTACCTGGAGGCGTTCGAGCGGGCCGACGCCGCGGTGATCCACCCCGCCTTCCGGGGGTAGCCGCGTGGGGGAGCGGGCCCGGTCGCTGCGGCGCAGGCTGCGCCGTTCGGCGCGGCGGCTGGCCCGGCGGATCGACCTCGGCCGCCTGGTCAGACGGCGGGGGGACGAGTCGCTGCTGGGCCTGCGCACGGCCAAGACCACCCTGGCCGCGGTCATCGCCTGGGAGCTGGCCCTGCGCCTTCCCGGGACGCAGCCGCCGGTCCTCGCGCCCCTGACCGCGCTGCTGGTCACCCAGCTGACCATCGTCAAGACGATCACCGGCAGTCTCCAGCGGGTCGCCAGCGTCACCGCCGGGGTCCTGCTCGCCCTGGCTGTCGCCGAGCTGCTCGGCCTGCACTGGTGGAGCGTCGGCCTGGTCATCTTCGTGTCCCTGGCCCTCGGGCAGGTGCTGAAGCTGGGCCCGCACCGGGTCGAGGTCCCGATCAGCGCCCTGCTGGTGATGACTCTCGGCGGCACGGCCGGGGTGGCCCGCACCCGGGTGCTGGAGACGCTGATCGGCGCCGGCGTCGGGGTGGTTGTCAACGCTGTCCTGGTCCCGCCCGTCTACATCCGGCCGGCCGGCGAGGCCATCTACGAGCTGGCCGACGACATGGCCCGGGTCCTGGAGGGCGCGGCCGAGGACCTGGCCGAGGGCTGGTCGGGCGAGGACGCGTACGAGCGCCTGCTAGAGGCGCGTGAGCTCGACGGTGAGATCCGCGAGACCAGGGAGGCGGTCGGCCAGGCCGAGGACAGCCTGCGCCTGAACCCGCGGCGCCGCATGGTCGGGGACCCCTCGGACGAGCTGCGCGAGGGCCTGACCAGCCTCGAGCACTCGGCGATCCTGGTCAGGGGCATCTGCCGGTCGCTGGTGGAGCTGGACACGGTCACCGGCGGCCGCGGCCCCGACCCGGCCATGCGTTCCGCCCTCGGCGGGCTGCTGGAGGAGGTCGCCGACGCCATCCGCACCTTCGGCGAGCAGGTCGCGGCCAGCATCCCCGGTCCACCGGTCAACCAGGCCCCCCTCCACCGGGCCCTGGGCAGAGCCAGGGCGGCCCGCGACCAGCTGGCCAAGGAGATGGCCGCCGGCCCGGGCGAGGCCCCCCGAGCCTGGCAGGTCCACGGCCACCTCCTGGCCAACGTCGACCGCCTCCTCAACGAGCTCGACCCCGAGGGCCAGACCTGGCCCGGCACCACCCGCAGGGACTGAGAGGCCCTAGAAGCTGCCGGCCCAGGCGCCCAGCAGGGTGGCGGCCCAGCTCGTCCCGGCGATCAGGGCGAAGACCAGCACCCCGGTGATGAGGACGAACCCGACGGTCCAGAGGACCTCCTCGCTCGCCTCGGCGACGTCCTGCATCTCGATTCCCTCCTCTCCTGGGATCGTCCCGGCCGGTTGGCTAGGCCCCGACCGGCTCGGCGACGGGCTGGGAGGCGGCGGCGATGGCCCTGGCCCGGCGGCGCCGGCGCGACTGGCTGAGGCGCCAGGCGGCCAGGCTGCCGACGGCGGCCACGATGGCCAGGTACATGGCCGCCCGCCAGGCTCCGTCGATCCCGAAGGTGGAGGCCAGGGTGCGGACGTTGGTGAGCAGGATGGCGGCCCCGACGATCACGCCGAGCCTGCGCGGGGGCAGGCGCCGGACCAGCCAGGCGGCCAGCGGTGCGGCGACCAGGCCGCCGGCCAGCAGGAGCAGGACCAGGGTGAGCGGGACCTGGCTCCAGGTGAGCGAGACCAGGAAGCCGAGACTGGCCCCGAGGGCGACCAGGAACTCGCCGGTGTCGACCGAGCCGATGACCTTGCGGGGCTCCATCCGGCCCGACGCGAGCAGGGTCGGGGTGCCGACCGGGCCCCAGCCGCCGCCGCCGACCGCGTCCAGGAAGCCGGCCCCGAGCCCGAGGGGGGCGAGC
>Ga0081538_10003090_pt1 | contig 15829 bp, 16 predicted proteins | sample TabmetS5T2R1_FD_71022 | JGI IMG/M metagenome (GOLD analysis project Ga0081538, IMG submission 71022) | Tabebuia heterophylla rhizosphere microbial communities from the University of Puerto Rico - S5T2R1 | ecosystem: Host-associated > Plants > Roots > Rhizosphere ... | reverse complement strand
CCGCCAGCGGCCCGGTGCCGTGCTCCAGGTACTGCAGGTCGCCGTGGCTGTAGAACGGCCGGCCGTAGACGCGGCAGGCCCGACAGCGCCAATCGCATGTCTGCGGAGTGCACGGACAGGCGTCCTCGGGCTTCGGCCAGCAAGTGCAGCGGCGGGCCTTGTCGAGCCCCGAGCCGGGCGCGATGGCGATCTCCCCGGACCGACGGGTCTTCCGGCCGCTCACGAGGCCTCACCGCCCTTGGCCTGGTTGCCAGGCTCCAACCAACCCACCAAGCCGGCGGGCACGCCAAGCCGGAGCCGCATCGTGGTTCCACCGTACTCTCGCGCCGGGATGGCCTGCCGGGGGCCGGTCTGGTCCGGCCGGTGATCCGAAGGCGACCGGCCGACGCGTCCGGTAACAGGTTAGAGTTCCTGACCCGGCACGGCGTCGTCGAGAAGAACTCCGGGATACGATGACCAGCGTCTTCGCCGGTCATGGCCAGTGGTGGGCCGGGTTGCGAGCGGGCGTCGCTCGGGCCGCGGCCCTGACCGCAGGTCGGGTCTAGATCGACCAGTGGCCCGGGAAGCTCGCCGAGCAGATCCGGTATGCGAGGTCGGCATCACTCCCGGCCAACGCCGCGTACCACATTCGAAGCGATCCATCATGGAGCCTGACGACACAGGGGCTGTGCACGCCGCCTTCCTCCGCGTCGTGTCCGGAGGCCTGTAGCACGGTTCCGTGGCGGTCCCATGACATACCATCGGCCGAGGTCGCCAGGGCGATGCTGACCTGATCGCCGTCGTCGCTTGTGTAGAACATGTAGAAGGTCCTCGCCATCTCGATCACGCACGGATGGGAGACCGCAAGCTCACCGGTCAGGGGTTCCAGGACCACTCCGACTCGATCCCAGGAGGCGCCGGTCGGGGAGACGGCCGCCAGGATCGCCGCGCGGCGGCTGTGATGCGAGCCGTCATAGCCGCAGAAGAACAGCCACCAGCCTGCCTCGGTGGCGACCAGGCATGGGTGGCTGGCGCCAAGGGCCTCATCGGACCTCGTTGCATGATGGTTCCCTGGGCGGTCCAGCTTCGTCCCTCCTCTGAGGTGGCCATGTGGAGCCTGGTCACCTCACCGTCGAAGCCGGCGTAGGTCATCAGATAGCCGCCTGGGGTGGGCACGACACATGGAGACTCGACGCCGTACTCGTCGCTGTCACCAGCGAACCCGGCATCGATCGCCACCCCAAGCCGCTCCCACGGTCCACCGGGCGGCTGGACCGCAGCCAGGATCCGTCCGGTGGTGCCGTCATGGCCCGAATACCACATGCGCAGGCCGTCCCCTGCCTCCTACAGGACCCACGGCCGCAGCGCCCGCAAGTCGTCGGGCGCGTCAGGCGTCGGCGGGGGGAACGCCACTCCCTCCCGGGTCCATTCCACCGCACTGCACCTTCTCTCCTGAGCCCGCCCAGCAGGCTCCCGGTCGCCGCACTGCTTCGGCCCTGACGACCGGGCTAGGTTGACCAGCGCCGGATCATGCGCTGCTGAGGAACCTGGTCGCGGTGGACGAAGCAGTAGGCGTCCGGGTTGTAGCGCGACAGGGTGGTGTCACATGCCGATGCTCTGCAGGTCCGGTTTTCCCCGAACGAAGCAACCGCCGGCGTCCTGCTCGGCCGGACTGGGGTACTGCGTGTCGTGGCCATGGCCACCGCCCTTGGTATCGCGCTGTCATTCGGGTGCTGCCGCCGTCACGACCGATGCCTGGTCGCTGCGCCAAGCGGGAAGGGCGAGGACCACGCCGAGTGTACGCTCGGCGAGCTGGTGAGCCTGTTCGATGACCGGGCATCAACTGTCCCTGGTTGAGGTGGCCCTCCCCCCGTCGAGCAACCGGGCACTTCCGCGTGCGGCTAGTCCCGTCCTCCGCACATGCGGAGGCGTGGGGCTGATCGGTTGGGGTTGATCGAAACATTCCTGAGTTGTTGTGCTGGTCTGGCTTGGGGTCTGGGAGCAAGGTGAGGGGTGGTCGCCCATCCACGTACAGCCGAAAGTTCAAGCGTAAGGCGGTCGCGCTGGTCCGCTCGACGAGTAGGCCGATCAACCAGGTGGCCCGAGAACTGGGGCGCAACGACCTCGCCGCCGCCAGGGAGGCGGCGTCCCGCGGCGTGGCGTAAGGGCTGCCACCGTGCGGGTCAGCGTCGGGAGTCTATGCCGGCATGAGCTGGGCTTGCGCCACCTGCTTGATGGTTGCCCTGAGGAGGGCCCATGGAGCCCTCGGACAGGTAGCGGCGATCGCTGACCTGCCATTGGTCATGAGGTTCGACCAACACCGCCTCGGCCGGTCGCACGACCATTCAGGTCACTCATCAGGTCCTGGCGGCGTGGTAAGCACCTGCTCGACTGTCCAGCCCTTGCGACACCGCTGCAGCAATGTCTTGACCCGGATGCCGGTGCGCTGCGACCACTCATTGAGCGTGAGCGTCTCGCCGTTCCGGGTGAGCACCTCGCCGCGGTGATGCCGTTGCGCGGCCGGGTCATCGCTGGGCGACCCGGAACGCGGCAAGTCCCCGACTGGTAGAACCGTCGCCGCTCGGGGTCCTCGCGCAGCGACAGTCGGTCTCTCGCTCCAGCGCGCCGGAACTCCTCGTCGCTGACGGGCGGTTGGCGGGGAGGGGTGTTCGGCCGGGGGCGTCGCTCGTCGGTCACGTAAGGACCTCCTCGACCTCGACACCAGACCGCTGCACGGCGGCCCAGCGAGGCAGGTAGGTGAGCAGTAGACGACCAGCATGCGGGTAGGAATAAGGTGCGGCCCCGCCCCGCCCTGGCCGGGTCGTGGAGGCGGAGCCGGCCGACCCAGCGGGAGGTGTCCCTCCTGCACGGCCTGGCACCTACAGTAGTCGCGACGCCGGTTCTGCGGTAGGCCGCCGAGTACGCCCAGGTCGCGATCTCCGACCGCCACCGGCCACCTTATTGCTCCGTAGCCCAGCGGCGTCTGTTCAGTCTTGCTCCGCTCCGGTGACCCCAGTGGAGTTGCCCGGCTCCTAGTCGGCGACTGTCCGTGCTGGGCGGAGTGGTGCGCCGACATGGTGGAGATGGCGGATGGCTTCGGCGTAGGAGCCGAACATGGTGGCCTCGGTGTACGGGATGTTGTGCCGGGTGCAGAATGCCCGGACCAGCGGCTGAGCGCGGCGCAGGTTCGGCCTGGGCATGTTCGGGAACAGATGGTGCTCGATCTGATAGTTGAGCCCGCCCAGCAGGAAGTCCACCAGCCCGCTGCCGCGAACGTTGCGCGAGGTCAGCACCTGTCGTCGCAGGAAGTCCAGCTCCTCGGCTTCGGTGAGGGTCGGCATGCCCTTGTGGTTGGGGGCGAACGAGCAGCCCAGGTACAGGCCGAACAGAGCCTGCTGGACCAGCACGAAGGCCACGGCCCGCAGCGGTGAGAGCACCAGCAGCAGGGTCGTGGCGCAGCCGGCGACATGGACGAGGAGGAGCAGCGCCTCGATGCTGTTGGCCCGGCCGCGGCCGCGGAAGATGGCCTTTGCGCTGGCGACATGCAGGTGGGCGGCCTCCAGCAGCAGCAGAGGAAAGAACAAGAACGCCTGATAGCGGGCGACCACCCGGAGGAGGCCCGGCTTGTCGCGGGCCTGTCCGGCGGTGAACGCCAGCGCAGCGATCCCAATGTCGGGGTCGAGGTCTTCGTGGTTGGGATTGCTGTGGTGGCGGTCGTGCTTACCTACCCACCAGCCAAAGCTGACCCCGACCAGCAGGTTGGCGTGGGCCAGGCCGACCAGGGCGTTGGCGCGCCGGCTGCGGGAGATCTGCCGGTGGCCGGCGTCGTGACCGACGAACGCGACCTGGGTGAAAACGACTGCCAGGTAGGCGGCGGTGAGCAGCTGCCACCAGGAGTCCCCCAGGGCGACGAAGGCGGCCGCTCCCGAGACGAGCAGGCCGAGGTTCAGGACGATCTTGGCGGTGTAGTACCCACGCCGCCGGTCCAGCAGGCCGGCCTGCTTGATCTGGCGGGAGAGCGTAGTGTATTCGCTCCACCGGGCCTTGGGTGACGGCACCCGTCCGGCGGTCGACTCTGGGCCAGAGCTGGCCATGCACGCTCCATTCCTGTTGAGCAGCGGGTGGCCAGATGCGCCCGAACCGCGGCGTGGGGGAGGGACGTCCCGGCCTCGGTGTCCTGCCGAGGCGTCCCGCCATCTGGACAAGCCTAGCGGTCGCGGCGTGAACGGCTGGGCCGCTGCGCCGAGAACTGGTCCGTTCCACCGACCTACGCCGCCCCGTCGTCGTCGTCGAAGGTTGACGCGTTGTCGGACTGCCGGAGCAGGTCGGCCACCTCAGAGCACGAACCTGGCGTGATGCCGCCGCGGGGTCCTCCACCCGCGCGCGCCACTAGATGGCGGTCTCGCGGTCTTTGGGCGACGGTCGCCGACTGACTCGTCCGACCGTGCCCGACGGTCGGAAGGCCCGAGCAGGCGGGAGCCTCAGTGCTTGTCGGACAACACCGCTCGCAACGTGTCGGTGGCCAGGGTGATGGCGCCCCGGGCGGCGTTGGTGTCCGCGAGGGCGTTGAGCATGACAAAGTCGTGGATGATGGCTTGGAAGCGGTCGGCGGTAACGGGGACGCCAGCGTGGCGGAGCTTGTCGGCATAGGCCTCGCCCTCGTCGCGGACCACGTCAGCCTCGGCGGTGATGACCAGGGCGGGCGGCAGGCCAGCGAGCTGCTCGAGGCTGGCGCGCAGCGGGGAGGCAGTGGGTTCGGCCCGCTGGGCGGGGTCGGTGGTGTACTGGTCCCAGGACCATTGCATGCCGTCGCGACGTAGGTAGTAGCCGGTGGCGAACTGACGGTAGGACTCGGTGTCGAAGTTGGCGTCGGTGACCGGGTAGAAGAGCACCTGGTGGCGGAACACCGGACCGCCGCGCTGCTTGGCCAGCAGCGTGACCGCGGCGGTCATGTTCCCGCCGACGCTGTCGCCGGCGATCGCGATGCGGCTGGTGTCCAGTCCACGCTCCTGCCCGTGCTCGGCGACCCACCTGGCCACGGCGTCGCACTCCTGGATGGCCGTGGGGTACTTGGCTTCGGGGGCGAGGCTGTAGTTGGGGAACACCACCGCGGCCTGCGCGCCCACGGCGAGCTCGCGGATGAGCCGGTCGTGGGTGTGGTGGTTGCCGAAGACCCAGCCGGCGCCGTGGAGGTAGACGATCACCGCCAGCGGCCGGCGGGCGCTCTGCGGGCGCAGAATGCGCACCGACACCCGGCCGGACGGGCCGCCGGGGACGGTGGTGTCCTCGATGTCGACGGTCAGCTTCTTGACCGGGCCGGACTGGACCGCATCGATGGTCCTGCGACCCTGGTCCGGGCCGAGCTCAAACAAGAACGGAGGGTCGGCGTTGGCGTCGACGATGGCCTTGGCCTGCGGCTCGAGGTCGACGGGGTTGGGCATGACGGCCTCCTCCTCCGGGCCGCCGCTGTGGTGCTCAGCGAGCCGCCCGACCGCCGTAGTCGTCGCGTTGCCAAGCCAGCTCCCGGGCCATAGCAAGCCAGGCATTGGCTTGGGCGATCTTCAGCTCAGCGCGCCGCAGGTGCTTCTCGATGTCGATGTTGGACCGGCCCTGCTCAGCATCGATCTCGTCGTAGAGGGCCTCGCCATGGGACAGCGCCTCGTACCCTCGCTGCATGGCGTCGTCCCAGGTCAGCTCCCTCCACTCCGACATGGCTCACCACCCTCGCCAGGTCCATCAGGACCTTCTCGCCCAGAATGACCGCTGCCGACGTGAGTATGCCAAGCGGCTGTGCCTCGCGCCGTGGCCGGCTGGCAGTGCCGATCGACCGGCTGGCCACCACCTCCCTCCAGCGCCTACGATCCCGCACAGGTCCTCCGGTCTGGTGGCGGCTGGCCGACCCGCCTTGTGGAGCTTGTGCCCCCGGCCACCCGTCAGGCACCCACCTGTCAGGGCAGGATGGCGGCATCTAACGCCGTGGAGGTCAACGCGGATGCTGAGCGCGTACGTGCTCATCCTGACCGAGGTCGGCAAGGTCGCCCATGTCGCCCAGGCGCTCAGTGATCTCGATGGTGTGCAGGTGGCCGAGGACATCATCGGCCCCTACGACATCATCGCGAAGATCCAGGCGCCCAGTTTGGATCAGCTCGGTCGGCTGGTGGTCTCCTGCGTCCAAGTCGTGGATGGTGTCATCCGCACCCTGACCTGCACGGTGATTCGCCGGTAGCCGCATGATCAGTCACCGCGGACCGAGCTCGAACTGCTGTGCTGCTGTGGCCATGCCAGCACCTAGGATGCCGAGGATTCAGCGCCCAGGGCAGGTGTCGGCGGCGCGTGGGCTCGCTTGGCTGCGCTGGCGCACGACCGGCGACGATGAGACATGGGGAGCGGTGAACCATCGATGATGAAGGGGGATGACCGGCTGGATGACCGGGGTGGCTTTGCCCACCAGCCCGGGTAGGTCGCCCCCGGACCTGCCAAGTCTGGCTGCCCGGAGCGGGACCGAGTGCCGAGCCAGGCTTGATTAGGTGCCTGGGAGCTGGGCGGTGATGTCCTTAGTCGGGGTAGCAGGTCGGCCTGGCGCAGGTAGACGGTGCGCGGATGGTCGAGCAATCTGCTGGCCGCGGGTACGTTGACGCTGCTGGTAGGGCGCCGGCCACCCAGGGCCGCGGCCTCCTGGCATGTCGGGTGCCGCCGGAGGGGCCGCGCGGCGCCCTACTCCGAGCGGCGGGCCTCCTCCCCGAACAGGAACGACAACAGCACGAAGCGCCGCCCGGCGGTCACGTCCAGGACCTCGTGCAGGTGCGAGCAGCTGAACAGCAGCGCAGCGCCTGGGGCCGGCCGGTACAGCTCGGGCCCGTACTCGGGGAAGCGGAGCTGCCCGCCCTGGTAGCTGTCGTTGAGGTTGAGGGTGAGCGCGAACCGACGGTGCGCGGTCGCGGGGCTGAGGTTGTCGCGGTGGGCGCGGAAGAACCCGCCGTCGGACGCCTGGTAGCAGGCGATCTTGAAGCCCTCGAAGCGGCTGGCGCGGTACGCGAACGCCTTCGACAGCTCGGGCAGGATCCGACGACCGAGCGTGGCGGCCAGCTCGCGGCTGCGTTGCGGGTCCTGCACGATGTGGTCGCGACGGCGCTTCAGCTGCGCATTGCGCTGCTCGGCGCGCCCACCGCCCGTCGAGGCCTCCACCCCGGTCTGGCTGTGGCCCTCCTGTTCCCACACCGCGATGAGCTCGGCGCACTGCTCCGGCCCGAGCACGTCCGGCACCACCAGCAGTGGCGCCTGGGTGGTGATCTCTCGCGGCCGTCGGTCGTCCCAGACCAGCTCGGCGACCAACTCGGCGACGTCGGCGGCGACGCGGGCGCCGTCTGCCAACGGCAGCGTCGCACGGACCCGCAGGTTTGGGTCCAGGAGGAAGGCGGTCGGTGCGCCCCCGGTGCGGTAGGCGCCGGCGGCACGACCGTCGGGGTCCTGGAGCAACGGGAAGGGCAGGTCGTGGCCGGCCAGCCCGGGCGGGCCGACCACGTGCACGGTCAGGGTCTCGTCGCCGATGGCCGTCAGCCCCTCGGCCAGCGCCTCCAGCCGCGCCACGCACACCTGGTCGGCGAACACCAGTAGCGCCGGCCGGCCGCCCGCGTGGGCGTAGTACCGCGTCGGCATCCCGTCCTTGGAGGGCAGCACCATGTCGGGCGCCCGCTCGCCCCGCCCGAGGCCGGCCGCGGCCGTCATGCCAACACCGCTCGGAACCCCACCACCGGTCCGCAGCATGTCAAAGCGTCAGACACACCCATTGGTAGGGATCTACGTCATCGACAGTAGTCGCGAAGGACTTGGAGGTCTGAGAGCCGTCGTCCAGCCGCCAGGCGATCTGGTGAGACGTGGGGCGGTCGCGGCGTCGTCTCCATGTCACCGAGCCCGCTCGTCTCATTGTTCGGCGGCGTGGGTACCGCAGGGCCGGTGAGGCTCGCTAGGGTTGGGGCTCATAGCCGGCCGAGTCGCTTGCCTTCCTTTCCACGACGTACTATCAGCTCGCAGTGGGTGGCTGTTGGAGCCGTGGAGAAGGGACACGCTGATGGCAAGCGGCACCGTCAAGTGGTTCGACCCCAACAGGGGCTATGGCTTCATCCAACCCGAGCAGGGCGAGGACGTGTTCGTTCACGTCACCGCGCTGGAGGGCAGCGGCATGGAGTCGCTGCAGGAGGGGCAGACGGTCGAGTTCGACATCGAGCAAGGACAAAAGGGCCTTCAGGCAGCCAACGTGCGGTCACCCTAGCCGACCAGGACACCCAATAGCAAAGGGCGGTTGAACGGTTGTCACCGTGGGCTGTGCCCGCCTGCTTCATTGAGCATGGCCAGCCCCCGACCAGCCGGCTGGTCACCCGTGAACCAGTATGTTCTTCCCACGAGGTCGGCAGTATGCTGCCCAACCACAAGCGGCCGCCGCTGGCCGCTTGGTCGGCGGCCTGGATCCGGGCCAGCGGGCCGACGATCCTTTCTGAGCGGCTCGACATGGCCACAGACTCCGCAGTGTCAGGACCGCCATGCCCCAGTTCAGCACCGCAGCTAGCGACTTCAGCTGGCTGGTCGGCAACTTCGCCAACCGCACCCCGGGGGTGGCCCACGCGCTGGTCGTGTCGGCCGACGGGCTCCCGGTCGCGGTCTCTGAGCGCCTGGACCGGCCCAAGGCCGACCAGCTCGCCGCCGTCGCCTCGGGGCTGGCCAGCCTGACCCAGGGTGGCGCCCGCTGCATGGAGGGCGGGCTGGTCAAACAGACGGTGGTCGAGATGGACCGGGGCCTGCTGGTGGTCATGGCGATCAGCGACGGTTCCTGCCTGGCGGTGCTGGCCGCTTCCTCCTGTGATGTGGGCGTGGTCGCCTACGAGATGACCGTGCTGGTCAACCGTACTGGTGAGGTCCTCACGCCCAGCCTGCGGGCCGAGCTCCAAGCCGCCCTCCCGCCGTGAGCACCCACCATTCCCCCGGAGGCCGTCGAGGATCGTCGTCGTCCAGCACGAGCAGGAAGCCAGCAGCAGGCGGGCCGGGTAGGCGTGACCGGCTGGCCACGTGAGGTACCGCCATGACCAGCGCCGCCGATCAGCCAGTACCGGACCCGCGACGAGTTCGGCCGTATGCGATGACCGGCGGGCGCACCCGTCCCACCCACCAGGACCTGGAGATCGAGACGCTGGTCTCCACCACCTCGGTCGGGGAGCAGACCCCCAAGCTGACCGTGGAGCAGCGGGCCATCGCCGCCCTCTGCCACGAGATCCTGTCCATCGCCGAGGTCTCCGCACGCCTGCACCTTCCCCTCGGCGTTATCCGGATCCTGGTCGGTGATATGGCCGACGAGCACCTGGTCATCGTCCACCGGCCAGCCCAGGCTGGCGACCATCCCGACCTGGCCCTGCTGGAACGGGTGCTGGACGGGCTTCACAGCATCTGACGAGCACTCCGGACTGAGCGAGCCGCCATTGTCGAGCGCACACAGCTCTCGGCGTTGGCTCAAGACGCGTGCAGTTATGCGTTCTCCCACCGCCGGACTCTCAAAGGACAGCCCCATCCGCGACCGGCGGGGACATCTAGTCGCCCGTCGCTGAGGTGATCTGACACTTGAGAGCTTGGTGTACATACGCGTGGCATATCCTGATGGCCGTAATGGGGTCCGTAACGATCCCGGAACGGGTAACAGGTAGAACCAGGCGGGATGGAGCCGTCGGTCCATCCCGCCCAGGCCCGGGCGTCATCGAAGCGAGAAATGCGTGCTGTTGGGCTGGGGAGGACGTCCGAGATGGCCGACTACCACTATGTGTCGACCTGGCAACTGCAAGCGCCCATCGAGCAGGTCTGGACCGCCCTCAACGACCTGGAGCACCTGCCCACCTGGTACACCGGCGTGCAACAAGCCCGAGAGCTGGCCCCCGGCGACACCCAGGGCGTGGGCCGCCGAGTCCGGTATGTGATCAAGGGCCGCCTGCCCCTGCGGCTAGCGTTCGAGGCCACGACCACCCGGTCGGTGCCCCCGCGGGACCAGGAGCTGCGGGCCCAGGGGGAGCTGACCGGGACCGGCCGCTGGTCGCTGGAGCAACAGGGCGAGGTCACCACCGCCCGCTACCGCTGGGATGTGCGCACGACCAGGCCGTGGATGAACCTGCTGGCGCCGCTGGCGCGGCCGCTGTTCACCTGGAACAGCAGAGGAGTGATGCTCCAGGCCGGCCAGGGCCTGGCCCGGTTCCTCGGCGTCCGGCTGGTGGCCGCCGAGTTCACCGCCCCGACCAGGCCAAGGGCGCGACGGCTGGGCTGGGCGGCCCTGGCGCTGTTGGCGGTGTGGCTGGTGGGCCGCAGGGTGAGGTCGGCCCGGCATGGCTGACGCGACCCAGAGGAACCGGTGTCTGGTGGCGGCGGCGAGGTGACCCAGTGACCCGGCCGACCGCCACCCGCGTTGCCTGGTCGAGCTGGGCGGTCAGCCTGATGCTCGGCCTGTTCTCGGTCGCGCTGCTGGTCCTGACCCGCGCGACCCCGATCCCGCGGGGCGCCGTTCCCCGGGGCGTCAACGCCGGGTGGGGGCTGCTGCTCCTGGCAATCCTGGCCACCATGGGCGCCCTCATCGTCGCTCGCCAACCAGCCAACCGCATCGGGTGGAGCTTTGTCGCCGCCGGGCTCGGCCTGGCCCTCCAGGCATTCGCCACCCAGTACGCCATCTATGCGCTGCTGACCGATCCAGGAGCCCTGCCGGGGGCCGCCTGGCTGGCCTGGATCTCAACCTGGCTGACCATCCCGCCCATCTACAGCGCCTTCGCGGCGCTGCTGTTGATATTTCCCACCGGGCGGCTGCTGTCGCCTCGCTGGCGGCCGGTGGCCTGGATGGTGGTCGGCTGGATCGTCGGGGTCGCGGTGGGCAACTTCGCCTACCCACCCGATTCCTACCTGGGTGTGGAGGCACCCGTCCGGCCCGGCGAGGCCGCTGGCCAGATCATGACCACGATCGGTAGCCTGGCCTGGCTGCTGGTCACCCTGGCGCTCCCGGCCGCGGCTGCCTCCCTGGTCGTCCGGTTCCGGCGTTCCCGTGGCCAAGAGCGCCAGCAACTCAAGTGGCTGGCCTACGCGGCAGCGATGCTCGGGTTGGGTCTGCTGGGGATGGGGCTGGTCGATATCCTCAACCAGCTGGGATGGGTCCGGCCACAGTCCACACGGCCGGTCGGGGCCGTGCTGGCCGGCCTGGCGATCCTCGGGGTGACCGGTATGCCGGTCACCGCCGGCATGGCCATCCTGAAGTACCGGCTGTACGACATCGACCGGCTGATCAACCGCACCCTGGTCTATGGGCTGCTCACCGCCCTGCTCGCCGCCATCTATGCCGGCCTGGTCCTGAGCATTGGGCAGCTCTCTGGCGGGATCGGCACCGAACCCCCGAGCTGGGCGGTGGCCGGCGCGACCCTGGCCGTGGCCGCGCTATTCCAGCCGGCCCGCCGCCGTATCCAGGCGGTCGTGGATCGGCGCTTCAACCGCCGCAAGTACAACGCCGCCCAGACCATCCAGGTGTTCTCCACCCGCCTCCGCGACCAGGTCGACCTCGACACCCTCTCCAGCGAGCTGCTGGCGGTCGTGGACCAGACCATGGAGCCAACCCAGGTCTCGCTCTGGCTTCGACCCTCCCCACACGGCTCCTCGGACACACCCCCAGTGAGGCCAGGCCAACCACTTGGGCCTACTGAGCACCACCTCAGGCCTCTGCCCCAGGCTGTTTAAACGTCAAATCACCTCAGCGACGGACCACTAGTCACCGCGGACGGCCGGTCTCGATGCGCATCTGCTGTGGTCACCCACACCGAGCGGGTGGAGCGAACATGCGGAAGGAGCCAGCGCATTCATGGTGACGAGTAGACTTGCGGTAGGCGCAGGCGACGGTTGCTCGAACCTTCTCGGGTCTCGCAGTCACTTGACGCTCGACCGTGACGCATCGACCAGCGTCGAGCGTCACCGAGGAGTTGATCCGCGCATGGCCTACCTCCGCGGGACGCCAAGAATGCTGCCTGACCAGCCGGTCCCAACTATCGATCCCGAGGTCGAACGGCTAGCCCATGTGATGGTCGACGGGTTGATCGCCCGGTTGGCGGCTGAGCCTGTCGTGCCGGCCACGAGCCTGTTGGACAACTTGGCCGACCAGCTCCAGCAGGCCGCGAGGATGCGCCGCTTCAACGTCGTGCGGCGCAACCCCGGGTCGGCGTCAGCCGACTCGTGGCCAGCGACCCCCCGGCGGGCCGCGTCGCAGCATCCTGCGAAGGAACAACCTCACGGCGACAGCTAGCACGGCCCTGTTAGGCCGGTGCCGGTGATCGCCCTGCTAGCGACTACCAGGCGGCGTGGCAGACCGCCTGGCTCACGGCCAACGCGACTTCGCTCCCTGGCCGCAGACCCTTGTGAACCTGCGGCCAGGGACGCGATTGTTCGCCGCTGTTGCTGTCGGAATAGCTGTCGGGCCTGCGGATTCCGGGCTCAGATGACTAGAATGCCTGCTTGGAGGCGTCCGGGTCCTGGTGGGCTCCCCCGGCCGGTATGAGCCTCGCGAGGGCGAAAGCCATCCTCGCCGACCGAGGCCTCAGAGCGACGATCAGGTACCGGCCCACCGCCCGCTATGCTGCGGGCACGGTGATCTCCCAGTCACGCAGGGCGGGAGCCCGTGTGGGTCCAGCCAGCAGGATCACCGTGGTGGTCGCCAAGGCGCCGCCACCACCGCCAACGACCGCACCGCCGCCACCGCCGACCTCTCCGCCACGGAACTGTGACCCGTCCTACCCCGACGCTTGTCCCAATCCGAACGCCGAGGACTACGATTGCGCGGGCGGCTCAGGCAACGGACCGCTGTACGTGGAGGGACCGATCTCAGTAAGCCCTCCCGACCCCTTTGACCTGGATGCCGATGACGACGGCGTGGGCTGCGAAAGGGACTGAACAAGCGCCCATCGACTAAGTGCTCTCCCGGTCGGTGGACGTCCTCGCCGACCGATCCCGTCCACCAGTTGGATCAGCAGACCCACAAAAGCGCTGCTCAGGAGGGATACGGTGGGCGCGGGCGGAGTTGAACCTCCGTCCTCTTCCGTGCCAGAGCCAACGAGCCATTACCGCCCTGTACAACGGACGTTCAAGAAACGTGAAAGATCATCGGAAAACCGCAGCTAAGAACAAGCGGAAGGGCATGGACGCTCCGACAATCCGTCACGCTCCTCCAGCGATCACATCGGTTCCTACGACGGTCGGTGAGGTTGTCCCGGCCGCCGTGGAATTTCGCTGGCGGCCCGACGGGTGATCAGGCGGCGGCATCCTCCTTGGTCGGTGTGACATCGGTGGCGATCGTGTGGTCGAGGGCGATCCGCAGGGCGGGTAGGTACAGGTGGCCGTTGACGCGGCGGAACTGCTTGGCCGCCTCACCCATCCCGGCAGCGATCCAGCGCAGCACCATCTGGCCGTCTTGCCAACGCTTGACGTTGGCGGCGTGATCGCGGCAGATCTCGATCATCGACTCGATGCTGTTCGTCGACCTGAGAGTCCGGGCGAGGGTGGGTGGCACGCCGAGGCGGCCGATGGTCAGGGTCTCGGCCAGCCCTTCACGGAGGCTGGCGGCCGCACCAGGGTGGGAGCGGTCCAGCTCCCGGGCCAACGCCTCCAGCTCTGCCTGGGCGATGAGCTGGTCGGGGTGGCGGTAGGCAGCTCGCATCCGCTTGGCCACCACCGAGGCCAGCGCATCGGGGAGCCGGTCGGTCACATTGCGCAGCTTATGCAGCTGGCAGCGTTGGATGACCGGATGGTCAAACACGTCCAGCACGGCACGGCGCAGTGCCTTGGCGCCGTCGACCACCACCAGGAGCGGCCGAGTCGTGTCCAGACCGCGCTCGCGCAGCCCGGCCAGCAGGTCACCCACCACCGTGGTGTTCTCGGTGGCGCCCTCGGCCAAGGCGAGCGGGATCTTGGTCCCGTCGATGGTGATGCCGAGCGCGACCACACAGGTGTGGTCGGCGACCCGGATGCCATCGACCATGAGCGCCACCAGGTCCAGGCCGGACAGGTCGTGGGCGAGCAACTCGGCCAGGGCGTGCTCGGTTCGGGCCACGAACCGGCGCGAGACCGCCGACCGGGAGGTCCCGGTCGCCGCGCGTTCAACGTCGGTGCCGACGGGTTCCAGGCCGGCCGGGTAGCGGCGACAGGACAGCTTGGCGAGCATCCGTTCCAGCGCGAGCTCACCCAGCAGGTCGGTCGCCGCGAACGCCTGGTAGGTCGGCACCGCCACCTCGCGGGTGCCGTCAGCGGCGCGGACCCGGGGCCGGCGGATGCGGACCCGGCGGCCGCCGAGGGTCACCTGGCCAGACTCGCTGCCGTGCCGCACGGCGGTCCGTTGCGGGTTGTGGCGACCCTTGGTACCGACCAGCCGGGCGACGTCCTCGGCCATCAACGTCTGCAGCACTTGTAGGCCCGTGCCCACCGCCAGGGCGAGCAGCCCCTCGCGGGCGGCGCCGGCCAGCTCGGCAACCGCGAGCGTGACCTGCTCGGGCAGCTCGAGCTGGGCGTGGTCGGTGGTGGCGGTGCGGTGGGTATCCTTCGGCACGGCGGTCCCCTTCTGGTCGAGTGTCTTGGCGGATGCCCGACACCTACCACACGGCAGGTCTCAGGCGGGGACCGCCACTTCAAGTTCTACGGAGACCGGGACAACCTCCGGTCGGTTGCTGCCCGTCTGCTGCCGCAACGGCGGAGCCCCTTACCGTGGTCGGGTTCAGCGGCCCGGCAGGCGAGCGCAAGTTCCTCGTGCGGGCGCGGTGTGCCCATTGGTGAAGATAGGGTGGCCCGCCCCGTCGATCTAGGGTCAGCACCTGAGGTCAGGGCCGACACCTTAGCCGTACCGTCCCCGTCGAAGGCAGAAAGCGGACGGGAGGGCAAGATGCACAACCAACATGCCGGACTGATCGGAGTGCTGACCGAGCAGCGCATCTCCGAACGTCAGCAGCAGGCCACCCACGAGCGGCTGGTACGGAGCGCTCGGCCGCCGCGCCGTCGGCGCCAGCGGGCGACGCGTCGCTGGTGGCAGCTGGTGCTGCGGCCGATGGGCGCGTAGGTGGCAGCCCCACCAGGGAGCGGGTCGGCGCCGGATGCCGGCCCGTTTCCATCTCCGCTGGCGGCGGCCATACTGGCGGGCGTGGCTGGGGGGTACACGAGCCGAGCGTTCATCGGCCGGGCCGAGGAGCTGCGGCGGCTGGCGGCGACGCTTGACCGCGCCGAGCAGGATCAACCCCAGCTGGTGCTGCTGGCCGGCGATGCCGGGGTGGGCAAGACCCGGCTGCTGCTGGAGTTTGCCGACCGGGCCCAGCAGCGCGGGTCGCGGGTACTGGCCGGCGGCTGTGTGGAGCTTGGCGACATCGGCCTTGCCTACCTGCCGGTCATGGACGCGCTTCGGGGTCTCACAGACGATCCTGAGGAAGCAGACCTGGTGGCTGAGGTCGCCATGATCATGCCCGGCCTGGGCCGGCTGCTGCCTGAGATGGCACGGTCTGGCCCGACGGGCGCACTCGCCGGTGACGGCTTGGAGCAGCTGCAGATCTTCGACGCGGTGCGGGCCCTCCTGCTACGCCGCTCGCAGCGATCCCCGGTCGTGCTGGTGTTGGAGGATCTGCACTGGGCCGACCGCGCCAGTCGTGACCTGATCGCGTTCCTGGCCCGGACCCTGCGGTCGGGTCGGGTGATGTTGCTGGCAAGCTACCGTTCGGATGAGCTGCATCGGCGTCATCCGCTGCGGCCGCTGCGGGGCGAGGGGGTCCGGGGGCCCTGGGTCTAGCGGCGGGAGCGAGGGCCCGGTAGCCGTGCTGATCTC
>Ga0081538_10003089_pt1 | contig 15834 bp, 14 predicted proteins | sample TabmetS5T2R1_FD_71022 | JGI IMG/M metagenome (GOLD analysis project Ga0081538, IMG submission 71022) | Tabebuia heterophylla rhizosphere microbial communities from the University of Puerto Rico - S5T2R1 | ecosystem: Host-associated > Plants > Roots > Rhizosphere ... | reverse complement strand
ACGAGCGCAGCTCCTGACCGGTCGACCGCGCGACCGCCAGGGAGCCGGGCGACGATGGGGTGCGGGGGCGCAGCCCCCGAGGATGCACGGTCACGGAACCACCATGACCTTGCAGTGCCTCTCGGGGTCGGCCAGCTCGCGGAAGGCCCCGGGCGCGCCGTCCAGCCCCACCTCGCCCGTGATCAGCGGCGCCACGTCGATCTCGCCCTCGGCGATCGACCGGAGGCTGGTTTCGAACTCCGCGGGGTCGTAACCCAGCACGAACTGCAGGCTCAGCTCCTTGGAGATGGCGAAGAAGGGCCTGACCGTGTCGGGTTGCATGCACACCCCCACGACCACGATGCGGCTCTGAGCGGGCGCCACCCGCAGGGCATCGTCGATGATTCCTGGGACGCCGATCGCCTCGAAGACGACCGGTGCCCGACCCCGCCCCGTCCGCTTCCACGCGTCGAAGGCGGGCTCGATCGCGGGATCGACGACCTCGTGCGCACCCATGACCGAGGCGAGCGACCGGCGGGCGGGCGACAGGTCGGCGGCCACGATCGGCTCCACCCCCCGGAGCCCGAGGGCCGCGATGACAGCCAGGCCCACCGGGCCGCAACCGAGCACGACCGCACCGTCGCCGACGGCGATTCCCGAGCGGTTGACGGCGTGGAGTCCGACCGCCATCGGCTCGGCCAGGGCCGCGTGGCGGGGATCGAGGCCGTTGGGCACCACCTGGATGAACGGCGCCGACAGCAGGATGCGCTCGCCGTAGCCCGCCGGGAGGTCGTTGCTGTAGACGATGTCGCGTAGGCCCATCGGCGTGAGCATGATCGGCACCGACGTGACGAGGGTTCCCGGCTCAGGGCCGACGGTGTCCGGTCCCACCTCCAGCACCTCGGCGGCGAACTCGTGGCCCATGAAGACGTCCCGGCCCAGATCGAGCGGCGGCGCGCCAAAGTCGGGCAGGCCCTCCATGTCTGCCAGCAGCCCGAGCATGGTGGCGGCGTGCTGGACGAAGTGCAGGTCGGAGCCGCAGATGCCACACGCCTTGACCTGCGCCAGGACCTGCCCGAAGGCGGGACGGGGATCCGGTGCGTCGTCCCTGACGATCAGCTCGGACGCCCCGCGCAGGACCAGTGCGCGCATCAGCCCCCCTGGGCCTCCACGTCGCCGCCGCCCACTGCGCCCTTGGCCTGTGCCTCCTCGACGTGAGACGTGATGGCGTTGAGGATGGCCTGGCCCGCGGCGCCGAACAGCTCGTTCCGCTTCTCCACTGCCCATTCGTGCGATACCCGAGGGGCGGCGAGCTGCCCGGTGAAATGAGGAATCACTTCGCGGGCGAACAGCCGGAAGGAGCGCATAGTCGCCTCGGGATCGGCCCAGTCGTGGCCCAGCAGCAGGAACGTGCCGAACCCGCCCGACTGCTCCAGCAGGCCTTCGATGTAGGCGATGGCGTCGTCCGGGGTGCCGATAACCACGTTGCCCGACTCGGCGTAGCTCTCAACGAACTCTCGCGGCGTGCGGGGCCCCCCGTCGAGGTGGTTGGCCAGGGGCACGAAGCCGGCGCCGCCGCCGAAGTAGTCGGCGAAGTCCTTGAGCCCGTGGGTGCAGTCCTCGATGGCCTGGTCCCGGGTCTCGGCCAGGTGCACGGCACCGAGGACCCGCCAGCTCCGGCGGTCGGGCTCGGGGCGGCCCGCGGCGCGCGCCTGCTCCTGCACCACCCCCCACGCCTGGCCGATCGCGGCGAAGCCCTCGAACAGGGTCATCGACAGCGACAGCAGCGACACCCCGTGCGTGCCGGCCAGCCGCGGCCCGGAGGGCGAGATCATGGCGGCGACGGCGACCTCGAAGTGGGGCTGGGTGTAGGGGCGGACCTGCAGCCGGCAGTCGCGCATCGTGAACCAGTCGGTCTGGCGGGTGACCGGCTCATCGGTCCGCAACAGCGCCAGGATCGCCTCGAGCGACTCCTCCATCATGCGGCGCTGGTCCACGGGGTCGATCCCCAGCATGAACGCATCGCTGGGCAGGGCTCCCGGACCGGCGCCGAAGATGAGGCGGCCGCGGGTGAGGTGGTCGAGCAGCACCAACCGGTCGGCCACCAACCAGGGGTGGTGGTACGGGAGCGACACCACGCCCGTCCCGAGCATGACGTGGCGGGTGCGCTCGGCAGCGGCGGCGATGAACACCTCGGGGCAGGCGATGATCTCGTAACCCCCGGAGTGGTGCTCCCCGAACCAGACCTCGTCGTAGCCGAACCGATCGAGTGCGACCACGCGGTCGAGGTCGTACTCCAATGCCAGGGTCGGGTTCTGGCCCACCGGGTGGAACGGGGCGAAGAAGGCGCCGAAGCGCAGCGGCCAGGGAGCGGGCACGCTGTTCACCGGCCCCCGACGCTACGAAAATCGGAACGGGTCACTGCGCCGACCTCCCCCTGTGGCGTCCGACACGTGGTGGTAACGGCCGTTATCGGCAACCTAGCCTGCAGGGGGAGGTGTCACCGATTCGGGTCCTGGACCCTCTAGACTGAGCTAAAGCCATCCCCCTGGGTAGATGGCGGACACCTGGCCGGGCGGCGCCGTGCGCCGACATGGGCCAGCAGACGATGGAGACCCAACTGGACCAAACCAGCTTCGAGGCGCTCGTCGCGTCCGAGGTCGACGGGCAGATCGCGGCAAACGACTTGCAGGCGCTCGCGGCGCAGCCACAGCGTTGGGCCGCGACCTTGCACCACATGCTCGACGAGATCGAGGACATGTTGGAGGCCGTCGCACGGTCCGACCGCCACGAGCGCGATCAGGCACTCGCCGACCTGTCCGACGAGCGCACCGCGGTGGCGGCCGCGCTCCGGCGGGTCACGGGCGAGGACGTGGAGCTTCCCGACCCGTTGCGCCTGGGTGACGGCGACGATGCGGCCGCCACCCCGGTCGGCGAGGGTGCGGCTGAGCTGGTGCAGGCTCCGGCGTTGCAGGCGTCGTGGGTCCCAGGCGAGGTGGTTCTGTGGGCGGGCAATCCGTCGGCGAAGCCCGGCGAACGCGAGCAGCTGCAGCGCCTGATCGACGAGGCGGGCGGTTCCGCCATCGAGTGGGAGAAGCACAAGGGCGCCCCGCTGCCGTCCGGCGACCGGGCGCCGGCCGTCTCCGCGCCCCTCACGGCGGCACTGGGCTGGCTCGTGGGGGTGGGCGCCGGTCAGCTGGCCCTCGATGCGGGGCCGAGCGTGCGCTGGCTCGGCGAGGTGGCCGCCTGGGCCACCGACCTAGTCGCGCAGGGCCGCATGGTGCCGACGCTCCGACGCGGGGGATCGGCGGTCACCCGCGGCCGCCAACGCAGCGGCTCCTACGCCGTTCAGTGGATAGCGGCGGTGGTCGAACGGGAGCGCATCCGCGAGCTGTCGGCCCGCATGCCCGGGCCGGTACGCGCCTTCGACCCGGCCACGGGGCCCGAGCGCATGTGCCGCACGGTGCTGAACGCCGCCGTCGACGCCGTCTGCCGCGCAGGCGCCGCCCGCCTGGTCACGGCCGCGACGCCGCCCGTGGCCCGCAGCCGCCGCGACGTGGCCGAGGCCGTGCTCGCGGGGCTGGCGGGCGAGGCGTTCGCCGCCGCCCACGGTCCGGCGACCGAGGTGGCCGACGACCTGCGCCGGTGGGCGGCGCCGGTCGTCGGAGATGGCGACGTCGGGCTCATCGTGCGTCTCGACCCGCCGGAGGCCGACGGGGGCTGGCTCCTGACCGTCGACGCCACCGGGCTCGAACGCCATCCGCTCCCGGTCGAGCGGGCGGTGTCGGCGTCCGGCGCCAAGGCCCAACGGGTCGAGGCCCAGCTGCGCCGCCTGGAACGGCTCCTGCCGGCGCTCAGCCGCACGGGGCGACGCGGCCACGTCGTCCTCGGGGTCGACGAGGCCTGGGATCTCATGACCCGCACGGGTCGCGTCCTGCAGTCGGTGGGTTTCGACGTGCGCGTGCCCACCGCGTCGTGGACCCGGCCTTCGCCGCGCCTGCGGCTCGAGGCGGCCGGGCCCACCGGACCGGCCAAGGTGGGACCCAACCAGCTGTCGAAGGTCCGCTGGTCGGTGCTGTTCGACGACCTCGAACTCGACGCCGCAGCCATTGCGCGCCTGACCGCCCAGGCGCGGCCCCTCGTGCAGGCCAAGGGGCGCTGGGTCGAGCTCGACCACGCCGACCTCGAGGCCGCCGCCAAGGCACTGGCCGAGCAGAGCGGGTCGACCGAGCTGACCGGGGCCGCCATCCTGCGCCACGCCGTCGGCCTGGAGGAGAGTGCCCTCGCCGGGCCGGCGATCGTGGCCGGAAGCGGCTGGGCCGTCGAGCTCGTTCGGGGCGCCAGCGACGAGCCGCCGGCGCCGCTCGGGCCCCCCGAAGGCTTCGTCGGCAAGCTGCGGAGCTACCAGGCGGAGGCGCGGGGCTGGCTGGCCTTCCTCGATCGGGTGGGTCTCGGTGGCTGCCTGGCCATGGACATGGGCCTGGGCAAGACCCCGACCATGCTCGCCCACATGCTGGCCACTCGGGGGCAGGGCCCCGTGCTCGTGATCGCCCCGCCAGCGGTGCTGGGCAACTGGGCGGCGGAGGCCAAGCGGTTCACCCCCGATCTCCGGGTCGAGGTCCACCACGGCGCCGCCCGCGCCGAGGCCGAGGAGGTCGCCGCGGTGGCCGGCGACGCCGACGCGGTGCTCACCACCTACGGCACCGCCGTGCGCGACGTCGACGCGCTGGCGACCGTCGACTGGCACCGGGTGGTGCTCGACGAGGCGCAGGCGATCAAGAACCCCGCCAGCGAGGCGGCGCGCGAGCTGCGGCGGATCCCCGGCCGGTCGCGGCTGGCGCTGACCGGGACCCCCATCGAGAACGGGCTCGGGGACCTGTGGTCGATCCTCGACTACACCAACCCGGGGCTCGTGGGCCCGCGCCCGGCCTTCATCCAGCAGCTGTCGACGCCGCGCAACGGTTCGGGTGCGCCCGGCGAGGCGGCCCTGCGGGCCCTCAACGGCCTGCTCGTCTTCCGGCGCACCAAGGCCGAGCCGGAGATCGCCGCCGAGCTGCCCGACAAGATCGACGAGCTCGACCACTGCGGCATGACCTCGGAACAGATCGGCCTCTACCAGGCCGTGCTCGACAACCTGCTCGGCGTCAACCTCGGTGCCGAGGACCGGCGCTCCCGTACCGGCCACGTGCTCGCCGCCATCACGGCCCTCAAGCAGATCTGCGACCACCCGGCTGCGTACCTCGACAACGACCAGGGTCCGCTCGAGGGCCGGTCGGGCAAGCTCGCCCGCCTCGACGAGCTCGTCGACAACGTGTTCGCGGCCGGGGAACGCGTGCTGGTGTTCACCCATTTCGCCCGCTGGGGCGAGCGCCTGGCCGAGCACCTGACCAAGCGGACCGGCGTCCCGGTGGCGTGCTACCACGGTGGCCTGACGCGGGGGACCCGCGACCGCCTGATCCGTGAGTTCCAGGAGGGGACGGGGCCCGGGGCCCTCGTGCTGTCGATCAAGGCCGGGGGGTCGGGGCTCAACCTCACCGCCGCCAACCATGTCGTGCTGTACGACCGCTGGTGGAACCCGGCGGTCGAGGACCAGGCCCGCGACCGGGCGTGGCGCATCGGCCAGGCCAACACGGTCATTAGCCACCGGCTCGTGTGTCCCGGAACGGTCGACGAGCAGGTGGAGGAGGTCGTGGCGGGCAAGCGCCGCATCGCCGACCTGGTGCTCCCCGCCAGCAGCTCGGTCGGCGACCTCACGCCCGACCAGCTGCGACAGGCCCTCGGTCTGCGGCCCGAGGCGCTGGTGGACGAGACCAGCGCCGACACCCTGGCCCACGACCAGGCCGACAAGGCCGACGGGGCCGACAACACCGACCGGGCCGACGGGGCCGATGTGGCCGGCAAGGCCGGCAAGGAGGCGGCGGCATGAGCACGCGTCGACGGCGCCGCTCGCAGGGCGCGCCCTCGAAGGCGCAGGCCTTCTGGGCCGACAACGGCTACCAGGCGGCCCCGAGCCCGCAGATCAGGCCCACGTCGGACCCCGGCGCGCTGCCGCGCTCGCTCGGCGACCCGCCGCTGGCCCCGGCGGTGTCGCAACACCACCTCGACGCCGTCTACGAGGAAGCGGTGCGGGCAGCGATCGCCTTGGCGGCCGCCAACGGGCTGGTCCCCCAGGACGTCGCCGACGGCGAACAGGGCTGAGGCCGTCGCCGCTGGCTGTTCCGGCGTTCGAAACTTCCGGCGTTCGAAACTTCCGGCGTTCGAACGCCGGTTCAGATGAGCCGCAGCTGGCTCGGTGCGGGGTCGGGCGCCGCCGGAGGGTCGGCGGCCGCGGGGTCACGCCCGGTGTGGTGGCGGGGGTCGGTGCGCTCCGCCGGCAGCCCGCCGCAGCGCCGCACGAGCTCGCGAACGCGGGCCTCGAGCGCCCGTTGCTCGGCCTTGGGCGCGTAGGCGCGGTCGCGGTAGCGGCGCCGATAGCCCGGTAGGAGGTGGGGATGCGAGTCCGCCAGGCGGCCGAGGAACACCTCCTTGACGCCCGGGCGCAGATGTAGCAGCACCGACGAGATGGAGCGGGCGCCGGCGCCAACGCATGCCCGCACCACCGCCTCGAGCTGGTCGTCGCCATCGGACAGCTCGGGCAGCACGGGGGCGACGAGCACACCGGTGGGAACCCCGGCGGCGTTCAGCTGCTCGACGGCGCGCACCCGCTGTGCCGGGTGTGGGGTGCCCGGCTCGGTGGTGCGCCACACGGCCTCGTCGAGCGTGCCGATCGACAGGTTGACGCGTACGTCGGTGCGCCGGGCCGCCTCGGCCAGCAGCTCGAGGTCGCGGAGGACGAGCGTCGACTTGGTGAGGATGGAGAAGGGGTTCGCGTGCTCGGCCAGCACCTCGACGATGCCCCGGGTGAGCCGGTACTTGCCCTCGGCACGCTGGTAGGGATCGGTGTTCGTGCCCATGGCGATCAGCTCGCCAGCCCAGCGTCGGGGGTCGACCTCGTGCCGCAGCCGCGACACGGCGTTGACCTTGACGACGATGCGGCGCTCGAAGTCACGATCGGCATCGAGGTCGAGGTAGGTATGCGTGGGCCGCGCGAAGCAGTTGTGGCTGACGACGCCGTTGGCGACGAAGTCGCCGGTGCCCGTGGTGATGTCGAACAGCGCCCGCTCGCCGTCGAGCGGTTCGATGCCCACCACCCGCCGCCGGGCGCCGCCGGTGATGGTGGCGTCGGTGGGCCCGTCGACCGTGACGACGTGGCCGCTGCCGACGAAGTCGACACCCAGCAGCGAGTGGTGCCGGGTGAGATGCGGTCGCGGGCCCGAGCCCAGGCCGGTGCGTGACACATGCTTCCAGCCGCGGTCGGTGAGGAACCGGTGGTCACCGCTCGCGATCAGCACGGTGTCGTCGGCCAGGGTCACCCGGTAGGCGGGCTTGGTGGTCGACCAGTGGTCGACCACCCGGGTGGGGACGCAGCGGCGGCGGGCGCCGTCGCGGGCCGTGCCGCAGACCTCGTCGCCCGGCCGTACGTCGCCCAGCGCCTTGCTGCTGCCGTCGGCCATGAGAATCGGCGTCTCGCCCGCCAGGCAGTAGGTGCACGCGTGGCTGCAGCCGCGATACGCGTTGATCGTGTAGCGAAAGCCGAACGGCGCGCCCGGCACCTCGTTGATGATCCGCTGGGCCCGCACATGTAGGAACTCGATGCCCCGGAACTCGCCGCGGCCCGGTTCCCGCTCGAACACCGGCTCGTCGAACAGCGCCCCCTGTGCCTGGGGCCGGTCGGCCCGGCGCCACCGCAACTCCGTCACATCCCCGACTATAGCGAACATATGTACGACTCGATACCCAGTATCGGCTCGCCATGGACCGCCGTCCGGTGCGCCGGGGCGGTCGCCGCGGCCAACCGCGGCCAACCGCGCCACCATCCCCAGAGTCGGCGACGTCAACCCGGCGGACGTCAGGCCACCGTGGTGGTCTTACGTCTGCCGGCCGGGTCAGTTGGCGGCCGCGAGCGTGTCTGCGGGCGCCAGCAGGTCCCGCAGCACGCCCTGGACGGCCACGAACGGCTCGGTCGAGCGCTCGCCCTTGCCGATGACCACCGTGCCCTCGATGGCGGCGACGATCAGCGTGGCGAGGCGATGGGCCTCGGCGGGGGAGCGCCCCTCGGCCTCCAGGGCCTCGGCGAACCGGTCGATCCATCCCCGGAGGGCCCGCCCGGTGGCCGCGGCCAGCGCCTCGTGGGCGGACGCGGCGTCGAGTGCGACCGTGGCCACCGCACAGCCCTCGGAGAAGTTGGTGCGCTGGAAGTGCTCGACATAGTCGTCGAAGAAGGTAGCGACGGCCTCACCGACGGTGTCGGCCTCCGCCAGGCCGTCCTCGAGGCGCTGCATCACCCGCGCCGCGAAGTAGTCGACGGCGGCGGCGGCCAGCTCCTCCTTGCCACCCGGGAAGTGGAAGTACATCGAGCCCTTCGGGGCCTGTGCCTCTGCCATGACCTGGTTGAGCCCCGTCGCGCCGTAGCCCTGCTTGCGCAGCAGACGGCTGGTGGTGCGGATCAGGCGATCTCGTGTGTCGGATGCCACAGCCCGAGCATACAACTATTGCGACCGGTCTATTGACTATGACGACTGGTCTAATTACGTTCGATCCATGCGGTTGCGAGCATCGAGAGCCGGAGATCTCGAGGCCCTGCGGGTGTTCATCGCTCGCTGCTCTCCCGAGACCCTGTATCGGCGGTTCCACGGGACCGGTCCCCGAGCCATCGATCGGGAGCTCACCCGGATCGCCACGCCGGCGGACGACCACCGGTCGTGGGTCGTGGTCGACGGGGGCGAGGTCCGAGGCACGGCCAGCTTGGCGCGGTCGCGTTCCGGTGCGACCGAGATGGCGATACTGGTCGAGGACCGGTGGTTCCGGCGGGGGATCGGACGGGCCCTCATCGGCGCCCTGACGGCCCACGCCGAGCGCGACGGACTCGACACCATCACGGCCTCGATCCAGGCCGACAACGAACGGGCCGTGCGGTTCATCCGGGCCGTGGCGCCCCGGGCGAGCATCCGATTCGTGGGCGGTGCCGAGCTCGAGGTGGAGCTGCCGGTGGCGGCCGTGGCGTCCGGCCTGGTCGCAGCGGCGATCCCCACGCGGGAGGCGGCGTGAGGGCCCGACGCCGTCCGGACGTGGCCCTTCTGGCCGAGGTTCCCCCCTTCGACCGGTACGCGCGCACGTCGCTGGCACCGCTCATTCCCCACGCCGACCGCCTACGGATAGCCGACGGGACCGTCGTCATCCGTGAGGGCCAGCGGGCCAGGCAGCTCGTCATCGTCGTGGCGGGTGCGCTGCTCGCCACCCGCGCCGGGCGTCCGGTCGGCGCCCTCGGCCCCGGCACGTGGGTCGGCGCCCAGGAACTGCTCGCCAGGAGTGCGCACGACTGCACGCTGGTAGCGGCGGAGGGCCTGGAGGTGCTCGTGCTCAACGGGCCGGCGTACCGCTGGGCGGTCCAGACGCTGCCAGGGCTGGCCGACGTGCGGGTGCTCGACCTGCGGCGGGTGGAGGCGGCGCTCGACCAGCAGGCTACGTTCACGGGGTGACCGAAGGCGGCGCCGGCCCCGCGGATGCCAGCGGGACCCGGCCGATGCAGGCCGAAAAGGCGGCGCGGTTCCTCGCGCTCCACGGCGGCCCGGCGCCCCTCCTCATGCCCAACCCCTGGGACGCGGGTTCGGCCAAGCTGCTCGCGTCGCTGGGGTTCGAGGCGCTGGCCACCACCAGCAGCGGTTTTGCAGCCACCCTGGGCCGGTTGGACGGCGGGGTCAGCCGTGAGGAGGCGCTGGCGCACGCCGCATCGATCGTCGCCGCCACCGATGTGCCGGTGTCGGCAGACCTCGAGAACTGCTTTGCGGACGATCCCGAGGGCGTCGCCACGACCGTCAGGCTGGCGTTGGACACGGGGCTGGCCGGGTGCTCGGTCGAGGACTTCAGCCGCCGGCCAGGCGCCGGCATCTATGACGCGCGCCTGGCGGCCGACCGGGTGGCGGCGGCCGCCGAAGCCGCCCACGGTGGGCCGGTCCACCTCGTGATCACGGCGCGCGCCGAGAACCACATCCGGGGCAACCCCGACCTTGCCGACACCATCTCCCGGCTGCAGGCCTATCAGGAGGCGGGCGCCGACGTGCTGTTCGCACCCGGGGTGACCGACCTCGACGAGGTGCGCCAGGTGGTGGCGGCGGTCGACCGGCCCGTCAACGTGCTCCCCGGGCCGGGCGCGCCGACGGTGGCCGAGCTCGGCGAGGCCGGGGTCAAGCGCATCTCGGTGGGCGGGGGGTTCGCGTTCGCGGCGCTGGCCGGCGTGGTCGATGCCGCTCGCGAGCTGCGCGACCAGGGCACCTACGGGTTCCGCGAACGATCCCGGATCGGGCTGACGGCGGCGCGTGAGGCGTTCACGGACACGGAGGCGGGCGGGTCATGACCGATCGCGGCCGCGCGACCGCGGCAATCATCGACGACCTGGAGGCGGAGCAGGAACGGCTGGAGGTGATCCTCGACGGCCTCGACGACGCCGCCTGGCAGGCGCCGTCGGCGGCCGAGGGTTGGAGCGTCGCCGACGTCGTCCTGCACCTGGCGCAGACCGAGGACGCGGTCGTTTGGTTCGCCACCGGCGGCGACACGTTCGGTCGTCAGCGCCTCGAGTCGCCCGGCGTCGACGACGCCGCCGAGCGGATGGTGCAGGCCGAGCGCGCCGAGCCCACGCTCGTGTTCGAGCGCTGGAAGGCGGGCCGCCGGGCGGCGCTGGCCGCGCTGCGCGGCGCCGACCCGCAGCAGCCGATCCCGTGGGTGACCAACTCCCTCAAGCCGGCCACGCTCGCCACGACGCGGCTGGCCGAGCATTGGGCGCACGGCCTCGACATCACCGGCCCGCTGGGTGCGCCGTTCCCCGACACCGATCGGCTGCGCCACGTCGCCTGGCTGGCGCATAGCACGCTGCCCTACGCCTTCGCGTTGGCCGGCGATGAGCCCCATCCCGTGCATTGCGAGCTGACCGGGCCCGGGGGTGACACCTGGCGCTTCGGCCCCGCCGACGCCGACTCGACCATCACGGGTGCGGCCGGCGCCTTCTGCCGCGTCGGCGCACAACGGCTGGCGCCCGAGGACTCGGGCCTGGTCGCGACCGGGCCGCACGGCGAGGCCGCGCTGCGGGTCCTGCGGACCTACGCCGGCTGATCCCCGGGCGTGACCGGCTGAACCCGACGCGTCAGCCGGTCACAGCCTGAGCGGCTTGATCGGCGCGGCGATGAGCGCCGGGTCGGCACGCCAGTCGACGCCGGGCACGTCGACGTAGAGCTCGATCTCGTTGCCGTCCGGGTCGGCGATGTAGAGGCTGTGGGTGACGGTGTGGTCGCTGGCGCCGAGGACGGGCGTCCCAGCCTCCCGCAACCGATCGAGGGCTTCCCGCAGCTGATCGTCGGACTCGCCCACCTTGAGCCCGAAGTGGTACAGGCCCACGCGCCGGCCCTCCGGCTGGGAGGCGGCGTCGGGGCCGACCTCGATGAGCAGCAGCTCGTGATGCGTGCGGCCCGACGGCGATGAGAACGCTGCGATCGGAGCCGGAAGCGGCGACGACCCGTCGGCGTCGGGCACGATCTGCCGCCAGCCGAGCACGTCACGGTAGAACGCGGCCGATCGGTCGATGTCGCGCACGTACAGGACGATGTGTCCGAGTTCCTTGATCTCCATGGGGCGCTCCTCGTCCCTAGATCCCGACCGGGTGCCAGACGGTCTTGGTCTCCAGGAACGCCCGCAGGCGGTCGACGCCGGGATCGGTGGACCAGTCGGGCTCCCTGTCGCCGGCGTCAGTTGGCGGCCGAACGACCCGCTTCAGGTTCTCGGCGGCCGCCGTCTCGAGCTCGGTCGCCAGCCCCGCGTCGCCGATGCCGGTCAGGTCGATGGCATTGACGTCCATGTGCGAGGCCAGCCACGGAGCGATCTCGGCCGGGCGCCCGGTGAGCAGGTTGACGACGCCACCCGGCAGGTCCGACGTGGCGAGCACCTCCGCCAGCGTGATGGCGGGCAGGGGCGCCGCCTCCGATGCCACGACCACGGCCGTGTTCCCGGTGACGATCGCCGGCGCCACCACCGACACGAGGCCGAGCAGCGACGAGGCATGGGGTGCGATCAGCGCCACCACACCGGTGGGTTCGGGGACCGAGAAGTCGAAGTATGGCCCGGCGACGGGATTGGACGACCCCTGCACCTGGTGCACCTTGTCGCTCCAGCCGGCGTACCAGACCCAGCGATCGACGGCGGCGTCGACCGCCGCCTCGGCCTCACGCCGCTTCAGCCCCTCGCCGGCGCCCACCTCGTGCACGAACTGCGAACGGCGGCCCTCCAGCATCTCGGCCACGCGGTAGAGCACCTGACCCCGGTTGTATGCGGTGGCTGAGGACCACCCCGGGAACGCCTTGCGGGCTGCGACCACGGCGTCGCGAGCGTCCTTGCGCGACGCCAGTGCGGCGTTGGCGAGGAAGCGCTCCCCGTCGGCCGAGCGGACCTCGTAGCTGCGCCCCGACTCCGACCGGGGAAACGCGCCGCCGATGTACAGCTTGTACGTCTTGCGGACCGCGAGCCGCCCGTTGCCGTCAGACATCGAGGTAGGCCCCCAGGCCGTGGCGGCCGCCCTCACGCCCGTAGCCCGATTCCTTGTAGCCGCCGAACGGGCTGGTGGGATCGAAGCGGTTGAACGTGTTCGCCCACACCACGCCGGCCCGCAGCTTCTGCGCCATCCACAGGATGCGGCTGCCCTTCTCGGTCCACACGCCCGCCGACAGCCCGTAGGGCGTGTTGTTGGCCTTGTCGACCGCCTCGCCGGGGGTGCGGAAGGTCAGCACCGACAGCACGGGGCCGAAGATCTCCTCGCGAGCGATGCGATGCGACTGCGATACGCCCGTGAACACCGTGGGCGGGAACCAGAACCCCCGCTCCGGCAGCTCGCAGGGCGGCGACCAGCGCTCCGCACCCTCCGTCTCACCGACCTCGGACAGCATGCGGATCTTGTCGAGCTGTTCGGCGCTGTTGATCGCGCCGATGTCGGTGTTCTTGTCCAGCGGGTCGCCGAGGCGCAGCGTGGTGAGGCGGCGCTTGAGGCCGGCCAGCAGTTCGTCGGCCACCGACTCCTGCACCAGCAGGCGGCTGCCGGCACAGCACACGTGGCCCTGGTTGAAGAAGATGCCGTTGACGATGCCCTCGACGGCCTGGTCGAGCGGGGCGTCGTCGAAGACGACGTTGGCCGCCTTGCCGCCCAGCTCGAGGGTGACCTTCTTGCGGGTTCCGGCCACCGACCGGGCGATCTGGCGCCCGACCTCGGTCGATCCCGTGAACGCCACCTTGTCGATCCCGGGGTGCTCGACCAGCGTCCGTCCGGTGACGCCGGCGCCAGTGATGACGTTCACGACGCCCGGGGGCAGGTCGGCCTGCTGGCAGATGTCCGCGAACGCCAGGGCGGTCAACGGCGTCGTCTCGGCCGGCTTGAGCACCACCGTGTTGCCACACGCCAGGGCGGGGGCGATCTTCCACGCCAGCATCAGCAGGGGGAAGTTCCAGGGAATGACCTGGGCGGCGACCCCGAGGGGCCTCGGGTCGGGACCGAACCCGGCGTAGTCGAGCTTGTCGGCCCAGCCCGCGTAATAGAAGAAGTGGGCGGCCACCAGGGGGACGTCGACGTCGCGGCTCTCACGGATGGGCTTGCCGTTGTCGATGGACTCGAGCACCGCCAGCTCGCGCGACCGCTCCTGGACGAGGCGGGCGAGCCGATACAGGTACTTGCCGCGGTCGCGCCCGCTCAGTCGGGACCAGGCACGGTCGTAGGCGGCGCGGGCGGCGGCGATCGCCCGGTCGACGTCCTGAGGCCCGGCGGCCACGACCTCGGACAACACCTCTTCGGTGGCCGGGTTGACGGTCTTGAAGCGGGTCCCGTCGATGGGGTCGACCATCTCGCCGCCGACGTACAGGCCGTACGACGGCTGGATGTCGACGATCGAGCGGGATTCCGGGGCGGGGGCGTAGTCGAAGGTGGGCATCTCGTGGACCCGTCAGTGAGGGTCGATTCCGCCGGTGTTCAGTCGGTCTGGCTTGCTCACGTCGGTGCAGCCTCCATAATCCGCGGAATCGACGGTCAGTCGAGGGTGAAGTAGTCGGGGCCGGCGTAGTTGCCGGTTGCGAGCTTGCGTCGCTGCATGAGGAGGTCGTTGAGCAGGCTCGAGGCGCCGAACCGGAACCAGTCGGGGCTGAGCCAGTCGTCGCCGGCCACCTCGTTGACCACCACCAGGTAGCGCACGGCGTCCTTGGCGACCCGGATGCCGCCGGCCGCCTTGACCCCGACCTGGCGCCCCATCTGGCTGCGGAAGTCACGCGCCGCCTCGAGCATCACCAACGTCACCGGCAGCGTGGCCGCAGGCGAGACCTTGCCCGTCGAGGTCTTGATGAAGTCCCCGCCCGCCAGCATGGCCAGCCACGACGCCCTGCGGACGTTGTCGTACGTGGCCAGCTCGCCCGTCTCCAGGATCACCTTGAGGTGGGCATCGCCGGTGGCCTGCTTGGTGGCGACGATCTCCTCGTACACGTCGAGATAGCGCCCGGCGAGGAACGCGCCCCGGTCGATGACCATGTCGATCTCGTCGGCGCCGGCGGCGACCGCGGCCTTGGTGTCGGCAAGCTTGACGTCGAGGGGGGCGCGGCCGGAAGGGAAGGCCGTGGCAACGGCGGCGATGTGGATGTTCGATCCTGCGAGCGCCTCGACCGCCGCGGGCACGAGGTCGCCGTACACGCAGATGGCGGCCACCGAAGGGCACGACGGGTCGGTGGCGTCGGGCCGGCGCCCCTTGGCGCACAGGGCCCGGACCTTGCCCGGTGTGTCCTGGCCTTCCAACGTGGTGAGATCCACCATCCGGATCGCCAGGTCGAGCGCGAAGGCCTTGGCCGTGGTCTTTATCGACCGCGTGGCGAGCGTGGCCGCCCGCGCCTCGACGCCGACCTGGTCGACGCCGGGCAGGCCGTGGAGGAAGCGCCGCAGGGTGTCGTCGCTCGCGGTGACGTCGGCGAAGCCCGCCGGGATGGTGACGGTCACGAAGTGACCTCGTGGCCGGGCAGCCGTGCGACGCGGGAGCCGCGCGGCGCTGGGGTGCGGGGGCGCAGGCCCCCGGGAGTCACGATCACCCGTTCAGGCTACTGCCAGGTGCCCTGGGCGTCGCCCGGGCTCCGAGCACTTTCGCATCGGACCGGGCGCGAGTGGATGGGCAGTGGCGCGACGTGGGGAGCGAATCGTGCTGGGTCCTCCAACCCGTCGATCCCAGCCACAACCGCTCCGGTGCGATCGACTCCTCCTGGCGGCGCCACGACGACGACCTCTCTCCCGGAGGCGCCGGCCGACGACCCGGGTGCCGAGGGGGTGGGCGGACTGCTGGGGGGCGTGCTCGACGTTTTGGGGCTCGGCTAGCGCGCCGTTCGGACGCCGACCTACCAGTGACATGTCGTACACCACGAGCGACGGTCGTCGTCGCCGTGCACGGACGCCAGAACCCGGGGGAGGAGTCGGATGACCCTCACTCGCTCCATTGCAGTATGGAGAAGGAGGCGCCTTCGGGGTCTTCGAGGACGGCGACACGTCCCACGTTGAACAGCTCGAAGGGCTCCACAGTGACCGTGCCGCCCAACTCCGACGCCCTGGCGGCGGTGCGGTCCGTGTCGGCGACGGCGAAGTAGACCATCCAATGCGGTGGTGTGTCCTCCGGCCACAGCTCGTCCATCTGCACCATGCCGGCGACCGGCCGCTCGACACCCGGGAGGAAGAAGACGTTGTAGCCGGTTGCGTCGGCGAAG
>Ga0081538_10003088_pt1 | contig 15836 bp, 11 predicted proteins | sample TabmetS5T2R1_FD_71022 | JGI IMG/M metagenome (GOLD analysis project Ga0081538, IMG submission 71022) | Tabebuia heterophylla rhizosphere microbial communities from the University of Puerto Rico - S5T2R1 | ecosystem: Host-associated > Plants > Roots > Rhizosphere ... | reverse complement strand
CCCCACTCCTGCTCGGTCGGCTTGCGCTCAGTCGCGACGCTCATGTCCTCGCGCAGCTCGAGCCCGGTGTCGCGGTCCTGCACGAGCAGGCCACCGCGCACGCGCTTGTAGTCGTGCTCGTTGATCGTCGCCCGGCGCCGCTCCTGGTTGTCGAGGATGCGGACGTTCGGCTTCTGCATCAGGACGTCGAGCGCCTCCTCCTCGTAGCCCGGCGCGAAGACCACCTCGACGAACATCGCGTGCAGCTTCTCGGCGAGGGCCCGATCGACCGGGCGGTTGAAGCAGAAGACACCGCCGAACGCGCTGACCGGGTCGGTCGCGAGCGCGCGGTCGAAGGCGTCGCCGAGGTCCGTGCCGACCGCCGCGCCGCAGGGGTTGTTGTGCTTGACGATCGCGGCCGCAGGCAGCTCGAAGTCCTCGACCAGCCGCCGCCCCGACTCGAGGTCGAGCAGGTTGTTGAAGGAGAGCTCGCGACCGTGCAGCTTCGACACCATCGACAGCAGGTGCGAGCGCGCTCCGACCTCGGCGTAGTAGGCGGCCCGCTGGTGCGGGTTCTCGCCGTAGGGAAGGTCCAGCACCTTCTCGTAGGAGCGCGTGTACTGCGACGGGAAGTCCTCTTCGCGCTCGGAGAACCAGCGCGAGATCGCGCTGTCGTAGCGCGCCGTGTAGGCGAACGCCTCCAGCGCGAGCGTCTGGCGCGTCCGTGAGGACAGCCTGCCGGAACTCTCGGTGAGCTCCTCGATCACGGCGTCGTAGCTCTCGGGGGAGACAACCACCGCAGCGAACGCGTTGTTCTTCGCGGCGGCCCGGATCAGCGTCGGCCCCCCGATGTCGATGTTCTCGATCACCTCGGCGTCCTCGACGCCGCGCTTCGACGAGACGCGCTCGAACGGATAGAGATTCACGCAGACGAGGTCGATCGGCTCGACCTCCAAGGAATTCAGCGTGTCCACGTGCTCGAGCTCGGAGCGCACCGCGAGCACGCCGGCGTAGATGCGCGGGTTGAGCGTCTTGACGCGGCCGTCGAGGATCTCCGGAAAGCCGGTGTAGTCCTCGACCGCGCGGACCTCGATGCCCTCCTCGACCAGGTCGCGCGCCGTGCCGCCGGTAGACACGATCTCGATACCGAGGTCGGCCAGCCCGCGCGCGAACTCCACCAGCCCGCGCTTGTCGGAGACGCTCAGCAGCGCTCGCCTGATCCGCACCTCGCCCGGCGCGGTGAGCTCGACGCCGCGCGGCTCAGTCTGGGACATCGACGTGAACCAGCCTCGGGTTGTCGGGGTCGACCCTCACCCTGCCCTGCGCGATCAGCCGCACTGCCGCGGGCAGTAGGCGGTGCTCGATCTGATGGACCCGCTCCTCGATCTTCGCGATATCGCGATGGTATGGAAGGTCGAAGGCTTCCTGCAACAGAACTGGACCAGTGTCCACCCCCTCGTCGACGAAGTGGATCGTGACGCCCCCCACCTTCACGCCGTACTCGAGCGCCTGCTCGATCGCGCGAACCCCGGGGAACGCGGGCAGCAGCGCCGGATGGACGTTGATGATCCGGCCCGCGAAGCGGCGAATGAACTCCGGCGTCAGCACTTCCATGAAGCCCGCCAGCACGAGCAGGTCCGGTGTGCGCCGGTCGAGCCAGTCCGCCAGGTCCGCGTCGCGCTGCGCCCGGTTCTCGTAGTCACCAAGCGCGAACACGCCGGTTTCCACGCCCGCGCGCTGCGCCCGAGCGAGCCCGCCCGCCTCGACCCTGCTCGCCGCCACCGCCACGATCTCGATCCCCTCGCGCCCGTGCACGCTGTCGAGCAGTGCCTGCAGGTTCGTGCCCTCACCCGAGACGAGGACGGCGATGTCGAAGCTCACGCCGCGACGCGCAACACCGGGTAGGGCCCGCTGCTCGTCTTGAGCCGCCCCTCGTCGATGAGCTCGTCGACGCGCGCGAGGATGTCGGCGCGGCGCATGTGCGAGGAGCTCCCGTAGGCCGGGAGCCCGTCGTACGAGTTGCGCTGGATCTTCTTGCTACGCGAGCCGTGCAGGATCTCCGCGCAGGTGGTCCGCCCGACGGCCGGCCGCGCGCTGGCCGCAACGGCGAGGATCGCGTCGTCGAGATTTCCGATCTCGACCGGGTCCGGCGGCGGCGCCACCAGCTGCAGCGCGGGGTCGCACGCGTCGCAGCAATCAGGCGCGCCGCTGCGCGCCTCCGAGTGGTCGCCGAAGTGCCGCAGGATCGCGAGCCGCCGGCAGCTGTCCTGCTCGACGTACGCCCAGATCTCGCGGTACTGGCGCCAGCGGGCGCGGGCGCCCTCCTCGATTGACGCACGGCACAGCGCCGCCGCGCGGCCGTCGTAGCGGCTCAGCACCCTGCCGGCGATCCGGTCTGGCGCCGACGGCGACGGCGCTATCACGCCCGCGCGCGTGAGGTGGCCGACGAGGGCGCGCAGCCGCTCGCCGTCGCCGCGCAGGGCACGCGCCTCGGTGATTGCGTCGAGCGCGTAGCGGCCCTCGCCGTCCGCGGCCGCCGTGATCCGGTCGGCGAGCCAGCCCGGCAGGTCGGCATCCATCTCCTCGCTCTTGATGAAGTGGACGTGCAGGGCGCGGTCGCGGTTCTCGGCGAGCAGCAGGGCACGCGCCGGCAGCCCGTCGCGCCCGGCGCGACCAGCCTCCTGGTAGTAGGCCTCAAGCGACGCCGGCACGCTCGCGTGGACCACCGTGCGCACGTTGGACTTGTCGACGCCCATCCCGAACGCGTTCGTCGCGCAGATCACGTCCAGATCGTCCACGAGGAAGCGGCGCTGCACCTCGGCGCGGCGGCCGCGGTCGAGCCCCGCGTGGTAGGCGGCCGCCCTGACGCCGAGCGCCGTGCCGAGCTCGCCGGCGAGCTCCTCCGAGCCGGCGCGCGTTCCCGCGTAGACGATGGCCGGCCGGGCGTCCTCCGGGCGCAGCGCCTCGATCAGGAGGCGTGTCTTCTCGTGGCCGCCCGGGCGGGCGACGCTGAAGCTGATGTTCGGGCGGTCGAAGCCGGTGGCGACCCGCAGCGGATCGCGCAGCCCCAGACGACGCACGACGTCGGCCGCCACCCTGGGCGTGGCGGTGGCGGTCGACGCCACGAGCGCCGAGGCGGACAGCGCGCGGGCGGCGTCGGCGAGCCGGAAGTAGTCGGGCCGGAAGTCGTGCCCCCATTGCGACACGCAGTGGGCCTCGTCGACCACGAACAGTCCCACGCGCACCTCCGCCCGCATGCGCTCGAGGAAGCCGGGCGCGGCGAAGCGCTCGGGCGCCACGTACAACAGACGCAGCTCGCCGCGCGCGGCGCGGGCCAGCACCTCGGCGTTGCGGCTCGCGTCCTGCTGGGCGTTCACGAGTGCGACCCGCGCGCCAAGCCCGCGCGCGGCGAGCGCCTCGACCTGATCCTGCATCAGCGCGACGAGCGGCGAGACCACCACCGTGAGGTCGTCACGCAGCAGCGCCGGCAGCTGGTAGCAGAGCGACTTGCCCGAGCCGGTCGGCATCACGACCATCACGTCGCGTCCGGCGAGCGCCGCCTGGCACGCCTCGCGCTGACCCGGGCGGAAGCCGGGGAAGCCGAAGTTGGTGCGGAGCGCGGCGGTCAGGTCCATGAGCGGGAAGGCGAGAGTAGCGCCGCCCGCGGCGGGAGCGGCCCGGCTTTTGCGCCCCCGTAACGCCCGTCGCAAAGAAGTTGCAGAGCTGTTCTCGAGCACACAGTCGCGGACTGTCGATTGAAGGGTTCGGGGGGCTATAACCCCATCAATGCTTCAATCACCGCGCAGGGTTCGTCGCGGCGGAGCGGCCGAAGCAAGAGACCCCGGCGCGGTTCCTCAGCGGCGCAGTACGGCGAGCTCCTCGAGAGCGAATTTGCCGTTGGCCGCTGACGTACGCTCGAGCGGGTAGTCGCCGGAGAAGCAGGCGTCGCAGTGCGTCTCGCGCGTGGAACGGATCGCCTCGTAGACGCCCTCCAGCGACAGGTAGCGGAGCGAGTCGCAGCCGAGCTCGTCCGCGACCTCCTCATCCGTGCGGCCGTGAGCGACCATCTCCTGCGTCGTCGACATGTCGATGCCGTAGTGGCAGGGGTGGCGGATCGGCGGCGCCGAGATGCGCATGTGGATCTCGAGCGCGCCCGCGTCGCGCAGCATCTGGACGATCTGGCGGGTCGTGTTGCCGCGCACAATCGAATCATCGACGACCACGAGCCGCTTGCCCTCGACCACCTCGCGCAGGGGGTTGAACTTCATACGCAGCCCGTGCCGGCGCAGCTCCTGTCCCGGCTGGATGAAGGTGCGGGCGACGTAGCGGTTCTTGATCAGCCCGTCGTCGCGCGGGATGCCGGAGGCCTTGGAGTATCCGGCGGCGGCCGCGTTTCCGGAGTCAGGAACCGCGATCACGACGTCGGCCTCCGCGGGTGCCTCACGCCACAGGATCTGGCCCATCTTGCGCCGCGACACCTGGGTCCGGTTGCCCTCGAGAATCGAGTCCGGGCGCGCGAAGTAGATGTGCTCGAAGACGCAGAACGCGCGCCGCTCCGACTCGACCAGCTGGCGGGTCTCGATCCCGCGGGGGCCGAGCGAGACCATCTCGCCCGGCTGCACCTCGCGCAGCAGCTCCGCGCCGATGATGTCGAAGGCGCAGCTCTCGGACGCCACGCAGTAGGCGGGAGCCGCGCGCCCGGCCGAGCCGGTCGCCTGGCCACGACGGTCAGCCAGCATCCCCAGCGCGAGCGGCCGCAGGCCCGCCGGGTCACGGAAGGCGACGACCGCCTCCTTGGTCATCACGACCGTCGAGAACGCTCCCTCGAGCCGCGGCATCACGTCGGCGAGGGCGTCCTCGATGCGCTCCGCCTCGTGCGTCGAGAGCAGCGCGGCGATGATCTCCGAGTCGGACGTGCCGCGAAACTGCACGCCACGCTCGCTCAGCTCCGCGTGCAGCTCGACCGCGTTGATGAGGTTGCCGTTGTGCGCGAGCGCGACCTGGCGGCGGTCCGAGCGCCAGACCGGCTGGGCGTTCTCCCACGCCGACGAGCCGGTTGTCGAGTAGCGCACGTGTCCGACCGCCATCTCGCCCTGGAGGGCGCGCAGCTTCTCCTCGTCGAAGACCTGCGAGACGAGCCCGACGTCTCGCACGGTCATGATCTGAGAGTTCTCGCAGACGGCTATGCCCGCCGACTCCTGGCCGCGGTGCTGGAGCGCGAACAGCGAGAAGTACGCGAGCCTGGCGACGTCCATCCCGGGCGCGTAAACGCCGAAGACGCCGCACTCGTCGCGAGGTCCGTCGCGATGGTCGAGCTCGGGGTTCATCTCAAGAGGCGGCAGCGACCGATGCGAATCTCGAGACCGCCGGCGGCGAGGTCCCTGCCACGAGGTCGAGAGTACCAGCGCGGCCCGTCGGGTCTGACCGGTTCGTTACCAAGCCGTGCTTGGGTTGTGACGCAGCTTTTACAGGCAGGTGTTGAGGCGTCACACGGCCCGCTCCATGCTTCCCGGCCATGGACTCTCTCGACGCCCAGTGCCTCCTGATCCAGGTCGCGATGGGCAAGCAACCCCCTCCCGACCTCTGGCGGCACGATCGCTCCGGGGAGCTCTCGTATGCGTACGAGGACGGGACGAGGACGTTCACGTGGCCGGCCAAGGACGTCGCCGAGCTCGCGCGCAAGTGGCGCGATCGTGATCCAGGCGAGACCCCGCGGCAAGCGCTCGACTTGCGCGAGGCGCATGAGCGTCTGTCGGCAATGGCCGACGAGGCCGGGCTGCCCGCCGCCGACATCGTGATCCACGACCTCCCACACGCGGAGCTGAGGGCGATCTGGGAGGAGCAGAAGGTCGTACTCGTCGTCGAGCGGATCGGCGAAGCCACGGGAGCGGAAGCGTGACCGCTCCGATCGGGTCGGTCAGGTCAGTGCCGCCGGGATCGCGCCCTCGTAGACCCCGCGCAGGCGCGCCACCGGGACGGCCGCCGCCCCGACTATCTCGAGCGTGTCCCCTCCCACCTCGCCCATGGTCGCGGCGCCTGGCAGCGCCTCCACCAGCGCGCGGGGACCCGAGACCAGCACACCGCCCGGGCCCTCGCCGAAGAGCGCCTCCTCGTCCACGACCGACAGCTGAATACGAGCACCGAGCCCGCCCTCGATGCAGCACTCGGCGAGCGCACTGGCGAGCCCGCCCTCGCTGACGTCGTGGGCGCTCGCGAGCGACCCAGAGCGGACGGCCGCCCGCACGGCCTCGAGCCCGGCCGCCTGCGCAGGCAGGTCCGGCTGCGGCAGGCCGTCGGCGAGCCGACCGCGGAGCTTCTCGAGCTCGCTTCCCGCGAGCGAGGGCGAGAACGGGCCGAGCAGCGCGACCGCGTGTCCCTCCTCGGCGAAGCCCACGCCCGGAGCGCGCTCCGGGTCGGGGAGCTTGCCGACCATGCCGACGATCGGGGTCGGGTAGATCGGCCCGCCGCCGCCCTCGTTGTAGAGCGAGACGTTCCCGCCGACCACCGGCACGCCCAGTGCAAGGCAGGCGTCGCGCAGGCCCTCGACGGCGCGCGTCAGCTGCCAGGCGATGTGCGGCTTCTCCGGGTTGCCGAAGTTGAGGCAGTTGGTGAGCCCGAGCGGCTCGGCGCCGACGCAGGCGAGGTTGCGCGCGCATTCGAGCACGGCCTCGACGGCACCCGCGTACGGGTCGCAGGCCACGCGCCGGCCGTTGCCGTCGATCGAGACCGCGAGTGCGCCGCGGCCACCGTCGCCCGCGAGCATCAGCACCGCCGCGTCCGCCGTGCCGGGCCGGCGCGCCGTGCGCGAGCCCACGATCGAGTCGTACTGCTCGAACACGTAGCGCTTCGAGGCGATGTTGGGCGAGCCGAGCAGCGCGAGCAGCGTGTCCTCCGCCGAGGCGCCCTCGGGAAGTCGTCGCGGCGGGTCGGCGTACACAGGGCGCTCGGGCTCGATCGGCTCGAGGTCATAGAGCGGGCAGTCGTCCACGAGCGCCCCGACGGGCATGTCGCCCACGAGCTCGTCGCCGTCGAACACCCGCAGCTCATGGGTGTCCGTGACCTCGCCGATCGGCGTCGCGCGCACCTCCCAGCGGTCGCACAGGTCGAGTACCTCGTGGAGCCGCTCCGGCTCGACCACGCACAGCATTCGCTCCTGGGACTCCGAGATCATGATCTCGAAGGGCTCCATGTCGCCCTCGCGCAGCGGCACCCGCGACACGTCGATGTCGAGCCCGACGCCACCCTTCGAGGCCATCTCGGACGACGACGAGGAGAGCCCGGCGGCGCCGAGGTCCTGCAATGAGCGCAGCAGCCCGCGCCCGAGGAGCTCGAGGCAGCACTCGACGAGCCTCGACTCTTCGAACGGGTCGCCGATCTGCACGCTCGGCCGCTTTGAGGCGTCCTCCTCGGAGAGCTCGGCGCTCGCGAGCACGGAGGCCCCGCCGATCCCGTCGCGCCCGGTGCGCGCGCCGAGCAGCACCAGCAGGTTGCCGACGCCGGCGGCCGCGCTCCGGATCAGCTCGTCCTGGCGGGCCAGACCGACGCACATGGCGTTGACGAGGCAGTTCTGCTCGTAGGCTGGCTCGAACATGACCTCGCCACCGACGGTCGGAACGCCGATCGAGTTGCCGTAGTGGCCGATGCCCTTGACGGCGCCCTCGAACAGGTAGCGCGAGCGTGCCGAATCGAGCTCGCCGAAGCGCAGCGAGTCGAGCACCGCAATGGGCCGCGCACCCACCGCGAAGATGTCCCGGAGGATGCCGCCGACGCCCGTGGCCGCTCCCTGGAAGGGCTCGACGGCACTCGGGTGGTTGTGCGACTCGACCTTGAACGCCACGGCGAGACCGTCGCCGACATCGACCACGCCGGCGTTCTCGCCCGGTCCCATCAGCAGCCGCGGACCCTCCGTGGGCAGCAGCCGCAGCAGCTTCTTCGAGTGCTTGTAGGCACAGTGCTCTGACCACATGAGCGAGAAGACTGCGAGCTCGAGCGCGTTTGGCTCGCGCCCCAGGCGCTCGCAGATCCCCTCGTACTCCGAGTCGGTGAGGCCAAGCTCACGATGTCGAGCGGCGTGAGCCGCGCCTGTCACGCGGGGACCATCGCGAGCGATTCAAACAGCCGCCCGCCGTCTGCCGATCCGGTGAGCGGGTCGACGGCGTGCTCGGGGTGCGGCATGAGGCCCATCACGTTGCGGCCGGCGTTGCAGACGCCAGCGATGTCGTCCATGGCGCCGTTCGGGTTCTGCCCCGATGCGTAGCGCAGCACGATCTGATCCTCGGGCAGCGTGCCGGGCGGCGCGAAGTAACGGCCGGTGGTGTGCTTGACCGGGATTGAGAGCCGGTCGCCCTGCTGGCAGGTGCGCGTGAAGGGCGTGTCGGTCGCCTCCACCACGACCTCGACCTGGCGGCAGACGAAGCGCAGCGAGTCGTTCGGGAGCAGCGCGCCGGGCAGCAGGCCGGCCTCGCACAGCACCTGGAAGCCGTTGCAGATGCCGAACACCGGCCCGCCGTTCTCGGCGAAGTCGATGACCGCCTCCATCATCGGTGAGAAGCGGGCGATCGCGCCGACACGCAGGTAGTCGCCGTAGGAGAAGCCACCGGGCACGACCACGGCGTCGATGCCGGTGAGATCGCGGTCGCCGTGCCAGAGCAGCTCGGCGTCGCCGAAGCGCCGGCAGGCGTGTAGGGCGTCTACCTCGTCGCAGGAGCCTGGGAAGCGGACGACCCCGAACCTCACGCGTTCACCCTCCGCGGGGCATCCAGCCCCGCGTTCTGATGATCACGACGGGCCTCCGGCCCGTCGACATGGTTCACGATCTCGTAGTCCTCGATCAGCGGATTCGCAAGCAGCCGCTCGCACATCTCCGGAAGTCTTCCCGCATCCTCCACGTCCAACTCGATCAATCGGCCTACGTGCACGTTGTGAACCCCCTCGAAGCCGAGCGCGGGCAGCGCCCGTTCAACGGCCTGCCCCTGCGGGTCGAGGATTCCCGCCTTTGGTCGAATCAACACCCGCGCCCTCACGCGGAGGACCGCTCCAGCCAATTCGTGAAGGGCTCGTCGGCGATCCGCTCATAGGCCTCCACGTAGCGCGCGCGTGTGCCCTCGACGACATCGCCAGGCAGTTCGGGTGCGGGCGGGCGCTTGTCCCAGCCCGAGCCCGAGGCCCAGTCGCGCACGTACTGCTTGTCGAAGCTCGGCTGACCATGTCCGGGCTCGTAGCCGTCGGCGGGCCAGAAGCGCGACGAGTCGGGGGTGAGGACCTCGTCGCCGAGCACGATCGTGCCGTCCGGGCGGCGGCCGAACTCGAACTTCGTGTCGGCCAGGATGATGCCGCGCTCCCTGGCGTGCGCGGCGCCACGCTCGTAGATGGCGATCGAGAGCCGGCGCAGCTCCTCGAGCAGCGGGCGGTCCCCCACGATCTCGGCGGCCCGGTCGAAGTCCACGTTCTCGTCGTGATCGCCGATTTCCGCCTTCGTGGCGGGCGTGAAGATCGGCTCCGGCAGCTGCTCGGACTCGGAGAGCCCGGTGGGCAGCTCGATCCCGCAGACGGCGCCGGTGGCCTGGTAGTCCTTCCAGCCCGAGCCCGTGATGTAGCCGCGCACGACGCATTCGACGGGCACCATGTCGAGCCGCTCGACGAGCATCGCGCGGCCGGCGAGCTCCCGCGGCACGTCCGTGTAGGAGACCAGGTGGTTGGCGCAGACGTCCCCGAGCTGATCGAGCCAGAACGCCGTCAGCCCCGTCAGAACCGTGCCCTTGTCGGGGATCGGCGTCGGGTGCACGACGTCGTAGGTCGAGATGCGGTCGGAGGCGACAAGCAGCAGGCGATCCTCGCCCACGGCGTAGATATCCCTCACCTTCCCGCTGGTCAGGTGCTTGAGAGCGGCGACATCGCTCACAAGGCCGAATCTATCAACGGCCTCCGACCCATCGGGGCCCAAGCTTGGGTGTAACCGCGCTGGTTACGCTAGTTTCCTCTCAGCGGGGCCGTTAACCAGACGTGCACCGCCCCTGGTTCCGGACTCGAGAAGCCGGCATGTCTTCACGACGAATCGTCGCCACCGTCGCGCTAGCGGCATCCCTGATCATCGCCGCTCCCGCCCTGGGAGCGCGGACCGCCTACGTCGCGGACAGCGACGGTGTGACCGCCCAGCTGATGGTCGGCGTCGGGGGGGCCCTCACGCCGCTTGGCGCGCCGGCACTCACGGCCGCCTCGCCGCGGCGCTTGACGATGACTCCTGACGGGACGTCGCTGTACGTCACGGCCGGGCCATCCGGGCACGGCCGCGTGCTCCAGTACGACGTGGCGACGGACGGAGCGGCCGCGCTCAAGCCAATTCCGGCTGTGGCAGCAGGTAAGAAGCCGACCGCGATCGCGATCGATCCCGCGGGTGAGACGATCTATGTGGCCGACAGGGGAGCTCGCGATGTTCTCCAATTCCACGTCGGCGCGGGCGGCGCGCTCGAGCCGCTCGACACGCTCGAGCTGCACGGGCCTCCCGTCGGCCTGACCCTCGCCCCCAACGGTGAGCGCGTTTATCTCACCGTCGGTGGCTTCATCAAATGGATGAGCGTCGGCGCCGGCGGCGGGCTGGACCCGGCGTCGCTCAGGGCGATCTCGCGGCATGCCTACTTCACCGACGTGGTGCTCACTCCGGATGGGAGCCGCCTGTACGCCTCCAGCTACGGCGACGGCATCATCGGCTTCGCAGTTGCCGCCGATGGCTCGCTTAGCGAGCTCGACCCGCCGGCGACCGCGACCGGCGCCAAGGTCACAGCGCTCGCGGTTTCCTCGGACGGCGCGAGCCTGTATGCAGCAGCCAAGGGCGGCTACGGCAGCCAGAATCGACTGCTCCAGTACTCGATTGAGCAAGACGGCGGGCTCAGCGCGAAGGACCCTGCCAGCCTGCCGCTCGACTCTAGGCCGTACGACCTGGCGATCACGCCGGATGGGCGCAGCCTCTACGTCGCGGCCGGCGACCTGGCGCTCTTCGACCTCGATGCCACCGGGCTCGCAACGCCGAAGTCGCCCGCCGCGCTCGACCTCGTCAAGGCAAATGGGGTCGTCGTCAGCCCGAACCAGGCGCCCGTCGCCCGCTTCGAGGTGGCGGGAGCTGCCGCCGGCAGCGCTGTCGTCTTCGATGCGAGCAGCGCTTCCGACTCCGATGGCTCGATCACGCGTTACGACTGGGACTTCGGCGACGGCACCACGCTCCTGAACGGGGGCCCGCAGGTCGCCCACGTTTATGCAAAGCCGGGCTCCTACGAGGTGCGGCTCGTCGTGACCGACAACGAGGGCGCCTCGACGCTCACGACCTTCACCGGCACATCGGTGCTCGGCAACGGCTCCCCCGCGGCCGCGACCAGCCGCGTGATCCAGATCGTGGCGCCGGTGCTGCCGCCGCCGCGGCCGACCGTGCCCGCTCAGCCGCCGCGCCCGGAGCTCGGTGAGACCGTGATCGTCGAGCCGGCCGGCGGCGTTGTCCGCGTGCGCCTGCCCGGCGAGGAGAACTTCGTTGGCCTGGAGACGCTGCGGGTGATCCCGGTCGGCTCGCTCATCGACGCGCGCCGCGGCAGGGCGCTGCTCAGCAGCGTGCGGGACCGCGGCGGCAGCGTCCAGCAGGGCCACTTCTCCCAAGGGCTCTTCCAGGTCCGCCAGCGGCGCTCGGAGCGCTACCTGACGGAGCTCGTGCTGCGCGGAAAGATCGGACCGTGCCCGCGCGGGAACCGTGCGAGTGCGGCGGCGCGTGCCTCGCGGCGGCTCTGGGGCGACGGCAGAGGCCGCTTCCGGACGCGCGGGCGCTACTCGTCGGGAGCGGTGCGCGGCACGCGCTGGCTCGTCGCCGACAGCTGCAGGGGAACGCTGACGGTGGTGCGGCGCGGGCGCGTCGCGGTGCGCGATTTCACGCGCGACCTCACCACGGTCCTCGAGAAGGGCGAGCGCTACCTGGCCCGTCCGCGCTGAGCGCCGAGGCGTGCTCGGCCACCCCTAGGGCTGGGCCACCTGCAACGTCGCCGTCATGCCCGCCTCGGCGTGGCCGGGCAGCGAGCAGAAGAGCTTGTAGCGGCCGGCCGCCAGCTGCATGCCGGCAGCGGTGTACACGCCGGGGTCGGTCTCCGGGAAGTGATGCGCAGGCGCTCCTCCGCCCTCCGGCGACACGACCAGGTCGTGCGGATCCTCGCCCGCGTTGCGGAGCTCGACCGTCACGAGGCCGGCGCCGACGAGCGGGCGCGACAGCGCGAGCCGCCACTCGCTGGCCGTCACCGCCACGTAGTCCGCGAGCGGCTGCGCAGGCGCCGGGCCGCCCGGCGCACTCGGCGAGCCCGGCGTGCCGGGGCCTGGCGCGGGCGGGCCCGTCCGAGGCGGCACCGGGGCGGCGCCGAGGTCGATGAGCCGGTCGAAGACCCGCGGCGCCACACGCAGGCCCAGGCGGGCACGCCTGCAGCTCCGCTCCCGCGGCTTCGTCCGTGCCCGGGCCAAGCAGCGACGCGGCTTGCGCTTCGCCGCCGCACTCGCCTCGGCGGCCGGCTTCGCGGTCACGCGGCTCTCGGCCGCTTCGGCCGGCGCCGCCGAAGGCAGCGCGAGCAGTGCCGCAAGGAGGGCGGCGCCCCGCCTCACTGCAGGACGAGCTGCGGGCGGGTAAACGAGCCGGCGTTAGGGATGATCCCGTCCGCGCTCACACCGAGCCATTGCTCGAGCAGCGCGCAGTAGACGCTCCGGAAGTCCGACGTGTGGCGCAGGTTGCTGCGGCTATCGAGCTGGGCGAGCCCCGGGAAGCCACCGACGAGCTGGCCGCTGGCCCGCGAGCCGATCACGAAGCCGGCACCCGCAGCGCCGTGATCGGTGCCGCCGGCGTTCTCCTGGGGGCGGCGGCCGAACTCGCTCCACACATGCACGAGCACGCGATCGGCGAGCCCGCCTGCCTCGAGGTCGCGCTGGAAGGCGCGCAGCGAATCGCCGACCTCCTGTAGATCCGGGGGCAGTGTGGCGAGCTGGTTCGAATGCGTGTCGTAGCCGCCGGACTCGAGCGCGACGACCTTCAGCGGCAGGCCGGCCTGGAGCAATTTCACGATCCACGCGAGCCGGCGTCCGAACGAGGTGTTCGGATAGCCGGCCGGGAGCGTGATCGCCGAGTTGAAGGGTGCGAGCTGCTCGCGCAGCCGACCGGTCGCCGCAACGGCGGTGCGCGCCTGGCTCAGCCCGGTGTCGCTCGTCGGCGGGTCGCCCATGTCGGTGAACGCATCGAGCATGCCGTTGTAGACCGAGCCGACGTCGCTCGCCCAGAAGTCGTACTCGTCGGGCTGTGAGACCGTCGCGATCGGCACGTCACGTGCCGCCAGCGCCGGCTGCAGATCCCAGCCGAGCGTGAGCCCCTGGAGCGGATTGTCGGGGGCCCCGTGCTCGTCGAGGTAGCGGCCGAGCCAGCCCCAGCGACCGAACGGGTTGAGCTCGCCCACCTCCCAGTAGTGCCGGCTCGTGAAATGCGACTGGTTGGGGTCGGTGTAGCCGATCGCCGGCAGCACCGTCACCTTCTGCTCGGCGTCGAGCTCCGCGAGGCCCGCGAGCGAGGGGTGCCAGCGCAGTGCCGTGTCGAGCCGCACGTCCGTGCCCTGCCCCTCTCCGAGTCCGAGCTCGGGGCGGAGCGTCGCGTACTGGGGATGGCTCGCCTGCTTGGGGGCGAGCATCGTGAGGGAGTCGGCGCCGCCGGAGAGAAAGACCGAGACCAGCACGCGCTCGCCCGGGGCCTGGGCCGCCGCGGCCGAGATGCCCTCCTCGAATTGGCGCGGGCCCATGCCGGCGGCGCCGTAGACGGCGAGCGCGAGGCCCGCGGAGCGCGAGAGGAACGAGCGCCGCGACAGCCCCGTGCCGGCCGGCAGCGGCATGCCCGGCTCGATCGCAGGCAGGCCGCGGCCCGCCTCGGCGGCGGCCCGGCGCAGGAGCTGGGTCCGCGAGTAGTCGTTGCATCCGCAGTTCGGCATGGTCAGCTCGTCTGGAGGTCGGGGGAGGCGTAGATCAGAATCCGCAGCGCGTTCTGGCGCCAGGCGCGGTAGCGGTTGCGGTTCGTGCCGGTGAGGTTGCCCGGCACGCTGCTCGCGGCGAACGCGGAGAGGATCGAGAGCGTCTCGGGCGTGATGTCGGGATCGCCCCAGAAGGCGCGTGCCGCGGCCAGAGCCTGCTCGGGAGTCTCGTCGGCGCTGTACGACGTGATCGCCGTGCCGGTGATGTGACGCCCCTCGTAGGTGCGCCGCACCAGCTCCCAGCGCCCCTTGACGGTCATCGTGTCGAGCCAGCGCGTGTCGTCCCAGCCCGCCACGTCGGGCGGATAGAAGAGCCGCTGGCCCGCATCGTCCGACTGCCAGATCAGCTCCTCTCGGTCGACCGTGCGCTGCAGCCTGCGATAGAGCCCGGCGAGGAAGACGACCGGCGGCTTGACCATGCGCTGGCCCTGGTGCAGGTCGGGATGCAACAGGATCGCCTCGAGCACCGGGCGTAGCTGGTAACCGCTGGAGACGTACAGGGCCTCGAGCGCCTGGCGATCGTCCGCCGATGGCGGCGTGGCGATGAAGTAGCGCCACAGCTTTTCGATGAAGAACGACGGGTGCAGCGGGTGGCCCACGCAGAGCCGCACCGCGTCCTCCCAGTTCCAGTTGCCGGCCTTGCCGAACACCGTCTTCACGCCGGTGTCGTGCCGGTTCGGGTCGAAGCGGAAGTTGTGGTAGAGCAGCTCGGAGCTCCAAGAGCTGCGCCAGCCGGTCAGCGCCCGGGCGAGCTCGCGCACGTCGGTCTCCGTGTACGCGCCGCGGTCGGCGCCGAGCGTGAACAGCTCCATCAGCTCACGCGCGTAGTTCTCGTTTGGGCGACCCTTGGCGTTCTGGTCCTGGTTGAGCCAGACGATCATCGCGCCGTCCGTCGTCACGTCGCGGACGAGCTGGTCGAAGCGGCCGAAGGCGTGACGCCGGAGCGTCTCGTTCTGGGCGAGCATCAGCTCCTGGTCGCCGACGCCGTCGTTGGAGGTCGCGAACCAGTCGTGCCAGACGAGCGTCATGCGCTCGACGAGCGGCTGGCTCGTGCGAATCATTCGGTCGAGGAACCAGAGGTGGTCGTGCCCGTAGCGGTCGAGCGGCTTGATCGGGATCACCGGGTCGTTGTCGAGCTCGTATGCCTTGTAGACGGGCGCGGCGCCCGCGAAGACCGGCGGGCCCTCGGGCCGCGTGAGCGCTGCCACCGCTCCGTGCAGCCCGGCGGCGGCCAGGGCCTCCGCGTGCCCAGGCGAGGGACCGAAGCCCGCGCGCCAAAGCAGGCGCTCGGCCTGGCGCACGCCGAACGGGCCCGAGTAGATCGCGATCGGCGAGCTGAGCTTGAATGGAGGAGCGGGCGGTACCGGGGGCGGCGGAACCGGCGCCACTGGCACGACGCGCGGCTTCGCCCGCCTGCGCTTCCGCTTGCGCGTGCACGCGCGCTGCCGGCGCTTGCGACGCTTGCGCGCGCTGTCAACCGCGAACGGGGAGTCCGCCTCCCTGCCCCGGACGATGCCGGAGCGGCCGCCCGCCGAGCCGGCGCGCGGCCGGCGAGCCTGCGGGTAGGGCGACTCGATCGTCGAGCGCTTCGCGCGCCTCCGGCGGCGCTTCGGCGGCCGCTGCGGCGCGCAGCGCAGCTTCGTCTTGCGGCGCCGCCTCAGCCTCCGCCTCTTCGTGCGGCGCGCCGCACCCTCGGCGATCGGGTCCACCTGAGTCGCATCGGCCCGCCCCGCGTGCGCGCCTGAGCCGACCTCGAGCCCGCTAGTACACCCGTCCGGGGGACAGGGCGCAACAGAGCGGCGTAACAACAGGGGGTCAGGTCTAAAAAATCGAGCA
>Ga0081538_10003087_pt1 | contig 15839 bp, 13 predicted proteins | sample TabmetS5T2R1_FD_71022 | JGI IMG/M metagenome (GOLD analysis project Ga0081538, IMG submission 71022) | Tabebuia heterophylla rhizosphere microbial communities from the University of Puerto Rico - S5T2R1 | ecosystem: Host-associated > Plants > Roots > Rhizosphere ... | reverse complement strand
GCCAAAGCCGAGCAGGACCCGCTCCAGCAGCGACGGGTCCGGCGGCGGCTCCGCCGAGACCTCCACGTTCTTCTGGGTCAGCAGCTCCCAGAGGTTGTCGCCGGCGGCGAACTGGGGCCGGCGGGTGCTGAACCGGGTGACCTCCTGCTCCTGGCCGTCGACGGTCACCTTGACCGGGTTCTTGAACTGGCCGTCGATGGCGTCCTCGATCCCGGTCACCGAGCTGACGTTGCCCGCCTCCACCTGGGCGCGGAACAGGGTGTAGGGGACCTCGGTGCGTTCGGGGGGCCGGACCAGCAGCGCCGACAGCACCCAGTTGAGCACCAGCAGCCCCAGCAGGAACATCCAGAACCGGGGCCCGAACAGCCGCGGCCGCTGCGGCGGGGTCTGGCCGCCGCCCCGCCGGGCGCCCTCCACTCGCCACGGCACCCGGTCGCCGGCCCCGGTCGGCGTCCCCCGGTCCGGCCGGTCCGGGCTGCCAGCGTTGGTCCTGGCGTCCCTCCCATCTCCCTGGGCCTCGGCCATGACCTACCTCCTCCTCACCCTGCGCAACGAGTGTTGCCGGTGCCACCCGGCCGGTCCCACTCCGGTCTGCCGTGCTGGGTCGCGGCCCCTACGGTTGGTTGGTGCTCTGTTGAGGCTGGCGCTTGGAGTGCCGGGTCGCGCCCGTGGAATGCCCGGGTCTCAGGCGTACCGATGGCTTCGGGCATCTGCTCGGGTGATCGTAGGAGCCAGCGCAGGAACACGATCTAGTCCTCTCTGCCGCCGAACAGTGACAGCAGTAGCAGGAAGACGTTGAGGATGTCGAGGAAGCCAGCGTCGCCCCAGAAGCAATCTGTCGCGCCCGTGCACGCCCTGGCCAATGCCCTGGTCTGTGGGAACGGTGCGGACCGTGGCTGCTCGAGGGCATGGCTCCTTCGAGGTGGACCACCCTGGCGCCGGACAGTAGGCCAGGGCACCGGCCAGGGTGTTCACGGGCGCGACGCGCTCTTGCAAGCGCCATCGTGCTGCCAGGTCCAGCGCCCATGAGAAAGGAGGAGCCGGCAATGTCCACTGACGCGCTTTCCACGCGACGCACCACAACCGCCGTCACCGCCACGAGCAGACGAGAGGACCCGACCCTCGACGGGTTGATGCGCTTCGGCGCGTTCCACCTCCACCAGGCGGACGTCGCCGGCCGCTTCGGAGCGGTCGCCTTCGCCGTCGGCGTCATCGGTCTCGGACTCTTCGCCGCGGGGACGTTCAACTCCACCCTGACCCTGTTCTTCCTCGACGAGTCCGTCTCCGAGGCCTTGCTCGACGGGCCGACGCGGTGGGCGATCCTCAGCGTTGGGGTGGTCTTCATCGTCGGGACCGTCCTGTTCGGAGTCTCGATGCTGCGCTCGAGCGTGCTGCCCCGAGTCCCGGCCGTGGGGTACACGGCCGCGGTGATCACGATCGCCTTGCTTTCCTCTGTGGGCGATTCCTTGCTCAGCAGCGCGGTGCACGTCCTCGCCTGTATCTCACTGGTATGGCTCTCGGTCTCGGTGTGGCGCGCCCACTCAAGACCGTGACCCCCTGACCGTCGTGTGCGGTGCGGCCGGACACCGCGCCGTGATCGCCGGATTGGGCATGGCTCACGAACCCCGGTCAAGAGGAGGAATCGTCATGGCAGTGCAGCAGCCGCCAGGTATCAAGCGCACCGATCTCCAGCAGCATGATCTCAGCGTCCCCGGACACGAAGTCGTCCAGGCACGCGTCGACATCGGCCCGGAAGCGCCGTTCATCAAGCACACCCATCCTGGCGAAGAGATTATCTATGTCCTTGAAGGGTCGCTGGAGTATGAGGTCCAGGGCCAGGCGCCGAGGACGTACACGGCCGGCGAGGCCCTGACCGTCCCGGCCGGAGCGGTCCACGCGGTGCGCAACGTCGGCAGCGGCAACGCCGCCGAGCTCGCCACCTACGTCGTGGAGAAAGGCAAGCCCATCCTCACCCTGGTCGAATGAGCGCCGTCCCTCCTGTGACGAGCGGCGACTTCGCGGGTGCCGCCGCGCTCATTGCCGAGGCCGACAGCGTCGCGGCGGCCACCGGGAGCGGCATCGCGCCCTACACCACCCTGCGGCTGCTGGCCCTGCGGGGGAGGGAAGCCGAGGCCTCTGCGCTGATCGCCAGCACGATCGAGCAGGCCGCGGCCGGAGGACAGGGGCTGGCGGCAATCAATGCCTACTGGATGGCCGCGGTGCTGTACAACGGCCTCGGGCGCTATGACGAGGCCGCGGCCGCGGCCCAGCAGGCCACCGCAAATACGCTCGAGCCGTATATGTCGATGTGGGCACTGCCCGAGCTGGTCGAGGCGGCCGCGCGCGCAGGAGATGCCGCGCTCGCCCGCGATGCGCTGGAGCGGCTGGCCGAGTCGACCCGGCCCTGTGGCACCGAGTGGGCGCTGGGGGTCGAGGCGCGCTCCCGAGCACTGCTGCGCGACGGCGCCACCGCCGAGAAGCTCTACCGGGAAGCGATCGACCGGCTGGGCCGCACCCAGCTGCGCCCCGAGCTCGCCCGTGCGCAGCTGCTCTACGGTGAGTGGCTGCGCCGCCGGGGCCGCCGCGTCGACGCGCGCGAGCAGCTGCGCACCGCCCACGACCTGTTCCTCGAGATCGGCATGGAGGCATTCGCCGAGCGCGCCCGCCGGGAGCTGGTGGCCACCGGTGGGAAGGTGCGCAAGCGCAGCCCCGAGACGCGCGAGGAGCTCACGGCGCAGGAGGAGCAGATCGCCCGGCTGGCTTGTGACGGCCTGTCGAACCCGGAGATCGGCGCCTGGCTCTTCCTCAGCGCGCGCACGGTCGAATGGCACCTGCGCAAGGTGTTCGCCAAGCTCGGCGTCAGCTCTCGCCGGCAGCTTCAGGCCGCGCTGGCCGATGCCGGACGGCTTGTCGCCAGCGCCTGATTCATCGTCGCCTCGGCTCGCGTGCGAGCGGCCTCGACGCGGTCAACGATCTACCGGCGGTTCCTTGTTCAGCGGGGCACCAGCTTGATCGTCGCGGCTCGCGCCTCAGGGTTCACGACGCCGCCGATGATCCGTTCGCCGTAGCGGCGGTACTTGTCGCGGTAGGCGGCGTCGATGGCATCGCTGAGGTCGGGGTCGGCGTCGGCGAAGGTGACGTCCCTGCCGACGCCGCCGGCCTGGATGTGGCCTGCATGCCGCACCTGGGTGGCGGGGAACCAGCCGCCGTTGCGTCCGTACATGGAGCGGACATAGAGGTCGTCACCCACGCGGACGACCCAGATGGTCCTCGGCTTGCCCAGGGTGCCGTCGCGTCGCGCCGACGCGATCTCCAGCTCTGTTGCGGTCCCGATGCGGGTGAGCTCCTCGCTGGTCCATGCGGGCATGGCGACTCCTTCGAAGCGGTGGGTGCGGCGAGCTGGACTCGGCGTGGTCGGTCACGGTTACCGGAGCGTGCAGGTCCCAGACTCGACGATGCCCGACGGTCGGTCGATCCTCGCATATCGCACTTGAACTATATGCCCGCACGTTCTATTCTGCGCCCTTTCCGAAGGGAGGGCATGCGGGGGGAACACCCTGGTCAACATCACTATCACCGTCGCCGGGCTGGCGCAGGTTCCGGTCCGCCACCAGGCCGGGGTGGGTGAGGCCAATGCGGGCCGCGAGGTCCGCCAGCGCCTCGCTGGGCTCGACGCGGACCGGCAGGCCATCGATGCCCCCCGCCTCGGACTCGCCGACCCACTCGGTTCGAGCGCGCGCCTGGCCGACAGCAGATAGCGGCGACGGGTCATCTGGACGAGGGGAACGGGATGGCGTGGACTCGGTCGAGGCGTCGCTGGGCGTGGGGGCTTGCGCTCGCACTCATGCTGGCCTCGCTCGCGCTCGTGGTCTTCCTCACCGCGGAGCGCCGGTACGAGCCCGCGCCGCTCGGCACCCCCGTGAACGTGCGACTCGAGGATTTCAAGGTCCAGCGGGACATGGCCGTTGTGCCCGCCGGCAACGTCAGCTTCCGCATCCTCAATCAGGGCCCGACCACCCACGAGGTCATCGTCGTGCGAACCGACCGTGCCCCTGACAAGCTGCCGCTGCAGCGCGACGGGCTGACGGTCGACGAAGAAGCACGCGGCGTCGAGCTTCTCGACGAGGTCGGGGGCCTCGACATTGACGACCGCCACACCCTGGTCCTGCGCATGGCGCCAGGCAACTACGTCTTGTACTGCAACTTCGAGGGCCACTACCTGGGTGGGATGTATGCGGCGCTCACCGTCCGCTGAGGCAGGAGCCGCGAGCGCGACCCAGCGCACGGCGGCAGGCCGCCGGTCCGGCATCGGCCGGTTGGTCCCGCGGCGCCCGATCCTTGGCGACCTGCGCCTGGGTCGCCGGCTCGGCTGGGTCATTCCCGTGCTCATCGTCCTGGTGACCGCGATCGTTGTCTACAACGCGCGAGCCATTTCGCAGCAGCGTGGCTCGGCGCTGGTTGTCAGTGTCGCCGCGCGCCAGCGAGCCCTCGTGGAGCGCTATACCAAGGACGTCCTGCTGGTGGTCGACGGCTTCCAGGCCGACCCTGAGGAGAGCGCTGAGGACGTGCGCGAGCCGGTCGATGTGCTGCTGGACGGCGGCAGCGTGCGCGCACCGGGGGGCGGTGGCGCGAGGGTCGAGATCCCGCCCGCCCGCGACTGGAGGGTCCGCCGCAAGCTGGAGCAGGACCGTCACCTCATCGACGAGTTGATCCGCACCGGCGACCGCCTCCTGGACGGCGGCCGCGCCGACCCGCGCTACGCCGCCGAGCTGACCCGGCTGCGGGTGCTGAGCGCGCAGCTGTCGAGCGTCTCCAATGACGCCGCCCAGGAGATCACCCAGCAAACCGAGGCATCCATCAGCCGGCTGGTCCGGATCGAGATCGCCCTTGCGCTGCTCAGCGCGCTCGCCGCCCTCGCCTTGGGGCTGCTGCTGCGGCGGGCTGGCGCTGAGCAGGCCGCCCAGTTCCGCTCGCTGGTGAACAACTCCTCGGACCTCATCACGGTGCTTGCGCCCGACGGCACGATCACCTATCAGAGCCCCTCGGTGGAGCGGATGCTCGGCCGGCGAGCTGCCGACCTCGACGGCACCGCCCTGGGCGACCTCGTTCATCCCGACGACCGGCACGAGGTCAACATCGCCCTCACCAAGCTGGCCGAGGTGCCGGGAGCGACCGCGAGCTTCGGGTGCCGGCTGCAGCACGAAGACGGGTCGTGGCGTCACGTGGAGAGCGTCTGCACCAACCTCGCCGACGATCCCCGCGTCCACGGGCTGGTGCTGAACATTCGCGATGTCACCGAGCAGGCGGCGTTGCGCAAGAGCATCGGCGAGCTGTACCACGACCTTGCCAGACGTAGCCAGGGGCTGGTCGACCGGCAGCTCGAGCTGATCGAGGAGCTGGAGCGGGACGAGGCCGACCCGGACCGGCTGGAAGAGCTGGTCCGCATCGACCATTTGGCCACTCGCATGCGGCGCAACGCGGAGAACCTGATCGTGCTCTCGGGCGTGGAACAGCACCGCCGCTGGAGCGAGCCGGTACCGCTGCGCGACGTGGTCGAGGCCGCGCTGGCTGAGCTCAAGGAATACTCCCGCGTGCACGTTGCCCCTATCGACGACCTCCGGCTGTCCGGCCAGGCCGCCAGCGACGTCGCCCATCTGCTCGCCGAGCTGATCGAGAACGCCACCTCGTTCTCCCCGCCCGCCACCAAGGTGCAGATCTCCGGCGATCCGGCCGGCACCGGTTACGTGCTCGAGATCGAGGACCGCGGGATCGGGATGAGCGACGCCGAGCTGATCGAGGCCAACAGGCGGCTGGCCGCGCCATTGGCGGCCGACATCGCCGTGTCGAGAATGATGGGCTTCCACGTGGTCGGCCGGCTCGCATCCCGGTACGGCATCAAGGTCCAGCTTCGCCACTCGTGGTACGGCGGGGTCGCCGCGCTGGTGCTGCTGCCGGCGGTGCTGCTCCCCTCGGCTGGCGAACGCCCAGCCGTGGCACCGCCGATGTCGGCTGGCGGCGCGGTCTTGCCGGATCCGCTCCTGCCGGCTGAGATCGCGGCGCCGGACTGGCAGCAGCGCGCGTACCTGCCGCTACGGCGGCACGCAACGCCGACACCAGACCGTGGCGAGGGCAGCCGCTAAGCAGGCGAGCCGGTCGAGTAGTAGGCGCCGCGGGCCGCCGGGCGCTGCTCTATGATCTCGGTCGTGGCCGGTGATGGCGTCATCAGGGAGCGGCTCCCGGACGAGACGCTGCTTGTGTTCCTGTCCGACACCCACATCGGAGGGTCTTCGGGCAGCGATATCTTCGAGTCCGCCACCGAGCTCACCATGCTGCTGGAGGATCTCCACCGCCACGAGGGGCCCGTGGAGCTGGTCCTGGCCGGCGACTTCCTCGACGTGCTGCGCATGGAGGACGCCGACGGCGACCCAGTGGGCGCGACGCTGGCCCGGCCCGAGTACCGGGAGCTGTTCGCCACCCTGCGGGCCTTCGCCGCCGCCGAGGGGCACCGGGTGGTCTACCTGGTCGGCAACCACGACACCGAGCTCTGGTGGAACCCCCGCATCCGCCGGACGCTCCAGGAGGCCGGGCTGGTCGACGTGGTCGCGTTGTCGTACGCGGCCAGCTTCGCGTCCCTGCCCGACCAGCTCGTCTACTGCGAGCACGGCAACCAGTTCGACCCGGCCAACACCATCACCGACTACGCCAACCCGCTCGACACCCCGGTGGGCGCCCACGTGCTCGCCGAGATGGTCAGGCCGATCGGGTCCGGGGCGGTCGCCACCGGGGGTGTCGACCTGCGCGAGGTCCGCTACGTCTTCCCGCTGGCCGCCCATCCGGGCCCGGCCGAGTGGATCGCCGGCCGCATCTTCTACCGGCTCTTCGACCAGCTGCTCCGCTGGCTCCTGGCCATCCTGGCCCTGCTGGTCGTCGCCTACGTCGCCTACGGGGGGCTGGCCGTCTTCCTGGGCCGGCCCGGCGGAGGGTGGCGGGTTCTGGGGTCGGTCCTGGGGGAGGTGACCTATGGCCTGGCGATCCTGGGGTCCGCCCTGGTCGTGGTGTTCCTGGTCGGCCGCCGGACGACCGAGCACGCCGTCGCCACCCTGGCCTCGCGGTTCCCCGGGCAGGCATCCGGACGGTCCTGGGACGAGCAGGCGATCCGCCGACTGCTGGAGGGCGGCGAGCCTCCGCCCATGGCCGGGGACCCCTCGGGCCCCGCCCCGGCGGTGTTCGTGTCCGGGCACACCCATGCCCCGGCCCTCTCGGAGCTTGCCACGGCCGACGGGCGCAGGACGGTGCTGGCCAACACCGGCTGCTGGCTTCGCCAGCTCCAGCCCGTGCCCGCCTGGCTCGGCGCCCCGCCCGTGTTCGTGCCCGCCTACGTCCACACCCACGTCCGCGTTCGGTCGAGCCCAGGCGGGGTGACGGTGGAGCTGTGGGAGCATCCCAGGCCCGCGGAGCGACCCCTGCGGTGGATCGAGCGCGCCGCCGTTGCGGGCAGGCTGCCGCCCCAGCCGCCGCCCGCCGCCGCACCACGGCTCCTGGCCCGCCAGGTGGCTGCCGACCAGCGGGCGCCGTCAGGAGGGGATGCTCGATGAGCTCGCCGCGATCCCCCGGACCCGGGACGCCACCGGGGCCGGGCGGCGGCGAGCACTTGGACCGCGACCGGTTCCAGGCCCTGGTCATCGGCAGCGGCTTCGGCGGTGCGGTGGCGGCGTGCCGGCTCGCCCAGGCAGGGGTGGACGTGGCCGTGGTCGAGCGCGGTCGGCGCTGGCCACCGGGGAGCTTCCCCCGCGACCTGTCCCGGCTCGACGCCGGCTGGCTGTGGCTGTGCGACCAGGGTTTGTACGACGTGCGGCCGCTCAACGACATCCTGGCGGTGCAGGCGGCCGGCTGGGGCGGCGGTTCGCTGGTCTACGCGAACGTCGCCATGCGCCCACCCCAGGAGGTCTTCGACCGGTCCTGGCCCGAGCCGTACAGCCGGGCAGCCCTGGAGCCCTACTACGACCTGGTCGCCCACATGCTGGATGTCCGGCCGGTGGCGCCCGACCCACGGACCGGGGAGCTGCCGCCCAAGACCCGGCTCATGGCCAAGGCCGCCGAGCAGCTCGGGCAGAGCGACGGCTTCATCCATCCCAACCTGGCCGTGCGGTTCGAGGGCGAGGGGCCGAACCGGTTCGGGGTCACCCAGAGCCCCTGCACGTTCTCGGGCGAGTGCGACATCGGCTGCAACCAGGGCGCCAAGAACACCTTGGACCTCAACTACCTGGCCCTGGCCGAGCGGCACGGTGCGGCCGTCGGCACCCGCACCCAGGCGATCCGCATCGCCCGGGCCGGCGACGGCTACCAGGTCCGCCTGCGCGAGCACGGGCGCCCCGGGGCCGGCCGGGGCGGGGTCGAGCGCGACGTCACCGCCAGCCACGTGTTCGTCTGCGCCGGCGCCATCGGCACCACCGAGCTGCTGCTGCGCAGCCGCGACCAGTACCGGACCCTGCCCGACCTGCCTGCCGCCCTGGGGCACGGCTACTCGGGCAACGGTGACTTCCTCAGCTTCGGCGACGGCTTGGACGATCCCGCCGAGCCGAGCAACGGCCCGACCATCACCACCGCGGCGCTCCTGCACACCGGCACCGAGGCCGAGGAGCAGTGGTTCGTGCTGGAGGAGGGTGGCTACTCCGAGCACCTGGCCAAGCTGGTGCGGAGCCTGCACGTCTCGCGGCTGCCGGCCTACGCGGCGCGGCTGGTCGGTGCCGGCGCCCGCCGGGTCCTCGGCACCGCCCGGGACCTCGGCGCCTCGCTCGACGACGGCGCCGCTCGCACCGTTGTGCTGCTGGCCATGGGAAACGACCGCGCCGACGGCCGGATCGAGCTGCGCGGCCCGCGGCACCGGCTGCACGTGACCTGGGATGTGACCCGCAACGACCCCCTCTATGAGGCGGAACGGGCGGTCTCCGGCCAGGTGGTCCGGGCCCTCGGCGGCCGGCCCTTCGGCACGCCGACCTGGCGGCTGTTCCGCCAGCCCGTCACCGTCCACAACCTCGGCGGGGCCCGAATGGGCAGCGACCCGGAGACCGGCGTGGTCGACGCCAACGGTGAGGTCTTCGGGCACCCGGGCCTCTACGTCCTGGACGGGGCGGCCCTGCCCGGGGCGACCGGGGCCAACCCGTCATCGACCATCGCCGCCGTCGCCGAGCGCTGCATCGAGGTGGCCGTGCGACGCATCACCGGCGACCATGACTGGGTCGCGCCCGAACGCGCCCAGGTCGAGCCGCGCGACCTCCCCGAAGACCGGGCGGTACGGGCCGTCGTGGCCAGGGGCGGCCCCCAGCGGACAGGTCCTGGCCTGGCGTTCCGCGAGACGATGCGCGGCAGCGTCGCCGTCCCGGCCGGCACGGCCGGCCCGGAGCGGCGAGGGCGCGTCGTCATGCGCCTCTGGGTGGAGGTGCCGGATCTCCGCACCTTCCTCGACGACCCCGTCCACGCCGCGCGGCTCGGCGGCACGGTCGAGGTTGAGGGGCTGACCCGCCGGCCGGCGGCCGTCGACCGGGGATCGCTGCACCTCCTGGCGCGCGTCCACGGCAGTCACCGGCGAACCATGGACTACATCGTGCCCTTCGTCGACGATGCGGGGACGAGCTGGCTGCTCCAGGGCTCCAAGCTGATCTACCGCCGCGGGCTGATCGGCCCCTGGCGGGCCACGACCAGGCTGGACGTGGCCCTGACGGCGCCCGGCGACCGCTACGACGCCACCGCCCCCACCGGCACGCTCACCATCGGTGTCGCGGACGTCGCGCGACTGCTCACCAGCCTCCGGCCGACCGGGACGGCCGGCACAGCCGCGGCAGCGGCCACGCTGCTGCGCTTCGGGCGCTTCTTCGCCGGCCGGGTGCTGGGGGCCTTCTCCCCCCTGCACCGCCCGGTCACCGGCGGCGGGGCCGGCACCGGGCACGACGGCCCGGCCGGGGCGACGTGACGCCGGCCGGTCGCCGGCGCCCACCGGACCCCACCCCCGAGCCCGCCCTCCACGCCGAGCTCCCGGACGACACCCTGCTCGTCTTCCTGTCGGACGTCCACATCGGGGGGGCGGCGGACGAGGAGATCTTCGACTCCTCGGCCGAGCTGACGGCGCTGCTGGAGGACCTGCGTCGCCAACCCGGTCCAGTCGAGCTGGTCCTGGTCGGGGACTTCCTCGACCTGCTGCGCATGGGGGACCCCGGCCGCGGCGAGGACCTGGTGGCCGCCACGCTGGCCCGGCCCGAGTACCGGGAGCTGTTCGCCACCCTGCGGGCCTTCGCCGGCGCCGAGGGGCACCGGGTGGTGTACGTGGTCGGCAACCACGACGCCGAGCTCTGGTGGAACCCGGCGGCCCGGCGGCCGCTGCAGGAGGAGGGGCTGGTGGAGGCGTTCGCCCTGTCGTACTCGGCCGCCTTCGCGTCCCTGCCCGACCAGCTGATCTACTGCGAGCACGGCAACCAGCTGGACCCGACCAACACCATCACCGACTACGCCAACCCGCTCGACACCCCGGTGGGGGCCCATGTCGTGACCGAGGTCGTCCGGCCGATCGGGTCCGGGGCGGCCATCACCCGCAGCGTCGACCTGCGGGAGGTCAGCTACGTCTTCCCGCTCGCCGCGATCCCCCAGTGGATCGCGGGCCGCATCTTCTACCAGTTCCTCGGGCAGGTGCTGCGTTGGCTGCTCGTCCCGCTGATCGGCGCCTACGCCGCCTACGAGGCACTGGCGGCCGTGGTGCAGCCCGTCGGAAGCTCGCTGGCCCTGCGTCCCCTGTTCCTGGAGCTGGCCTACATCGTCGGCCTGCTGGCGGCGGCGTTCGCGGTGCTGTTCCTCATCGGCCGCCGGGCGGCCGCCCACGCGGCGTCCGCGATGCCCTCACGCTATCCGGGACAGGCGCCGGACCAGGAGCGCTACCGCGAGGACGTGGCCGTCCGGCGGCTCCTGGAGCAGGACCGGCCGCCACCTATGGCCGGGACCGCTGGCCGCCTCGAGCTGGCCGTGTTCGTCTCCGGCCACACCCACGCCCCGGCGATCTCGACGCTCGCGCGTGCCGACGGGCGATCGACGGTGATCGTCAACACCGGCTGCTGGCTCCGTCAGCTTCAGCCGGTCCACGCGCTGCTGGCCGCCCCGCCGGTGTTCGTGCCGACCTTCGTCCAGTCCCATGTCCGCCTGCGGGCAGGCCGGGATGGCGTGACCGTGGAGCTCTGGGACCAACCCAAGCCGGCCGGACGACGGCTGCCGTGGATGGAGCGCGCGGCCATCGCCGGCCGGATGCCGCCCCAGCCCCAGCCCGCCGCCGGCCCACGGCTCCTGGGCCGCCAGGTGGCCGCCCGCCGAGCGCCCGGGCCCTCGTGAGCGCCGCGGCCAGCGGCGCCGGGTAGGCTACGGCCAGGACCGATCAGCCTCCTCGCCGGAACGGCCGCCATGGAACCGACCCCAGGCCCGGAGCGGGTCTCCCGCCGGCTCCGCGAGCAGTTCGCCCCCGCCTACCTCGCCATCACCGGGCTGGTCCAGGTCCTCGTGCTCGACGCGCTCATCGCCAGGGTGGAGAGCGACTACGCCGGCTACGGCGCGACCGAGTGGCTGATCGTGGTGGCCACCTTCCTGGTGTGCGTGGACATCTGGCACGAGTACCTGATGACCGTGCTCAGCCACGTGTGGCTACCGGGGCTGCTCGACTCGCTGGTGCCGTTCGCGTTCCTGGTCACCGAGCTGTTGATGGTCCACTTCGTCGGCGAGGACCTGCGCGGCTGGCTGCTCGGCTACGGGCTGGTGGCCCTGATGGGGGTGGCGGCCTGGCTGCAGCGCAACCTCCGCATCCGCCAGTTCGCCGACGAGGAGCGCGACCTCCACTTGGCCCTGGCGGCCCGGCACTGGTACCGGGGCGCGCTGGCCGTCGCGGTGACCGCCTTCGGCCTGCTCGGCTGGCTCCTGTACGACCTGCTCAGCCTGGGCTCGGCCGAGCTCGCGGTGGCCGCGGTCGGCCTGGCCGGGGTGGTGGTGATCATCGCCAGCTCGGTACCCATGTGGAACCAGATCCTGCGCTATGCCCGGGGCCGGTGAGGGGCCGTGCAGCCCGAGACCAGGTATGCCCGGCTGGACGGGGACCGGATCGCCTACCAGGTGCTCGGCCAGGGCCCGCCCGACCTGGTGTTGGCCCGCCGCAGCTACGGCCACATCGACATCGCCTGGGAGGACCCTGGGATCGCCCTGTTCCTGCGCCGTCTGGCTTCGTTCTGCCGGCTGATCCTGTTCGACCGGCGTGGCACCGGTCCCTCCGACCCCCTCCCGCTCGACCTCCTGCCCCCGTGGGAGTCATATGCCGAGGAGCTGGCGGCAGTGCTGGACGAGGTCGGCAGCCAGCGGGCGGCGATCCTGGCCCAGATGGACGCCGGCCCGACCGCACTGCTGTTCGCCGCGACCAGGCCGGAACGGATCAGCGCGCTCGTCCTGGTGCACACCTCGGCCAGGTTCGCGGCCGCCGACGACTACCCGATCGGGGGCACCCCGGAGGAGGTCGAGGCCGTGCTGGCCGAGTTCGACCGGTTGTGGGGCAGCGACGAGCTGGCCGCCCTGCTGGTGCCCAGCCGCGCCGGCGATGCACGCTTCCGCCGCTGGTTCGCCAAATGGCAGCGCGCCAGCGTCGGCCCGAGGGTGGCTCAGCTGCTCCTGCGGGCCATGCTGCAGGCCGACGTGCGCCGCGTCCTGCCGCTGATCCAGGCGCCGACCCTGGTCCTGCACCGGCGGGACTTCGGCCTGGTGCCCATCGCCCACGGCCGCTACCTGGCGGAGCACATCGCCGGGGCCAGGCTGATCGAGCTTCCGGGGTCGGACGTCGACCTCACCTGGGAGGAACCCGAGCTGGCCCTGGACGGGATCCAGGAGTTCCTCACCGGCGTCCGGCGGACCGTCGAGCCCGACCGCGTGCTGGCGACGATGCTGTTCACCGACATCGCCGGCTCCACCGAGCGTGCCGCCCGCCTCGGGGACCGGCGCTGGCGCGAGCTGCTGGAGGTCCACGACGAGCTTGCCCGCCGGCTGGTCGAGCAGTTCGGCGGTCAGCTCATCAAGACCACCGGCGACGGCATCCTGGCCACCTTCGACGGCCCCGGCCGGGCGATCCGCTGCGCGGCTTCCCTCAGGGACGAGCTGGCCGGCATCGGCCTTCAGATCCGGGCGGGGGTGCACACCGGCGAGATCGAGCTGCGCGACGGCGACGTCGGCGGCATCGCCGTCCATATCACCGCAAGGGTGATGGCCGCCGCCGGCGCAGGGGAGATCCTCACCTCCAGCACGGTCCGCGACCTCGTGGTCGGCTCCGACATCGCCATGACCGACCGCGGATCGCACCGGCTCAAGGGCGTCGACGGCACCTGGCAGCTGTTCGCGGCCAGCCCATGACCTCGGAGTTCGTCTCAGGCGCGCCGGGGACGGCGGAGCTGGTGCCTGTCGAGCAGGTCCAAGCCCAGCAGGCAGCGCCGCGTCTCCTCGTCAGTGGTGCCGCGCAGCCGTGCGACCAGCCTGGGGATCGCGTTGAGCTCGCAGCCCGGTGTGCGCGTCGCGATCGCCACGGGGAGCGACACCGACAGGGCCCCGAAGACCAGCAGGTCGCCCGCGTACACCCAGGCGGCCAGCGGGGTAGTCCAGACCGCACCCGCGGCCAGGTGGCCGGCCGCCCCGATCGCCGCCGCGCCGGCCACGAAGACGACGATCGGCCAGGCGCCCCACCGTCGCCGCAGGCCGATGTTGAACACGTCGGCGAGCAGGCACAGCGTGAACATGGTGATCAACCAGAAGTCCGACTCGATGAGGTTGCGGTCGCGGAAGCTGTCCCACTGGGTGACCAGTTCGACCAGGGCGTAGACGGACACCGCGCCCAGGACCACTCGGATCAGCAGCCCAGCCGGACCGGGCGTGGCCGGGGCGGGTCGTCGCTGGCGGCTGTCGTTGACGGCTTGCATGGCGTGCTCCTTCGAGGTGTCTGCCCATGACGGGTGCTAGCTGAGAGTGCGGCGGTAGGCACGGACGGCCAGGGGCGCGAAGACCGCGGTGATGGTGGCCGCCCACAGCAGCGCGAGGAGGACCTGCCCGCTGACGGTCCGGCCTGGTGGCAGAGCGCCCTGGCCGAGGATCAGGCCGCGCAGGGCGTTGCTGGCGACGGTGACGGGCTGGTTGGCGGCGAACGGCTGCAGCCAGCCGGGCATGGTCTGGGTAGGGACGAACACCGAGCTGGTGAAGGCCAGCGGGAACACCACCATGTACACCGCCGCCTGCACCGCCTCGGCGCTGCGGACCACCAGCCCCAGCAGCGCCATGGCCCACGACCAGGCGTAGCCCATCGCCAGGCCGACCGCGAGGGCGCCGACTAGGCGGAGCAGGCCGGTCTGCGGGCGGAACCCGATCGCCAGCCCGACCGCGAGCATCAGCGTCAGGGTGAGGCCGGAGCGGGCAAGGTCCGACAGGGTCCGGCCGGCAAGGACGGCCGAGCGGCCTATCGGCAGCGAGCGGAAGCGGTCGATGACGCCCCTGGCGCGGTCCTCGGTCAGGCCGTGGGCGGTCTGCGCGCCACCGAACACCGCGAACTGGGCCAGCAGGCCGGGGATGAGCCAGTTGGCGTAGCTGCCGGCGGCCGCCGCTGGCAGGGCGCCTTGGATGGCGCCGCCGAACACGTAGGTGAACATCAGGATGAAGATCACCGGCAGCTCGCCGATCAGCGCCCACAGCTCCCGGCGGCTGGCGGGATCCAGGCCGCTGGTCGGCTCGTCCAGCAACAGCACGCGGGGGCGGCCGACCAGGGAGGCGGCCAGGTCCAGCCGCCGGCGCATCCCGCCCGAGTAGGTCTTGACCTGCCGGTCGGCGGCGTCCACCAGGCCGATGCGCTCCAGCACCTCGCAGGCACCCCGCCGCGCCTGGCGGCGGGACAGCCCGTACAGCCGCCCGATCAGCTCGACATTCTCGCGGCCGGTGAGGACCTCGTCGACCGCGGCGTGCTGGCCCGCCAGGCCGATGGTGGCGCGCACGCCTGCGGGATCCTGCTCCACGTCGAGGCCGGCGACCCGGGCGGTGCCCTGGTCGGGTGGGAGCAGGGTGGCCAGCACCCGGATGAGGGTGGTCTTGCCGGCGCCGTTGGGGCCGAGCAGCCCGTAGACGCTGCCGGGCGCGACGGTGAGGCCGAGCCCGTCGAGGGCGCGAACGCCGCCCTTGAAGGTCTTGACGAGGCCGTCGGCCTCGATGATCACGTCCAACGGTCTCCTCCCCAATTGTGTACTCTCAGTTGTATACGCAGAAGTTAATATAGTACCTTGTATACTCCCATGTCAACAACACGAGCATCGGGGCGAGGCATGCCAACCAAGCGACCGCGCGCCAACCAGCCCCCGGCCGAGCCCGTGGCGCCCGCATCGGGCAGGCGGCTGCGGCGGCCCGAGCGCCGCGAGCAGCTGCTCGCCGCCGCCACCCAGGCCTTCGCCCGCACCGGGTTCGCCGCCACCAGCCTGGACGACATCGCCGAGGAGGCCGGCATCAGCCGGGTGCTGCTGTACCGCCACTTCGAGTCCAAGGCCGACCTGTACCGCGCGGTGCTGGACCGCGCGGTGGCGCGGCTGACCGCCGCGGTCGGCACCCGCGACTTCACCTATGCCAGCATCGACGCGCTGCTGGGGGCGGCCGCCACCGACCCGGACGGGTTCCGGCTGCTGTTCCGCCATGCCGCCAGGGAGCCGGAGTTCCGCCGGCGGATGGACCGGTTCCAGCGGGGCATGGTCGCCACCGCCCGCCGCGAGCTCGCCAGGGTCATCCCCGACCGGGTCTGGGCGCAGTGGGCC
>Ga0081538_10003086_pt1 | contig 15846 bp, 16 predicted proteins | sample TabmetS5T2R1_FD_71022 | JGI IMG/M metagenome (GOLD analysis project Ga0081538, IMG submission 71022) | Tabebuia heterophylla rhizosphere microbial communities from the University of Puerto Rico - S5T2R1 | ecosystem: Host-associated > Plants > Roots > Rhizosphere ... | reverse complement strand
GTCGTCAACTATGCGTGGATAACTGCAGAAATCCCCCCTCCGTCTGTGGATAAGGCGCCGGTCGCCAAGTATGCGTAAGGGGGTTGTTATTTTATAAGGACTTGCGTCTTTGGGATGGGCGGCGGTGAGGCCCGGAAGAGAAAACCCTCGTCGTGATCCTCGATACGGGCATCAGGGTAGCTCAGCTGCGCGGCTTTGAGATCGTGGGCGAACTTGTACTTGAAATCCTTAAGAGACGTTTGCCCTCCAAACATTTCATAGAGATCGTGCCAGCGCAGCAGGAGGGGTTTTCTGTTCTCTAGACGACAGAGTCGCTGGGTCATCCAGAGATAGACATCTTGTGCTCGCGGTTTGGCCTGGATGGACTTGAGGGCCCGGAAGTCAAATGGGATCGCGTGATCCTTGAGGGAGTAATAATAATCGTCGGTCAGCACGATTTCGGAAGGCCAAAGGGAATTCTGGCCGGGATGGAGGGGGAACCATACATCGAAGCGCTTAATGGGTGGAGTCTTGATATGCTGAATAGTGCCGCGTGGCCCTGGCCCCACAATGGTAAAGTGACAGGCGGCAAACCTGAGAACCTGCTCTTTGAAGGTATGGAGTGTGCCATGAGTGCCGCCGGTGACGGCAAGCCCCAGCTCATGCATCATGGCAGAGAGGGAGCGCTCCACTGGTATCACTGGGGACTGGTGCTTGATCACTTTGGTGCAGATATAGGATTGAAAAAGCCGAGGTTTCGGGCCGTACGGCAGGCCAGCGGCACGTAATGGAATTTTAGCATACGGATCGTAAACGTCGCCGGCAACCAGGGAGATGCTGAATTGCCCGTTTGTCCTCTGCCAACGGTCGGTTTTCGGGTTGCGGTAGGGTAAAAAACACTGGGTTAGGACCTGATTGGCTGACAAAACTTTAGACGATCATGCGACGGCATTTTGGAACTCCATCGTGAAGAAAGGCTGAGGTTGTTTCTGGTGCTGGAGTTTTGAGGCCATGGCGGGTGCAGGATCGGCTGCAGCGGATACATGCAATCGGGTAATGAGCTCGTATCCCCTGCTGAGGGCGAGTTTCACCCAGTTCCAACCGATTTTCAAGTAGCTCTGGCCCCGAAACCAATGCGCGTCGACCCAGCGACGTTTGCCGTGGTTGACCACGTCTGTGCCCTGTGAGACCAGATACAGCGTCGTTATGGCCAGCACCAAACACAAACGTTCCAAGGCTTGGGCCGAACGAATCAGCGATGACTCAAGCTGGAAGCCATTGGATTTATCATCCAAGAAGTTCTCTTCGATGTCGAAGCGCACTCCATATTCCTCAAAGGTCGTTGCTTCAGTCGGCTCATCGCTCACGACAAACCAGCATTCCTTGCTGTCTTGCGGCCGACCCAGGGCCAGATGGACAGGGCCATAACACTGCTTGGTAATGTAGATATGATGCCAGAAGAGTGCTTGACCTGGAGACAACGGGATGCGATTCACTTTGCCATAGTGCTTCCCATGACGATAGATCCCAAAACTCCCTTTGATGCGAATGCGCCAATGCCAACCCAACCCTGTCAGATGTTGCATCAGATGGGTGTCGGCGAATCCACGATCCGCGGTAAAGACCACCGGACACCGGACAGGAAGCAGCTCAGCCACTTGATCCAGCAGCCCTTTATACACCTCATAGGCGACACTACTGCTGGGATGTTCCAAGACGGTCCATACCACTGGTACGGCCCGGCCCCGATACACGAGCGAGACGCGCACCACACAATAGGTCGCCCACAACATCGACGTATCCAAGGCCAGATACAGGCCATGATTGCCCCACTCCGCCAGAGCCTGTTGCATGAGAGGCCCATAGAGGGCATGCACGTCGATCCGGTCATTCTCGAGCCAGCGGGCAAACCGCCGCACGGTGCTCTGCGCGTACACGGCCCGGCTGCGTATGTAGGGCACCCAGGTCGTAAGGCCGATGGTGCCAGACTGCATGAGGCCCACAATCATCCAGGCCAGGGTCTTGAGATGCCGAAGATCCACCCAGTTTTGATGTTGGCTTAAGACCTGCACCATCGTATCATACAGACGAGGCGTGTCTTCCATGTCGACCCTCCTTGGAAACCGGTTGTCCCAAAGAGAGTATAAACCGAGCTGAGGAGTGTGGGAGGGCACGCTTCACTTTTGTCAGTCAACCAGCTATGGGCAGATAGAGCAGTCTGGAGGGTTGGGAGAGTGAGGCATGGCAGACGATATCCTGACGATTGCACTTGAGGGCGAAGTTACCCTGGCGGATTTTTCCGAAGCCATGAAGGATTTTGGTGCGCTGGTCGCCGCCCTTTCACAAGAAATAGGCGGGCCAACAAAAATTGACTGGCGCATTGATGATCTAACCGCTAGCAGTGCAATTGCCACGGTTCGAGGCGATTCGCCCAATAGAGAAATCGTTGAGGCGGTTGTTCGTGCTATGGCCACGGTGGGGACAGCCCTTCAACATCGGGAACCTATCCCCTATTCGGAGAAAGTACGCCGTGTGGCTCGCCGCATGCGCAAGCGTGTCAAGGGCTCAATTGATTCTATACGTCTAGAAACGCCTTTCAGTGAGGCAATTATTACGAGAGAGGCTGTTGGTCAAAGAGAATCTCTCATTGCTTATACGTTTGGCCAAGTCAAGGGAACAGTTCAAACATTAACAAATCGCGGTGGTCTAAGATTTACACTCTATGATTCAATTTTTGACAAGCCCATTTCATGTTATCTTGATGAGGGACAAGAACATATTATGCGAGGGGCTTGGGGACGAAAGGTCATTGTATCGGGTTCGATTGGTCGAGAATCAGAACAAAAACGACCTGTTGTGGTACGGCATATTACACAAATAGATATCCTTGATGATACTCCTCCAGGAAGTTACCGTGATGCGAGGGGAGTTATTCCTTATGATGAAGGAAACAAAAAACCAGAGATGATCATCAGGGGAATACGAGATGCCTGGTAAATTGCGATTGCTCTACTGGGACAGTTGCGTATTCCTAAGTTACATTAACGCCGACCCAGGCAGGATTGATACTCTTGATGCTATCCTCGACGAAATTTATAAAAGTAACGGAGAAATGAAAATCGTTACTTCAATTCTTACGAAAATAGAGGTGGCTGGGGCTGCCATAGAATATTCCACGAGAATACTATCATCAGCTGTTGAACAGAAAATTGATGCCCTGTGGAATGACGAATCGGTAATCGGACTGATCGAATTGCATGATGGCATTGCCATGCGAGCCAGAGAGCTCATGCGTCAAGCCTTAACGCAAGGTTGGTCATTAAAGCCTCCTGATGCTATTCACCTCGCGTCTGCCCAATGGCTAGGGGTTGAAGAGCTCCATACGTATGATGATAAATTACCAAGATACGGAACGATGATTGGCTGCAAAATTTGTGAACCGTATATCACGCAATTGCGCTTAAATTTGGATTCTGGAACTACTTCCTAGAGATCATGGACTGCTGAGGCAATACCCCTGAGAGGGCATGGGATGTCGCTGCGAATAGCTTTCAAGGGGGCTGAAGAGATTGTGCTATCGGCAGGGCCAGCCCGCCGAATCACCTCGACTGCGCCGCCGAGAGGCGTGGATCAGCGCCGAGCCAATATAACAGGACATGGGTATCGAGGAGTACGGTCACGTCTCGCAGTGCCCCTCGATGTCCCACGTCTCAGCTGGCAGAACGGGCGCGACGACGTCGCCGTGAATTTGCACCGTTCCCACTATGGCTTCTTGGGGATACCGTCCGACCCGAGGGGCAGGAGGGATAAGCTGCGCGATGGGTCTGCCACGTTTGAGAATTGTCACCGGCTGGCCAGTCCGGGCGACCTCATCGAGGATCGCCAGGCACTTGGCTTTGAATTCGGAGGCATTGATTTCTTTCATGTGACCAATCTACATGGCCAGTTGATATAAATCAAGGCTCAAACGGATCTCGCATGGCTGAAAAAGTGGGCCAGGTCACGCGGTCTTTCAAGTTTTTCGTTTCTGCGTGAGTTCTCAGGATATCGGAGAGTTCATGGCGGAACGTGGCATTATCTTGAACTATGAGGTGGTGCGGTATTGGCGTCGGCAATTCGGGCAGGCCTAGTCCAAGCGGTGGCGCCGTCCGCGTCCCAGGCATAGGGACACCTGACCCTTGGAGGAAGCCTTTCTCATTACTTGACGTAAGATCATAGGCTCGGCCACGGTCGTATAAGGGCAAGCCTGTGATCTCCCGCCTCTCTTTCTGCCTGGTGATCACTCCAAGACGCATTATTTTGACAATGCCTATTGTGCGGCCTTCAGCAGATAGAAATGGGTGGTCCTGCCGGCTCCCGGACCGGGATAGGTCCACTCTGAGACTACCTTGGGATTGACCGCCACCTCATTGTGGATCGACAACAAAGGGATGGTGGCGAATTCTTCGAACAAATGGTCGCCGATTTCCCTGGCCACGCGCTGGCGTTCCTGGGGGTCCACGATTTTGGTGAGCTCGAGGTACTTCTTCTCGATGAACTCGTCCTCAAAGAGATGACCATTGCCTTTGCTGTAGTAGCCGGTCCGCATCAATTCCTCGGTGGGCCTCAGGCCGGTGATATTGGGCCAGATGCAGCAGGGCATGTCTTTGGCTCTATTCCTGCTTCCAAACGCCGCTTCGTCGATCGCCTCCAACGTCGCCTGGATGCCCACATCATTGAAGTATGAGGCGACAGCTTCGGCGACCTGGGGGAGCTCCGCTTCGCCGGGACTGGTAAAGGCGAGGATTTTGGCGTTCAGTGTGCCAGGAGCATAGCCGGCTGCCTTCAAGAGCTCCTTGGCTTTGGCGGGGTTGTAGCCATAAAGCGAGTCGAACTGCTGCGCCCACTCCGGGTTCCAGCCCTCCAAATGGGGTGCGAAGCCACTGACGTAGATGAGTGTGCCCTTATCTTTGAAAAGATTATCCCGCAGTTCCGTGCGGTTGACAGCCAGGTTCATGGCCTGCCTGACGCGCCTGTCGTTCCAGGGCACATCGGCTTTGAACTTCGGATCCCCCGGAATGTGATACTGACCGCCGAAATAGACCGACACCCACTCCGAAGGCAGCTGGGAGGCGAGAACCTTCATGCCCTTTTTCAGGGCCTCTCCCTGTAGTTCGCGAGGCAGGTCCACAACGTGGGCCTCTCCCCTCAGCAACATGGCTAGTCGGGTCGAATCCTCACGGGAGATACGGATTTCCAATTCCTTGAACGCTGGTTGTTCGCCGCGCCAGTGATTGTCCACCCGTTCATAGCTGATGGACTGCCCCAGTTGGCGGCCAACATAGCGGTACGAGCCGGTGCCCGCTGGCCGCTTATCGAACCCCTCGAGTCCCTCCTTATCCCACTGGGCCTTGCTCACCATGCGTAGGTCACCACTGCGGGAGACGGCATACGGTAGGGTCGAGGACGGGTTCTTCATGCGGAAAACGACCTGGTAGTCATCGATAACCTTGATCTCTTCCACACCGCGCCAAAATCCGGCGAACGTCGCAACAGCCTCTTCCCGCAGCATGAGCGAGTGGGTATGGACGACATCCTTGGCGGTGAACTCCCCGTACCCGAAGTGAAAGGGCACGCCCTTGCGCAGGACAAACGTCCACTCTTTCAGATCAGGGCTGGGTTGCCACTTCTCGGCTAGGCGGGGGGTGTATTCGCCGGTTTTGGGGTCGAGGTCCAGGAGCGTCTCGATGAAGGGGTCAAATTGGAGTTGGAATGGGCGGGTGATGGTCCAGAAGCGGTTGCTCTCATTGAACCCGGCGGAGACGAAGACTAAGCGCTGCACCTTCGCCTCCCCCGCCAGCGTATCCGCTGGGATGGACGCCAACGTGGCGACAAGCACGAGCACCGAGCATACATACATGGACATCTTGCGTTGCACCGATGTGTTGCGTCTCATCGTGCCCTCCTGAACCTCGGAAAGTTCATCACCCAACTGTGCTGTTTCCACACAAGTGTCTAGCACTTCATGTTGCCCCTAGGCAGAGGCAAGCAATTGTGCACCCCTGCAGGGTCGAGAGTTGTGGGAACGCGTTCATGTCACAGCATGACGAGACATGCTCGGGTCGCGTGTGTTGTATTGCCCAGCCCAGCTGCATCCGCCGCGACAGCCATGCGCCGTGCGGCCTGAGGGGTGGGCGCAAGTGTAGCGGGGCCGCCTTGGTGTGTCAACTGAAATTTTGCAGCACTTATCAAGGGATAGATGAGGGCTTCTGGGATAAGTTCTGCTGAATGACCGCCCTTCTTGCTTGATTCTCGCCTTCTTCTCCCCCATACTGTCGGGCAGTTCGAGGCCCATGTCGGCGGGGCGGGCGGGGTAGGAAACCATCGGCAGCCATAGGAGGTAACCATCATGGCCACTAGTCCTCCTGTCAATCAAGGCGTGGTTCAGACATCAGACGAGGACGTGCTTTACGAGGTTGTGGATGACCAGGTGGTGGAGTTAGCCCCTATGGGAGCGTACGAAGTGTGGATTGCCACGGTGTTAGTGGCGCGCTTGGCGACTTTCGCGACCCAGCACCAACTGGGCAGAGCCGTGCAGGAAATGCTCTTCGATTTGACCGTGGCGACGGGGCGGAAGCGACGCCCAGACGTGGCGTTTGTCTCGTTTAGTCGATGGCCATTAACTCGTCGCATCCCGCGCACGGAAGCATGGGAGGTAGTTCCTAACCTGGCCGTTGAAGTGGTTAGCCGCTCAGACAGCGTCGACTATATCGTGGATAAAGTCGCTGAGTATTTTCACGCTGGTGTTGAACGCGTTTGGGTCGTCTTCCCCTCCCAGGAGCAGGTCTATGTGTACGATTCACCCACCAGTGTGCACATTCTGACGCGGACGGACGAGTTATCTGGCGACCCGGTTTTGCCTCACTTCCGACTACCCCTGGTTGAGCTATTTGAGGAAGCCGAAGCAGATGTGCGGGGGTAATGACCAGAATACAGCGGTTGCGTTCCGCCCACTTTTGGGAAATGGCTAAACCTGCTGCAATGGGCTTCCCTATACCCACCTCATCCGTGAAAATAGCCCCTTTAGGCAACGGTAACTTGAACGCAAATAGGGCAGCTTCGACTTGATGTGGGTTCAAGTCGACTTGCGCATCCACCAGCACGCCAGCAAGCTTCTCAAGACTATCGGAAGCGCAGCCCTTGGTCAGCTCGTGGGCGAAATATTTTGCATGGTAATCCGTCAAGTGCATCACAGTGGAGCTCGCCTTGCCGCGGCAAGGCTCGATACGAGCACGGCGGAGAGGGCCATGCCCACCCCGACACCGGCAAAGTGGACAGCCGTCAGGTCGGGCCGTCCGGCGGCGCTGAGGCGGTCGAGTACAAGCGCGGAAGCCAAGACGAGCACAAACGCGCTGGCGACGCCGCCCGCGAAGCGCAACGTCAGGAAGCCCGCGGTGGATGAGGTGAAGGCCATGGCGCCGGTGGTGAGGGAACTCACGATCAAGGATAGAAGAAGCCAGTTGCGCCGCGAGCCAGCCATGGTCAGCGTGGCGGCGAGCAGCGCCCCGGCAAGGTATCCCGCAAAGTTGGCCGAGGCGAGGAGACCTGCGGTCCCCTTCGACATGCCGAGGTCTTCGACCATCAGGGGCAGAATGGGGGTATAGACGAAACGGCCAATACCCACTGCCGCAGCCAGCGCGACGAGACCTCCAAGGGCGAGAACAATGGGGCGCGGCGTTTCAGTGACTGGCGTAGGATAGGAGGTAGACATAGGCCTTGCCCGGCAGGAGCCTTGCGACGCTATACAGTTAGGCTTCAGCCACCCCCGGCAGTCGAAACCACATGAGCAGCATGGGCTGTGTGCAGTCGGCTACAAAGTGACTTTCCACGGGCTCCTCCACTAACACCCGGACAGGCGAGAAATCCATGTCTATCAGAGTTCTCTCAGAGGTGGTGCCTGGGTGAGAGACCCCGCCCCTTAGCAAGGTAGGACAATTTCTCAGTGCTTGGATGGAGCTGTATGCCTGCGAGAGCCGCTACGTATAGAGATTCTCCACGCTACTGGCCAGGCCTCTGCTGCAGTCAGCACCAGGGTATTTCGGCCGTCGACCGGAATCAACTGGGCTTTCGGACCCGGCTGAGTCTGTTGCTCGATCATCAGTGTTTCGGCTCCCTCACGATGATCGGCGTTTTATACTAACTACAATCAATAATTACCCCACAATCTTCACATCGATATTGTATGGTTCCTGTTTTTGAATCATTTACTTCTTCAAAATCATATCGTTTCTTTCCACTTTCTTCGAAACACTCTGGACAATACCTATTGTGTAGCTCATTGGCATTGATTGTTAAGTGGCAGTGCTGGCATCGTAACCTAGGGCTCTGCTTGGATAAAAGCAGGAGATGGTGATGGCTGCAAGGATTCATAAAAGTCTGTTGAGACCTCCTATGGTTATGCGAAGCTGTCAGCCTCGTGGCATCCCCCAGCTCAGGGAGCTGAGCGGAGAGAGCTTTCCACTTCAGCGCCGATGAGGTTGCGCCATACATCGCGTGAGCACTGCCGCGGTACGCCAGCGCCTTCGACTCCACGTTGAAGCTCTCGATTTCTGAAACCGCCAAATTCTAGCACTGCGACTTATAGACCTCAAGCGCGACAGCGATCCCTTCACCCCAGCCCTCTCCCGGTGGAAGTGAGATCGACAGCCAAACGCGGCCAGGACTATGCCAACCTCTGAGGAGCACCCCAGGACTTTTCTTGAGCTGCGGTTGGTTGTATAAAGGGAAAACTTGTGCATGTCTGGCACGGCCCACGTCATTCCGTGAACAAACGGCGGTTTTGAGCACGGCTTCGCGTTGCCTCCGGCCGAGGATATCGCTGCGACGACTCCAGCCGGAAGGGACCTTGCACCATGGGAGGGGCTATGATGAGCGCTGCCAAAGTATTTATTTTCGCGCCGGCAGACCCCACTGAAGAGACGCACAAGATGTTGCAGGAACAGGGATGTGAGCTGATCCTCGGCAAAGCCTCCTGGGATACACCTGATGGCGACAACGAAGCGGAGATGGCGCGTCTGGCCGCAGGCTGCGACGCCCTCGCCGGCACCTCGATCCGCAGTTCGCCCATTACCCGAGGCATCATGGAAAGTTCGGATAGACTCCGGATTGTTGCGAAATACACCATTGGAGTGGACGACGTGGATGTCGAGGCCGCTACAGATTTGGGCATCCTCGTCACGCATGCGCCGACCGAGTCGAACTGGGGTGGCGTGGCGGAAGGCACCATCACGGCCATGCTCACGATGCTCAAGAAGGTCCGGGAGCGCGATCGGTACCTCAAGAACGGTAATGCCTGGCGCGACCCTGGGTTGCAGGGCACCTATGTCGGGGCTCGCGCCGACGGCTATCCGGGCATCACGCTGGGGTTAATCGGCCTGGGCCGCATCGGCAGCCGCGTGGCCGCCCTCATGCGGCCGTGGAATATGAAAATCCTGGCCTATGATCCGTACGTACCCGACGCCAAGTTCACCGAGCACGGCGTGCAGCGCGTGGACCTGGACACCCTGCTGCGCGAGTCCGATGTGGTGAGTCTGCACGTCGTCCTGACCCGCGAGACCCGGCAGATGATCGGTGCGGCACAGCTTCGTCTCATGAAGCCCTCGGCGATTCTCATCAACACCTCCAGGGGCTTCTGCGTCGAGGAGTCCGCGCTCGTCGAGGCGTTGCAACAGGAGCGTATTGCCGGCGCAGCCCTGGACGTCTTCGAGTACGAGCCCTTGGCCCTGGACAGTCCCCTGCGCGTCCTGGGCGATAGAGTTCTGCTCTCGCCGCACATGGTCTCATCCAACCTGGGCAGTGGGCTGCGACCGGGTGTCCAGTGGGCGACTGAGTCGGTGCTCCACGCCCTGCGCGGTGAGGTCCCGGATAACGTCTACAACACGGAGGTGATCCCGCGCTGGCGGAACCGCTTCGGCGGCAAGAGCGTGTGGGGTGGGAGGCCAGAGCCGGTGCCGTCGCCGGCCCGCTAAACGAGCATCAAGGAGAGACCATGGCACAGCATCGGATGCGCATCGGCGTGGTGGGCGCGAACGGTGGGACGGATCGATGGGGCGCCCGCGCCCACCTCCCGGCCATCGACGCGTTGGAAGAAGCCGAACTCGTGGCTGTGTGCACGGCGCACGAGGAGACTGCCAAGCGGGCGCAGCAACGCACTGGGGCCCGGCTGGCGTTTTGGGATTATAAGGAGATGGTGCGCTCGCCGGAGGTCGACCTGGTGACGGTCGCGGTGCGCATCGCCTTGCACCATCCCGTGGTGATGGCGGCGCTGGACGCGGGCAAGCACGTCTTCTGTGAATGGCCCTTAGCCCTCAGTGCTGCCCAGGCTGCGGAACTCGACACCCGTGCACGGGCCAAGGGTGTGGCACATGCCGTGGGCACACAGGCGCGTTTCTCACCGGGCATCATGTACGCCAAGGAGCTAATGGATAGCGCCTACGTGGGGCGCCCGTTGTTCTTTCACATGACGCACTTCCTGTCATCGGCGCTGCAGCCCCGCCCCTCGCATCGCTGGTGGTCGATGCGGGCGGAAGAGGGCGGCGGGGCCATCCTGATTGCCTGCGGGCATGCGCTCGATGTGGTGCGGTGGTACCTCGGCGAGGTGGCGGAGGTCAACGGGCAGGTGCAAACCTTAGTGCGGGAAACGCGCTTCGCCGACACCGGCGAAGTGGTACCCGTGGATGCGATCGACACCGTGGCATTTATGGCGCGCCTGGCCAGCGGGGTCTCGGGCACCGTGCATGTCAGCAACGCCTGCAAACAGGGGAGTGGCTTTCACCTCGACATCTTCGGGACGGAGGGGCGTTTGTCCGTGGAATCGCCCAACATGGTGCAGTATTCGCCGGCCAAAGTCTACGGTGCCCAAGGCAGTGGGGCGCTGCAAGAACTCCCGGTGCCGCCGCGCCTGCATACGGTGCCGAATCTCCCCGCCGAGAGTCAGGCCTTACAGGTGGCGCAGTTGTTACGGCATTTGATCCACTCAGTGCACACAAGCACGGCCTTCCACCCGCACTTCGGCGAGGCGGTCGGTCTGCATCGGACGCTCGAAGCGGTCGTGCGTTCCTCGGCAACGGGCCGCTGGGAGGCGGTCGCCTAGGCGTACCCGTCGACCGGGCGGCGTGTGCCGGGCGCGTCCGCAGGCTTTTTGGACTTGGTCGAGTGAGGGGCAACGTCGCCGATGGCCGATGCCACGGCGGTGGGCCGGACAGGAGTGGGCGCATGCATTTCTGGATCATCCAGGTCTTCAACGGCATCTCCTATGGGGCGCTCCTGTTTCTCCTGGCCAGTGGGCTGTCGCTCATTTTTGGCGTCATGCGTATCGTCAATCTGGCACATGGTTCCTACTTCCTCCTGGGCGGGTACGTCGCCTTGACCGTCATCTGGACCACCGGCTCATGGCTTCTGGCCCTCCCCATCAGCGCTCTGGCGGTGGCCATAGTGGGGTTCGTCATGGAACGACTGTTCCTGCGCCAGCTGGGGGTCGATCCGCTGCGCCAGGTGCTCCTCACCGTGGGATTTGCCTTACTGTTTCAGCAAGCGGCATTGGACATCTGGGGTGGGGATAGTATGGATATCAAAGCCCCTGCGGTGCTGGATTGGAGCGTACAGATTGGTAAGCTATTTCTGCCGGTGTATCGCCTGTTTATGATCGTGGTGGCAGGGGCGGTGGGGCTCGCCCTGTGGGTCGTCATCGAGCGTACCCGTGTGGGGGCGAAAGTGCGCGCCACGGTCGATGATGCCGAGATGGCTCGCGGGGTCGGGATTGACACCGCCCGTGTGTCCATGAGCATTTTTGCCCTGGGCGCCTTCCTGGCGGCCTTGGGCGGGGTGATCGGCGGCGCCTTCGTTGGCGTCTATCCAGGGCTGGACTTTGAAATCCTCCCGTTGTCCTTTGCGGTGGTCATCATCGGCGGGCTTGGCAGCCTGCGGGGTGCCGTGGTGGGGAGCCTCATCGTGGGGTTGATGGACAATTTTGGTAAGGCGCTCTTTCCCGAAGTGGCCTACTTCACGTTGTATGCTCCCATGGCCATGATCTTAGCGGTGCGCCCCACAGGGCTCTTCGGGAGGGAATGAGTCGATGGCAGCCCGCAGTCACAGACCCATTCTGGTGGCGCTCGGGGTGCTGGTGGTCCTGGCGATCCTGGCGCCGTATAGTGGGCCATTTCTGCTGCGCTTGCTGATGAAAGCCTTGGTTTTCGGCATCCTGGCGATGAGCCTGGACCTGCTCTTGGGCTACACAGGCCTGCCCTCCCTGGGCCAGGCAGCCTATTTGGGAATGGGAGCCTATCTGACGGCGATTCTGGCCACCCGCTACCAGATCGGGCTGGGCGGAGATTTCTGGCTGGTCCTGGTCCTCGGCATCGTCTGCGCCGCCCTAACCGCCGCGCTCTTCGGTTTGTTTGCCATGCGGGCGACAGGGGTGTACTTCCTGATGATCACCCTGGCGCTGGGGATGTGCGTGTGGGGCCTGGCATATCGCTGGAATGCCCTGACGGGTGGTGACAACGGGATCAATCTGCCCGGCCGTCCCCGGTTTGGCCTTGACCTGGGCCACGACCTGGCGTTTTTCTATGTGATCTGGGGCTGTTTTGTGGCCTCGCTGGGGGCGTTGGCCGTCTTGGTGCATGCGCCCTTCGGCCGCAGCCTTCTGGGCATCCGCGAGAGTGAGCTGCGCATGCGCATTCTGGGCTATCATACGTGGCTGCACAAGTACCTGGCGTTTGTCATCGCCGGGGGCTTCGGCGGCCTGGCCGGTGTCCTCTGGGCCCACCTGCATGGCCTGGTCAGCCCTGAGGACATCGTCCTCACCACCTCGGTGGATGCCTTGCTGATGGTGGTGCTGGGAGGCCCGGGCACGCTGGTGGGCGGCGGCCTCGGCGCGGCGGTCGTGGTCTTTCTGCGCGAATATTTGAGTACCAAGGTGATGTGGTGGCAGTATGTCCTGGGAGGCGTCTATATCCTGACCATCCTCTATCTCCCCGGAGGTCTGATGGGCATTCCCGCACGTCTACGGCAGCGGCGACTCCAGCCGGGTCAGCGGCAAGAAGCTCTGGCGGTCGCCTCAGCATCGATCGAGACGCAACCCGAACGCATGGGAGAAGCACCATGACACAGCGCGGGACGACGGCAAGCGGGCCACTATGTCTGGCCATGCTGGTGCTGGTGTGGAGCCTCTGGGCGACGTTGGGTTTCGCTGCAGAGGAGCTACGTATTGGCTTCCTCGCCCCTCTGACCGGACAATTCGCCCAGGTCGGCGAGGATATGACCAACGGCTTCAAGATGTACCTTGAGGAGGTGGGCAGCGATTTTGCCGGCGCAAGAGTCAAGTTCATTGTCGAAGATGAGCAAGCCAAACCGCCCGTTGGGGTCAATAAGGCAGAGAAGTTGGTTCTGCAAGATAAAGTCCACTTGTTTGTGGGCGGACTGCTGGCCTCAACCGGGTATGCCCTGGCACCCGTGAGTAGTCGGCACAAGGTGCTCTATATCGCCTCCATCCCCGCGTCTGACGACCTCACCCAACGCGACAAGGAGAAATACCCGTACCTGATCCGCACGGGCTGGAGCAGTTCGCAGCCGTCCCACCCCATGGGACAATGGGCCTGTGAGCAGGGGTACAAGCGGATCGTCGCTATTGGAGCGGATTATGCCTTTGGCTATGAGGTGATTGGCGGTTTCCAGAAGGCGTTTGAGGACTGCGGCGGGAGGATTGTGCGGAAGCTCTGGCCGCCTATCGGAACCAAGGACTTTGGTCCCTATCTGCCGCAAATCAAGACCGATGTCGATGCCGTATTCACCCTGATGGTCGGCCCGATGACCTTGCAGTTTCCCAAGCAGTACAAGGCGGCCGGATTGACCATGCCGCTCATCGGCGGCGGCACCAGTGCCGACGAATTTGCGTTACCGTTTATGGGCGATGAGGCCATTGGCTATGTCACCCCGCTGCAGTATAGCGCAGCCCTGGACACCCCAAAGAACGCCGCCTTCGTGAAGAAGTACCGTGAGCAGTTCGGCAAAGTGCCGTCCTACTACTCCGAAAGCAACTACACCACGGCGCAATGGATTCATGAGACCATGAAAAAGACAGGCGGCAAGTGGCCTGGGGCAGAAGAATTCAGCAAGGTCTTTGCCTCGATTACCCTCGATACCATCCGCGGTCCGGTGCGCCTGGACGAACAACTCAACCCGGTGCAAAACATCTACATCCGCAAGGTCGAAAAGAAACAGCTCTTTGGCTATCCCAACGACGAGCTGTGGAACACGGTCATTAAGACGTACGAGCATGTCGGGCAGTATTGGACGTATAACAAAGCAGAGTTCCTGAAACAGCCGGTGTACAGTCGCGACTTCCCGCCCTGCAAGCATTGCGAGTGACGCGGCTGTCGTCGATGACGGACGTCGGGAAGGGCGCTATGGGTGCGCAGGTCAGGGAAAGCGGCGCCGTGCCGTGTCTCGCCTTACGCGGACTCTCCAAGCATTTCGGGGGAATGCAGGCCGTCAAGGGTATCACCCTGGAGGTCCATCCCGGGGACCGCGTGGGCATTCTTGGCCCTAACGGGGCGGGGAAGACCACGCTGTTCCACCTCATCACCGGCGTGTTGCCGCCGACCAGCGGCCAGATTCTGCTCTTCGGGCGGGACGTCAGCCGCTGGCCTCCCCATCGGCGTACGGCGCTGGGGATGGCGCGGACGTTCCAGATCACCACCCTGTTTCCCAAGCTCACGGTGCTTGATAACGTCCTGTTGGCGGTGCAGGGCCGGCGGCGCATGAAATTCGTGATGTGGCGCCCGCTCTTGTCTTACCGCGATGTGTATGCGAAAGCGCGGGCGCTGCTCGAAGGCGTCGGCTTCTGGGATCGGCGGGGGATGGAAATCCGTCACCTGTCACACGGCGAGCAGCGCCAGCTCGAAATCGTCCTCGCCTTGGCCAGTGACCCGCGGCTGTTGCTGTTGGACGAACCGGCCGCCGGGCTATCGACCGGTGAGTCCCAGGAGATGGCGGGGTTTCTGCGCCGCCTTGACCCACGCCTGGCGATCCTGATGATCGAACACGATATGGACGTGGCCTTTGCGGTCGTGGACTCCATCACCGTGCTGCACTATGGGGAGATCGTCGAAGCGGGCAGCCTCAACCAGATCCGGACCAGCCCCCGCGTCCGTGACATCTATCTGGGCTCTCGCTGACCCTGCGGGCGAGCGACGCGATGGCGATTCTCGAAGTCCAGGATATTCACACCTACTACGGCGATTCGTATGTGCTCCAAGGGCTCTCCCTGACCCTCGGTGAAGGGCAGATCCTGGGAGTGCTCGGCCGCAACGGCGTGGGGAAGACCACGCTGGTCAATTCGATCGTCGGGTTCACCCCCCCGCGCCGCGGCAGAGTCCTCTTCAAGGGCGCCGACGTCACCCGGACCTCATCGTTTGCGACGGTGCGCCTGGGCATGGGGCTGGTGCCGCAAGGCCGGCGGGTCTTCCCGAGCCTCAGCGTGGCTGAAAACCTCACGGTCGCCGCCCGCAGCGGCGGTCGTCACGGCTGGCACCTGGAGCGCGTGTACACCCTCTTCCCCCGCCTCGCGGAACGCCGCTGGCAGCGCGCCAAAACCCTGTCGGGTGGCGAACAGCAGATGCTGGCGATCGGCCGTGGTCTGATGACCAATCCGGATTGTCTGCTCATGGATGAGCCCTCCGAAGGTCTGGCCCCTATTATTATCCAGCATCTCTGGGAGGTGATCAGCCAGCTCAAACAGGAGGGTTTATCGATTCTCCTGGTCGAGCAAAATGTCTCCCTGGCCTTGCAGCTGGTGGACTACGTTCATGTGATCAGCAAAGGCCAGAT
>Ga0081538_10003085_pt1 | contig 15847 bp, 15 predicted proteins | sample TabmetS5T2R1_FD_71022 | JGI IMG/M metagenome (GOLD analysis project Ga0081538, IMG submission 71022) | Tabebuia heterophylla rhizosphere microbial communities from the University of Puerto Rico - S5T2R1 | ecosystem: Host-associated > Plants > Roots > Rhizosphere ... | reverse complement strand
GATCTCGCAAGCAAATATGTGGTAATTTTCAGTATCCAAAATACGCTTCACCCCCTCACGTATACCGAAAAGCTCACAGGCAAGGACATGAGCTTCTTCTTTCTTTATCTCCTGTGCATTCGTAGTACCGATATCTAATGAAACATTTCCCATAGCAGTAACGCGCATAATCGACCGTTCGCTGATAAATTCTGACTGAATAGTTATTGATTCAGGCATTGCCCCGCGCTCTAGCGCAGCCTTTTCCACCTGCTCAGACAGGGCAGAAATGTCTTCAAGTCTAGGATTAGTAACAGTCTTTTCTGCCTCTTCATGAATCATTGCCGCTGCTACACCGATTGATGAGATTACTTCTGCGTGCTCTGCAATCTTGTACTGTAATTGTTGCTTTGCAGCTATATAGGGCACAAGCACCGACGCCCCTCCACCTCCACCAACAAGCGCTATTCGTTCCTTCTTAAGCTTGTATTCTTTAATTATCTGCTCAACTACATCGAACACCTTTTTGGCAGAAATATCAAGGATAATAGTTGCTACCTGCTCCATCGTAATGCCCAATCGGTTAGCAAGTATCGAAAGTGCAAGCTTTGCAGAGGTTTGATTGGCCCTTGCATAGTCGCCTTCAGGCACAATGCCAAGTGCGTTTGCAGCACACGTGTTTGTAATCGCAAAGCGCATTCCCCCTGCCGATTCGATTCCAATGTAATCAATTGGATCGCCGTCTTTTGGTTTGAAGGTGATAATTTGTCCGTTCTCAAGCTCTTCGGGAGACGCAAAGCAAGAATATCGAAGTCCAGCTATATGCGCAGACCTTGGACCGACATCAGTTATCTTTCTGCCCGACCAGCGCACAAGTGAGCCACCTGCAACTCCAGCAACTCGGACGTCAAGTGATCGAATGCAAGTGGGATGTTGCATTATTGTGACGTAGCGAACTTCAGGTTTGCCATCCTTAATTGCGCAGATATTGGTTGACGTGCCACCGACTTCTATGAATACACCGTCAATTACGCGCAGATGAAGGAGAGCCCCCGCAACACTTGCGGCTGGGCCAGACAAGACAGTGACAATTGGCCTGTTTCGAAAAGTACTCATGTCTGTAACTCCGCCATCACCCTTCATTATTAGAAGCGGGGCATTGATCTTTTTATTATGCACGGCAAGCTCGACGAACTTTGCGGTGGTTGTTGTCTTAGGCAGGATGCACCCATTGATTGCTGCAGTAAGCGTCCTTATTTCAAGTCCATAGACTCCCGTTAGTTCATGACCAGCGGTTGCAGGAATGTCTGATCTATCCATGACGAACCGCTCGTTGCTCGGATCGTCGACGCTATAAGCCTCACTAACAACTAGGACTTCTGCACCTTCTTTTTTTAGTTCATCTATTGCCTGCTCTGTTTCTTTCTCATCAAGATATTTTGAAGTATCAATAAAACGATAACAAGTCTGTAAATACTTGTTTGGTGCTAGCTTAACATCTTTGATGTTTGTGCGCTTGATCACATTTGATTTTTCCAAGCCTACACCCATGCCTATGATCCCAACCTTGGCGGTATCACCTTCAAGGAGTGCGTTGACTGCCTGGGTAGTGCTATGGGATATTAGTTCGATCTCGGAGTTCACAATCGAATATTTTTGTATCAGTGTCTTGAGTGCCTCGATTATTCCAGCCGAAACACCATTAGATGATGAGTGTGTAGTAGGCACTGTGACTTTGCCCATTATCTGGCCAGTCATCATCTCAATTGCTACAGCCTTAGTAAATGTACCACCTACATCAATGCCGACTCTGATTCTCCTGCTTTCCAAAACCGTTAGGCAAGCCTAATTGGTCAATGTAATTTATATTTTCTTATTAAGTCGTTAATGGTTTATTCTGTTGATTTATACTAATTAAAATACAGTTCACCAATTCGAATATACAAAACTTTTCCCTAACTATGGAAAATTGGTGGCTCTGCTTTAGCAGTTATGTAATTTGTCACCACTATTTCATTGATTGCGCCCCTCTTGCTTCCTACAGAATTAATTTTCCTTTTCGCCCTTACTATTACAATTTTTTTATCAAAATCTCTATAGAGTTCTCTTGTTAGTGAATGGTCGCTATTACTTAGCATAACAAAGCATCCCATTGAGTCGAGTGCTCTAAATACCTCTGATAGTTGGTTCTGTTCCTTGATAGAGAACTCGCCTTTAGAATACCGAGTAAAACTTGAAGTTTTAGACAGTGGAATATAGGGAGGATCGAAATAAACAAAGTCATCCTTTCCAGCAAAATCAAGTACCTTGTCAAAGGTCATAACTCGTAGGTCTGCACCTTGAAGCATTTGACTGGCTCGATATAGGGTGTTTATATCAAAAATAGAAGGATTCTTGTAATCTCCAAATGGCACATTAAACTTCCCTTTTGAATTGACTCTATATAGACCATTAAAACATGTCTTATTGAGATAAACCAGCCTAGCTGCCCTGCTTACACTATCTAATCTATCAGATTCAAGATCCCTCACTTCATAATAATATTGTTTTGAATGCCTCTTGCGATGGTTCAAAAGTATTTCAATGAGTTCAGATGGTTTGTCTCTTACTACAGCAAAGCAATTTATCAATTCTTCATTAGTGTCTGAGAGAATCACTTTGTTAGGTTTTGATTTTGATTTAAGATAGAAAAAGACTGCTCCACTTCCAATAAAAGGTTCATAATAATTACGAAAGTCAGGAGGAAAAAGTTTCTCGAATTGTTCAATTAATTGTAATTTACCACCCGCCCACTTAAGGAATAAAGGTAGTACAGGAGTTTCCCTTTCAGAAAAGGAGATAATACGATTCAAAGTCCTTACATTTTAGAAACTAGTACCGTCGCATAAATCTATTTTCCTGCATTAAGGATTCTGAATTAATGACGCTGGGCAGCCGAGGTTTATTATATAGATATGGTTTATTGTTAAACCCTTCATATCAACTAGCTTGTTAACATGATGAATGGAATCCACGCTTCCATTCACAGATGATTGAGGAACCATCTGTGATATCCTGCTTCATAGGCATTTAAAGAAAGAAGTAAAAAAAGAAAATCACAACTAGCTATTGTGAATCTAACCAACGAGGAATGAAGTTACTTTACGGAAGAATCACAGGTGCGTGACATTATTTAGTGCACATGTACATGCAGTTTGAAGAAGGGAGCTTGTGCTAAATAGATCGCTTTATCCATACGCGGAGACATGGTACATCTTCTTATTGTTGTTACTTCACCTAAAATCTATGGATTGATTTGAAATACCATTTCAAAAATGTGCCTAGTCAGACCCAGTATCGGCTTGGGCCTCATTTGTTGTTGTAGTGCTACTCCCATGAACCCGTTTCCAGTGATGTCTTAATTCACCTAAGCTTCCACCGACCTCTTGATTACATCTAGGACATCTCCATGTTACAGCAGAAATTCCCATATAAAATGCATGCAAACATACCCTTTATACGGTTTACTAATTGGGTTCTGCTGTGTAAAGCATGAGTCATTTGGTGTCGCCAAAAATGAAACTCCATAATCACATGATCTGTGCATGAAAGTAGAGTTAGTTAGAGTGGCTTGCGAATATAGTGTCTTATGATAACGCTCTCAGGATTCCTTAGCTAAACAGTCATAGACCTTTACTAATACCAGTCAATTTTTTATCCACCAGTCATCTTTGAAAAAAGGCTGTCGGCTCTATTCGTTGCCTTGATGTAGTCAAGGTTTGCAAGCGCTACCGCTGCGGATTCTCTTACTTCTTCGCTTTCATCGTTGAGAGCTTCGTTTAGAATCTTTCTTGCTTCTTCTGAGCCTATTACTCCCAGTGCGACTGCAGCTTCGTGACGGACAAAGAAGCTTGAGTCATACCTGACAGCATTCGCAAGTGACTCTATGCCCCTTCTGTATCCAAGCTGGCCAAGTGAGAAAGCAGCCTCATGTCTTACAAGGGCATTTTTATCATGTTTTAGAACATGGCCAATAGGCTCAACTGCATTTTCTGCACCTATCCCAGCAAGGACACATACTGCTCGAGTCCGCACTACATTGTCATGATGCTCAAGAAGACCCTTAAAGTACTGCTCGTTCTTGTTCTCAAATTGCTTTTCCATCTCTTCAAAGAGCTTGATCCTATCATAATGTATTGATTCAGTCATAATGAATAGAGGCTTTACTTGACTTAGACTTACTTTTATTTTTTCGCTCATGAAATTCTTGTCTTTAAAGATGATTGCCAAACTTATTTTTAACAAGAAGGATAACTTCAGAATAAGAAACAGAGTTTCAATCACGGTAACGATACCACAGGTTGATAGCAATCTATCTCTCCGAACTGTTATTATATTACCCTCTACGACAATACCAGCCGTATTAATATGCGCGTACGATACTGGCGGCTTAACATTACTGAGGTTTTGCAAGCAGCTTATCCATCAGAAAAAGCCAACCACTGGGACATCAAATGTATGCAGGGAGAATATGAGCACTTCGGAGTCTTTTGGTATCGATATGGTACACCCTTTGACAAAGAGCCCGTGCACGGAATATGTTTTTACTACAATGAGATTCCTCAAAAAAGAGTTGACGAACTAGCCTCCTTTTTGCAATCTAACTTTGGAGGGAAGCTCCTTTCATTGCATAGCAGGGGGTTCCTACAGGGCTCAAAGGAGTTTGCCGATTCAAAGTCGATAGGCATGCTTGGTAATGAGCTCAGTCTTAGATTTAACGCTCCAGTTGAGCTCACTATAGAATTTGAAAAGGTGAGCAAGGAAGAGGTTGATCAAGAGTCATTTAAACTACCTTCATCTAAGGCCCTTCCAATAACCGGGACTGATTGATACTGGGCTAATACACTAGGAGTATAGCAATATATTTCTCTGGCACTAACAAATAGATGTCAATGGTGGCAGAGATGACCATCAGGGAGCATATTGACGAGCTCCGGGTCAGAATACTCAGAATAGCATTGGTGGTAATTATTATCACCATATTTGTTATGACGTTTGAACTGCGCCCAATTCAGATTAACGGCATTACTTTTGTATACCCCTATCCAAACCCATTGCACAATATCTCCATTCAGCTTACATTCTACATGCAAGGCACCCTACTACCAGAAGGCGTAAGCCTTATTCAGACCGCTCCAGGTCAGGCATTTTTTTCCCAGATTTATTTTTCTATGCTAATAGGCCTAACTGCCTCTATCCCTTTCACTATGAGAGAGATATCAGCATTCATCTCACCTGCAATAAGCAGTAAGACAAAAACTAGTTTGGTGAACGTGTTTCTTCCTTCACTTGCACTTTTTGTCGTAGGCGTTGCGTTTTGCTACTTTCTAGTAATACCATATGTCCTTGGCTTTTTATATCAATATGGAGAGGCTCTTAATGCGGATACTTTTTTCACGATCAACAATTTTATTTCATTTGTACTGCAGTTCCTCCTTGGGTTTGGCATCGCCTTTCAGTTACCAATACTGATGTACGGGATATCACTTACAGACATTATTTCTCCTATGTTCTGGCGAAAGAATTTTCGTTATGCTGCTCTTATTATGGTAATTTTTGGCGCGCTAATTACTCCAGATGGTAGCGGACTAACTTTATGGTTAATAGCAGCTCCTATGATAATACTCTATCTTGCAGGCATGTTGGTTGTTGAAAGAAGGGCGGCGGTACGAGCTGTCTTAAAAACTAACGCTTAAATCCTAAAGCATCCTGTTTATATATAGATAATGGCTTGATCGTAGAAGCATCATCATCATCAAATCTCCTAATGCAGTTTGCAGGCCTTGGAGGATTGGAATGGGTTATTATCATTGCATTAATCGTAGTAGTCTTTTTTGGCGTTAGAAAGATTCCGGAACTTGCGAGGTCATTTGGCAAAGCTAGTGCTGAATTTCACAAGGCAAGGATTGAGGCCAAAAGGGAGCTTCAACAAATGAAAAGTGAGGGAACCGTTGGAAGGGAAAAACTTGAATCCATAGCTGACTCACTTGGAATTGACTATACTAACAAAAATGATGACGAGTTGAGGACTGCAATTGAAATAGAACTCAACAAAACCAAGCAATAGCTTGGAACCTTTTTATTAGATCCTCTTTTCACCTCAATCTATTGATCAGTCTGCAGCAGATTGCAGCTATTGTTAGCAAATATGATTTGAAGAACGTTACCTTAGGCACCATAGGCAGTCATTCTGCACTGGAAATAATGGATGGTGCAAAAGATGAGAACCTCAAGACTATATGCATATGTCAAAGAGGCAGAGAACTGCCGTATATGCGATTCAATCGGCTTGCAGATGAAATCCTTTTGCTAGACAAGTTCTCAGATATATTATATCAGGAGAACCAAGAAAAATTAATACAATCTAACACCATAATGGTGGCTCATAGGGCCTTTACTGCCTATCTAGGCTATGACAACATTGAAAACAACCTCAGGGTACCTATCTTTGGTAACAGGTCACTTTTGCGTGCAGAAGAGCGGAGCGCACCAAGAAACCAATATTATCTGCTGGAAAAGGCAGGCATACATCATCCAAAGATCTATCGCAATCCGTCAAATATAGATGGACTAGCGATAATAAAAGTACAAGAGGCTACTCGCAAGCTGGAAAGAGCATTTTTCATTGTGTCCTCTTATGAGGACTATAAGAAAAAGTCAAAACAAAAAATTGAGCAAAGGCTTGTGACAAAGGAAGACCTCGACAGTGCCACAATTGAGCAATACGTGCCAGGCACCTATTTTAATTTGAATTTCTTTATCTCTCCTCTTACAGGGGAAACAGAATTTCTTGGAATAGAGCGGAGGCTTCAAACTAACATACACGACATTGTTTCACTCCCTGCAAGAGAACAGATGGAAATAGATATCCAGGTACAAAATATCGAGGTCGGCCACACTCCAGCGAGCATAAGAGAATCACTATTAGAGAAGATCTTTGAAATGGGCGATAAAATTGCTCTTGCAGTAAGAAAAGAATATCCACCAGGCATAATTGGTCCTATTTCGCTTCAGAGCGTTGTGACAATTGACCTTGACTTTGTAGTGTACGATGTTTCACTACGCGTGCCAGGTAATCCGATTATGGCGACTACGAGCCCCTATACAAAATATTATTATGGTCAGACAATGGGGGTAGGGCGCAGAATTGCCATGGAGGTAAAGAACGCTATGAGGCAGGGGAAACTATTTGATATTTTAACTTAACTAACGCTCTATGGCTTCTTCGAAAAGACCCTTTCTTACCTTGATTGGTATATCATAGTACGCGGCTAGCGCTATTGAGTCAGAAGCACGATAATTGCGCATAACGATCTCGCCCTTCTTGCTCTTAAAGTAGAGATTCGCCCGCAGAACTGAGCCACTTTGGTACACATGCACTTTGACGAGCAGAAGATCCTGCATTACTGCAATTTCTTCAACCAAGTTGTAGATAGTAGGTATACTACCTTTATCTCCCTCTTGAAAACGTGAAATATGCCTTGCTACCTCACCGGAAAATGCCCGCATTGGGAACTCTTTACCCTCATTTGACTTTAATACTACAACACCTTCAAGACCGAGCTGATCTACAAACCCCACATAACTTATTCTGGCGGAAATGTATTCCCCGTCCTCTACCTGAGGGTCCCCTGACATTGTGTCGCTACTATAATGGACTTTCCTAGAATTAAGGGTTTAGGGATCTTCGATAGGATTTAATTTGCAATCACAGATGAGGATATGTGCAGCAAATTAGACATGCATCAGAAGAATTGGCAAACTTTAAGGGAAAGTGGTTTTAGAGTCCTCTTTGTAGGCGCCTTCTCGCTTGCAATTGCATTTATAATATACAGCCAGTTCACAATGCCTTCATCAGAGCCAGTAAGGGTGGAGTCAGAGGAACTGACAGGACTTGCATGGGGCATGCTTGCAATAAGTGCAGCATCTATGGCATCAATAGTGTATGGCGCATATATTATTTTTAGATCAGAACAGATCAGGACAGCAGCAGCAACAACAACAGTTGGAGCTGTAAACGGTCTAATTTCATTTATCACAGCTGCGTTTTCCAATCGAAACTATTGGAAAATAATGATAGTTGCGACAGTTGGATATGGAATCTTTTTTGCTTTCCTATCACAGATACTTGTATACCGAGCGGACGTGTCTTTCGCGGAAAAGGGTATTGAGGTGCCATCACTTGACTTAATACCGTGCTGCGGTGCGGTCGGATATATGCCAATGCTTACTATCTACATCACTGATCATTTTTTGATATTGATAATACCTCTCAATGTGATTCTTGCCACTATTGTATCTTTGCTCGTAGGCTTTAATGTCGCACTAAGCATCTTTGCATTTAGAATGAAAAAGTCGTCGCTTCAGACAAAGACGTCCCTTGCCGCAGGTATTGGAGCCACAAGTGGCTTGTTTGTAGGGTGCCCCACATGCGCTGGCAGCCTAATTTCAGCACTGCTTGGAATTGGGGTCGCGGGAGCCGGAGGCACAAGTGCAAGCGTACTTGCTCCATTTCAGACGCTCTTTATAGCGGCCAGTATCCCTGCATTGGTCGTTGCGCCATTCTTGACTGCGCGAAGTATCAAGTCGGCTTCAAGCTGCAGCATTTCTTGATTTTATTCTGTGATTGCTACAAGCTCAGATCTGGCCGTCTTTTTCAAAATACTATCAAGGTACATTTGTATGTGGGGTTCTGCAATCCATATCTTACCATCGACGAAAAGATAGCCGTACCTCTGTGAGCTTCCTATTTTCTCACGCATATTAAGTTCCTCTAGATAATTAGCAGGAACTGTTGATTCGTCAAATCCGTGTTTCCTTGCTATATTATCTAACATCCCATGCATACCTGAGCCGTGCTGCGCTGCCTCCTTGATCCTGTAAGCAATATCGTGGGGTATCCCAACGTGCTCTGCAAGCTTTCTATGCACATGCTTGCCAAAACTGTCACTTCCTCCCTTAACATTGAGCCGCAGGCTGGTAGATAGTGCAACCTTGATCACTTCAGGATCCAGAAATGGTTCCCTAAGCTCAATGCTGTGAGCCATCGTTATCTTGTCCTCACGCTCAAGTGTTTCTTTGTAGAGCAAAAGCAGATCCTCTATCATGTGTCTGCGCAGCATTTTGTAACCTTCCTTTTCTACAACCTTGGCATACCAAGAATATCCTCCAAATAACTCATCTGCTCCTTGACCTGTAAGCATCACCTTTATCCCATCTTCATGGGCTAGCTTGACTGCACAGTAAACCGGCAAGGCCACTTCAACCTGTCCAGCATTGCTATCCTCGATGACATTCATGACTTCAGGTATCAGCTCCTCCACTTCTTCTTGATCAAGCTCACAAACCTTCAGCTTGAGACCAAGTTTATCAGCTATTTGGCGCGCATTGAGAATATCGCTAGATCCGGTTACGCCACCAGTGTAGCATATTACTTCAGGCACCATCCTGGAAGCAAGATATGCAATAAGTACGCTATCTATGCCACCAGAAAATATTATCCCTATCCTCTGAAAGTCTTGAACACGTTTTTCCATTGCCTCATTTAGTGCCTTTCTGTACGCTTCTACTGCAGTTGCCATCGTTTTGTGCACTATTCGGACCTTTTGGGGAATTGGGTCAGCTACTTGGAAGCTTTGAAGCCGTCCATCCTGCGAAATAATGATAGCACTACCTGGAAGTATACCTCTAGTTGGCTCTTTTATCCCGATCCTCCATAAAGCCTTGCGTTCAGACGCAAAGGCTACGAACCTGTCTGTATCAGCATAGTATAATTGCCTGACACCGATCCTGTCTCTTACAAGGACCGTCTCGCCAGTCTTCTTATCCTGTATTGCAAGCGCATAGACACCGTCAAGCTCTGCAACTGTTTTCTTTATTGCTCCAAGCAAACTATTTTTACGCAAGTGGTCCTCAATAAGATGTACAATTACTTCACTGTCAGTCACTGTAGTAAACTTGTGACGTTTTGCAAGCCTTTCTCTAATTTTTTTGTAGTTGTATATCTCTCCGTTGTGTTCCAGAATAATGCGGCCATCGCAGCTAGTAAAAGGCTGTGCACCACAAGTGCCCCCAACTATCGCAAGGCGCGTGTGTCCAAGTGCACTTTTTCCACTCACGTTCTGAAACTGAAGCTTCATCCCCGAGATGGAATTGGACTTGACGATATGATCATCAGCGATCAAGCCTGCACCATCTGGCCCGCGGTTTACCATACAGTGGAGCATTGAGCCTAAAAGTGGCACAACGTTCTCACCTTTCTTACTTAAAATTCCAGCTATTCCACACATATTTCATTCCCAAATTTCAAAAGTCAAGCTTTTCTATTTAACACAAAAGAAAGCTTAACAATCATTATTATTATGTCATCAGCACCTTAAAAAGGTTTATTTAGAATATTCTAGTACTTCCAGGAGGTCCGGTTTGCCAACTATCTTATCACTTGCTTTTTTTATTTCCTCATCTTTTGGCATAAACGCAACGCCTACTCCTGCACGTTGTATCATACAGATATCAGACTTTGTATCGCCAACTGCTAGCGTGTTTTCTATTGGGACACAGTACTGGTCAGCACTTTTTTCCAAGTGATATCGCTTGCAAACTGAAATTTTACAAAAACAGCCGATCCTATCCCACCCAAGTGGCATATCAACCCCACCTGTAATCTTGCCATCTAGTATGTGGAGTTTGTTTGCCGTTACAAAATCCAAGTTTAGTCTATCAGCCACAAAACATGCAGCTATAGTATAACTATCACTTATTATGCCAATCCTGTAGCCTCTTTCTTTCAACGTTGCTATTGTACGCTCGGAATTTTTTGTAAAAGGTATTGATTCGATCGCAGACTCTAAATCTTTTGTTGTGAGACGTGCAAATAATGCTGCTATCGCCTTCGTCTGTTCATGCCCAGCAATTTGAGGTCTAGATTGTATAGATCTAACTTTTTCAGAAAGCCCAAACTTGTCCGCAAGGGCAAAAACCAACCTGCCCTGGATAAGCGTACCGTCCATGTCAAACGCTGCAAGGTTTGACGAAGATGACATTATTGAGCGAATGTGCTAGCCTTGCTTAGAACTTTTGCAAATAGCCGCACATCTATGTCCTTAAATGGTTCTATCTTATGTGGTACTGGAGGTTCTTGCTGTTGATTTTCTTCCAACATGTTTTTGCTGCGAAGGGCTTCCAATATCTTTTCTCGAACCTTTGGTGGACAGATCTTACTATGATATATTGATCCCAGTGATCCAACCACCATTTCTTTCAGATGATCATCACCCTTATCTTCATGGAAGTGAGGGTTGCGTGTTTCAACCTGCATTATTTCGACTCCTTTGTCCATTGCGTCTTGATTAACAGTAGGGATAATACCACCAAACTCCTCAAGTACGTTCACTATTTCATACGACTCGATAGCGTAACCCGACGAATACGTGAGCAGCTCGGCTAACTTGAGTGACATGCAGTGCTCGCCAGAGTTGCCAGTGCGCACGACTTCTGTCTCAAAGCCAGTATAATACGATACTAATGTATTCAAATGCTGATTTGTTATCTCTGACACTCTTCCCCACTTGCTAAAATAAAGCCCTGTTTCAGATATTTTTGGCTTGTAAATCCATGATATCCTGACCATAGTATACGGTGTCTGGGACATTGCGATTCCCGAAGCAAATATCTTTGCGTACTCGTTGACTGCTCCCGGTACATAGTTGTCAGCATCAATAAATCCCACGTACTCTTTTCCCGCCATCTTGGCTAGAAGCATCCCTATTACCATACCCTCTGCCTTACCGCTTCTCACTGTCCCATCAGGGGCAAGAATGCTATTATAGCCAACATCCCTGAGCACTTCTGATATGACAGGGTCACGTTGGTGCACAATGAATGCATTTCGTCCTACGAACCTATTGAATTGCTGAAGAGACTCTTTTTCAAGCTTGTATCTATCGACTGGTTGTCTGGGGCTGTTTGATACAATGATCGTCAGGCAGTCATGGGGTATGCCGCTCAGTACTCCTTCGAGGAGACGCAATCGCTCGCCTTTGGTGGGGATGACGATGGCCATACGCCTCTCTACATCCACAATTTGGTTATTTCCTATATTCACTATCGATTCAGAAACCGGCCTACCATCATCGAAGCCAGAGTCTAATTCATAGACGCGTTGCACTCCATGTAGGCTGGTCGCTCCAAATCTTTCAGTATATCTTGGCAGGTCGAGCTTCATCTCTTCTAGCGCTTAGGTATACACAATGATTGCTTATAGCAATTTTCGCTTATGACTATGTAAATCTGATTCTAGACAAATAATCAAGTTGTTTGACATAATAGCGATAAACTATTGAACGCACCCATTCTAGCATAACGAATGCAGATCATTTGGGACGAACAAAAATTTTGCAATTTTGCATTTTCACAAATTCCTTGGTGATGGGAAAAGAAGTATTATATTGTGCCTTTTCATGTATTGAAGACGATCTATGCTGTTGTCGAACCAAAGTCAAAAGTAGATGCGATGTGAATCATGAAGCGTTAGGATTTTAGTTAACAATCCAGAACACTAAAACTATTGGAGTCAAAAAGAACAGGATGACATAATGTCTTCAAGGACAACAAGAGTACCAAGTGCCCTGTTCAACTGTCTAACCCAATCTTTGTTTCTACACAACTAAAATGGGATAAATTTTGTCTTGGCTTGCAGTGAACATCTCTCCAAGGCATTACATTATGTACGTTGCTGAAAGATCAAAATACAAGATAACAACAGGTGCGAATGCCTTCAAATTTAGAAATATCTTATCAGTATCATTGTCATAAACTAATCAATAAATATGTCTACAAACAATACAGAAGTTGTAGTTGCAGTTAACAACACCAGCTAAATCTGTTAGTAAATTCCAATTTATTCAATAACTGTTTATAGTATCTGATAATCAATATTGTTATGATAGACAGGAAATATCAAAGAAAAAAGTACACAGTGGAGAAATTCATCAAGAAATTTGGCAGGGTTGACCATTCACTCATTTTGAACAATGTTAATATTGATTATGACACTCTCATGAGGATACTCTCTGATCTGCGAAATGAAGGGAGAATCAAATAGATCCGCACAGCTGCAAAATGTGATAACCATGATGACCGTCACCTTTGTGGCCGATGTTTTTAGTACTCTCAAGATTGTTTTATTGGAGGAAAAAAGAAGTAAGTGCAGCTTTATTCCCGATGACAAGGCTAAGGGAGGTTATACTACTAGGCATGGAAGTTATCTAACAAAAACGAGTGATGGTGTAGCCGAATCTGAGGATGCCGAGGGCAAAAAACCTAAAACATAACAAACATTTTTTTGTAGCTTCACTTATGACCTAAACGTCTATAAAATTGACCCCTAGTTTGATATATATTGGCTATAATAGTGAATTTTTTATAGTTGTTCATATAGATGTAGAAGCCCATCCTCAAACCTCACGTGAGCGCTTCTAAATCAAGAATTCATCTAGTACCTGTCAACACTTATCACTACAAAAGAATTAGAATTTCTTAGAAATGTTTACCCATATTTCCGAGGTGGTATGCATCAAAAAGTGAAGTCGAGTCTCATACGTTTATTTTATGAGTTCGTTTCCCATCGCTTAAATAGAGTATATGAAATCATTTATCGGAATGAAGAACCAAATCATCATCGTCATTGCAATATTATTAGCGGCGTTGCTTCTTTCTAGCATACCCATAGAGTTTCAGGCTTTAGCAACACCAAATCCTTTTGGTCAACAAGTAATGTTTGACAGTATTGTTAAAGACGGTAGGGGCTCTGCATCACATATAACAAACAATAGGATGTCAGACTCCAATATGGTTGCTATCAGCACAACAACAGTTACCAACGGAGGTGCTATGTCTACACCTTCCGGCAGTGCGAATCAAACCACTCCTATGATATCAGTTGTTGATGTAATCAATTCAACTTACATTGTTCCCAAAGAGATCGACGAGGACGATTCCGAGAGGAGAATAAGTAGAGCAATAAGAGATAGAATTAATGATGTCGCACATACCGTAGTGATGAGTAATGCAACAATAATCTCTACTGCGACTAATATCAAATAGCTTTGTAGATGAATCTACTACTGTCAATAATTACACGAGATTGCTTGAGATTATTCCAGACCAAGTAGAGGTTGCATTGGCTGGGATTAGAGCCACTTCGCAACCAGCAAACCCTACGATAGAGATTCAAACAGATATCGAGACGGTATGCGATGCTAATAACACGACTCTTGCAGAGTGCAATATTAATATCAGAATCCGCTAAGGCCTTTTAGAAAAGGCTGTAAAATTTGAGATAACTACTACAAGAATAGATATTCAAAAGTTAGCAGAGTATCACATAAACTCTTTTTGCATACTTTAGAATAGAAATTGAAAAACAGGTTTGTATAGATAAGTGTATTTCCGTGCGGAAAGTGTGGAATGCCTTACCCTCTGGCTCAAAGTGCTCTCCTTCGCATTCCATACCATAGATTAACAAGGAATATCATCGATCTGTAAACTTATGGCAAGGAATGATTTGACTATTGGTTATTTAGGCCATAATTATTTTTCTCTCTCCAGAAGCATAATGTATCTTCAAGGAAAGGAAAAGTGTACTCCTTCCAAAAAGTCGACTGCAGCAATTTTTCTTTTCCTTGAGGGCATTATCTGTCACAGATCCAGCCAAGTGCAGACGGGAACTTTTGCAAGGTGTAAGGTCGGTTCTCTGTTTGCCCAGATACTTTATTTTACTCCTTGTCTATGAACTCGTCAGGCGACGGTGGCTCCGGATTAAGTCCTTTCCTCTTTCTTACGTCTGCAACAAGTGGCCTGAATATAGAGTTTGGAACTGCCTGCCATGACTTAAAAAATGTGTTCCACATAGCCTTGCCCGCAGTTGCACCCCTCATCTTTTCTGACAGATCAAATGTCTCAGATGCAGGTATTTCGCCTTGCATGATTGCAATAATGCCCTTCTGCTCGACATTCAGTAACTTCCCTCTCTTGCTAGAGAGTACACTTGATACTTGGCCTATCAGGTCCTGGGGACACTTGACTTCTATGCCAAGTATTGGCTCTAGCAGTACAGGGTCGGCAATCAACATTGCACCAAGCATAGACCTCCTTGTAGCTGGCATTAGCTGAGCAAGACCCCTGTGTGCCGGGTCTTCATGTGGGACGAAGTGATGCAGAACAAACTTGATTCCTCTTACTGCTTCATGGGCAATAGGCCCGCTGTGTATAACATCATCAAACCCTGATCGAATAGAATCCATAGACTCGTGCAGGAACTGAACACCCTTTGTCTCATCAATCAGCATATTGCCGCTGGTGTCTATTGCTGCAACACTCCTTGCTTCATCTGCCTCCCATCCCTTCTCGCGCAGCATTTTGGCCATCTCCTTTTTGTCCATATCTTCCTTAAGCTTGCCAGTCCTTATCATATCAAGAACGTCGTCTGGCAGCGCCTCTACGCGCATGAATATCTTGTTGTGCTTATTCGGAGACTTGCTCATTATCGGACCTGCCTTTGCCCTTATCGTCTCACGGTAGTTAATCAGAGGCTGGGTAGTAACGATGTCAAGACCTGCCTCCTGCAAAAGTGAAGTAGCAATTTCTAGGTGAAGTACTCCCATGCCTGCCATCAGGGTTTCGCCGGTCTCTTCGTTTATCTTTACTATAAGGTTAGGGTCTTCTACTGTAAGCCTGCGAAGCGCCTCGACTAACTTGGGCAGATCCTTGGGGTGCTTTGGCTCTACTGCAATAGTGACCACAGGCTCTGAAACATACTTGATGGATTCAA
>Ga0081538_10003084_pt1 | contig 15848 bp, 12 predicted proteins | sample TabmetS5T2R1_FD_71022 | JGI IMG/M metagenome (GOLD analysis project Ga0081538, IMG submission 71022) | Tabebuia heterophylla rhizosphere microbial communities from the University of Puerto Rico - S5T2R1 | ecosystem: Host-associated > Plants > Roots > Rhizosphere ... | reverse complement strand
GGAAGGCGCCGCTGCCCTGCTGGCCCAGGGCGACCGAGCCGATGGCGAACACCGAGGCGGCCGGGCCGATCACCGACACGGTGATCGCCAGGTTGCCGGCCACCCGCAGGCGGCGGGCCAGCTGCTGGGTGTAGCGGCGGCCCGCGGGCGCGCCGGCGACCGGTGCCGGACCGCTCACCGCGGCGTCAGCCTAGTCGTCCCGCTACCTCGCTCTCGCGTCACCCTGGCCGTGCATGGTCAGGGCGATCTGCCGGAGGCGCTTCCAGTCCATGATGGGCTTGGGATCGGGCACCCCAGGGCGGTCACGGGGCACCCGGACCCGCAGGGCGGCCGGCCGCACGACACAGCGCACCGGCGTGGCCAGCACCAGCGCCTCCCCATCGACCCCCACCGGGATCTCGGCGGCGTCGGCGTCGACCACCACCTCACGCCCGGCCAGCCTGGTCAGCCCGCGGGATTGCGTCCCGCGCACCAGCCCGGCCGCTTGGACGGCGCTGGTGACCGTGACCGCGAACATCCCCAGGGTGCCCCGGTCCAGCCGGGCCCGGCGGCCCAGCCCGGCGAGGTCGCCCATCCCATACTGGTTGTTGGAGACCAGCACCGCCTGGGGCCCCTCGATGGTCACCGCTCCGGCCCTGGCCACCAGCCGCGGCCCTTTCTGGCCGGCCAGCAGCTCAGGGAGCATCTCCATCGTCGTATGGCGCTTGTCGTCGCGGTAGGCCGGGCTCTGCACCACCGCCGCGTAGGCCCCGAACGAGGCGTTGTTGACGAACGGGCGGCCGCCGATGAACCCCAGGTCCACCCGCAGCTCCACCCCGTCCCTGAGGGCGTCCAGGCACCGCGACGGGTCTTCCCGGTCCAGTCCCAGATCGAGGGCGAAGTGGTTGCGGGTCCCAGCCGAGATGACCAGCAGGGGGATGTTGTGCTCGGCCGCGATGCCGGCGACCAGGGCCTGGGTCCCATCCCCACCGGCCACCCCCAGCAGGTCGGCCCCATCGGCCACCGCCCGGCGGGCCAGCTCGCCCACGTCCACGGTCCCTGGCCCCTCCAGTAGGGCGACGGTGGCCCCCAGGGCCTCGGCCTTGTCCTTGAGGCCGAACCGGACGACCTTCCCGCCGCCCGAGCGCGGGTTCATGATCAGGTACGGCCGCCGGGGCGGCGGGACCTCGTGCTCGCCCATCCGCTCGGGGATGGCATCGCGCCGCAATGCGGCCCGGCCGGCGGCCACGGCCAGGGCCAGCAGCCCCAGCGCCAGCAGCACGACCCACAACAGTCCCCGGCGCGCGTACAGGACGAGCACCACCAGCGGCGCGGTGACCGCGAGCGCGACGGCCAGCCCCCGCACCAGGCCCTTGTTGGTCACCGCCCACCAGGCCCCGGCCAAGGTCAGGCCCAGGCCGGCCAGCCCGACCAGCACCAAGGCCAGGCTCTGGCGGAGACCGGCCACCACCGGTGGTACCAGCACGGCCGCCGCCGCGGCCACCAAGGCCAGACGGGCCAGCCAGCGCTGGGCCACGGTCGCGCCTCCCGGCGCTTCCACCTGCACCTGCGTGGTCGTCATCGCTGAGCACCGCCTCGGCCACGGTTGCAGTTCCCCGTGAACCTAAGTGGACGGCGGCCCTGGAGGCGTCATCCCAAACGGATGAACTCCGGTCCGCGACGTCCGCCGGACCGCGACCCCCGCCGATCCAGGCTCATCCCTAACAGATGATGTCCGAGAGCAGGCCCGGTGGGAGGGTTGTCCCGACGGTGCATCCGGCCTCGGGCCAAGCAACCATGTGAGGAGGGGACCTGCAGTGAGTGATCGGGAGGACGTCAGCGGCTGGGCGGTCGGCTTCACCGTGTTCGCCGCCGTGATGATGATCATGGTCGGCGTCTGGCAAGCGCTGGCCGGCCTGATCGCCATCTTCGAGAACGAGTTCTATGTTCCGACCCGCAACTACCTGTTCGAGTTCGACGTCACCGCCTGGGGCTGGATCCACCTGGTGGTGGGAATTATCGTGGCCTTCGCCGGCTGGGGGCTGCTGTCGGGTCAGACCTGGGCGCGGGTGGTGGGCATCACCCTGGCCGCGCTCAGCGCCACGGCCAACTTCCTGTTCATCCCCTACTACCCCTTCTGGTCGCTGCTGATCATCGCCGTGGACATCTTCGTGATCTGGGCCTTGGCCGCCCACGGCCGCCAGTTCAAGGAGCTGAAGCAGGCCGAAGCCGAGGAGCGGATGCGGCGCTAGCGCCGGGCCCTGGAGCACTGGCCGAGCATAGGAGGTGATGGTGAGGTCCTGAATCCCGGGGGAGTTGCCGAGCGCATGGGGGTGCGCGATGGGTGAGGTCCGGTATGCGGTGCGGGTCAGGGGGCTGCCGTCCGATGTCGAGCTGGCGGCGGCGCTGGAGGGGTTGGAGGTCGTCGTCGACCCGGTGCGGACCGTGCTGCGCGGCCGCCTTCCCGATCAGGCCGCGCTGCTCGGGGTCCTGGCCAGGACGCGGCTGCTGGGCTTGGAGCTGGTCGAGGTCAGGCGGCTGTCCCAGGCGAGCTGATCAGCCGGTCGGCACCCGGCCGTCGAGCTCCAGGGGGGCCAGGAGGCGGCCGCGGACGTGGCGTCGCCCGTTGTGGCTCCGCTGCAGCATCCAGGTGGAGCCCTTGGGCCAGTGCAACGGCCCCTTCACGTCGAACCCGTCCTCGGCGAGCCGGGCGACCAGCTGGCCGATGGTCTCGCCATGGGTGCAGAGCACGGCGTTGCCCAGCTCCCGGTCCCAGAGCATGGCCAGCAACGGATCGAGGCCGCCGTCCACCCCCAGGGCGGCGACCGGCTCGACCTTCAGGAAGCGGTCACGGGCCAGGGGCCGCACCGTGTCCAGGCAGCGAAGGGTGGGGCTGCTGAGGATCCGCTCGACGGGATAGTCCTCCAGGCGGATCACCAGCCCGTCGGCCTGGCGACGCCCGGTCGCCGACAGCGGGCGCTGCCGGTCGAGAACGGTCCAGCTCCGCTTGTCACCGGCATCGGCGTGTCGCACGACCATCAGCATGCCCTGACGATCCCACCGGGCCGGGGTCGGCCCATCCTCCGTTCAGGGTGAATTCAGAGGAGATGGAGCTCGCGGGCGCTCCGCACCGCCTGTCGCCGCCCGGTGACGCCGAGCTTGCGGAAGATGCCGTGCGCATGGGTCTTGACGGTGTTCAGCGAGACGACGAGGTCGGTGGCGATCTCCTCGTAGGTCATGAGGCTCGGGAGGTAGCGCAGCACGGTCTGCTCCCGCTCGGTGAGGTGCTCGATCAGCTTGGGCGCGGCGACGCTCACCCTCGCCGACTCGGCGGACGCCTGCACCAACTCGTCGACGTACGACCAGAAGGCCGGGACCCGCTGGCGGTAGCGGGTGAGCAGCGACCGGGCCGGCGCGCCGGCATCGAGGAAGCTGCGGCGGTGCCCGCCCTGCTCGGCCAGGCCGAGCGCGCGCTCCAGCGATGCCGCTGCCCGGTCGTGGTCGGCGAGCGCGTCGCTGGCCAGGGCATCCGTCAGCCACGCCTCGGCCGGCACCGTCAGGAAGCCTCCTGGCTGCGCCCCCTCCAGGCAGGGCGCGATCGTCTCGGCGGCGCCGGCGGCATCGCCCTCGGCCAGGCGCAGGCGGGCCAGGGCCACGGCCTCCCCACCCAGCAGCGGGCCGCTCCCGTTCAGGTTCTCGAGCAGGGCGCGCGACGACTGGGGTTGCCCGGCGCCGCCGCGGAGCTCCGCCTCGGTCAGCAGCAGCCAACGCCACAGCGAGGTGGGCGGCTTCCAGCCGCCCAGGCCCCGGCGGGCGACCGTCACGGCGCCGAGCGCGCCGGTCAGGTCGCCTCGGGCGCGCTGCAGCCGCGCTCGCAGGATCGCCACCGCCAGGGCCATCGGCTGCCAGTCGGTCCCGGACGCGGCCGCCCCCCGGTCCAGGTAGCGGCTGGACTCGCCCAGGTCGTCGGCGTAGTAGTGGGCCCAGGCCTGGGCCAGGTAGCCGCCGGCGGCCGGCGTCGAGGACGACCAGCCATGCTCGGCGGCGAGCGCCTCCGCGCTCCCGCCCCACCGAAGGGCGTCGTGGAGCTCGCCCCGGAGGGCGTGCAGCATGCCGAGCTGGCTCAGGCAGGCGAGCTCCACCACCGCCGCCCCGGCCCGCCCGGCCACGGCCAGGCCCTCGCGCAGCCGCGGCTCGGCATCCTCCAGGTGCCCGGCCCACATCGCCGCCTCGCCGACCTTGGCGAGGGCGATCGCCCGGGCGTCGTCGTCGACGCCGTCGGTCCCGACCCGGGTCTGCGATGCCAGCGCCACCTCGCCGGCGACCACCACCTGGTCCAGGTCGCCCGCCTGCCAGGCCAGGGCGGTGGCCATGGTCGCCCGCAGCAGCTCCAGCCGGTCGCGACGCTCCTTGTCCGGCGGCTCCGCCGCGCGCGGTTCGGCGGCGGCCAGCAGGGCGAGCTCCGGATCGGTCTGGACCAGCTCGTCCGGCAGCCGGCCGACCTGGTCGTGGACGGCGGCGGCGTCGCCCCGGAGGATGCGGCTGGGCGCGTGCCGCGCGATGAGGTCGGCCGCATAGCGCCAGTCCTTGGCCAGGAGCGCCTGCTGGATGGCACCGTCCGCCAGGCCGCGCTCGGCGTACCAGCCGGCGGCGCGCCGGTGCAGCCGGGCGGCCTGGCCCGGCGCCTCGCGGCCCAGCTCGTAGCGGAGCAGCTCGGCGAACAGTTGGTGGTAGCGGTAGGAGCCGCGCCCAGACCCGACGGCGAAGACGAAGGCGTTGGCCCGCTCCAGCCGGGCCAGCATCGACTCGCCGTCGTCGCCGCCGGTGAGGGCGTCGGCCAGGTCGCCGCTCAGCTCGTCGACGACGCAGGTCCGCAGGAGGAAGTCGCGCAGCTCGGCCGGCTGCCGCTCCAGCACCTCGCCGGTCAGGTAGTCGGCGATGGTCCGGTCCTCGCCGGCGAGCCGGGTCACGAACTGGTGCGGGTCCGCCTGGCCCTCCAGCGACAGCGCGGCCAGCCGCAACCCGGCCGCCCACCCCTCGGTGCGGGCCTGCAGCGCGGCCACGTCGTCCTCGGACAGCTGCTGCTGGAGCTCGCATTCGGCCAGCAGCTCGGCCACCTCGGCCACGGTGAAGGCGAGGTCGGCCGCCCGGACCTGGGTCAGCCGGCCCCCGACCCGCAGCCGCTGCAGCGGCAAGGGAGGATCGACCCGGGTGGCCAGGACCAGCCCCAACTGCGCCGGGCCGTGGCGCAGCAGGAACTCCAGGCCCTCCAGCACCGACGGGTCGGTGATGTCGTGGAGGTCGTCGAGGACCAGCACCACCGGGGTGGGCAGCTCGGCCAGGCCGCCGACCAGGTGGGACAGGAAGGCCTGGTCCGGGCCGGGGGGCGGGTCCAGCGCCCGCAGCGCGCTGTCGCCCGGCACGGCGCCTGATTCTCGCAGCGCGGCCAGCACGTAGGTCCAGAACCTGGCGGGGTCGTTGTCGCCGGCGTCCAGGGACAGCCAGGCGACCGGCCCGGGAGGCTGGGGCGAGGCGCTCCACGAGGCCAGCAGCGTGGTTTTGCCAGAGCCGGCCGGGCCGGACACCAGCGTCAGCAGCTCTTGCGTCCCGGCGTCGAGCAGGTCGAACAGCCGCGGCCGGGTCACCTGGCGGAACGCTGCGCGCAGCGGCGAGAGCTTGCTCGCCAGCATGACCGACTCCTCTCCGAGGCGCTTGGTCTTGGCGCTAGGCAGCTGTTGCGGGGTTGACGCTGACGAGCTCGAGGCCAAGTTCGCCGACGCGGTCCAGCAGCCCATGCAGATGCGCCTGGTCGACGACCGGCCCGGTGATGACGGTCCGGCCGTCGCCCGGCACGAGGGCCATGCCCTCGAACGCCGGCCGGTAGCGCTGGCTCAGCTCGCCACGGACCACGATCTGGTAGATCGTGGGGCCGGGCGGGCGTTTGCGCATCATGCGTCGATGCTGGCTCATAGGTGGATGGATAGCTTCCTCTACTCGGACATTTCATCTAGGTGAGATCAGGCCAAGCTCGCGGGCCCGGTCGACCGCCTCGGCGCGGCTGGAGACCTCGAGCTTGCGGTAGATGGCCTGGACCTGGCTGCGGACGGTGCTGACCGAGACGTACAGCTCGCCGCCGATCTCACGGGTCGTGAGCGTCGTCGGAAGCAGCTGCAGGACCGCATGCTCCCGCTCGGTGAGCGGCCCCGCCGGTCTGGCCCGCCGGCCGGGCTGCGCGCGCCCGCACTGCTCGAGCAGCGCGGTCAGCGCGCCCGGATCCTTCAGGCGCCCGGTCAGCTCGCGGGCTCGCTGGAGCAGCTCACGGGCGCCGGCGACATCCCCCCGCGCGCGGCGGGCCGAGGCGAGCAGCAGCAGCCCATGGGCGCGATGGACGACCATGCTGTCGATCCCGAACAGCTCGATGGCCCACTTCAGCTGCTCCTCGGCCTCGTCGAGCTTGCCCTGGCGGGTCAGCGCCCGGCCCAGGGCCAGCTGCATGAGCCCGCACAAAGGCTCGGCGGTGAGCCCCTGGGCCTCGGCGCTCGCCGCCGCCCGAGTGGCCAGCGCCGTGGCGGTGGACTCGTCGTCGGCGTCGCCGGCCAGCAGGGACAGCACCGCCAGCGCGCCGACCACGGCATACGGCTGGTCGGCGGCCGCCACCCACCGGACCAGCTCCTCGAGCAACGGTCGCGCCTCGGGGCCCCGCCCGGCCAGGTACAGGGCATGCCCGAGGGCCGCCCGCGCCATCCAGACGAACGGGGAGGACTGCTCGCCGGCCAGCTCCAGCGCGCGCCGGGCCGCGCCGACCGACCGCTCCACGTCGTCGAACACCAGCACGGCCTGGGCCAGAGCGGCGCCGAACTCCAGCGAGACGATGCCAGCCGGCAGCGCGCCCTCCCAGGTGGTGTCCTCGACGGCGGCCAGCCAGCGCTCCACCTCCTGCTTGGAGGCGCCGCTGAACCCGCCGATCCAGGCGGCCACGAAGGCGATCGCAGGGTCGGCGGTGATCGCCTCCTCCGGCAGCCCGTCCAGCCAGCGCAGCACGGTCGCCCGTCGCCCCCGGCGCCAGTACTCCAGCCAGCGCGTCGCGATGAGCGCGTTGGCGTCGGTGAAATCCCCCGCCGCGATGGCGTGGTCGATGGCCTCGTCGACGTGGCCGGCGCGGCGGTGCCAGGCCGCGGCCCGCCGGTGCAGGGCCGGGACCAGGGAGGGCTCGCGGCTGGCCAGCTCCAGCCGCAGCAGCTGGGCGAACAGCTGGTGGTAGCGGTACCACTGGCGGTGGTCGTCCAGCGGCACCAGGAACAGATTCGAGCGCTCCAGCTCGCGCAGGAGGTCGGCCGACCCCTCGGTCTCCAGCAGGGCGTCGCACAACGGCCCCGACAGCCGCTCCAGGACCGAGGTCCGCAGCAGGAACGACCTGATCGCCTCGGGTTGGCCGGCGAGCACCTCCGCCGTCAGGTAGTCGGCGATGTGGCGGTTGTCGCCATGGAAGGCGGCGATGAAGGCGCTCGCGTCCTCCCGGCCCCGCAGCCACAGCCCGGCCAGGTACAGCCCGGCCGCCCAGCCCTCGGTCCGCTCGGCCAGGCGCTCCACGTCGTCGCTGGCCAGCCGCAGCCCCATGGCCCCGTTCAGCAGCGCCGAGGCCTCCTCGCCGGTGAACTGGAGGTCGGCGACCCGGAGCTCGGTCAGCTCCCCCCGGGCCCGCATCCTGGCCAGGGGCAGCGGGGGGTCGACACGGGTCGACAGCAGGACGTGGACGCCGGCCGGGAGCTGCTCCAGGAAGAAGCCGAGCATCCGGTGGCACCTCGCGTCGGTCAGCAGGTGGTAGTCGTCCAGCACCAGCACCAGGGGCGAGTCGATCCCGCGCAGCTCGTTGAGCAGTCCCGGCAGGACCGCCCGGCGCAGGTCCACGCTGGCGCGGTGGAGGGCGCCGAGCGCGCTCGCGCCCACGCCCGGCTCGACGGTCCGGAGCGCCTCGACCACGTAGGTCCAGAAGCGGGTGGGGTCGTTGTCGCCCTCGTCAAGCGAGACCCAGGCCACCCGGCCGCCACCCGCGGCCGCGCTCCACTGGGCCAGCAGGGTCGTCTTGCCGAAGCCGGCCGGCGCGTCCAGCAGGCACAGCCTGCCCGCCAGGCCGGCCTGGAGCAGCCCCTGAAGGTCGACGCGGGCGATGAGCCCCGCTCGAGGGGTGGGTGGCGCCAACTTGGTCCACACCAGGTCGTGCTCTGGCGAGCTGATCGTGTCGGACGGCATGGCCCTTCCCGTCCATGGCGGCAGCCTGCCCCGGCCCAAGCATCCTGCAGCTTACCAAGTTGGGCGTCTTCACCCTCGTAGGGTGATTCCCCGGCTGGGCCCCGCTCCTCCAGAGTGACGGCGTAGCGCCGCAGCACGTCGGCGACGACCTCGAGCAGCGGCGCCGGGTCGAAGCCCAGGTCGGCGGCGCGCTCGGCCTGCGGCAGGACCTCGGCCTCCAGGAAGGCGCGCAGCAGGCGGCTCAGCTTGGCCCCGGTCGTCTCGGCCGCCGGCACGTCGTCCAGGAACCTGGCCACCTCGGCGGTCAGGGAGTCCAGGTCGAGGACTCGGGTGCGGTGCGACATAGCGGTCCGGTGCCCCACGCGGCGCGGCGGCTAACCGGCCACCGACGACCTGCTCGGCGCGACCGAGGGCTCCTCGGCATCCAGCGGTCGGAACGCGCTCTCCGGCAACCGCAGCGCCCCGACCGCCGCCACCAGGGCCACCGCGGTGGCGTACCAGGCGGGGGCGAGCGGGTTGCCGGTGCGCCGGACAGGAGGGCATTCACGAGCGGGGCGCTGCCTCCGAACAGGGCGCTGGCCACCCCGTAGGTGATCGACAGGGCGCTGGACCGCATCCGGGTCGGGAACAGCTCGGACAGGAGCGTGGGGAGGACGAAGCCGCTCAGCGCCACCCCGATCAGGAGGTACCCGAGCGCCAGGCTCCCGGTCCCGCCCCGGCGGAGCAGGAGGTAGACCGGGACGGTGAGCGCGAGCAGGCCCAGCGTCGCGGCCACCAGCAACGGCTTCCGCCCCACCCGGTCGGAGAGGCGTCCGACGGCGGGCGAGAGGACCGCCATGACCGCCAGGCCGAGCAGCGCCCCGGCCAGCGCCCGCGGCAGCGGGACCTCGAGCTCGGTCGCCAGCTGGCTCGGCAGGAAGATGAAGAAGGTGTTGAAGCTGAGCGTCGCCGCCGCGATCAGCCCGAACCCGACCAGCATCCGCCCCGGGTGGGTCCGGATGGCCTCGCGGACCGGCCACCGGGCGATCGCCCGGGCGCGCTGGACGGCGCGGAACCGCGGCGTCTCGTCGAGCCGGAGCCGCAGGTACAGGCCGACCAGCCCGACGGGCACGGCGGCCAGGAAGGCCAGCCGCCATCCCCATGCCGCCAGCGCGGCCGGTGGCAGCCGCCAGGTCAGCAGGGTGGCCGCGCCGATGCCCGCGCCCAGGCCCAGCCCGAAGGTCGCCCAGATCCACCCTCCGTACCAGCCGCGCCGCCCCGCCGGCGCGTACTCGACCACGAACGCCGACGCCGCGGCGGCTTCCCCACCCGCCGACAGGCCCTGGGCGACCCGGAGCAGCACCAGCAGGACCGGGGCGAGCAGGCCGATGGACCGGTAGCCGGGGAGGAGCCCGATGCCGGCGGTGGCCAGCGACATCAGGATGATCGCGGTGGCGAGCACGTGGCGGCGGCCGCGGTGGTCGCCGCGGCGCCCCAGCAGCAGCGCGCCCACGGGCCGGACGATGAACGCCGTGGAGAACACCGCGAACGAGGCCAGCAGGCTGGCCTGCCCGTCCGCGCTCGGGAAGTAGGTGCTGGCCAGGACCGTGGCGAAGGCGCCGTAGAGGGCGAAGTCGTACCACTCGATGACGTTGCCGATGCAGGCGGCGACCAGCGCCCGGCGCGAGTCAGCCAAGGGCCATCCCCTCGACCGAGCCGGACGGCTCGGGGTCGGGCATCCGCAGCATGCGGAACGCGTTGAACAGCCCGACCAGGCCGGCGAGGAGCGGGACGAGCAGCGCCACCTGGAGGGCCAGCGGCCGGGCGTCGGTGTTGATGCGGATGATCTCGTCCTGGACCGCCGCGGGCTGGCCGGCGAGCTGCTCCTGCAGCTGGGTGTTGCTCAGGACCTGGGCGTCGTCCTCCAGCGCGCTCGCGACCCGCTCCTTCTCGCCCGGGGCGAGCACGGTGCTCGCCTGGGCCATGTCGGTGAAGCTGATGGAGAGGGTGGCCAGCAGGATGGCGCCGGCGAAGGCCAGCCCGAACGACAGCCCGAACGACCCCGCGGCCGAGTTCACACCCGCGGCCTCGCTGACCCGCTCCTCGGTGATCGGCGCCAGCGTGTAGTTGTTGAGCTGGGAGACCAGCAGTCCCAGGCCCGATCCGGCGATCATCAGCGGGACCGCGAGCCACCAGCCGGAGTCGGCCCGGGGCACGATCGGCAGCAGGACCAGCACGCCCAGGATGAACAGCAGGAACCCGACTCGGATGATCGCGCTCGGGCGCCGCCTGCCCGCCCTCCTACCGGCCAGGATCGCCACTCCGAACATGGTGAGGGAGAGCGGGGCCAGCGACAGGCCGGCCTCCAGGGCGTTGTACTCGAGCACCATCTGGAGGTAGATCGGCAGCGCGATCATGATGCCGCCGAGGGCGACCTGCTGCAGCAATTGGCCGGTGATGCCGAGCCGGAAGACCTTGGAGCGGGAACAGCTCGGGGTCGAGCAGGGTCGGCTTGTGCTGGCGGGCGCGCCGGAGGAGCCACCAGGCCAGCCCGGTCAGGGAGATGGCGCCGATCGCCAGGAGCGCCCCGACGGACTCGCCGCCCTCCTGCCAGACCAGGATGCTCAGCACGATGCCGCCCATGCCCAGGACGGATAGGACGGCGCCGACCAGGTCGATGTGCCGGGGTCCCGTGTAGGGCACGTCGTGGACCAGCCTGATGCCGCTCAGCACGATCGCGCTGATGACCACTTCCAGCAGGAACCCGACCCGCCACGACAGGTAGGTGGTGATGAACCCGCCGAGCAGCGGCCCGACGGCCGCGGCGATCGCCGCCGCCGCCCCGACCAGGGCATAGGCCTTCCTCTGGGCCGGGCCCTCGAAGTTGCCGTGGATGAGGGACTGCATGGCCGGCAGCAGCAGCGAGGCGCCGATCCCGCCCACCACCGCCCAGAAGACGATGATCGCGGTCAGGCCCTGCGCCAGCGCCATGGACAGGGCGCCGATCGCGTAGCCGAGCAGGCCCAGCACGTAGGCCCGCTTGCGCCCGATGAGGCGCCGACCTTGCTGCCGATCAGGATGAACGCGGCCGAGACCAGGGCCTCCAGGGCGATCGCCGACTGGACGCCGCTGACCGTGGTGTCGAGGTCCCGGACCACCGCGGCGATCGACACGTTCATCAGCGAGGTGTCGACGACCAGTACGAACATGGCCATCGCGAGCAGGATGGCGAGCCGTTGGGTGCTCCTTGCCGCGGGAGCGGCGGGACCGGATGCCTCGGTCATTGGACCACCATCGGTGATCCGCCGTGCCGGCGGCATCACCCTTCGCGGGTGAGATCCGGCGGCTCAGCGGCTCGGCAGGTCGGCGGCCAGCCGCTGCTTGCGGCGGGCGGCCGTGACCCGCCACCAGAGGAACGTCAGGGCGCCGAGGACCACCTGGGGGACGTAGGAGGCCGCCCGCCACACCAGGTCGGCGGCGAGGGCCTGGCTGCTGGTGGCGCCGAAGCCGGTGAGCAGGGCGGCCAGGGCGGCGTCGACGGTGCCGAGGCCGCCCGGGGTGACGGGGATGAACGAGGCCACCCGGGCGAACGAGAACGCGGCCAGCGCCTCGGTCCAGGTCACCTCGGCCGCGCCGGCGCCGACCTCCAGCCCGCGCAGGGCGATGACCAGGATCGCCCAGGAGGTGAGCTGCAACAGCAGCGTCGACAGCGTCACCAGCAGCCAGCGGGTCCGCATGACCCCGACCACGCTGGACCGGAAGTCCAGGATCTTTCCGGTGAGATCGAGCGACCGGCCACCCGCGAACCGCCGCATGAGCGGGCCGACGAGGCGGTCCCCCCGGCTTCCGACCGCCCGGGCGCCGGCCTCGCTGCGCAGCACCACCGCGAACACCACCACCGCCGCGGCCACGGCCACGATGCCGACGCCCGCCAGCAGCAGATAGCGCCCCTCGACCACCCCGCCGGCCAGCAGGGCCACCGCCCCCAGGACCGGCATGACCAGGGTGGCGAAGACGTTGAAGACGCTCACGATCGCGATCGCGCTGGCGGCCGCGCCCGCCCCGAACCCGTAGGAGTCGAGCATGCCGTACTGCACCCCGAGCCCGACCGCGCCCCCGGCCGGCACGGCGTTGCTGATGGCGAACGACGTCTGCCGCACCACGAACCCGGGCCCGTACCGCAGCCCCGGCAGGGCCGCCTGCAACGGCCACACGTAGACGGCCACGTTGACCACCGTCGCCACGGCCAGGCCGACCAGGTAGCCGAGCGGCAGCTGCTGGATCGACGACCACGCCTCGGAGTAGTCGGCCACCTTGGGGAACACCCCGAGGAACACGATGGCCAGCACGGCCAGGGTGACCGCCGCCGACACCACCATCCGCCAGGGGCTCGCCCGCTTGGCCGGAGCCACCACACCTCCTACGCGAGGACCGTCTGCAGCGCCCCTATTCTGGACGAGCGGGGTCGCTCGGTCCTCACCCGCGCAGGGCGCGCAGCAGCATGGGCAGCGAGCGGTGGAGCTCCCGCTCCCAGTAGGGCCAGGTGTGGGTCCCGGGCCCGTAGAAGTCGGTCCGCAGCGGCACCCCGACCCGCTCCATGCGGGCGGCCGCCAGATGGTTCTGGAGGCTCAGCTCCGCCTCGAGCTCGTCGAAGACCCCGGGCGGGTCGAAGGGCCCGGCGGTGCCGTCACCGACCGACAGGAACACGGGCGTGTGCCGCAGCCGCCTGGCCAGGAAGTAGGGGTCGTGCGCCTCCCAGATGCGGCGCTGGGCGACCGGGTCGCCCCAGAGGGCGAGCGGGTCCTCGCCGAACTCCACCAGCCCGGCCATGATCCCCTGCGGGAACCCGTCGTGGAGCGGGTGGACGACGCCGCTGTAGCTGGCCGCGGCCCGGAACAGGCCGCGATTGCGGGCGGCGTAGGAGAGCGCCCCGAACCCGCCCATCGACAGCCCGGCGACCACCCGGCGATGGCCGGCCCCGTAGTCGCGCTCCAGCAGCCGGCGCAGCTCCCGCAGGTGGAACGTCTCCCAGGCCGGCGGGCCGCCGGCGCCGTGGTTCCACCAGTTGCTGTACCAGCCGAACGGGCCCGCCTCGGGCATGACGACCAGCACCTTGCGGAGCCGGCCCAGCTCCTCCACGTCGGTCTCGCGGGTCCAGCTGTCATAGGTGTCGCAGCAGCCGTGCAGCAGGTAGAACACCGGCCAGCGGTCGCCACGGCGGCGCTGCTCCCAACCGCTCGGGGTCAGCAGCCGCACCTTGGCGGTCCGGCCCAGCGCCGGGGACTGGACGGTCAGGTCGACTAGGCGGGGGCCGACCTGCTCCTCGGCGACCACCGAGGCGCCATCGCCGGGAGGCCCGGCGGCGCCCGCCGGGACGGCGCCCAGCAGGACGGCGAGCAGGGTCAGCAGGACCAGCAGTGGGGCAATGGCCCGATCGCGACGGCGGCTACCAGACATGACGTCTCGCCCCCTTCGGCCAGAGAGCCTGAGCGTACAGCTCGGGTCAAGACGGACCGTTCCCGGTCCACCTTGAAGTTCTGTCGCGCCCCCCGGCAAGCTGGAGCACAACAGCTCAAGCCTCGACCACGTAGGGTGACCATGCGCGAATCACGGGCGGGCGGCGGCCACCCGATCACGATCCTGTTCACCGACGTGCAGGGGTCGACCCAGCTCCGGGCCCGGCACGGGGACCGGGTGGCCGACGAGATCCTCTCCGCCCACGAGGGGATCGTGCGCCGGGCCGTGGCGGCGCGCGGCGGCGACGAGGCGGCCTTCCTGGGCGACGGCTTCATGGTCACCTTCGCCGCCCCGGCGGACGGGCTGCGCTGCGCGATCGCCATCCAGCAGGGCCTGCAGCGGTACGGGCGGGACAACCCCGACCGCCGCGTCCGGGTCCGGATCGGGCTACACCAGGGTGAGGCCACCGAGCGCGACGGCACCCTCTACGGGCAGGCCGTCAACGCCGCCTCCCGGGTCATGTCGGAGGCGGCCGGCGGCCAGATCCTGCTCACCGCGGCCGTGCGCGACGCGGTCGACGCGGCGGGCTTCTCGCTCCTGGACCGCGGGCTCTACTGGCTGCGCGGCTTCCCCGACCGCTGGCGGCTGTACGAGGCCGAGTGGGGACGCGACGACGCCGGCGGCGCCATCGGGCCGGGCCAGACCCCGTTCGTGGGGCGGGAGCGGGAGCGGGCCGACCTGCGCCGGGCGGTCGAGGACGCCCGGGTCGGGCATGGCTCGCTGGTGCTGGTCACGGGCGAGGCCGGGGTCGGCAAGACCCGGCTGGTGCAGGAGATCGACGCCGAGGCGGACGCCCGCGGGCTGCGGGTCCTGGTCGGGCACAGCACCCGCGACGAGGGCCGCTCGCCCTACCTGCCGTTCACCGAGATGATCGAGCAGGGCATGGTGACCCCGCGCAGCCCCGCCACCCTGCGCCGCGCCCTGGGCGAGGCGGCCCCGGAGATCGCCCGCATCGCCCCCGCCCTGCGGCTGGTCGTCCCCGAGATCCCGGCCCCCCTCGACCTCCCGCCCGAGCAGGCCCGCCGCTACCTGTGGCTCAGCATGCGCGAGTTCATCGGCCGGGCCGCCGAGGAGCGCCCGCTGCTGCTGGTGTTCGAGGACCTGCACTGGGCCGACGAGTCGACCCTGCTGCTGCTGGAGTACCTGGCCCCGAACCTGCCCGAGATGCCGGTCATGATCGTCGGCACCTTCCGCGACGACGAGGTCGCGCCGGCCTCGCCGCTGGCCCGCATCCTCAACCAGCTGGTGCGCGAGCGGCTGGTGACCCGGGTCCCGCTGCGCCGGCTGCCCGAGGAGGTGCTGGCCTCGCTGGTGGCCGGCCTGGGCGGGCAGCGGCCGCCGGCCGCCCTGGTGCGCGGCATCTACGCCCAGAGCGAGGGCAACCCGTTCTTCGCCGAGGAGATCTACCTGCACCTGGCCGAGTCGGGGGTGCTGTTCGACGACCAGGGCGGCTTCCGCGGCGACCTGCGGGTCGAGGACCTGGAGGTCCCCTCCAGCGTCCGCATGGTCATCGGGGAGCGGCTGGCCCGGCTGTCCGAGGCCACCCAGCGGGCGCTGGTCGCGGCGGCCGTGCGGGGCCGGGTGTTCGAGCTGGACCTGGTCGAGCGGGTGGCCGGCGACCCCGGCGGCGACCTGCTCGACGCCTTCGACGAGGCCGAGCGGGCGCGCCTGATCACCCCGGCCAGGAGCGAGTCGTCCAGCTACGCCTTCACCCACGAGCTGATCCGCCAGACCCTGCTCGCCGACGCCTCCACCGTCCGCCGGCGCCGGCTGCACCTGGCCATCGCCGACGCCCTGGAGGCGATCCACGCCGACGACCTGGAGGCCCACGCGGCCGACCTCGCCTTCCACCTGGCCCACGGCCGGGCCGGCGGGCGGGACGGGCGGCTCGTCCGCTACCTGCGCATGGCCGGCGACCGGGCGATGGACACGGCCGCCTACGCCGAGGCCGTCGAGCATTTCGCCCAGGCCGTCGCGCTGCTGGAGCGCCAGCCGGAGGCCGGTGAGGAGGACCGGGGCACCCTGGCCGAGCTGGTCGAGCGCCTGGCCATGGCCCTGCGCAGCCAGGGCCGCTGGGACGAGGCCCTCAAGGTCATGGACGAGGCCCTGCGGCTGTACGAGTC
>Ga0081538_10003083_pt1 | contig 15854 bp, 15 predicted proteins | sample TabmetS5T2R1_FD_71022 | JGI IMG/M metagenome (GOLD analysis project Ga0081538, IMG submission 71022) | Tabebuia heterophylla rhizosphere microbial communities from the University of Puerto Rico - S5T2R1 | ecosystem: Host-associated > Plants > Roots > Rhizosphere ... | reverse complement strand
ATGTAGTCCAGCGGCGGCGGGCGCATGTCGCGGAGAGACGTGCGAAACAGGTAGACGTCGCCGAGCTCGGCGGCCTTGATGCGGGCGGCGGCCGCCGCCCAGTCCGGGTCGAACCGCCGCTGGAACCCAACCTGGAACGCGACGCCGGCGGCCTCCGCCGCCTCCACGGCGGAGACCGAAGAGGCGAGATCGAGCGAGATCGGCTTTTCGCAGAAGGCGTGTTTGCCAGCCCGTGCCGCCTGTTCGACCATCGGTGCGTGGACAGTCGTCGGCGAGGCGATGACGACGCCCTCGATGTCGTCGTCGCCGACGAGGTCGTCGAAGGAGGCAGACCACTCGACGCCGAGCCGCTCACCCGTGACGCGCGCCGCCTGCTCGTCGACGTCGGCGACGCGGACGAGCTCGACCGAGGGCATCCTGCCGGCGAGGTTCTCCGCATGCAGGCGGCCGATGCGGCCGAGTCCCGCAAGTCCGAGCCGCACGCGGCGCTGCGCCGTCGACGGCCGGTCGCCGTCGTGCTCGCTGATCGGCGTTCCCACCTAGATCAGCGGCAACGTTAGCGAGGCGTTCCTACTTGACGGAGCCGGCCAGGAGCCCCTGGACGAAGTAGCGCTGCAGCGCGAAGAAGACGATCAGCGGCACGATCATCAGCAGGAACGCACCTGCGCTCAAGAGGTGCCACTCGATGCCGTAGGTCGACTGCAGCTGATTGATGCGGATCGTCATCGGCCACAGGTCGGGGTTCTGGACGAAGATCAGCGCCATCAGCAGGTCGTTCCAGACCCAGAGGAACTGGAAGATCGCGAACGAGGCGAGCGCGGGGACCGAGAGCGGGAGCACGACCCTCATGAAGATGCGGAAATGCGAGGCGCCGTCCACCTTGGCAGCCTCGATCAGGTCGCGTGGCAGCGTAATGAAGAAGTTCCGCAAGAGGAAGATCCCGAGGGGGAGGCCGAACGCCGTGTGCGCGAGCCAGATCCCGATGTACCAGTCTGCGATGCCGAGGTCGCGGAAGAGACGGAGCAGGGGGACGAGGGCCATCTGGATCGGCACGACCATAAGCGCGACGATCACCAGGAAGACCGTGTCGCGCATCGGGAAGCGGATCCACGAGAACGCGTACGCCGCTGCCGCGGCGGCCGCGAGGGGCAGGAGCGTGGATGGGATCGTGATGATCAGGCTGCTGACGAAGCTCGGGCCCATGCGGCCGTTGTCGAGCACCAGCTCGTAGTTGTGCAGCGTGAAGCTCCAGTCGGTGAGGGAGCTCCACCAGCTCGACGACTGGATCTCCGAGCGAGGCCGGAACGACGTCACGGCGAGCCCGACGGTGGGTACGAGCCAGATCACCGCGATCCCGATCAGCGCGAGATGAACGGGCGAGCGGGTGATGAACTTGACGATCCGCTGGGCAGGCGTGGCGCGCGCCTGCGGGACGGCGACCTCAGCCGTGGCCACTAGCCCACCACCCGCTCGCTCCGGAAGCGCCGGATGTTGAAGGCCATGATCGGGATGATCAGCGCGAGCATCACGACTGCGATCGCCGCGCCGTAGCCGCCTTCACCGTTCGTGAAGGTCTCGTCGACCATCGAGAAGGCGATGACCTCGCTGGCCCCGCCGGGCCCACCCCCGGTCATCACGTAGATGATGTCGAAGACCTTGATCACGTTGATCAGCAGCCAGACCGTCACGACGGCGATCGGCAGCGACAGCAGGGGCAACTGGATGCGCCGGAAGATGTCCCACTCGCTCGCGCCGTCGGTACGGGCGGCCTCGATCACCTCTTCCGAAATGCCTTTCAGGGCCGCAGAGATAACCACCATCGCAAAGCCGGTCGACGCCCAGACGTAGGCGAAGATCAGCGCGTAATTGACGATGTCGGCTCGGCCGTACCAGGCCACCGGATCGAGGCCGAAGTTGGTAATGAACGCGTTGAGCGAGCCGACGTCGGGATCCGGGTCGTAGACGAACTTCCAGATGATCGCCACGGCGGTCGCCGAGATCGCCATGGGCACGAAGATCACGGCCTTGACGATCGACTCGTAGCGAACTCGGGCCGCCAGCACGGCGATCAGGAGCCCGAGGGCGAGCGAGAGGGTCGTGTAGAGGACGACCCACTTCAGGTTGTTGACGAACGCGCCCGTTGGCGGAAACACGTCGCGGTTGAGGAACTCCTTGTCCCGCGTGAAGAGCCGCTCGTAGTTGTCGAAGCCGACCCACTCGGTGATCTGCAGCCTCGAGTTCGTGTTGCCGAAGCTGAGAACGATCGTGTAGATCATCGGGTAGAGGACCAGCGCCGCGAGGAGGACAACCGCCGGCAGGATGAACAGGAAGGCCTGCCAGCTCTCGCGCCTGAAGATGTCCGGCAGCCGCCGTCCCCGGGGTCTTCCGACTGATCCGGGGACGGCGGTACTGCTCAACGCGCGGTTCTAGCCGGCGGCGAAGGCCTCTTCGGCCTGCGCCTGGTAGTCGTTCAGGAGCGTGTCCATCTGTCCTGGGTTCTTGATCACGTTCTGGAGCAGGGTGCCCATGTCCTGACCGAGCGTGCCGGGCAGGAGGTCGGAGCCGTCGAACAGGAACAGCTCGGCCTCCTTGAGCTGCTTCGCCTCCTTGGTCACGAGCGGGTTCGGGTAGGCGTCGTCCGTGACGCCCTCGTTCGGCGAGGCGATCGCGCCGGTCGAGACCCAGATCCTGCCGGCCTCGGGTGAGGCCAGGTACTCGATCAGCTTGGCGTTGTCCTCGTTGTTGACGAAGGCAGACGCCACGTCGCCGCCGCCCACGAGCGGGCTGCCGTGCTCAGCGTTGATCTGCGGCCACGGGAAGAAGTCGATGTCCTCGCCGACCTTCAGATCCGGGTTGACCTCGCCCAGGGCGATGCCGCCGACGAAGCCGCCTTCCATGTACATCTCGGCGACCGGGTTCTTGCTGAACACGCGGCCGATGCCGTCAACGAAACCGATGCCGAGCGCGGTGTCGATCCCGCCCGCGACGTAGTTGTCGTTGATGACCTTGACCATCTCGTTCAGCGCGTCCTTGACCGTCTGGTCGTTGAACGCGAGGTCGCCGTTGAACAGCTTGGTGTAGTTGTCAGGCCCCGCCTGGCGCGCGTAGATGTTCTCGAACCAGTCGGTCAGGGTCCACGAGTTGTCGCGTCCCTGCGCCCCGACCGCCCAGGGCGTGTCGCCCTTGTCCTTGTACTGCTTCGTGATGTCGAGCAGCTGCTGCCAGGTGGTCGGGATCTCGAAGTTGTTCTGCGTGAACGAGTTCGGCTTGTACCAGATCGTGCTCTTCGAATTCGCCTTCGCGACGACCCCGTAGAGGGTCTCGTCGACGGTCGCCAGGCTCGTCCACGTGTCGCTGTAGTTCTCGTTGATCGCCTCCGGGTCGAGGCCGAGGTCCTCGATCGAGATCAGTGCGTCGTCCCGGGCCAGCTCGGCGACAACGCCCGGGCGCGGGATGACCGCAACGTCGGGCGGGTTGTCCGCCGCGAGTCTCGTCCTGATGACCGGGAGGAAGTCGCGGGCTGACTCGTACTTCGTCTCGATGCCCGTGTCCTTCGTGAACTGGTCGAGCACCTTCTGGAAGGCCTCCTGCTCGCTCCCGCCCCAGAGCGAGAAGATCGTGATCTCGCCGTCGCCTTCCGCCGTCCCGCCGCCGCCGTCTCCGCCGCACGCGCCCACAGCGAGGGCGAAGGCGGCAAGGGCGGCGATCGGGAGCATGAACTTGCGGCTCATGAAGCTCCTTTCGTCTCACGTGCGTCGTAGATGGCCATGCCGGTATCGGTGTCGAAAAAGTGAAGCCCGCGGGTGTCGACCGCAACCTCGGCAGTCGAGCCCGTCTGGATCTTCGAGTCGGGGCCGAAGCGGCCGACGACGACGGCGCGATTCACGTCGCCGCCGCCCAGCTCCTCCGCCGTCGTTCCGGCGTCTTCGGCGAGCTCCTTGACGTCCTCGGTGAGCGCGGGCGGCGCATCGATCGAGAAGTGCACCATCAGCTCGGAGCCGAGCGCTTCGCGGAGCTCGACCTCTCCTTGCAGCTGTCGGTCGGGAGAGCTCTCGCGGGCGATCTTGGCGTCCTCGAGTTGCTCCGGTCTGATCCCGACGACGACAGTCTTGCCTTCGTACTCCTTGAGCAGCGGCCGCGCCGCGACGACCTCGTCGTCGATCTTGAGCCGCTGGCTCCCGAGGACCGCCGTGAGGCCGCCGTTCTCACGCTCCAGCGTGGCCTCGAGGAGGTTCATCGCCGGGGAGCCGATGAAGCCGCCGACGAAGAGGTTGATCGGGTGGTCGTAGAGCTCCTGCGGCGGTGCGACCTGCTGGAGTTCACCTTTCCTCATGACCGCGACCCGGTCGCCCATCGTCATCGCCTCGACCTGGTCGTGCGTGACGTAGATCGTCGTCACACCGATGTCGCGCTGGAGCTTGCTGATCTCCGCCCGCATCTGGACGCGAAGCTTGGCGTCGAGGTTCGAGAGCGGCTCGTCCATCAGGAATGCCGCCGGCTGCCGGACGATCGCACGCCCCATCGCCACGCGCTGGCGCTGCCCGCCGGAGAGCGCGCGCGGTTTGCGGTTGAGGAAGGGCTCGAGGTCGAGGATCCTCGCCGCCTCGCGGACCCGCTTGTCGATCTCGGCCTTGCGCTCCTTGCGAAGACGGAGGCTGAAGGCGATGTTGTCGTAGACGGACAGGTGCGGGTAGAGCGCATAGCTCTGGAAGACCATCGCGATGTCGCGGTCGCGGGACGGGACCTGGTTGACGACGCGGTCGCCGATCTTGATCTCGCCTTCGCTGATCTCCTCGAGCCCGGCGACCATCCGCAGGGCGGTCGTCTTGCCGCAACCCGACGGGCCGACGAGAACCATGAACTCGCCGTCGCTTGTCCCGAGGTTCAGGTCGGAGACGGCCCGGGTTCCGTCGGGGAAGACCTTTGCGACGTCTGAGAACTCGACTTCGGCCACTTTGCGCCGGTCCTGCTTACCACTTAGAAGCAGGTTGGGGCAAGCGAGAGCCTATTGAAGTGAGGGCGAGTGCCAGAACGAAGGAGACTGCGAAGCTCGGCAGCGAGGCCCCGATCCCGAGGTTGGGCTGGCCCGTCTCTTCGACGATGTCGACCCACCAGGACGGTCCCAGCGGCGGCTCGTGCAGCCAGTGGTAGAGCAGAAACCCAATCACCCACGCGGCGATCAGCTCGAGGCGCCAGGCCGGCGCGGCAAAGATCTGGGCCCGCGAGTAGCGGGCCCCCGAGAGCAGCCAGTCGGCGAGCAGGACCCCGAAGAGCGGCACGAAGAACGAGCCGAGGAGGAGCAGGAACGACTCGTAGTTCCTCAGTTCGACGAGCAGTGCGCCGAGCGTCGCGGCCGCGGCGACGATCGCGACGAGCACGCGCTGGCTGACGGCCGAGACGACATTCTGGAGCGAGACGGCTGCCGAGTAGACGTTCGCGAACGCCTCGTCGGTCTCGTCGATCGTCACGGCGAGCAGGGCCAGCGCGGCGGCCAGGCCGGCTGCGGCAACGGCAGGTGGGATCTCGACGGGATCGCTGATGCCGCGGGTGAGAACGATGAACACGCCGAGCGCAAGCATCCACGTTCCGCCGATGAAGTAACCCGCTCCCGACCCCCAGAATGCCGAGCGCCGATCGCGCGCGAAGCGCGTGTAGTCGGAGACGAGCGGTACCCACGAGACGGTGATCGCGATCACGAGGTCGACGCCGAGCCAGAACGTCGAGCCGCCCTCGGCCGGCGCGTCCCAGAGCGCGCCGAGGTCGGCCTCGGAGAGAGCCCACCAGGAGAGGTAGACGAGCGACGCGAGGACGATCCAGACCCCGAAGCGGCGAAGGATCCGCCGGACGAAGCCGACCGGACCGAGCAGTGCGAAGGCGGCGGCGAGCAGCCCGAAGGCGATCGTCCAGGCCGGCTTCGCCGTGATCCCGAAGAGCTCGTCGGACAGCGCGCTTGCCGCCGCCGCGATGATGATCAGCTCGAAGGTCGCCCAGCCCAGGCACTGGAGCGCGTTGATCGCCGTCGGGAGGTATGAGCCGCGCCGCCCGAGTGGGGCACGCAGCAGGACCATCGACGGAACGCGCGCGTCGGCGCCGATCATCCCGGCGGCCCCGACCATCGCATTCCCGATCAGGCCCCCGACGAGGATCGCAAGCAGCGCGTCTCGGAGGCTCAGTGCGGGAACGAGGAGCGCGCCGATGACGAGCACGAGCAGTGAGACGCCGAGGTTCCCCCAGAGAACGGTCAGGTCGGCCAGGCCGAGCGTGCGGAGCCGTTCGGGGACCGGCTCGATGCCCCACGCCGGAGTCCGGTCGTTCATCAAGGGGCCGTCCGCAGCCGGCGAGACGCTAGGGCTGCGATGAAGCGGGCGCCCCAGTAGATCGCGAGACCGGCCGCAAGTGCGAGTGCGAGGTGAACCTGGTAGCCGACGAGACCGACGCCGAGCGCGAGCCCCCACGCTGGGACGCTGCTCAGATCCCGCAGCAGGCCGATGTGGAGGAGCCCGGCCGTGGCGAGCAGGCCGGCGAGGATAGGGAGCGGAAAGGCCGTGAGGAGTGCCGCGAGGCCGGCGCCGAATCCGACCGCGAGGGTCAGGAGCGCGATGCCCATCACGAGCGGCGCACCGCCCGTGCGTGCTCCGAAGGCGACGTGCGCCGTCAGTCCCCCGGCGCCGTGGCAGACGGGCATCCCTCCGAGGACGCCGGCAAGGAGGTCGGCGGAGCCGAAGGTCGTCGCGAGCCGCCCCGGTCTGACACGCGCGCCCCGCTCGCCGAAGTAGACGCGCGCGGCGTCGGCGGTCGCGAGGCACGAGTTCGCGAACGACAGGGGGAGCTGCGGCAGCACGAGAACCGTGAACGCGGTAACGAGGGTCGCCGCGTCGAGCGACGGCAAGGACAGCGCGGACGGCCCGATCCGTGCGTCTCCTGCGCCGAGCCAGACCATGACTGCGACGCCGCCGAGCACGAGACCGAGCGAGACGGGGTAGCGGCGCAGGGTCAGCGCCGCCACGACCGCTGCCGCGGCGAGTGTCGCCGCCAAGGCGGGCTCGAGCGCATGCTCGGTGAAGGCCTTGGGCGGATCGAGCACCAGGCCCCAGGCGATCTTCAGGAAGAGCAGTCCGACGGTCAGCTGGACGCCGCGGATGAGCGGCTTCGGGAACGCCCGCGCTGCGAGGTCGAGGAGCCGAAGGCGTCCGAGGACGATGAAGACGACTCCCATCAGCAGGGCCCCTCCGGCGATCTCGTCCGATCCGAGGCCTTTCGCGATCGCGATGGCGCCGAACGCCTTCAGCGGTTGGACCGGAATTGGCAGCTCGTAGATGAAGGCCGCCGCGACGTAGAGGAGGCCCGCCGGGAGGAGGACAGCGGTCGCCGAGAGGCCGTTCGACACGATCAGCGCCACGGCGATCGGGACGAGCACGCCGACGTCGGCGACGGCTCCTGCGAGCTCACGGCGATCGAACTTCACGGCTCGATTAGACCAAAGGGCCAACGGGGAGGTAGCGGCCGCAACCCGGACCGGCGGTGTGCCGGGTCCGGCGTGGGGTCAGACCCCTTGAGTCGAAGCGACTCAACCGGCCGGCTAAGCCGTGTCCCCGGCGAGCCCGTCACGAATGAACGCGCGCAATCGTCGCCGTGCGGTCGCCGTGTTCGGTCCGAATTCGCCGAGAACGGCGTCGACGTCCAGGAAACCGAGCGGCTCTTCCAAGCCGAGGACCGCGGGGAGGCTGCTCCACGGCCACTCTTCAGGCCGGCGCACGAGACCGGCGCGGACGGGGTTCATAGCGATGTATCGGTGGACTCCGAGAGCGTGGCTCTCGGTCTCGACGAGGACCGATTTGAACCGGCCCTCGAAGACGTGGCTGCGCTGCTCACGGTTCCAATTTGCCCACTGGGCATACCGTCCATTGAGGTATTGCATCCCCAGCGAGAGATCCGGGTCGGGCGTGACGACTAGCAGGTGGTAGTGCGTGGAGAGAAGGCAGTACGAGCGACACGACCAGCCGCGACGTGCCACGCCCAGCTCGAGCAGGGCGAGGAACTGCGCTCGCTCCTCGTCGTCGCGGAAGACTGTCCGGCCGAAGTTGGAATGGGCGGTGACGTGGTACAGGCCGCCAGGCACGTTGATGCGAGGAGTACGAGGCACGTCCCCGACGGTAGACGTGTCTACTGAGCAGAAAACGCGGCGTAGCTGATCCGCCACAGACCTGGCGCAGGCTCGCGTGGGGTCAGACCCCAGGGCGAACTAGAGCTTCGGCTCGAGCTCCTCGGACCAGAAACGGAAGAAGCCGTCCTGGTCGTAGCCGATTTGGTGGAAGTAGATGTGCGTGTAGCCAGCCCGTTCGTACGTGCGGATGTCGTCGAGCCACCGGTGCGGGTCCGGCCCACAAGGAATCGCCTCGGCGATGTCCTCGGGCGTCACGTCCTTCGTCGCTTCCTCGATGTGGCTCGGAAGCGGAAGCTCGTAGCCGAGGTCGCCGCCGAGCGCTGCGTTGGGCCAGATCTCGCAAGCCGTCTTTGCGCCCTCCTCCTCGCTGCCCGCCCAGCAAGCCGTGATCTGCCCGTACTTCGGCTTCCCCGGCCCGCCCGTCGCCTCGAAGGTCCGGATGACGTCCTCGTCCGGCGCCGTCGAGATGAACGCGTCACCCAGCCGGCCCGCCACCCGAGCCGCGTTTTCCTTCGCGGCCGCCACCGCGATCTCGACTGGTCGCTCGGGAAGCGTGTACAGCCGCGCCTGCTCGACGTCGTAAAAGTCCCCGCGGAACGTCTGCTCGCCGCCCTGCCAGAGCAAGCGCAGCACCTCGATCGCCTCTTCGAGCATCGCGAGCCGCTCGTCCGGCGCGGGCCAGCCTTCGCCGACGACATGCTCGTTCAGGTTCTCGCCCGTCCCGAGCCCGAGGAAGAACCGCCCCTCCATCATCACGGCCGACGTGGCGGCGGCATGGGCGACGATCGCCGGGTGGATGCGGATCGTCGGGCACGTTACGCCCGTGCCGAGGCGCAGCCGCTCAGTGGCCTCGGCGATCCCGCCGATCACGCTCCAGACGAACGGGCTCTGGCCCTGCGACTCCGTCCACGGGTGGAAGTGGTCGGACACCATCGCGAACTCGAACCCCGCCTCCTCTGCGCGCCGCGCGTTCGCGACGAGCTCGCGAGGACCGTGCTCCTCCGACGAGAGCGCGTAGCCGAACTCCGTCATCTGCCTTCCGTTTACGGAGCGGCCAGATACAAAACCCGGCCGGATTGCTCCAGCCGCGCCGCTCCGTCGCGGTCGACGAGGTACTCGAGGTGTGCGCGAGTCTCCGCCAACGCGAACCGCCGCAGGGTCGGCGATAGCGGATCGGGGAAAAGAGAGAGCGAGACGTCGTAGGCGCTCCGCGGATCGCCGTCGAGGGCCGCTGCCGCCTGGTTGACCCGGTGCGCATGGTGGTCGATCAGCTCGCGGGCCCGACCTGCCGGATCGCCGATCGGGTCGCCGTGCCCCGGCAACGCCAGACGCGGGTCGAGCTCGACGATGCGCTCGAGTGACGCGAGGTAGTCGGCAAGCGGGTTCGGCCGTGAGTCGGGGTAGAGCCCGACATTCGGCGTGATCGTCCCAAGCAGCGTGTCACCGGCCACCAGGATCCCGTCGTGCAGCAGCGCAAGGTGGCCGTCGGCGTGTCCGGGTAGATGGAGCAGCTCCCAGCCGTCGATCTGCTCACCGGGGCCGACGAGCACCGGGTCGCGCACGAACCGAATGAGCCGAACGAACGCGGCCGCCTCCTCCAGGAACGAGTCCACCTCCGGCTCCGGCGTGCCGTGGGCGCGTAGGTACGCGGGCATGCGCTCCTCATTCCGGCGCTCGCCCCACGTACTCAGGCACTGGCGGTAGTCCTCGGCACCCTGGTGCACCGGTGCGCCCGTCAGTGTCGCGACGTCCGCTGCGGCACCCACGTGATCGGGGTGGAAATGGGTGATGAAGATCCGGCCGACCGGCGTTCCGAGCGCGCCCAGCGTCTGCGCCCACTGCTCGCCGGCGTTCGGAAGGCCGAGACCCGTGTCGACGAGGGTCCAGCCGCCGTCAGACCCCGGAAGCAGGTAGCAATGGACGTGGTCGATGCCGAGCGGAAGCGCGAGGGTGACCCGACGGATCCCGGCCTCCAGTTCGAGCATGGCCTTATGATCGTCGGCCCGTGGCCCTCCTTGCTGTCGAGAACGTCACGCGGCGCTTCGGGGGAATCGTCGCCCTCGACGACGTCTCGCTCGAACTGGACGAGGGGACCGTCGGCGGCCTCATCGGACCGAACGGCGCGGGCAAGACGACGCTCTTCAACGTCATCACCCGCGTCTACAAGGCCGACTCCGGACGCGTCGTCTTCGACGGTCGCGACCTGCTCCGCACCTGGCCGGACCGGATCATCCGCGCCGGCGTCGCCCGCACCTTCCAGAACGTCGTTCTCTTCCCGACGATGACCGTGACCGAGAACGTCCTCGTCGGCGCGCACACCAAGCTCCATCCTTTCGGCGAGCGGCAGGGGCGGAGGATGGCCGGCGAGACCCTCGACTACCTCGGCCTGTCCCACCTCGCGGAACGCCCGGCAGTCGGCCTGCCGTTCGGGACGCTCAAGCGGATCGAACTGGCGCGCGCGCTCGTTTCTCGCCCCCGGCTCCTGCTCCTCGACGAGCCCGCGGGCGGTTTGAACCACGAGGAGGTCGAAGAGCTCAGCTCGCTGATTCGGAGGCTGAAGAAGGACTATGAGCTCACGATCCTGATCGTCGAGCACCACATGGCGCTCGTGATGGGGATCAGCGATCGCGTCCACGTCCTGAACTTCGGCAAGAAGATCGCGGAGGGGACGCCGCGCGAGGTGCAGCAGGACCCGGACGTCATCGAGGCCTATCTCGGGGGCGAGGATGCCGCTGCTTGAGCTGAAGGATGTCCGCGCGCGCTACGGCCCGATCCGTGCGCTCCACGGGGTCACGCTGAACGTCGACGAGGGCGAGGTAGTCGCGATCCTCGGCGCCAACGGCGCAGGAAAGACGACGACTCTTCGTACCGTGTCGAGCATGGTGCGGACGACGGGCGAGATTCTCTTCGACGGTCGAAGGCTCGCCCGCAAGAGCCCCGAGTTCGTCGCCCGACTCGGCATCGCGCACGTCCCCGAGGGCCGGGGCCTCTTTCCCGAGCTGACCGTGTGGGAGAACCTCCGCATGGGTGCCCGCGGGCGAATCGCCGAGGATGAAGGCAACCGAGTGATCGGCTACTTCCCCTGGCTCGAGCGTCGTCGAGACCAGCAGGCGGCGACGCTGAGCGGCGGCGAGCAGCAGATGCTCGCGCTCGCCCGGGCGCTCGTCTCGAAGCCTCGCCTGCTGATGCTCGACGAGCCTTCCCTCGGACTGGCGCCGACGATCGTTCGGGAGCTCTTCGCGATCGTGCGGCGCCTGAACGAGGACGAGGGGCTCACTGTGCTCGTCGTCGAGCAGAACGCGACCATCGCGCTCAGCATCGCGTCGAGGGCCTACGTCCTCGAGGTGGGGAAGGTTGCGGTCGAGGGAACGAGCGACGAGCTCGAGCGGCACGAAGCGGTCCGGAAGAGCTACCTCGGGTACTGAACGCGGTGGCGGACTTCATGCAGCAGGTCGTGAGCGGGCTCGCCCAGGGCGCGATCTACTCGAGCCTCGCGCTCGCGCTCGTGCTCATCTACCGAGCCACGGACGTGCTCAACTTCGCGCAGGGCGAGATGGCGACGTTCACGACCTACGTGGCCTGGGCCCTGATGGACAACGGCTTCTCGTTCTGGCCGGCCTTCGCCGTCACGCTCGTCATCGCGTTCATCGGCGGCGCCGCGGTCGAACGCGTGCTGATCCGTCCCGTCGAGCACCGGCCGGAGATCGTCATCGTGATCGTCACCATCGGCCTCCTCATCGCGCTCAACGGGCTGACCGGCTGGATCTGGGGACCGGAGGTCAAGGCCTTCGACAGCCCCTTCCCGCTGCGGACGATCGAGGTCGGAGGGGTGACGATCTCGCTCCAGGACCTCGGCGTCCTCGCGGTCTGTCTCGTCACCGTCGCGCTGCTGTGGGCGTTCTTCCGCTTCACGACACTCGGGCTCGTCATGCGCGCCGTCGCGAACAGCCAGGAGTCGAGCCGCCTCATGGGCGTGCGGGTCGGCTGGATGCTTGCACTCGGCTGGGGGCTGGCCGCCGTCCTTGGCGCCGTGGCCGGGATGATGGCTGCGCCGGCGCTGACGCTCGATCCGAACCTGATGCTCGTCGTGCTGATCTACGCGTTCGCGGCCGCGGTGCTGGGCGGAATCGATAGCCCGGTCGGGGCCGTCGTCGGCGGGCTCGTGCTCGGGGTCGTGATCAACCTGCTGGGGACGTACGTCGACTTCGTCGGCGGCGAGCTGCGGCTGCCGGCTGCGCTGACCGTGCTCCTGGTCGTCCTGCTGATCAGGCCGCAGGGTCTCTTCGGCCACCGGGTGGTGAGGCGGGTCTGATGCCGAAGATCGCGCCGCTCACCATCGCGAAGTTCGCCGCCGCGCTGGCCGTCGCCGTCTTCATCGCCCTGCTTCCGCAGATCTTCGACGCGCGCCTCGACGCCTCGGGGGCCGAGTTCCGGGTTGGCCAATTCACGCTCGTTGGGATCTGGTTCGTCGCACTCCTCGGCCTCAACATCCTCACCGGCTACAACGGCCAGATCTCGCTCGGCCACGGCGCGTTCGTCGGCATCGGGGCCTACGTGACCGCCCTCATCTCGCTCGGCCGGCCCGGCCTCGAGCTCTACATGCTCGACCCGCCGAGCTGGCTGCCGATCGGCGACGGCATGCGGCCCGTTTTCACGATTCCGATCGCCGCCCTCGTCACCGGGATCATCGGCTTCCTCTTCGGCTTCCCGGCGCTGCGGCTGGGCGGCGTCTCCCTGGCGCTGGCGACGCTCGCTGTCGCCGTGTCGTTTCCGATCATCATGAAGCGCTTCGACGAGTTCACCGGCGGGGGCGGCGGGATCAATCTGAACCTGCCGACGACTCCGTTCGGCTGGGACATCTCGACGCGCCACTGGCTGTACTACGAAGCCTGGGTCACCGCCGGGATCTTGTTCGTCGTCGCCTGGTTCCTCGTCCGCGGCCGGGTCGGGCGTGCCTGGCGCGCGATTCGGGACGGCGAGGTCGCCGCCACCGCCTCCGGCGTCAACTCGGCGCTCTACAAGACGCTCGCCTTCGGGGTCTCGTCGGCGTTCGCCGGGGCCGCGGGCGCGTTGCTCGCGATCGAGGTCGCCTACGTCAACCCGGACACGTTCCCGGTCAGCCTCTCGATCCTGCTCCTCGCAAGCGCGGTGATCGGCGGTCTCGGATCGCTCTACGGCGCGATCTTCGGCGCCCTGCTCTATGTCTTCCTGCCCATCTACTCGCAGAACCCGCCGCTCGTTTCGTGGGACTTCTCGACCCAGGCGCCCGCCGTCGTCTTCGGTGCGTTCCTGATCGCGATCATGCTCCTGCTTCCCGGCGGGGTGGCCGGCGGCCTCCGGCGCCTCGGTGCACTGGTCCGCCTGGGCGCCGCTCGAGGCGCGTCGCGGCCTGGTGCCTGAAGCGTTAACGTCAGCCAGCGATGGCGACTGAGACTGCTGCGACGAGGAGGCGAGACTCCGAGCGAGCTGCGCGGCGGGAGAGGCGTCGCGAGGAGCTGCTCGACGTCGCCGATCAAGTCATCCAGCGGCGAGGAGTGGGTGTCTCCATGGACGAGATCGCCTCCGAGGCCGGGATCACGAAGCCCGTGCTGTACCGCCACTTCGGCGACAAGGAAGGGCTGCACGTGGCCCTGACCGAGCGCTACGTGGACGAGCTTGCGGACGCGCTCAAGCCGGCCGTCGACTCGGCCGACCCGCGCACTCGGCTTGCGGTGACGATCGACTCGTATCTCGCCTACGTCGAGCGAGAGCCGGAGCGCTACCGCTTTCTTCTCCACGCGGGTGAGCAGGCGCGCACGGCGACGCTCGTCGCCGACTTTCGCCGGAGGCATATCGCCGACTGCGCGTTCACCGCGGAGGAGAATCTGCGGTCGGCCGGGCTCGATCCCGGGTTTGCCGAGCCGTGGGCGCAGTGCGTCATCGGGATGGTTCGGGCGGCCGGCAGCTCGTGGCTCGAGACGCGGTCACTGCCTCGGGCCCAGCTGGTCGACTACCTCACGACCGTCCTCTGGGACGGCTTCTCGTCGCTGCGCCGATCGGTCGTCAAAAACTGACTGATCTTGCCGTTACTCGTCGTAACCCTTTGTAATAGGCTCTCGCCGTGGTGGCGGACCGGGCCTTGGCCCGGGTGGCAAGGAGGAGATACATGAAGAGATTGGTGTTGACGGTCACGGCGCTCGGGGTCGCGCTGACCGTGGGCCTCCCCGGGGCGTTTGCCCGGGTCGAGGCGCCCAAGGCCCCACAGGCCGATCCGGGCGTCACGAGAAGTTCGATCACGATCGGGGGAACCTTCCCGTTCAGCGGCCCGGTCTCGTCGTACGCTCCGATCGCCCGCGGCATGGAGACGTACTTCCGATACGTCAACGCGCGGAGGGGTCCTGACGGGAAGCGCGGTGTCTACGGCCGGCGGATCACCTTCAAGACCTACGACGACGGCTACAACCCGGCGCGGACGGTCCAGCTGACGAACCAGCTGATCCTGCAGGACCGGGTTTTCGCGATCGTCGGCAGCCTGGGCACGGAGCCCAACCTCGCGATCCGGCCGCTCCTCAACCAGCGGCGGATCCCGCAGGTTCAGATTGCGACGGGCGCGAGCTACTGGGGTGCCCAGCATCGGCAGTTCCCGTGGACGATGGGGTGGCAGACCGACTACGTCGCCGAGGGCCGGGTCTACGGGCAGTGGATCCTGCAGAACCGGCGCAACGCTCGGATCGCGATCTTCTACCAGAACGACGACTACGGGAAGGACTACCTCCGGGGCGTCAAGGCTGGTCTCGGCAGCCGCGCGAACAGCATGATCGTGAACGAGCGGAGCTACGAGGTCACCGACACGAGCTACGGCTCGCAGATCGCGCAGCAGCGTGCCTCGGGGGCGGACACGTGGGTCTTGCTCACGACCGCCGGCACGCCGACGGTGCGCGCGCTCGCGACGGGCCGGCAGCTCAACTACAGGCCGCAGCAGATCATCATCAACTCGGTCGCTGCGACCGATCAGGTCATGGCGGCCGCTGCCCGCACGGTCGGCCAGGAGTACGTGAACGGCGTGATCAGCACCGGGTACCTGAAGAACAACACGAACCCGAAGTACCGCAACGACCCGGCGATTCGGTCCTTCCGCCGCATCATGTCCCGCTATGGGCCTGAGGGCGGCGTGGACATTCGGAATACGTTCTACTACTACGGCGTCGCCAACGCCTGGGAGTTCGTCAGGATGCTGTACGCGGCCGGGAGGAACCCGACGCGAGCCAAGCTGATGGCCGCAGCGCGCAAGCGGAACTGGGTCAATCCCTACACGCTTGCCGGGATGCGGACGAAGACCGGCAGGAACGACGCCTTCCCGCTCGACCAGGGGAAGGTCGTCCGCTACAACAACGGCACGTTCTCCGAGGTCGGTCGGCTCTACGACGGCCGCCCCGGCTAGGTCTCTGACCGCGGAACTGAGACGGGGCCGGCATCGCCGGCCCCGTCTCGCATAGATGGATCTCGCGCTGACGCCCGAGCAGGAGCTCGTTCGGAGCTCGGCGCGCGAGTTCGTCGACCGCGAGATCGCGCCGCACGTCCGGGAGTGGGACCGCGAAGAGACGATGGACCGCGGGATCGTCGCGAAGCTTGCCGAGATTGGGTTCCTCGCCGGCTGGGAGCTCGACACGGTCTCGTACTGCCTCGTGATGGAGGGGCTCGGGCGGGTCGG
>Ga0081538_10003082_pt1 | contig 15855 bp, 10 predicted proteins | sample TabmetS5T2R1_FD_71022 | JGI IMG/M metagenome (GOLD analysis project Ga0081538, IMG submission 71022) | Tabebuia heterophylla rhizosphere microbial communities from the University of Puerto Rico - S5T2R1 | ecosystem: Host-associated > Plants > Roots > Rhizosphere ... | reverse complement strand
ACGCGCGCCTTTGACGACGATCTTGCTTGGCATCCGCCCGTTACCGGCCTTGTAGCTCCCTGAGTTTGGCTTCAACGATGGCGCGATATTCTTTGAGTTGCGCAGGAGACTCGGCCTCGAAGCGAAGCACGAGAGCCGGCTGAGTGTTGGAGGCTCGAATCAGCCCCCAACCTTCGGGAAACTGGATGCGCACCCCGTCCACGTCGATAATCTCGTAGTGTTGGCGGAAATACTCCTTCGCTTTCTCTGCGATCCTGAACTTCTCATCGTCCGGACAATCGACTCTGATTTCCGGAGTCGATACGGTTTGGGGCAAATCCGACAACAAAGCCGACAGCGGCCGCTCGGAATTGGCCAAGATTTCCAACAGACGCAGAGAAGCATAGATGGCGTCGTCATAACCGAAGTAACGCTCTTTGAAAAACATATGGCCGCTCATCTCCCCGGCCAGTAGAGCGCGGGCCTCCTTCATCTTTGCTTTTAGCAATGAATGGCCCGCCTTCCACATGATCGCGGTTCCGCCGCGTTTGGCGATGTCGTCGTAGAGTCTTTGCGAGCATTTGACTTCCGAAATGATGACCGCCTTTGGATTGCGCTCGAGAACATCCCGCGCAAACAACACCAAAAGCTCGTCGCCCCAGAGAATGTTACCGCGCTCGTCCACGGCGCCGATGCGGTCCGCGTCGCCATCGTAAGCGATGCCGAGATCCGCCTTCTCTTGCCTGACTTTGTCGATTAATAACTCAAGGTTCTCCGGCACCGTCGGGTCCGGATGATGAATCGGAAATCTGCCGTCGGGAGTGCAGGCGATCTCCCAGACCGTACAGCCCAGTTGGCGAAAAAGCGGCGGCGCTACCGGCCCGCCCACGCCGCTGCCGGCGTCCACCACGAGCTTCAGCGATTTTTTCAGTCTAGGCACGTCCTGCAACAAATACTCATGATAGGGCGCAATGATTTCGTAGCGCTCAATCTTGCCGCCGGCGCTTTCCTGAAACTCATTTTGTTCCATCTTGGCTCGGACATCCTGAATCTGCTGGCCATAGAGGGTTTCCTTGCCCGCGCAGAGTTTGAAACCGTTGTACTCCGACGGATTGTGGCTTGCTGTCACTTGTATCCCACCATCGACGTCGAGATGAAACAAAGAAAAATAGAGCAGCGGTGTGGGGCAAACACCGATATCATAAACGTGCAATCCCGTTGCCGCTAGTCCCGCGATGACAGCGTCAGCGTAGGCATCCGAAGTTGCCCGGCAATCGCGACCCACCGCGACCCGCCGGCCACCTCCCTCCCGAATGATCGTGCCGTGGACTTTGCCCAGGAGCAGGGCGAATTCTTTGTCGAAATCCTTTTCCGCCAAACCCCGAATGTCATATTCACGAAATATCGCCGGGTTCATTTTCTCCTCCGCCTCATGTTTCGCCGTGCCAATTTCGCAGCCAACAGGATCGCTTCTGCCATACTGGACTCGTCCGCCTTTCCTTGGCCCGCGATGTCGTAGGCGGTACCGTGGTCCACCGACGTCCTAATGAAAGGCGGGCCTAATGTAAGAGCCACTCCGCCAAAGAAATGGTGCAGTTTAAGAGGTATCAGGCCCTGATCGTGATACATACAAACCACCGCGTCGTAATCTCCGCGAGCGGCCTGGTGAAAAAGACTATCTGCTGGAAACGGGCCAGAGGCTTGAATCCCTCGACGTTTGGCCGCTTGGACCGCGGGCGCGATGATCTCTTCTTCCTCGTCGCCGAAAATCCCTTCTTCGCCGCCGTGGGGATTCAAGGCGGCTACCGCAATGCGGGGAGACTGGATCCCAAAAAACTCTCTCAAACTCCGATGCGCCAGCTCTAAAGTCGTGCTGATCCCGTCACGGCTCAGAGCGCGCGCGACTTTCGTAAAGCCAATGTGGCCGGTAACTAGCACCACGCGGAGTTTCTTGCCAATGAGCATCATCCGGCACTCAGGGGTTCGGCTCAGATCAGCAAGCAACTCCGTATGACCCGGGTAATTATAGCCAGCGTCTCGGAGAATGCTCTTGCTGATGGGAGCGGTGGCCATGGCATCGGCGACTCGCGACAAAGCGAGCTTGGCGGCGACAACGATGTAGCGATAGGCGGCATGACCCCCTGCTTGGGTCGGAAAGCCCGGGCGTGATTCGCGTGTTGACAGAGAAGAAATCGAGCAAACCACTCCCGCGCATTGGCTTTTCAATAAAGGCAGCAGGGCTTGTCCGGGCCGCCAACAAACGAGTTTGGCGGCGCCGGCTTGGCTACGCCAGGCTCGCCCCAGAACCCGCCAGTCGCCAAGAACCAGAGGGTTGCAGGCCCTCTTGATGCGCGGATCAGCCAAGGCCTTGCGAATCACTTCAGGCCCAATGCCCGCCGGGTCGCCCATAGTGACAGCGACAATCGGTTTGCGCGCCATAGAAAACTAATCCATCCGGGAAACCCGTCGGAAGTGATGATATCGGCTTCGACCTTATGAGAGATCAGCGGTTGAAGGGGTTCAACTTATTCAAGAACCCCCCGGACTGATCGGAGGATGATCCGGCGCCGCCCGACTTGTCGGCTGGAGCTGAAAGCACGTCAGGAACGTCCTCGTCGACCGTGTCCGTGGTGAAAAGAGGAACACCGAACACGTTGACGATGCTCTTGCCGGCCATCGGACTTTTCGGATCATCCTCGTCCATCGGAGTGTGTTTAACGATGTAGGAGAAAGGATTCAGATAGCTGAGGAACGTTCGCGATTCTTGTTTTTTCGAACGCGTCGACTTCGCCATCAAGGAATCGACCATACCTTCCTTGGAGTCCTCCGGCTTGAACACCACGCCGGCGAGCCTTACATCGACCCGATGCTTCTTTCTCAGATCAGTCCTGAGCCACCGGTCGAATCTTTCCTCGAGAGCTTTAGACTGAAGCTCTTCCCTAATTTTGGGTGCCACCGTGGACAACGGCAAAACGGCGCCATTCTCTCGGGCCTCCAACTTAACGATATGCATCCCCATTCGGGTTCGGAAAGGTGTGCTCACCTGTCCCACCGACAGCTTTTCGAAAGCGACCTGCTCAATGCCCGGCACGAGCGTTCCTCGCTTGACCCAACCGATGTCGCCGCCATCTCCCTGACCCGCTCCCTGAGAGAATTCGCGAGCCAACTCGGCAAAATCGCCACCCGCAACGATACGGTTGTATACCTCCATGCTCTTCTCGGTCACTTCCTGCACTTGATCGGAAGTCGCCGTTTCGGAAAGCGAAAATAAGATGTGTCGCAAGCGCACGCGATCCTCAGAGCGAAACTTGCTGGCATTCAGTTTATAGTAGCGCTCGACGTCTTCGTTGGTAATGTTTACTTTCTTTGCCACCTGACGATTCACAATTTCGCTTTTTTCCAACTCACTCTTGACCGACACCCGATAACTTTCAATCGTCTGCCCTTCCCGGCTCAGCACGGTCTTAAGATCGTCATCACTCAAGCGATTGCGCTTCTTGATTTCGTCAATGTACCGATTAACTTCTTCGTCGGAGATTTTGATGCCAGCCTCGCGCGCTTCCGATTCCAGGAGTTTTTCCGTAATGAATTGCTCCAGCACCTCCCGATCGCTGGCATTGATCTTGTTCAGATTCGCCGTCGGGAAATCCCGGTTCATCTTGGTCTTCGCGTAGAGGGTGAGGTTCGAGAGCGTATAAGGCTCCCCATCAATCACCACAATGAGTTGATCGATGACCCTGGCGGCCACAGTCTGGTGGAAAAAAACCAGGAAGGCAAATAACGGTAAGCCCGCTTTCAACAATCGACTCAGCATAAAATAGCAAACTCACCGACCCTAACGTCGAACTATTCTACAGCTACCATAGTTACACTGCAAAGCCAAATGATTAAACGATTCTAGCATCCCGCAGCGCTCGTTTGCGAGTGCAATTCCGCAAATCTAATGCAAGCGTATGCCTGGCTCCGGTTCTTTACCTTGCAGCGAGCCCATGGACAGGCTTGGCGGAGGCGCCTCATCACGAATCATCCCCAGCAGCTGCACCACTTCGCCCACCAGCGCGATCCACTCCTGATCTTGCGGTGTAAAGGAAAGGCGCCCATCGGGGACTAGACGGAATTTACCTTTTGGCTTTTTGATCAGCTCAAGGAGTTTATCGACTTTCACTGGCGACTCCGGATGGAAGAGAAGGAAGACTTTGCCGTCCGCTACGCTGATCTGCTGTACGAGAAACTCTTTAAGCACCCGCCTGAGTCCCATGACCAAAAATAGATTCTCGACCACCGGTGTGGTGGGTCCGAAACGGTCGCGAATCTCCTCTTTAAGCTCCTCCAGTTCCAACGGATTGCCGACGCTGGCTAGTCGTTTGTAGAAGAGCAAACGTTGATTGGCGTCGGGGATATAGGTTTCGGGGAAATAAGCGGGAATTTCCAGACGGATCTCGGGCTCCACTTCCGGCGCCACGACTTCGCCTTTGAGCTCGCTCACCGCTTTTTGCATCATCTCCGTGTAGAGTTCGAAGCCCACCGCCGTGATCTGACCGGATTGCTGCTCGCCCAAAAGGTTGCCCGCGCCGCGAATCTCCAGATCGTGCAGCGCCAGTTTAAAGCCGCCGCCGAGCCCGTCGAGTTCCTGCAGCGCCCGCAGCCTTCGCTCGGCGTCCGGTGTGATGGCCTGTTCGCCGGGAATCAAAAGGTAAGCATAGGCATGGCGATGCGAGCGGCCGACCCGTCCCCGCAGTTGATAGAGTTGCGCGAGACCAAACCTGTCCGCGCGGTTGATAATGATGGTGTTCGCATTCGGAAAATCGAGACCCGATTCGATGATCGCCGAACAAACCAAAACCTGAGTCTTGTTCTCGAGAAAATCGAGCATGACTTTTTCCAATTCCTTTGGCCGCATCTGGCCATGCGCCACGGCCAGTTTTGCCTCGGGGAGCAAGTCCGCCAGCTTGAGCGCTAAGCGATCGATGGTCTCGACTCGGTTATGGAGAAAGAATACCTGGCCCCCCCGCTGCAGCTCGCGAAGAATCGCATCACGGATGACCTGCTCGTCATAGCGGGTCACATAAGTTTGGATCGCCAGCCGATCCGCCGGCGGGGTTTCAATGATGCTCAAGTCACGGATGCCGACGAGCGACATGTGCAAGGTGCGCGGAATGGGCGTCGCCGTCAGACTGACCACATCGACCAGCTGGCGCAGCTTCTTCAGCCGTTCCTTGTGCACGACGCCGAAGCGGTGCTCTTCGTCGATGATGACCAAGCCCAGATCTTTAAATTCGACATCCTTTTGGAGCAGCCGGTGGGTCCCAATCAACACGTCGACGCTACCTCTGGCGGTCTGCTGGAGAACTTGCGCGATCTCCTTGGAAGTCAAAAAACGGCTGATCATTTCGATGCGCACCGGGTGATTGCGAAACCGATGACGAAACGTCTGAAGGTGTTGTTGGGCTAAAATCGTCGTTGGCGCCAGCACAGCGACCTGTTTGCCTCCCTCGACGGCGAGAAAGGCTGCGCGCATGGCCACCTCGGTCTTGCCGTAACCGACATCACCGCAGATCAAGCGATCCATCGGCTTTAAACTTTGCATACCCGCCAGGGTCTCATCGATGGCACGCTCCTGGTCAGGAGTTTCCTCGTATTCAAATGCCGCTTCGAATTCTCGGTACAAAGTATCGGGTGGCGCGAAGGCATGGCCGCGGCGGGCCTCCCTGATCGCATAGAGCTGGATCAGCTCTTCGGCCATGGCAAAAATCGACTTGCGCGCCTTGGCCTTGACTTTCTCCCAAGCCGTACCGCCCAGACGATCCAGCGAGGGCTGCGCTCCGTCGCCGCCGATATATTTCTGCACCATGTTGATGCGGTCCACCGGCAAGTAGAGGCGATCGCCGGCCTCGTATTCCAGGTGGAGAAACTCCCCTTCCACAGCGGCGACTTTGAGAAACTTAAGACCGCGATAAATTCCGATGCCATGATCCAAGTGCACGACATAGTCGTCTTGCTTCAGCTCGCTGAGACTGGTCAGGAAGTGGCTTGGCTGGCTCCTCGTGCTGGCGGCGGGTTGCCGTTTTCGTGTGCCGAAGATCTCATCGAAGGTCACCACGATCAGATTCGCTTCAGGCAGGCGAAAGCCCTGGTTCAGGTGGCCGCTGACGATCGCGCGTGAAGGTTCCCCGCGCGCGAGTAACCTAGGCACGGGCTCTTCAGCCAGAGGCAAGTCCAGATTGTAAGTGCCGAGCAATTCCCGCAGGCGCGTGGCATCGCCCTTCGTCGGGGCAACGAAGAACATCCTTTCGCTCTGCCCCTTGAGACGTTCAACCAGCGGCGCCAACGAGGCGTCGGCGCTGCGTGACACGGCTTCATGGCGCATGTCGCTAGTCTGGAATGACTCGATCGTAAGCGTAGACTCCTGGGCCTTTTCAGAAGTCGCCATGATCATCAGCGACTCGCCCCTCACCTGGGCGCACGGTTGCAACGCTGCCCGCCATTCATGCTCATTGAGATAGAGGGTTTCCAGCGGCGGCACCAAATGGCGCTCCTCTTCAGCCTTCTCATAGCGCTCCCACGCCAACTGGGCGAATCTTTCGACCTCCGCTTCTACTCGGTCGCCGCCGTCGAGCCAAATCAACGTTTCTGGAGATAGATAGGAAAATAGCGAGACCAGTTCGGGATAAAAATAAGGGACCAAAGATTCAATTCCCGCAAAGGGAATTCCTTGCCGCAAAGATTCCAGCAGACTGTGCTTTTCACGCCGATCCATCTCCAACTCTCCGGCCCGATGATCGAGCTTGCGCACGACACTCTCCAAGTCGGAGCGCTTGAGCGAGAACTCTTTCATCGGCAACAGCAACATTTCCTCCTGGGGCCGCTCCGAACGCTGATGCGCCGGGCTGAATTCCCGAATCGACTCCAACCGGTCCCCATCGAACTCGAGACGGAGCGGTCGCGCATATCCGGGCGAGAAAATATCGACAATGCCACCGCGGACGCTGAAGTCCCCTCTCTCCTCGACTAACGGCACGTTTTGAAAACCCCACGCCACCAAATGTTGCAGCAGACTCTCCCGCGCCAGATCTTGCCCAGCCACAAGGTAAAGATAGGAGTGCTTGAACTGTTCTTTGGCAATGACTTTCTGCAACAAAGCAGCAGGAGTCGCTATGAGTATAGGGGTTTGCTCCTCGACCAGTTTGTAAAGCCCCTCGAGACGAGCCGCGACGTTGTCCGGATGGGGCGATAATTTTTCGAAAGGAAGAACTTCCCACGAGGGAAACAGATGCAGTCGCCGGCGAAACGGCGGCAGGGAACGTTCTTCGCCGAAAAAAAATGCCAGATCATCGTAGAGATTTTCCGCATCGCTCGCAGTGGGCACAATAATCAGAATCGGCCGGCGGCTTTTTTCAGCCACCCAAGACAGTACATACGCTCGGGCGCCACCTTGGAGCCCTTGCACCCGTTTCATCCCGGTCCAGGTATCTTGGAGAAAGCGTTCGAGTTTGGCGCCGAGATCAAGATCGCTCATGAAAAAAACTCAAGCCATCGTGTCGAATTTTAGGAATGGATAGCGGGGAACCACCAACCGCGTCGGCTGCCTTCTCGGCCCATGCTTCCATCGATTCGCTGAGATCTCTGACGTGAATTTCAAGATAAGACGGCTGATAGTTTTCGAACCGAATCAGCGCTTGGTGGATCATCCGGACCGGCCCTTTGATTTCGCCGAAGTCAGTGTAGAGCCTGAAAGCGGCCGCCAGCTGAATCAAACCTTCGACAAAAGGCTTATGGGCAAGTTCGGTTTGGTGATAGAACTGTTCCAAAATCTCATGGGACTCGAAAAATCGCCCTTCATTAAACAGTTCTATGCCCTCTCGCAATCCGGCATCCATGAGATGAATCGTGAAAGTAACCTAGCAACTTCCTGTTGGGCCCTCAAGTTGAATCTCGAGCGAGAAGTTTTCAGTGAACATAGGCTAAATCATCGGGGGATTCCGTTCAAAGAGTCGCTTATCGCGAATCGCAACCGACGGCATCGCAGTCAACCAGATACAGGCATCGGAGCCGGCCAAAAGCAAAGCCGAGAGCGCAAATGAAACCAGATAGCTGCCGGTCCAATCATAGAACGCGCCGCCCAACCAGGAGCCCAAGGCTCCGCCCACGCCAACAGCCACGGTCGAGTAGCCGAGAATCGATCCGAATCCTTGGCCGGAAAAAATGTCCGCAGTAAGCGCAGAAAAGATGACGGCGCGGGAGCCGAAACCAATGCCAAAAAAAATGACGTAAACATAGAGCAACCATGTCTGGCTCGGGTCGCGCAGGATCATCAAGGCCCCCACGCCGATCACGGTCATCAAGATGTTAAGCGTATAGGCAGCCTGCTTGGTCAGACGGTCCGCGATGAAGCCGAATACGACTCTGCCAAAACTGCTGGTGATACCGGCCAAACCAAAAATCGAAGCCGCTAGCAGCTTGCTATAACCGACGTCCACGACGTGGGCGACTTGGTGGGTCACGATGACAGTCGTGCCGCAAGCGGCGCAGATGCGGGCGAAAAAGAGCAACCAAAACTGCAGACTCTGAAGCGCCAGTCTTGCCGTCCACTGATTTTGATCTTCCCTCCTATCCGAGCGCCGGCGGAGCTTCTCGCCGTAAGGCCCATGTTGGTAAAAAAGCCCGACGACCGGCAAAAGCGCGAGTACCACAAACGCCGCGTAAGCCTCCAAAGTCCGTGCCCAACCAGAGGTGGAAATCAGCCATTCGCTCAACGGCGACAGAAGCATGATTCCGACTCCGGTGCCCGCATACACCAATCCAATAGCGGTAGCCCGATTGGAAGAAAACCATTCGGAGATGATAAACACGTGGGGCACCATGCCCATGAAGGTGATGCCGATGGCAACGAACAGACCGAAGTAAAGATACAACTGCCAAAGTTCGGTCACCCGGGCACTGAAGAAAAGCCCTGTCACCAACGCCAAACAACCGACCACCACGACTTTCTTCGGACCGTAGCGATCCAAGAGATGGCCTACAACCGGCGACAGCACGGCGTCCACCGAAAGAACAACCGAGAAAATACCGGCGGTCGCACCTCGGCTCCAGCCAAAGGTTTGCAACAAGGCGACATTAAAGACACCGAAAGATGAATGAAGTCCACGAGAAAAACCGAGAACGATGAAAGCGAGCCCGGCGATGAACCAGGGTTTCTGAGAAGAACGCATGGAAGCAAATAACACTTGTCTTTAGCAAAGAGACGTGAAGGGCTCAATAACAAGTCAACAATAAAGATCGGTTGAGTTTTCATAGAGCCGCGATTATAAAAGCTTCATGATCCAGAAGTCGTGGGTCTGCGCGTTGGGGCTTCTGTTTGTGGCCGCTTGCGCTGGCCTGGATCGTGGCGGGGAATTCCTTTCAGGCCGCAGGGCGCTGATGACCGGGGACTATCAGACGGCCCTGGCCTATTTCGAGCGTGTCGCTCAGAGCGATCCCAACTACGTCGCGCCGTTTTCCTCGTTCCAAGAGAGCATCTGGACCTATCTGGGACGCGCGCAATACCAGACAGGCAAACTCGTCGACGCCAAGAGATCGTTAGAAAGAGCGCTGTCCCAACTTCCCAACGATTCAGTTGCCAAGCTCTACCTCGGCTTGACGAACGTACGCCTGCAAACCACCGAGAAAGCCAGCAATCCTTTTACCCTGCAGGATATTTCATTTGCGCTCCGTGAAAGGGTCGAGCCCAAACGGGTCGCGGCGCTGGCCCGGGAGCGGGGCGTTGCTTTTGAGCTCACGGCCGAATCGGAAGGCCAACTCAGAAAGGCCGGCGCGGATGATCTGCTGCTCGACGAAATCAAAAAGATTCGGACCGAGGCCTCGAAACAGAAAAAGGCCGATGCGATTCAGCTCGGTGAACAGGCCAAAGCGTTGTCGGTGGCTTTGACTGCTATTCGCGACCAGCTCGATTATTTGAACACTACCCGGTCGGGGATACTCTGGGACCCCAACAAAGAGATTCGTTCACAAATCCAAACCGGACTTTCGCTCCTCTCGGCGCCGCAGCCTGACTGGCAAAAGGTTTTGACCACCGGAGAGTGGGTGGGGCAAAAACTCGAAGAGGAAATCGACCTGGTTCGACGCGAAGAAAGCGAAGAGCTACGCCGGCAAGAACGGCGCTAGCCGTCCGATCAATAGCTAGAGCGCTCAGCAGGTCAAATCTTCACGACCCAACCGCTTTTCGGCGTTACAAGCTCTTCTGGTAGCATCGATTTCATCAATCAATTCTTGGCTGCCGGGGCTGATGGCGCGCGCCTTCTCTAGCTCGGTCAGCGCCGCGGCGTAATTCCCTTGAACTCTGTAACTCTTCGCCCGGTTAACGTAAGAGCCGATGTTGATTGTTGGGACCGGAGGCTTGGATGGGGCCTCTTGGGGAGGCTCAACGTCCGGTCTGCGAGGCTCAACTGCGGGTTTATAATACGCCGGGGGTTCCGGCAGCGGTTTGATAAGCGATTCTCTGACTACAATATCCACCGCTAAGCTTTCGATTCCGCCCCATCGGGCGACGACTACGGTCTTGCCCGGTCGCAACGCAACCAACTCGCCTCTAGAGTTAACGGAAGCAATCGAGATGTCGCTGCTCCGCCATTCAACCCCGCCGGAAACTCCCTTCTCGTTGCCATCGGAATATCTCGCCTTCACGCGAAGAGAAAGCCGCTCCTGAATTTTTAGCTCGCGACTAGTTGGAGAGACCGTCAGTGCCACCAATTGGGTTGCCAGCGGAGTTTTGACCGCCGGCTTCTCTGCCGGCACCGTGACAGGTAAAACGGGTCTCTCGGCGCGTACGGCAAGAGTCCAAGCCGGGCTCACCAAATCGCCGTATCGTGCGGTGATCGTCGTCTGGCCGGATTCGTGGCCCGTAACCCGACCCTCAGTATCGATAGTTGCTATGCGCGGGTCGCTACTCGCCCACGTGACGCCTTGATGGACATTTTTCTCGGTGCCATCGCTGTATCGTCCTTTAAGCATGAAATCCAGCGTCTCATTGGCTCGGATTTCTTGCCGATCCCCACTCAAATCAAGGCTGACAAGACTTGGCGCAGGAGGGGGAGCCGGCTTTGCAGTAGGTGGAGCCGGTTCCGAGATTGTTGCAGTTTCCGGTTCCGAAGTCCGTTGGTCCTCCTTGCCAAACCACAGGAGTGCGCTGCCAACCACTGCGACAACGATGCAGGTTCCAATCGTGATTGTTTTCCATCCTGCAACCGGCTTGCGGTTGGACTCGATCGACGTCCATCCGATTTGCTGGGCGGCTGTGATTCCGGCAGACGTGGCGGTTTCATTGCTGATGACTGATCGTTCGACAACAGGCGTTTCCTCAGCAATAGAGTCAGGAATCGGTCGATTTTTGCGGGGAGTCTCGTTGGCTTCAGAAAACCTGCGCGGCCGCGGCTTTCCCATTAGCGACTCCAAGTCGGCGATCAATTGCCGTGCTCCGATGGATTCCTTAGAGCCGTCCCAGTCGGTGAGGTCTGCTGCTTGAATACTACGGAATCCAACCGGAGGTTTAACGGGTTCGATCAGCACCGGGATCAGCTTACCGAGCGCGCGCGCCTCTTCCGCTTCTTCCTTCACCCAATCGCTGTCCACCGAGTGAGTCGACCACAAGACGACCATGCAGCGCATGTCGCGAAGCGCTTCTTCGATCATCGAACGCCAGGTACGACCCGCGGGGATGCGCCGGTCCCACCAGACGGTGCAGCCAGCAGATTCAAGGAGACCCGCAACGGCGCGTGCCATTTCCCGATCTTCGTTCGCGTAGCTGAGGAAGATATCCGCCATAGGCTGGTAAAACCGGCTCAACAGCCAAGCCCTACAAAAAATCTGAGCCAGACGCTCTAAAAAGGATCGTTACCGGATCTTACCGCAATTGTAGTTGAAAATTCTACAGGTCAAGGATTCCGGCTGGCGGTGGCTGATGGCGGCTTGCGCGAAATAACCCGGAGTCCGCAGTTGCGGTCGAAAGAAAGCGCGAGGCGCAATCCTTCCGCAGCGAAGTCGATGGGTTTCTGCCTCTGAGCAGACATCGATCAGCGGTGCTTCGAGGGGATGATAAGCCTCACAGCAACGACGTGCGAGAGCGCAAAATGACTTTGAAACTTCACAGTCGGACGCCTTCGCTGCTCCAGGATTCCACCTCGCTTACATTATTTCCGGTTTAACTGCGGAATCCGGGTTTAAGGAGCTAACCCGGATATTTGAAAGCGAAATGTTGGAAAACCCTTTCGGGCGAAGGCAATGATCTGTTCGTTGACGATGTCTTCAGGCGCCTCGTCTTAGAGGAGACATCAGGGAAGGTGGGGAGATCATTGCCGAGCACCAAGGAGGCTATGGGAGCTCTGCACGAGTGCCTTCGCCCTTCAGGTTCACCCCTCGGCGTGTAGAGTGTCGTGATTTTCCAGGGCCAGCAGAATGCCGACTGGCATAGTTCTTTTTGCGCCTGGCCGAGGACTCTTTTCCACATCTTGCCGCCGTTGGTGGAGTGTCGCGTTTTATCTTGCAATGGCCCGATGAGTAACTCTATTACCCTCCGGAAGTTCCATGGTCTAAGACCTAATCGACGCGTCGATCAAATGACCTCCGCGTAAAGAAGCAGACTTCGACCGTGAGGGACTCGGCAGTTAACTCAGCAACTCTTATACCACAGGGAGGACTTTTGTGTCCTTCCGGTAAGTCTTTGAAAAAACGAAAGTTTACTTGGAATAATTTGCTCGCTATGGCGCAACCATAACGACATAGATGAACATTTAAGGCCAAAATTGGACACTTTATGCCAGTCAGTGTCCTAGCTTATTTTAAGTGGTTCCAAATTGGAGGAACTACAATAGAATCAACATGTTTCGCACACGATCCCCTGTAGCTGCTTTTTCTAGAATTATCTCAGAAAGGCTGACGAGAAAATGAGTTATTATGGCTTTTGATTATCGCTTTCATGCTCGCGGTGGCTGGGTCGGTGGCTCACGGGCAACAGGCACGGCTGCTTAGCGCGTATTGTAGTAGAGGCACCGAACATGTCGTCGTCTAGAACAGGGAGGCATTGTTATGAGCTTTGTCTTTTTGCTAGCCTTACTTCACAGCGCACTAGTTATTGTTAGCTGCGCGACTACGATAAACCAGCCAACGCCGCCGGAAAGTTACCAGGGGCCAATTACTGAGCAGCCGGTCATCCGGCAGGGCGATTATTGGATCTATGAACGCGGCGATTCGACCAGAGTTAAATCTACAGGCCTAATCTCCAACTTACACTTTCCTCTCTGGGTAGGAAAAACCTGGCGCTATGACAGCGGGGCCCGTCGTCCGAACCAGCCTCCGACGAGCACGGCTTCGCTCACTCCGGCATGGGTAGAATGCTACGTGATCGCATTTGGAGATGTTACGGTGCCGGCTGGCACCTTTGGGGCATTTCAGTGCGAATGCCAGTGCCACCTCGTCGGGGGCGAAGGCTTTTACCAGGAAAACTGTGGTATGTGGACCATCTGGTACGTGCCGGAGGTGAAAAATATTGTAAAAACAAAAACCCAGAGCACCGCAAGCTCGTTTGAGCTGGTAACGTATAGAGTCTCCGAAAAAGCTCCCGGCCCATATTGAAGATAAATGCTGTTGGGATCGTTTAATGCTGAGGTGTAAAGCGTAGTGGGTAAAATGGTTGTTAGTCGGCAGATCTCTCTCCATAAGGTCCGAACCGTGGTCATTCCACAGAAAAGATGAACCCATTCAACCGGAACGCTTCACGCACCGGGCGCCCGGTTAACAGCAGCTTTGACTGTATCTGTTTATCGTCTAGATCGACGGCAACGCCCACCAACCCATCATCAACAAGGTCGCGCGCTAGAGCCTGACCACGGGTCAGTAAACAGGGTTTTTCCTAGGGCGTTTTTCTTGTCAGATTTCCCCGCGCCATGAAACCCACTGTATCTACCACACCGCTCTCGTTCAGGCTGTCAGGAGTCAAATCAATCAACTGGATAAGTTCTTTTAGGAATTAAGGACTTGTTTCAGCGATCGCGGAAATGCTGTCCCAGGCAAAGAACTTTGTCACCTGATTGTTTGGCAAAAACCAAATCGTAGCGACGGCGAATGATTTTGCGGTTAATCAAAGCAAACTACGGGAACTAAGTTGCAGTTCTCTCTCCGGGTGGCGCCCCTTGTCAATCTTATGTCGCTCAATGTCAAGACGAAAGCTTTTTAGGTTATTAAGTTTCTGCCGGAGATTGATTATGGACTTACAAATCAAATTATTCAGTGGACTGGATAGGGGAAATCACGTCATCGTCATCACCCGCGGCTTAGTGGATCTGGATGGCCTAAGGCAGATCTTTCGCAACATTGTGGACACAACCCGATCGTTACTCGATTGCCGGGTTCTGGTCGATTTACAAGATGCAACGTACTGTTTGGAACCCGGCGATATCCATGATTTTGCTGTTAATCTGCGGCCGGAGTTCTGGCCGCCCACGAACCGAGTTGCGCTCGTTTCCGTGCCAGAGCCGCAGGACTACCGCCAGCTTTGCTTACTGAGCACGTTCCTGTCGAACCGGCGTATCCGAAATGCCGTCTTTCAGGACACTAAATCCGCTTTGAGCTGGCTCGTGGAAACAAACTAAAATTCTAACGCAAGCGTGCCTTTGAAGACCAGCTCGGGCGATCCATCGCCCGAGGAGGCAGTGGCTCGCCAAAGTTATGCTCCATGTGGCTTCGCAACTGGACGTCGGCCACTGGCGCATGGTATAGGCAGATATTCGAGTCAACCCTTTGGCTCGGAACAGAGAGACAACTCGTCCCCGTCAGCTACGGAGTTCACGCTGCGTTCACCGTCACCTGATAAGGAAGAAGCGCAGTCGCCGAGAAGTGAAACCGCCCCGCCGCTGCGGCACCCCATCAATGCTCTGCTTCAACTGCGCGGTATTGAGTCGCTGCGCTACCGCGAATTTCGCTTGCTCTGGTTCGGCCATTCATTTACGTCGATGGCGTTCTGGATGGACCAAGTCGCCCGCAGTTGGCTCATTTATGAATTGACGGATTCCGCGCTGCAGCTGGGTTTGGTGCGCGGAGTTCAGGCGATACCTACTCTATTGTTGTCGCCTGTGGCGGGAAGTGCAGCCGATCGCTATTCCCGCAAAACGCAGATATGGGTTGCTCAAGTCATCGACTGTTTGATGTTCGCAGCGCTGGCTTTGCTGATCATCGCGGACCAGATCCAACCGTGGCACGTGTATGCTACCGCCTTCGGCATGGCAGCCGTCCAAACCTTTCAACAGCCGGCGCGCGCCGCGATGACCGCCGATGTTGTGCCATCCGGCGAGTTGACCAACGCTATCGGCCTCAACTCGATCATCTTTAACGTGGCGCGCAGCATCGGCCCGGCGCTTGCGGGCGTGTTGATCGCAACATTTGGGACTGCCGGCTCCTATGCGACTCAAGCTGCGTTCTATCTTCTCGCCACGGTCTGGACTGTGAAGTTAAGTCCGGCGAGTCCATCTTCCGCTGGCTCTCGCCCGCAGTCAGGTCATGGGGCTTCCCTCGGCGGCAGTATCATTGAAGGGTACAAGTTCAGCTGGAAAAATGAGGCCGTTCGCACCGGTCTGCTGGTCGTGATGTTGGCCTCACTTTTCATCGTGCCTTTCACTACGCTTTTGCCGGTGTTCGCGCGCGACATCCTTCATGTCGGCGCGACCGGGCAGGGATTGCTCTTGACTGGCATGGGTGTGGGCGCGCTCGGCAGCGCCGTTATGATCGCCTTCTTCGGAGATCGTATGCCGCGGGGCATCTTCATGCTGGGCGGTGTGGCGTTGTACGGTCTTAGCGTGGTGGCCTTCTCGGCATCCCCCTGGTTCCAGGTCT
>Ga0081538_10003081_pt1 | contig 15856 bp, 15 predicted proteins | sample TabmetS5T2R1_FD_71022 | JGI IMG/M metagenome (GOLD analysis project Ga0081538, IMG submission 71022) | Tabebuia heterophylla rhizosphere microbial communities from the University of Puerto Rico - S5T2R1 | ecosystem: Host-associated > Plants > Roots > Rhizosphere ... | reverse complement strand
TTGCCGGTGCCCGGAGGCCCGTAGAGCAGCACGCCCTTGGGGATCCGCGCGCCGAGCGCCTGGAACTTCTTCGGATTCTCGAGGAACTCCTTGATCTCGTGCAGCTCCTCGACCGCCTCGTCGGCCCCCGCCACGTCGCGGAACGTGATCTTGGGCGAGTCGACCGACAGCCGCTTGGCGCGCGACTTGCCGAACGACATCACCTTCGAGCCGCCGCCCTGGACCTGGTTCATGAGGAAGATCCAGAACCCGATGAAGATCAGGAACGGCAGCACGTACGTCAGCAGCGACAGGATCACGTTCGACCGCGCCGGCTTGACGTCGAAGCTCTGGATGTTCCCGTTGTCCTCCGCCGTCCGCAGCTGGTTGACCAGCACGTCGCCGTAGGCGTCCGGGAAGCCGACCTCGTACTTCTTGTCATTCGGGAGGACGACCTCGACCGAGTTGTCCTTCGTGTCGAGCGTGACCGACTTGACCTGATCCGGCCGCTCGATCTGCGTCAGGAACTGGCCGAACGTGGTCGGCTCAGCGCGGTCGGCGTTCGAGATCAGCCGCGACGCGAAGAACGCCAGGACGATCACGATGATGATCGGGAAGGCCGCGCTCTTGAAGAATCGGCTCATGGACGCACCGGTGCCGGAGCGGAGGAGAAACTGCTGGACAAGTGGGTCAAGGCTACCAGTGGTTGAGGGGCGATCCTGGAGGAAGCCAGTCTGGGACGGCTTCCTATGGATCTCCTAATCGGCAATTCCCGTCAAGGCCGCGACATACGGGAGGTTCCGGTAGCGCTCGGCGTAGTCCAGCCCGTACCCGATCGCGAACTTGTCCGGGATCTCGAAGCCAACGTAGCGTGCGGGGGTCTCGACGCGGCGTCGCTCAGGCTTGGTGAGCAGTGCGCAGACCTCGAGCGAGGCGGGTCCGCGGGCCTCGAGCGTGCGCATGAGGTACTGGAGCGTGAGCCCGGAGTCGACGATGTCCTCCACGATCAGCACGTGGCGGCCCTCCAGCGGGGCGTCGAGGTCCTTGAGGATCCGCACCACGCCTGAGGATTCGGTGGAGGAGCCGTAGGAGGCGACCGCCATGAAGTCGACCTCGCAGTTGATGTCGAGCTGGCGCATGAGGTCGGCGAGGAAGAAGACGGCGCCCTTGAGGACGCCGATCAGCAGCAGGTCCTTGCCCGCGTAGTCGCGCGAGACCTCGGCGGCCATCTCCGTGATCCGGTGCTGCAGCTCGTCGGCCTGGACGATGATCTCGCCGATGTGCTCGTCGCGGAGCATGCGGCGGGCAGTCTAGGGGTCCCAACTCAGACGGACGCGCCGCGCCGTCGCCTCGGTGGCGCGGAAGCGCTCGCCGATGATCCCGATGGCCCACGCGATCTCGCCGTCGGAGACCACGACCGGCACCTGGTGGCGACGCTCGCGCGGGAGCTTGAGATCGGTGAAGCGGTCCTGGAGGGTGCGGCGGCACAGCCGGTCACCGGCGCGCCACGGGCGCACCTCGAGCTCGGGAGCCAGCGCGTCGGCGTCCAGCGGACCGTCGGCGACGAGCTCGCACCTCACCCGGCCGCCTCCGAACGCGACGGCGCCGGGCACCGGCAGGGTCGTCGGGGACGGTGCCGGAGGTGGTCCGTAGTCGAACCTCAGCCGCCCGTACTCGACCACCGCGCGCAGGCCGCCGCCGAGGTCGAGCGTCGAGGTCCCGTGCGGTCCGAGCGCGAGGATCTCGTCGGTCCGGGCCGCCACGGCCGGCTCGCCCGCGATCGCCTGCACGGTCAGGCGCCGCAGGGCCGGCGGGAGGGCGGCGATGCGGGCCACGTCGGGGTCGGTGTCGATCAACGCGTCGAGCACCTCGGCCTCGTCGCGCAGGAGCTCGAGCGTGCGCAGGACGTTGGCCTCGGCCGCGGGGTGGATCGCGCGCAGCGCGGGCAGCAGCTCGTTGCGCACGCGGTTGCGGGCGTACTCGCCGCTGTCGTTCGAGGGGTCCTCGCGCCAGCTCAGGCCGTGCTCGCGGCAGTAGGCGGCGGTCTCCTCGCGCGTCCAGCCCAGCAGCGGGCGGATCACGCCCGGCCGCTCGCGGATCCCGAGCAGCGCGCGGCGTCCCGGCGAGGCGGCGAGCCGGTAGAGGACGGTCTCGACCTGGTCGGTCGCCGTGTGCCCGGTGGCCACCACCGGCCCGAGCCGGGCCGCCTCGGCGTACCGCACGTCGCGCGCCCACGCCTGCACGTTGCCCTCCGGCGGACCGGGGCGATGGACGACGAGCGGCACGTCCAGCCGCTCGCACAGGTCGCGGCAGAACGCCTCGTCCGCGTCCGCCTCGGGGCGCAGCGCGTAGTTCACGTGCAGCGCGGTGCACCGCTCCCCCCGGCGGACGAGGAGGTGGAGGAGGCAGACCGAGTCGCGGCCGCCGGAGAGGAGGACGACGATCATGGCCGCGCCCGCGCGAGGTAGAGCTCCGTGGCGTCGGTGAAGCCCTTGAGCTTGACCTCGCCGATCGGCTCGAAGGCGAGGTGGGTGCCCGCCGCCTCCACGACCGCCTGCGTGACCAGCACCTCGCCGCCCGCCGCCCGCGCGCCGACCCGCGAGGCGAGGTTGACCGCCCGCCCGTAGTAGTCGCCGTCGCGGTACAGCGTCTCGCCGGCGTGGACGCCGATCCGCGGCAGCGGCCGCCGGCCCGCGTTGAGCGCCTGGAAGCCCACCGCCCAGTCGACCAGCGCGCCGGGGTCGGCGCCGACCACCATCACCTCGTCGCCGATCGTCTTGATCACGCGCGCCTCCTCGGGCAGCGTGTCGGCCACGGCGTCCACGAACCGCTCGACGACGTCGAGCGCCTCCTCCTCGCCCGCCTCCTCGGTCAGCCGCGTGTAGCCGGCGAGGTCGGCGAACGCGATCGCCGCCCGCAACCGCCCCAGCTCGTCGCCGGCGCCCTCGAGCTCCAGGTGGCCGACGATGTCCTGCCCGACGAAGTGCTGCAGGGCGCGCTGGTGCACGCGGTCCATGATCGGCGACGCGAGCGGGAGCAGCTCGGCGGCCAGGCCCTCCATCGCCTCGGCGATCTCCAGTCCGGGCACGCCGTCGCGCATCAGCGGCTCGTGGACGTAGAGGTGGAAGAGCTTGACCTCGGCGTCGGCGATCTGCGCCAGCGCCTGGCCGTAGACGCGCACGAGCTGGAGGAAGGCGACGAGCGGGAAGCCGGCGTCGAGGACGCTCGCCATGTAGCGCAGCAGCTGCAGGTCGTCCTCCCCGATCCGCTCGAGCGACTCCGAGGCGAAGCCGGCGGCGATCCAGATGCGCTCGATCAGCGCCGGCTCGAGGCCGCTGTCGGCCGCCGCCTCCTCGAGCGTGCGCGTGCGCGCCGGCGGCGGGAAGAGGTCCTCCAGGTAGCCGTAGGCGAGCCGGCCCGAGCGGGCGGCCTCGCGCAACGTCTCGAGCGAGTACCCGCGCTCGCGCAGGCGGGCGACGATGCGCGCGTGGGCGATCGCGGCGGGCGTCCAGCGCCCGTCGACGGGGACGATCCCGTCGCGCACCCAGCGGCGGAGCGTGGCCGGCGACACGCCGACCTGGCGCGCGACGTCGCTGAGCGTCAGTTCCCCCGACATGGCCCCGAAGAAAGTGAAAGCGGCGGGACCGCGGTCGTGGTCCCGCCGCCTGCGGGCAATGCGGCCCGCTGCCTCGGCCGGCGGCGTTCGTTGTTATGCGACGCCTTGCGGATAGCCCGAAGGCCACCCACTTCCCGGCCTTTTGCCTTGGTTCGGGTGTCGCAAGGTCTAGCGCTCCGGGTGCGGTGTGTCAACCGATGTGCAAGACCTCGGACCGTTAGCCCGGATTCACCGATGATCCGTGGGTGCCTCGGCGCGGGGATTGGTTCCGGGCTTAGACCGCAAGATGCGGATACTCCGCCTCGACGAACTCCCTGTAGCGGGCGTAGATCGGCTTCGTGATCGGGATCAGGCTGAGCGCGGCCTTGACGTCGCCGCCGGACTTGATCCGCCGCCGCGCGAGCGCCATCGCGACGTTCTCCTTGCCCTGGAAGTACCGGTTGGCGGTCTCCGAGGACATCGCCATCCGGACCTTGGGCTCCCAGTCGACCGCGTCGGACCACTCCCAGTGGAGGTTGCCCTCCTCCTCGGGGCGCGACGCCCGGATGTTGACCACGAGGTCCAGGTCGCTGAACTCGAACCGCTGTGGCACGTCGGCGTCGCGCAGCTTCGGTCCCATGTCCGGGTCCTCGCTCATCATCGAGAAGACCCGGTCGATGACCGTCCGGAACTCCTTCTCGGAGCGGAACTCGGCTCCCATGGGTCAGGAGCTCGACGGCTTGGCCTTGGCGGCCTTGGCCCGCGGCTTGGAGGCCCGCTTGGCCGTGGACGAGCGCTTGGCGGTCGACGCCCGCTTGGCCGTCGACGAGCGCTTGGCGGTCGACGCGCGCTTGGCCGTCGACGCCCGCTTGGCCGACGACGCGCGCTTGGCCGTCGAGGATCGCTTGGCCGTCGACGCGCGCTTGGCCGTCGACGCGCGCTTGGCCGTCGAGGATCGCTTGGCCGTCGAGGATCGCTTCGCGGTTGAAGCGCGCTTGGCCGTCGAGGCCCGCTTCGCCGACCGCTTGGCCGTGCGCTTCGCCGGCTGCTTGGCCGTGCGCGTCGCCGGCTGCTTGGCGGTCGACCTGGCCGGCGCCGGCCGCGAGGGCGCCGGCGCGGGGCGCGCATCACTGATCTCGAGCGCGCGCACGCGCGAGGCGAGCGACTCGATCTCGCGCCGCAGGCCCTTGACCTCCTCGATGATCCGCGGCTCCCACTGCTCACGCAGGCGCGCGACCGTCTGCGCGGCCTCGTCGATCAGCGCGCGGGCCCGCTTGCCGGTGCCCTCGGCGCCTTCGCTGCTGCCCTGCAACGTCCGCTCGACGGCGCTCCGGACGGCCGCGACGGCGTCCGAAGCGTCGGAGCCCTTCTTGTCCTTCTTCTTCTTGTCCTTCTTCGGCATGGGTCAACTCTAATCTCACCGGGCGTGGCCGCGCCCGTCCACCTCCGCCCGCACGCCGACGTGGCCGAGCGCGTGCTGCTCCCGGGCGATCCCGGACGCGCCCTCCGGCTCGCCCAGCAGGTGGTCGAAGCCCCCAAGATGCTCAACCACCACCGCGGGCTCTGGGGCTACACCGGTGTGGCGCACGACGGAGCGCCGCTGACCATCCAGAGCACCGGGCTCGGCGGGCCGAGCACGGCGATCGTGGTCGAGGAGCTGGTCGCGCTCGGCGCGCGGCGGCTGGTCCGCGTGGGTACGTGCGGGGCGCTCGAGGACCTGCCGCTCGGCTCGCTCGTGGTCGCCTCGGGCGTGCGCGCCGAGGACGGCACGAGCCGCGCGCTGGGCGCCGCGGGCGTCCTCGCTCCCGATCCGGGCCTGCTCGAGCGCCTCTCGGCCGCCGGCGCGCGGGTGGGCGACGTCGTCTCGACCGACCTCTACTACGACCCCGACCCGTCGCGGCTCCCGGGAGCCGTCGCCGTCGACCTCTCGTCGGCCGCGCTGCTCGCCGTCGCGGCCCTCCACGGCGTCGCCGCCGCATCCGTGCTCGCGGTCAGCGACGTGATCGGGCCGCCGCGGCAGCGGATCGACCCCGAGGCGCTCGAGCGCGCCGAGGTCGAGCTGGGCCGGGTGGCTGCGGCTTCCGTCGGCGCCGTCTAGGGCGCCGCCGAACTGCGGCTGGGTAAGGAGGCGGGGAGACCGGCCGGCGCCGGGAATCCGGAAGCGTCCTGGATAAGGGTCGTCAGACGACCCTAGGACAGGACGCTTTCAGTCGCTGCCCTGGATCTGGTCGTCAGACGACCACCAGGCCGGACAGCGGGACGAATCCGCTCGCGGCAGACCACGACGCGGGCACCTCCGCCTCCCTACCCAGCCGCCGTTGCCGTTGGCCGCGGGCGATGAGTCGCTCCGGGCACCCTCCGCCTCCCTACCCAGCCGCCGTTGACGTTGGCCGGGGCAATGAGACGCGTTCGCCGGCGCGGCCGGGCCTACCGCTTCCGCTTCGCCGGCTTGCGCTTCTTCGGCGCCGCCACGGGCTCGTCGACCTTCAGCCGCTCCTGCTCGCGCGGCGGCGCCGGCGGCGCGGCGTCGAGCGCGCTGGAGAGGTGCGAGACCTCCATGCCGAGCTTGCTGAGCTGGTTCTCGATCGCGTCGAGCCGCTCGTCGAGCCCGGCGCCGGGCAGGGACATTGCAGCGAGTCGCTGGTCGAGCCGGTCGACCGCCTCCTCGATCCCCTCCATCCGCTGCGAGACCGAGCGCAGCCGGCGGGTGAGCCGCTCGACGTCCGCCGCCGAGGGGATGTTGAGCGCCCCCAGCGCGGCCTCCTGCGCCTGGACGGCGCGCTCGCGCGCGTCGAAGGCCCGCGTGATGGCCGAGTTCACGAGCGGGTTCTCGAGCAGCTCCTGGGCGAGCTTGCCGAGGGCATCCTCGCCCTGGCGGGCGATCCGGTCGCGCAGGCCGCTCTGGCCGCTGTCGTCTCCCATGGGTGGTCCAATCGCTAGGTTGGTGTGTTCGTGAAGGGGTGGGGGACGCTAGCGCAGACGCTGCCGACGGCTCGCCCTAACCCTGTACTCGAACGTGAGACTTAGGGGACCTTCATCCGCGTACGTCGAAATACCGCAAGAACGTGGCGGGTATGTGCGTTCCAAACTGCACGACGCGCCATGGGACCGATAGCCTCAGAAACACGTTCAGAGGGCCTCGCGACCGGCATTCGAGGGATGTCGAAGCCTTGCCGGCGTCGCGGGAGGGGGCCCATCCGGGGATGACTAGCCGCAAGCTGCTGATCGCGATCGCCGCTACCGCGCTCTACGCGGTGATCCTCGTGACGTCCGCTTCTGCGGCCCAGCACCGCGTGCAGGTGACGCTCATCACCGGCCAGACCCTGACGCTGACCGTCGACGTTCCGCCCGGCACGCCCGTGCAGCAGGTCCAGATCCCCGGGCTGCCCGCCCCGGTGCAGGAGATCGTCGACCTCGGCCCCGTCCAGGTGCCCACGCCCACGCCGACGATCCCGCCGGTCGACACGCCCGACGTCGACCTGCCGGACGTCGACCCCACGCCCGACCCGACCCCCGGCAACCAGCAGGGCGGCGGTGGGGGCAAGGGCAACGGCGGCGGCGGCTCCGGCGGCGACAGCACCGAAGGAGGCGGCGACGGCGACACGCAGGACTCGCTCGTCCCGGACACCGAGGAGAGCGCCGTCAACCGCGGCGAGGGCAACGCCCGCGACGGCGTCGGGCGCGCGCGGGACAAGGTGCGCGAGACCGTCGACGAGGCGAACCGCGGCGTGAACGCCGACGGCTCACCCAACGCCGCCAACCCGACGTTCAGCGAGTCGACCCCCGGCCCCGCCCGCATCGGCGTGCCGAACTTCTTCATCGACAAGTTCCGCATCCCGCCGTTCCTGCTCCCGATCTACCAGGCCGCCGGCATCCAGTACGGGGTCCGCTGGGAGATCCTCGCCGCGATCAACGAGATCGAGACCGACTACGGCCGCAACCTCAACGTGAGCTCCGCGGGCGCCCTCGGGTGGATGCAGTTCATGCCCTCGACCTGGCGCGCGTACGGGGTCGACGCCAACCGCGACGGCGTCAAGGACCCGTACAACCCGCTCGACGCGATCTTCGCCGCCGCCCGCTACCTGCGCGCGGCCGGCGCCGACCAGGACATCCGCCGCGCGGTCTTCGCCTACAACCACGCCGACTGGTACGTGGACTCGGTCCTCCTGCGCGCCCAGGTGATCGGCGGCCTGCCGTCGAACCTCGTCGGCTCGCTCACCGGCCTCACCCAGGGCCGCTTCCCGCTGCAGGCCAAGGCCACCTACGCCGGCGAGCTGCGCGAGAAGAGCCGCCGCGTGCGCGAGGGCAACGCCGCGCTCGTCGTCGAGTCGACCGGCCGCCGCGGCATCAAGATCTTCTCGCGCGAGCGCGCGCCCGTGGTGGCGGCCAACGACGGCAAGATCGTGCGCATCGGGGAGAACGAGCGCCTCGGCCGCTACATCATGCTCCAGGACGTGTACGGCAACACGTACACGTACGGGCACCTGGGCAAGGTCAACCAGCGCTACCCGTCGCCGAAGCCGCAGACCACGACGCCCGACGAGATCCAGAGCGAGCTCGAGCTCCCGAAGAAGGACGCCGAGCCCTCCGAGCCCGCCTCCTCGACCGACCAGCCGGCGCGCCGCGCGCCGAAGCCCAAGCTCGCCGACAAGGCCGCGCCCGACGTCGCCGACGAGGAGCCGGCCGCCGCCAAGGAGCGCCTGTTCGCGAACCCGACGCGGCCGAACGCGGCCGACGCCGGCGGCGCCCAGCAGGAGTTCGAGCGCACGGGCAACATCGACGGCGAGGAGACCTTCGAGGCGTACTTCAGCCGCGTCTTCGGCCTCGGTCGCAAGGACATCCGCCTCAAGCGCCTGCGCGTCGGATCGCGCGTCGTGGCCGGCACGATCCTCGGCCGCCTCGACACCAAGGAAGGCCGCCGCGCGCCGCACCTGCTGTTCGAGATCCGCCCGGCCGGCCGCGGCGCCCCGCGGATCGACCCGAAGCCGATCCTCGACGGCTGGAAGCTGCTCGAGTCGACCGCCATCTACCGCGCCGCGGGCAAGAACCCGTTCTTCGGCCGCGACGCCGCCAACCCGTCGATCGGCCAGATCCTGCTCATGAGCAAGGAGGCGCTGGTCCACCGCGTGCTCTCCAACCCGCGCGTCGACGTCTACGAGTGCGGCCGGCACGACATCCAGACCGGCCAGGTCGACCGCCGCGTGCTGGCCACGCTCGAGTTCCTGGCGGCCTCGGGCCTGCGGCCGACCGTCACCTCGCTCAAGTGCGGCCACGGCTTCTACACGACGTCCGGCAACGTCTCGCACCACTCGTCCGGCAACGCCGTCGACATCGCCGCCGTCAACGGCATCACGATCTCGCCGGCGACCCAGGGCGCGGGCTCGATCACGGAGCTGACGATCCAGCGCCTGCTGACGTTGCAGGGCACGATGAAACCCGACCAGATCATCTCGCTGATGCAGTTCGAGGGGACCGACAACACGTTCGCGATGGGCGACCATCACGACCACATCCACGTCGGCTGGCGGCCGCTCTACGGCACCAACTCGAAGATGGCCAAGCAGGTCAACGCGATCCTCAAGCCCAAGCAGTGGATCAAGCTGATCGACCGCCTCGGCGAGATCGACAACCCGACGGTCCGTCGCAAGCCGTCGAAGTACGCGGTGCCGACGCGCCGCGCCTCTGAAGCCCACAAGGGCGATTGAGGTTCGGCTTCGTCCAGTGGGAGTTCCCCGGGCGCCTCGGGCCCGACCCCGGGCGCTACGTGGTGCGCCGCTACGCCGGCGACGACGTCCGCCAGGTGGTGGTCATCGGCGGCTTCGACGCGCCGCGGCGCAAGCTGCGCGGGCCGCGGCCGCGCAAGGCCGATCCCGGGCCGGCGAGCGTCGAGATAACCCGCGCGACGGTGATCGACGCTGCACCTCTAGGTGAGCTCGAGACGGCCGACGCGTGGCTGGACCGCGCCACCGGCGACGAGAGCGAGCAGGTCACGGGCGCGGCGCTCGAGCTGCTCAACCGCGCCGTCGCGGGCCAGCGGGTGGCCGCCGCCGACCCCTGGATCGCCGACGCCGACCCTTCGCACGCGATCGTCTGCCGCGTCGGCTACGGGACCGGCGAGCAGGTCGCCGACGGCGACTGGGAGGCGGCGGTCGAGCTGCCGCTGCCCGCCCCGCGGGGGTCGCGGTCGCGGATCCTCGCGCCGCAGGAGCGGCTCGCCGCCCTCCTCAGCGGCCGCGACGCCGCGCTTGCCTGCGAGGAGCTCACGTTGCGCGCCCGCGGCGACCTCGACCACGGCCGGACCCGCGAGGCCGCCCTCCAGCTCGCGATCGCGCTCGACGCCGGGCTCGCCGAGCTCGAGGTGTGGCGCGACCAGGGCGACATGGCCGAGCGGCTGGAGGAGCTCGACGGCTGGCGCGACGCGGTGACCGCCGCTGCCCAGGCCGCGCTCGCCGGCGGCCTCGACCCGGCCCAGACCGCCGACGTCTCGTCCGCGCTCGACCGGCTCGAGGCCGCTCTGCGGGCGCGCCAGGTCGTCTCAGGCGAGTAGGGCCAGCACGGCCTGGAGGTCCTCCTCCACGTCGCCGTCGAGCCGGGCCGCGGCCCAGCGGTCGAACGGCGTCGAGCTCCTGGTGACGATCGCGAGCCGCCCGCCGGCCTGGAGGGTCAGCTCCGGGAGGCCGGCGACCGGGTAGACCTCGAGCGAGGAGCCGATGCAGAGCAGCAGGTCGGCACCGCGCGCGAGCGCGCTCGCCCGCTCCATCGCGGCCTCGTCGAGCAGCTCGCCGAAGAGGACGACGTCGGGTTTGAGCGGGCGGCCGCAGTCGCAGCGCGGAACGCCGTCGATCGCCTCCTCCAGCCGCCGGCGCGTCTCGGCCAGCGGGTACGTGGTGCCGTCGGCGAGGCAGGACGCCGTGGCGACCGAGCCGTGGACCTCGATCACGTCCTCGGATCCTGCGGCGGCGTGCAGGCCGTCGATGTTCTGGGTGACGACCGGGATGCCGAGCTCCGCCAGCGCGCGGTGGGCGCCGTTCGGCTGCTTGCCCTCGAGCGTGGCGAAGCGCTGCCCGTAGAAGCCCCAGAAGCGCTCCGGCTCGCGCCGCCAGACCGAGATGTGGGCGACCTCCATCGGGTCGACGTTGGCCCACAGCCCGGTGCCGGGCGAGCGGAAGTCCGGGATCCCGGAGGGGACCGAGATGCCGGCGCCGGTGAGGGCGACGACCGACCCCGCCGAGCGGATGAGCTCGGCGAGGCGGTCGTGGGCCTCGCTCACTTCCCCTTGAACTCCGGCTTGCGCTTGGCCAGGAACGCCGAGATCCCCTCGCGCGCGTCCTCGGACGAGAACGCGGCGATGAAGCCGGCCTTCTCGGCCTCGATGCCCTCGTCGAGGTCGCCGGCGTGCGAGACGCGCTTGATCTGCTCGAGCGCGACCGGCGCCTGGCCGGCGAACTTGCGCGCCCAGGCGAGCGCGGTGTCGAACAGCTCGTGGTCGGTGACCAGGCGGTTGACGAGCCCGTACTCGTAGGCCTCCTCGGCGCTGATCGGGTCGCCGACCGTGTTCATCTCGAGCGCCTTGGCCGGGCCGACGAGGCGCGGGAGCCGCTGCGTGCCGCCGAATCCGGGGATGAGGCCCAGCGCGATCTCGGGCTGCCCGAAGGAGGCGGAGAAGCCGGCGATGCGGACGTCGCACGCCATCACGATCTCGCAGCCGCCGCCGAACGCGACCCCGTTGACCGCCGCGATCGTCATCACCCGCGACCGCTCCCAGGTCCGGAACAGCACGTGGGCGCGCTCGAGCAGGTCGCGACCGGCCTGCTCGTCCATCTGCGTGAACGCCTTGATGTCGGCGCCGGCGGAGAACAGCGCCGGGTTCGGGGAGGCCACGATCATCGCCCGGGCGGCGCCCTCGATCTCGCCCCACGCCTTCTCGAGCGCCTCGACCACGGCCGGGGAGAGCGAGTTGGCGGGCGGGTTGTCGAGCCAGAGGATCGCGACGTCGCCGCGCGTGTCGAGCTTGACCGGCGCGGTCTCCCAGCCCGAGTCGGGCTGCGGATACGGATAGAACCCCTGGCCGCTCTTGGCGCCCAGACGGCCCTGGGCGACGAGGCGGCGGAGGAGCAGCGGCGGCTCGAAGCCCTCGCCCCACTCGTCCTCGGCCTTCTCGAGCGCGGCGAGGATCTCGTCGAGCCCGCGGAAGTCGGCGCGGGCGAACGGGCCGGGGACCATGCCGGTGCCCATCATCATCCCGAGGTCGATGTCGCGGATGCCCGCGATGCCCTCCTCGACCACGAGGCAGGCCTCGACCAGCGCCTTGAGCTGGAAGCGGTCGGCGATCCGCTCGTCGATCTGAGTCGTGGTCTCAGGCGTGCTCATAGAAGCCCTTCCCGGACTTGGCGCCGAGCTCCCCGCGGCCCACCATGTCCTCCATCCCGCGGTGCACGTAGAAGCGGTCCCCGTAGGCCTCCTGCATGTCGTGCGCGACCTTGACCACCGTGTCGAGCCCCGACATGTCGGCGACCCGGAACGGGCCCATCGGCATCTGCGCCTTCTCGCAGATGAACGCGTCGATCTCCTCGGGATCGATGCCGGTCTCGTCCTGGTAGCGCCAGATCTCGCTGGCCGTGCTGACGAGGATGCGGTTGACCACGAAGCCCGGGCACTCGTGGGCGCGGACCGCGGTCTTGCGGATGGCCTGCGCGAAGTTGGCGGCCGCCTGGGCGGTCTCGGGCGAGGTGTCCTCGCCCTCGATGACCTCGATCAGCCGCATGTAGGAGGCGGGCCAGAAGAAGTGGAAGCCGACCACCTGGTCGGGCCGGTTGGTGGCGTCGCCGATCTCGGTGATCGACAGGCCCGAGGTGTTGGAGGCGAGGATCGCGTGGCCGGGCGTGGCCGCGTCGAGCTCCGCGAACACCGCGTGCTTGATCTCCATCTTCTCGGGCACGGCCTCGATCACGAAGTCGACGTCGCCGAACTCGTCGTACGACGTGGTGCCGGTGATCAGGCCGAGCGTCTGCTCCGCCTGGGCCGACGCCTGAGCCTCGTCGAGCTTCCCCTTCTTGACCAGCTTCGCGGCCTGACCCTCACTGACCTCGCGCGCCTTCTTCAGTCCCGCGTCGACGAACTTCTGGTCGACGTCCTTGAGCACGACCGGGATCCCCGCCGCGGCGATGACCTGGGCGATCTCGCCGCCCATCACCCCCGCGCCGACGACTCCTGCTTTGAACACGAACATGGCCCAGCACCCTAGTACGTGGGTGCTGGGCCATGAGCCGGCTTCAGCGCAGCCCGGGGACGTTCACGACGATGAAGTCGCTGTAGTCCGGCAGGCCCGGGTTGCGGCCGGTGGAGCCGAAGTTCGTGTCGTTGACGAAGGCCAGGTCGTTGCCGCCCAGCGGCAGGACCGCCTCGACCGTCTGGTAGGGGAAGGCAAACGGGTCGCCGAGGCCGAAGTCGCCCGGCCGGCCCGGCAGCGAGATCAGATCCTTGTCGCGGATGTCGAGCAGGTCGACGACCTCCTCCTTGTCGATCACCGCCCGACGCCCGGGGACGTCGATCACGAACGCCTTCTTCCACTCGGCGGCGGGGCCCTGGCCGTTGTCGCGCTCGGTGACGATCAGGCGGTCGCGGTCGAGCGCCGTCGCGTCGGAGACCAGCGTTCCCGGCTCGCTCATGCGGTACGTCCAGCGCCTGCCGGTGAAGCGGCGCTCGCGGACGTCGAACTCGAAGACGACGCGGTCGAGCGGATCGGCGCCCACCAGCGGGCCCTCGAGGATCGGGTACAGCGTGCGGCCGTCCTTGGACAGCGCCAACGCCTCGAAGCCGTTGGAGCCGGCCAGGTTCGGCGTGCGGCCGAGCAGGAACGGGTTGTCGGGCGAGAGGACGCCCGGGGTCGGGACCGGGGCGTCGAGCACCTTGCCGGTGGCGTCGGCGTGGAGGATGAACGGGCCGAACTCCTCCCCGAACCAGAGCGTGCCGTCCTTGCCGATGCGGACCGACTCGATGTCGAAGTCGCCGCCGGTGAGGATCCGCTCCTCGGTGCCCTCGCGGACGATCGGGAACGGGACCTTGGAGTCGGGGTCGCGCAGCGTGATCGCGCTCTGGATCGTGACGCGCCCGCTGCCGCTCCACTTCGTCTCCCAGCGCGGGGTGACCTTGTAGAGGCGCAGGATGAACGAGCGCGAGTTGGCCTTGCTGCCGAAGCCGTTGTCGGGCATCGCCCACAACCGGCCGTTGCCGGCGTCGAGCAGGGCGGAGAAGCCGCCCACGGGCTGGACGGCGCCGGGCGCGGGCACCGGCTCGGCGTTCGCGGCGCCGGGCCAGGGCGCCGGGAAGGTGGCGTCGGCGGGCAGGATGGCGCGCGCCTCGAGCCGGGGCTCGGCGGCGGCGGCGCTCGCGGGTGCGATGGCGGCGGCCGCGAGGGCCGCGATCAGGAGTCGTCGCATGGCGCCGCAGCCGACCAGAGCAGGGCTCCGGCCGGGTCAAGATCTCGTTACAGCTCGGCGCGGCGCTCGTGGCCGAAGCGCGTGAGGGTGCGGCGCAGCGAGTCGCTCAGCTCGCGGCGGATGAAGAGGCGGTCGACCAGCGGCGTGAACGCGTTGCGCCCCTTGAGCTCGTACTCGAGCGTGAGCGTGACCCTGACCTCGTCGCCGACCGGTTCGAAGGCCACGGTCTGCCGTCCGTGCAGCCGCTCGTCCTCGACCTCGACCGTCTGGCCCGTGCGCGGCTCGTAGGCGGTGACGATCTCCTGCACGCGCCCGCGCCCCTTCGGCGGCGAGGTCCAGACGAGGCGGGCGCCGACCTGCGGCCACTCGCCCTCGAGCGTGACGACATGGCCGAAGCCGTCGATCCACGCCGCCCAGCGGTGCGGGTCGTACCACAGCTCCTCGGCCTCGGCGGCGCGGCCCGGGACCGTGGTGGAGGTGAGAGCACGACCCGGCACGCGTGCGATTATCGCGCGGATGAGCGCCGTCGATCTCGCGTTGGAGCTGGTCCGCCTCGACACCGTCAACCCTCCCGGCCGCGAGGAGGCGGCCGCCGGCCTGCTGGCGCGGCGGCTGGAGGCGGCCGGACTGGACGTGGCGCGGCACGAGCACGCGCCGGGCCGCGTGAGCCTGGTCGCGCGCTGGCCGGGCGACGGTCCGGCGCTGTGCATGACCGGCCACCTCGACACCGTGCCGCTGGGCGGCGCGCCGTGGAGCGTCGAGCCGTTCGGCGAGCTGCGCGACGGGCGGCTGTACGGGCGCGGCTCGAGCGACATGAAGGCCGGTGTCGCGGCGATCGTCGCGGCCGCCGAGCGGGTCGCGGCGCTGGGGCGCGGGACGGGCGCGCTCGAGCTCGTGCTGTGCGCGGGTGAGGAGACCGGCTGCGAGGGCGCGCTGGCCCTGGCGCGCGACGGCGCGCTCGGGCGCTGCGAGGCGGTGCTGGTGGCCGAGCCGACCGGCGGCGTGCCGCACGTGGCGCACAAGGGCGTGCTGTGGGCCCGCGCCTCATGCGAGGGCCGGACCGCCCACGGGTCGGCGCCGCAGCTTGGCGTCAACGCGATCTACCCGCTCGCCCGGGCGGTGTCCGCGCTGGAGGACCTGCGCTTCGAGGTCTCCCACCCGGTGCTCGGCGAGCCGACCCTGAACGTGGGCACGATCGCGGGCGGCGTCGGGACCAACGTGGTGCCGGACCGGGCCGAGGCGGGGATCGACGTCCGCACGGTGCCGGGCCTGAGCGGCGACGACGTGCTCGAGCGGCTGCGCGCGGCCTGCGGGCCGCAGGTGCGGATCGAGCCGATGCTCGACCTCGGGCCGGTGGCCACCGATCCGTCCGATCCATGGGTCCAGACCGTCGCCGACGTGGCGGGCGCCTCGGCGGGCGGCCTGGCGTACTTCACCGACGCGGCCGCCTTGACGCCGGCGTACGGCGGGCCGCCGACCGTGATCTGGGGTCCGGGCGAGGCCGCCCAGGCGCACCAGACCGACGAGTGGGCCGAGACGGCGAAGATCGACGCGGCCGCGGACGCGTACACCGAGGTCGCACGGAGGTGGTGCGGTGTCTGACACGAGCGAGATGACGACGATCCGCGACGCGATCGAGGGCTCGGCGGCCCATCTGGCCGCGCACCCCGAGGCCGGGCGCGACCCCGACGCGCCGGCCACCGCCGTGCTCGACGGCAGCCTGCGCTGCCGCGTCGACGGCGCGCTGGGCACGGTCGTCACCGACGTCGCGAAGGCGGTCGGCGGTGGCGCGTCGGCGCCTTCGCCGGGCTGGCTCATGCGCGCCGCGCTCGCCGCGTGCGAC
>Ga0081538_10003080_pt1 | contig 15857 bp, 15 predicted proteins | sample TabmetS5T2R1_FD_71022 | JGI IMG/M metagenome (GOLD analysis project Ga0081538, IMG submission 71022) | Tabebuia heterophylla rhizosphere microbial communities from the University of Puerto Rico - S5T2R1 | ecosystem: Host-associated > Plants > Roots > Rhizosphere ... | reverse complement strand
TCTTCCTCGTCTCGCGCATCCGCGAGGAGTATCTGAAGCACGGAGACACACGGCGCGCGGTCGCCGACGGCCTGGCGAAGACGGCGCGGGTGATCACGGCCGCGGCGGCGATCATGGTCGTCGTCTTCCTTGCGTTCCTCGCCGCGCCCGACACCTTCCTGAAGCTGTTCGGGATCGGGCTCGCCTCGGCGATCTTCCTCGACGCCACGCTCGTGCGGATGGTGCTCGTGCCGGCAGTGATGCAGCTGCTCGGCCGCCGCAACTGGTGGATCCCGAACTGGCTCGAGCGGGTGCTGCCGCAGCTGGATGTCGAGCGGGGCGCGGTGGCGGCCGAGGGGGCGCGGCCCTAAAGCGCGACGCCGGAGAGGCCCGGTCGACAGATCCCGGGCTACCGGTGGTCTAGCGTCGGCCGGGCACCGTCGGAGGATCGGACGCCTCGGCCGGAGGGTTGTCGATGCGCCGTTGGACGTGATCGACCCCCGCCGCCCTGTCGGGCAGGCCCCAGACCCATTCGACGACCTTGTCGTCCCGGATCCGCACGGCGTTCACGGTGCGCTGATCTATCGGCGCGCCACTCCCCTTGCCGATGCCGAGCCAACGTCCGACCACCACCAGCCACTCGCCCATCTCGACGTACTCGTCGTTCTCCCGGCGGAAGTCCTCGAAGATGTCACTCGCCGTCGTCAAGTGCTCCCACACCGCCTCCCGACCTCGGATCATCGAAGGCCAATCGGGCGGCGGCTGAAGGTCGCGGACGACCACCGTCTCGGCCACCAGGCGAGACCAGGCTTGCTCGTCCCTCGCCGCGGTGGCCGCGACCAGCCGTTCGACGAGCTCGATGTTCTTCTCCATGGTGTTTTCAGTATCTCGCCTTCGCCCGGCGACGCCACCAGCGCCGTCCCGACGGAAGCGCGTACTAAAGCCAGAAGGGCGGCTCGCCGAGGTCGGGATCGCGCAGCACGGAGCGGGAGCGCTCGAGCGTGCGTGTCCACTCGTAGGCGAGCCCCTTGCAGTGGTTCAGCTCCACGCCTTCGGCGACCATCCGTTCCAGCCCGCGGCGGTGCATCTCGCCCGGGGAGAAGACGGCGTCCTCGACCACGACGACCCGCATGCCGCGCTCCCTGAGCCCGATGGCGGATTGAGCCACGCATACGTCGGTCTCGAAGCCCACCAGCACCGCCGTCGTACGGCCGGTGCGCTCGATCCGCTCGACGATGGGCGGCGTGCCGGACACCGCGAAGGTGGGCTTGACGATCGCCGGCTCCTCCGGGAAGACCGCGGCGATGGGCGCGAAGGTCGCCCCGTTGCCGGCGGGGTCCTCCTCTGTGATGACGGCGGGCACCTCGAGCCGCCTCGCCACTTTCACCAGCCAGGTCATGCGGGTGAGGGCCTGCCGCGCCTGCTCGCCATCGCCGGACTGGAGGGCGTCGCCGAAGAACCCCTCCTGCGCGTCGATGACGACCAGCACGCTGTCGTCGTGGTCTACGAGAGGCATCTCGTGCGCACCTGAGGGAGAAGCTAGTTCACGGGCGCCGCATGCGGAATGCTCGAGCGCCCGGCCGGATCGAGGCGTTTGGCGTCCCGGCGCATACAGCCACGCTCAACGGTTCAGAGGGGGAGCCAGATGGGCGCGGACCGGATTCTTGTCACTCATGCGGGAGCTTGCCGCGACCCGACGACGTGGTGCGGGCGACCCCGGACGGAACAGCGGCTGCTCAGAACCGCCCGGGGCCGACCGGTCACTCACAGCTGCCCGTAAAGCTGGGCACCAGTGCGTGAGGGTTCGGGCCGTTGACGAAGACGCCAAGGTGAACGCCGAAGTGGAACGTCTCGAACGCGGCCTGTGGCGCGTTCGCGGTCAGACCGCGGGCGATCGCGTGCGTCTTGCCGCTCGCGTTCGTCATGCAGTGAAGGTGCCGCGGAACCGGACCCTGTGCCTGCGCGGGTGCCACAAGGACCAGCGCGCCGGCAAGGACGCCGGCGAGCAGTACTCGGCGCATGCTCTTCTCCCTCCTCAGGTGATCCGCTTGGGGGTGCGGATCTCGACCAGCTCGACGCTACGTCCGATTGGACCGTGCGTCAACTCGGACCACGCCGCCCGAACCCGGTGCCGAGCGTTCAGCACGCCCTCTCGCCCGAACGCTCGGGTTGCCCCAAGTGGTTAATGTACCGCGCTGTAAGGGATGCGCCGGGGGGAAGAGGCAAACCACGAATGAGCGCGGCTTTCGACGAAGCCGGGGAGGGCCCGCCGCGCGTCCTCCCCTGCCCGCAGCCCCGGGCGTCCATTCGGCCAGTGAATGGGGGGTAAGTAGATGGGTTTGTGCAAGCGGTTCCTAGTTCTGACCGTAGCCGCCGCCTTGGTGGCGATCATGTCCTCCGGTGCGAGCGCGGTGCCCCCAACGGTCGGGGAGGCCACCAGCACGTTCGCGTACACGAAGAACATGAAGCCGCAGGGGTACTCGCCCCGGGTGGTGCCGACCGACAACACCGTGCCCGGTAGCGGGGTGTTCAACTCCGACCTCGCCTTCTGGGGCGACACCGCGGTTCAGGGCACCTATTCGGGCTTCCGCCTCGTCGATATCTCGTCGCCCGCGAACCCGAGGGAGATCATCAATTGGGAGGAGTGCGCCAGCCCGACCAACACGCAGGGCAACCAGGGCGACGTGATCATCTGGGAGAACCTGATCATCCGCTCATGGAACTCGCCTACGCCCGCAACCGGCTCGCAGTGCGGCAACTGGGACATGGCGCCGGGCGAGGAGGGCGTACATGTCATCGACATCAGCGACCCGACCAATCCGGAGGTCATCGCGTTCGTCGACACTCCGTGCGGATCGCATACCGAGACGTTGGTGCCGGATCTGGAGAACGACCGGCTGCTGGTCTACAGCAACTCGTCGGCGAACACGATCTTCGGCGGAAACGTGCCGCCCGACTCGCCACCGACGTGCCGCGGTATCGACATCATCGAGGTGCCGCTGGACGACCCCGCCGGCGCGTCGTACCTGCGGTTCGAGCCGACCGGGCACGAGGATGAGCCGCTCGAGAACCTCCACTCGTGCCACGACACTTCGGTGATCCTTGGCGACGCCAACCTCGTCGCCTGCGCGGGCCAGACCAGCGCCACAGGGGGCAATGGCATCAGCGTGTTCAGCATGGATCCGGCCGACGGCGGGTCCAAGGAAAACCCGATGTTCATGTACCACAAGACGACCGGTGGCGTCTCGCTCGGCCACTCGGCGTCCTTCACGTGGGACGGGGAGGTGATTATCGTCGGCCACGAGCCCGGCGGCGGCTCCGGCGCGAACTGCGAGGCCACGGACAATCCGCTCGAGCGGACGTTCTTCTTCGTCGACGCCGACACAGGCGCGTCGATCGGCCAGTTCACGATCCCGCGGCCCCAGACCAACGTCGAGAACTGCACGACGCACAACTTCAACGTCGTGCCGACCGACAAGCGCTATGTCATGGTCTCGGGCAACTACCAGTCGGGCATCAGCGTGATCGACTTCACCGACCCGGCTAACGCCCGGGAGATCGCCTTCGCAGATCCAGCCCCGCTCGTGGACCCGAACCCGCCGGTGGGCATCGAGCTGGGCGGTGACTGGTCGACGTACTGGTACGACGGCAGGATCTACGAGTCCGACATCTTGCGCGGCCTCATCATCTGGAACCTGTCCGACCCGGCGGTGGCGGGAGCGAAGAAGCTCGGCCACCTCAACCCGCAGACGCAGGAATTCACGTTCCCCTTCAAGGGAACGAGGTTCGGCCGCAGCGGGTAAGCCGTTACGCATCCAACCGACGAGAGGGCGGCCCACGGGCCGCCCTCTCTCTTTGGCGTTCACCTCTCTCTTTGGCGTTCAGATCACTGCCCGACGCGCCGGCTGGGATCCCAACCTGGAGACCTTCGCCGCGAGAGCCGGCGGTCGGGGCGGTGTCGGTACGGTTGGGGATCCGTGCGAATCGCGACCTGGAACGTCAACTCGATCAAGCAGCGCGTGCCGCGGCTGCTGCCCTGGCTGGACGAGCGGCGGCCTGACGTGGTCTGCCTGCAGGAGACCAAGCTCGCCGACGACGCATTCGTCGAGCTGCTCGGCGACGAGCTCGACGCCCGTGACTACGCCGTCGCCCTGCACGGCGAGGCGACTTGGAACGGGGTGGCGATCCTCTCGCGCGTCGGGCTCGACGACGTCGCGGCGGGACTGGAGGGCGCGCCGGGCTTCCCGCACCCGGAGTCGCGCGCGGTGTCCGCCACCTGCGGCGGGATCCGGGTGGTCTCGGTCTATGTGCCGAACGGGCGCGTTCCCGGCTCCGAGCACTACGAGTACAAGCTCGCCTGGCTCGCCTCGCTGCGAGAGCTGCTCGCGCGCTGCCCGAAGGAGACCGTCGTATGCGGCGACATGAACATCGCGCCGACCGACGACGACGTGTTCGATCCGGACGCCTACGTCGGCCAGACCCACGTGACGACGCCCGAGCGGGAGGCGCTGGCGGAGCTGCAGGCGCTCGGCCTTCGTGACGTCGTGCGCGACCGCTGGCCGAACGAGCGGGTGTTCACGTACTGGGACTACCGGGCCGGGATGTTCCACCAGGACCTCGGGATGCGGATCGACCTGGTGCTGGCGAGCGCGACGGTCGCCGACCGCGTCGAGGCGGCGTGGGTGGACCGTCAGGCCCGCAAGGGCAGCGGGCCGAGCGATCACGCGCCGGTGATCGTGGACCTGGACGAGGCGCCGGACGGGGACATCGGGCCGGTCGTTCCGCCGCCGTCGGCTCCGGTGACCAAGCGCGGCGCGGCGAAGCTGCCGCAATCGCCGTAGAAGCCCGCGGTCAGTCCCGCGGCCGGTCGCGATCGCGCGACGGCTGGACGCGCTTCGGCTCCCCCGGCATCTTCGGATAGTCGGGCGGGTATGGCATGTCGCCCTCCTCGTCGCGCTCGTACATGTCCAGCAGCGGCTGCAGCGAGTGGCTGGCGTCGTCGATGGCCGCATGGCGGTCGCCCACCTCGGCAAAGCGCGCGGGCATCGTCGCGACCGTGAAGTCCTCGGGCTCCACCTCGCCGAGCTCGTCCCACGTCACCGGGGCCGAGACCGGGGCGCCCGGCTTCGGCCGGACGCTGTAGGCCGAGGCGATCGTGCGATCACGGGCGTTCTGGTTGTAGTCCAGGAAGATGCGCTCGCCGCGCTCCTCCTTCCACCACTTCGTCGTCACCTCGCCCGGGAGGCGCCGCTCGAGCTCACGCCCGAAGGCGATCGCGGCGTGGCGGACGTCGGTGAACGTCCAGCGTGGCTCGATCCGGACGTAGACGTGGACCCCTCGGCCTCCCGAGGTCTTCGGGAAACCCGTGTAGCCGAGCTCGTCCAGAAGCGATCGCGCCACGCCCGCGACGCGCACGGCGTCCTCGAAGTCCGTGCCCGGCTGCGGGTCGAGGTCGAGGCGCAGCTCATCCGGATGGTCCACGTCGTCGCTTCGTACCGGCCACGGGTGAAACGTGATCGTGCCCATCTGGGCCGCCCAGCCAACGACGGCGATCTCGGTCGGGCAGATCTCGTCCGCGTGGCGACCCGAGGGGAACTCGATCCGCGCGGTCTGGAGGTAGTCCGGCGCCCCCTTCGGGACGCGCTTTTGAAAGAAGGCGTCGCCCCCGCCCTTCTCGCGCGTCGAGACCACGATGCCCGGATGCACGCCCTTCGGCCAGCGCTCGAGCGTCGTGGGCCGGTGGTGAAGCGCCCGCATGATGCCGTCCTCGACCGCCAGGTAGTACTTGACCACGTCGAGCTTGGTGACCGCGGCCGAGCGCTCGGTCTCCGGGAAGATCACGCGGTCGGGGCTGGTCACGCGCAAGTCGCGCCCACCCGCATCGATGCTCGTCGCCTCGGACGTGGCCATGCCTGGAGTTCTACGGCAACGAGGCGGAGCGCGGCCGCCTCGACAGACCGCGCGTGCGGTTCCGCGCCAAAGTGCCGTTTGGCATCAAGCGTTCCCGGAGATAACCGGCTGCGGAGAGGGGTGTGAATTCGCGAGGCCCGCTCACCTCTGAGGGGAACGGACCCGTGCTCTCTGGCGATCACGACTGGAGGCGACATGTCCAAGTCTTTCTGGTGTAAGGCCCTCTTGGTCATCGCGGCGCTGACCCTCGCCATGCCCGCGGGGGCGGCGGCGGCCAAGCCGAAGAAGCCGAAGCTCGGCTCGATCAAGCAGGTCGGGCACGACCCGCTCCTGAATCGCGGGATGAACGCGGCGCTCGCGGTCCACGGCGACTACGCGTACATCGGCAGCCGGACCGACGGGAGCCATGCGGGCCAACCCCAAGGCGGCATCATGGTCGTCGACATCTCGCGGCCGAGGCGTCCGGAGCTCCTGACCGAGACGCCGATCGACGCCAGGGTGGGCGAGTCGTCGCGGGAGCTGCGCGTGTGGCGGTCGCAGGACATCCTGATCGTCCTCAACACCAACTGCGGCGCCGGTCCCACCTTGCATCACTGCGCCGGGCCGCCCGTGGAGGAGAACAGGAACTTCCGCTTCTACGACATCTCCGGGCCGAACGCGCGGAGTCCGCGGCTGATCACCGAGATGGAGGAACACACCCACGAGTTCTTCCTGTGGGAGGACCCGAACAACCCCAGCCGGGCCCTGATGTTCGGCGGCAACGCCGGCTCGGTCTGCGCGGAGCACCCCACGCCCAGCTGCCCGTTCGCGGTATGGGACATCTCACCGCTGCTCAGGGGGGAGCGGCCGGTGACGCTCTTCAGCGGACCCCACGGCTACACGCGCATCCCGCCGACCGGGTCTCCAGTGGTGAAGCCGGCCGGCGGCCTGCACTCGCTGTCGGTCAGCAACGACGGCACGCGGGCCTACTTCGCGCTCCTCACCGGCGGGTTCGCGGTCGTCGACACGTCCGACTTCGCGTTCGGCCGGCCGATGCCACAACCGCGCCCGATCACCCCGAACGAGGCACGGCCGACCTGGCCCGGTCCCGGCGCCCACAGCGCGATCAAACTCTGGAACACGGACTGGGCCTACGTGTCCGACGAGGTGTACGGAACGGCCACCGGGCCGGGCCACGGGTGCCCGTGGGGCTGGGCGCGGATGGTCGACATCTCCAACCCGGAGGAACCGACCGTCGAGGCGGAGTTCAGGCTGCCTGAGAACGACCCGGCCAAGTGCGCCACGTTCAACCCACCCCGCACGTCGTACTCGGCGCACAACCCGACGCATACGCCCAACATCGTGTTCACCACCTGGCACTCGGGCGGCTTCCAGGCGATCTCCGTCGACGACCCGAGCGCCCCGTTCCAGTTGGCGGAGTTCTTCCCAAGGCCGCTGGACATGGTCCTGCTCGAGGATCCGCGGCTCTCCTCGGACCCCGACACGGGCCGCCACGAGAAGGTCGTGATGTGGAGCTACCCGGTCATCCAGGACGGGCTGATCTACGTGACCGACATCCGCAACGGCTTCTACGTCCTCAAGTACAAGGGCCCGTTCGACCGTGAGGTCAAGAAGATCGAGTTCCTCGAGGGCAACTCGAACCAGGGCGACGCGCTCTGCTTCGAGCCGGTGGGCCCACCGCCGAAGCAGTGCAAGGGCGGCGACCGAGACGACGACGACGACGGAGACGACGACGACGGAGACGACGACGACTGAGCTCCGCGCCGCGCTCGGCGGGGCATGACTGGAGGCGAAGGGCCCGCGCAGCGGGCCCTTCGTATCCAGGGGTAAGGTCGGACCGCAGCACACGAGAAGGAGGAGCTATGTCACGGAGCTACGCCGCCGGGCCGACCGAGCCGCCGCTCCTCGACGAGACGATCGGCTTCAACCTGCGGCGCACGGCGGAACGTCACGCGGATCGCGACGCGCTGGTCTCGTGCCACCAGGACCTGCGTCTCACCTACGGGGAGCTCGACGCCGCGGTCGACTCGGTCGCCCGCGCCCTCATGGCTCTCGGGCTCGAGCGCGGCGACCGGCTCGGCATCTGGGCACCCAACCGCGCCGAGTGGGTGCTGACGCAGTTCGCCACCGCCCGGATCGGCGTGGTGCTCGTGAACGTCAATCCCGCGTATCGAACGTCGGAGCTTCGCTATGCCCTCGCTCAGTCCGGCTGCCGCGCTCTGATCGCCGCCAACCGATTCAAGAGCTCCGACTACGTCGCGATGGTCGAGGAGGTCAGGCCCGAGCTGAGCGGCCTCGAGCGGGTGGTCTGGCTCGACGGCGAGGAGTGGCAGGAGCTCCTCGCGGCCGCCGATGACGTCTCAGCCGACGCCCTGGAGCGGCGCTCGAGCTCGCTTACGCCGGACGACCCCATCAACATCCAGTACACGAGCGGCACCACCGGGTCGCCCAAGGGGGCGACGCTCAGCCATCGCAACATCCTCAACAACGGCTACTTCGTCGGCGAGGGCTGCGGGTACAGCGAGGAGGACCGCGTCTGCATCCCCGTGCCGTTCTACCACTGCTTCGGCATGGTGATGGGCAACCTGGGTGCAGTCACCCATGGGGCATGCATGGTCGTGCCGCAGGCCTCGTTCGAGCCCGAGGCAACCCTGGCTGCCGTCGCCGACGAGCGGTGCACCTCCCTCTACGGGGTCCCCACGATGTTCATCGCCCAGCTCGAGCATCCGTCGTTCCCCGACTTCGACCTGTCGTCGCTTCGCACCGGGATCATGGCCGGCTCGCCCTGCCCGGCAGAGGTCATGAAGCGGGTGATCGACGACATGCACATGAGCGAGGTCACGATCTGCTACGGCATGACCGAGACCTCGCCGGTGTCGACCCAGACCGCGGCGGCCGACCCCATCGAGAAGCGCGTCAGCACCGTCGGCCGCGTGCACCCGCATGTCGAGGTCCGGGTTGTCGACGAGGACGGCGCGGTCGTCGAGCGCGGCCGGCCCGGTGAGCTCTGCACGCGCGGCTACAGCGTGATGAAGGGCTACTGGGAGGACGCGGAGCGCACCGCCGAGGCGATCGACGCCGACGGGTGGATGCACACGGGCGACCAGGCGACGATGGACGCGGACGGCTACCTCAACATCGTCGGGCGCATCAAGGACATGGTCATCCGCGGCGGCGAGAACGTCTACCCGCGCGAGGTGGAGGAGTTCCTCTACACGCACCCCGACGTGGCCGACGTCCAGGTCATCGGCGTGCCGGACCCGCGCTACGGCGAGGAGCTGATGGCCTGGGTCAAGCTTCGAGAGGACGCGGCCCTGACGGAGGAGGAGCTGCGGGCCTACTGCCGGGAGCAGATCGCCCACTTCAAGGTGCCCCGCTACGTCAGGTTCACGGACGATTTCCCGATGACCGTGACCGGCAAGGTCCAGAAGTTCCGCCTCCGCGAGGCCGCGATCGCGGAGCTCGGCCTGGAGGACCAGGTGCGGGCAACGGCCTGACCGACCAGGAGCGACCCACCCTGCGAGGCAAGACGGCGGTGGCTCCAGACCACAACAAGCGCCTGGCCCGTCGCGCGCTCACCGAGATCTACACGGAGGGCGATCTCGAGCTCGCGAACGAGCTCATCCACCCGGACTTCGTCGATCACGAGCCCGCTCACCCGGAGCAGCCGACCGGTCCCGAGAGCGTGAAGCAGACCGTGCGGTACCTCCACGCCGCCTTCGGCGACCTTCGGTTTGAGGTCGAAGACGAGATCGCCGAAGGCGACAAGGTCGTGCAGCTCGCGACCATGAGCGGGCGCCACACGGGTCCGCTCCTCGGCCGTGAACCCACAGGCAAGGAGTTCTCCGTCAGGCACATCTACATCTGGCGGATTGCCGACGGCAAGATCGCCGAGCACTGGGGAAGCCGGGATGACCTCGGCCTGCTCGAGCAGCTCGGCCTCCTGGCGATCGGTGCGGAGTCCTGAAGCGCGATTTGGCCGCTAGGGATGCGACCCGCTGTCCATCCCGAGCACGCCCGCGACCGTGCGGGCCGCCAGCAGCTCGTCGTCCGGTGCTTGCCCGGCGAGTGCGATCACGGCGCCCTCGAGCGCTCCCCAGAACGCCCGCGCGACCGTCCTTGCGGGCGGGCCGGGCGGAATCGACCCTTGTTCGCGCCCTGCTTCGATCAGGCCGGCGGCGCGGTCGACCAGGATTCTCGAGATGCGCTTCATCTCACGCCCCAAAGGGTGGTCTTGGCCGCTGAACTCGACCCTCAGCGCCATCATGACGCGGGCGACGTCTCGCCGGCAGTAGACGGCGTGGCCGCGCGCCAGCGCGATCAGCGCATCGGCCGGATCGGGCTCCTGCTCCGCCAGGGCGCCCACCTCGCTCCTCCAGGTCTCGTCGACCCACTCCACCACCGCCAGGGCCAGATCCTCCTTGTCCCTGAACTGGTGATACAGCGCGCCGCGCGTGTAGCCCGCGTCGCGCGCCACCTGTTCGAGCACCAGGTTGCCGTAGCCGTAGCGCGATAGGCCCCTCGCGGCCGACTCGAGCAGCGCGCTCCGTGAGCGGGCGCTCCGCTCGGCCTGGGACGTACGTACATGCATGTATGTATGATACGGTGTCGATCGGCGATGAGGCTCCCGCACACGGCGCACACCTCCCGGTCCTGGCGGATTCACGAGCTCACCCGCGACTTCCGGCTGGAGGACGTGTGGGCGCTGCCCACGCCGGGCGGCCCGGACGACTTTCCTCGGCTGGTGCAGGGGATGGCCTCGGGCGAACCGTCGCACGGCCTTTCCGGCGCCGCCCGCACGCTCTGGGCGATCCGGTGGAAACTCGGGGAGCTGCTTGGTTGGGACGGCCCGGACGCCGGGCTCGGATCCAGGGTGCCGTCCCTGCGCGATCGGTTGCCGGCGGATCTGCGCGACGCGCCGGCCGGCCCGGACTTCGATGAGCTTCCCTTCAGCTCGCTCTACCTGCTCGATGACGAGTGGGCGGCCGAGATCGCAAACCGCACAGTGCACGGGGTTCTGCACCTCGGGTGGGTCCGAGACGGGCACGGAGGCTACCGCGGCCAGATGGCCGTTCTGGTGAAGCCGAACGGACTGCTGGGGACCGCCTACCTCGCCGCCATCAGGCCGTTCCGACACCTGATCGTGTACCCGGCGCTGATGCGTCAGATCGAGCGGGAGTGGCAGGCGCGGGCCGGCGAGCCGACACCGGCGCACGCGTAGCTCGTCGGCGCGGCTGCCGACCATGAACCGGGACACCGCCATCGACCTTCTGGACCGGCTGCATAGGGCGCAGAACGAGTTCTACGCGGGCGGCTCCGGCACCGCCCTCGAGCAGCTCCTCACCCCGAACATCACCTGGACCGTCCCCGGTGAGAATCGCATCGCCGGGACCTACCGCGGTCTCGAGGAGGTGTTCGGCTACTTCGGGCGACGACGAGACCTCGCCGGCCGAACCTTTCGGATGAAACGACGAGACGTTCTGGTCGGCGACGGGGACCGGGTCGCCGCGCTCACCGACGGGTTCGCCACGATCCACGATGTCGACCATCGCTGGTCCACCGTGGGCCTGTACGACGTGATCGACGGGCAGATCGCAGCCTGTTGGCTGCTCCCCCTCGACCAACCCGCATTCGACGCCATCTGGTCCAGCTGAGCGAACATCCGAAGCAGTCGGTTGTCCTCTACGACGCGGACTGCGGCTTCTGCAAGTGGCTGCTGTCCGCCCTGTTGCGGTGCGACCGCGCGGCGCGCCTGCGCCCGATCGCGCTGCAGCGGCCCGAGGCCGACGACCTGCTCGAAGAGCTCACCCCCGCTGAGCGGATGGCCTCGTGGCACCTGATCTCTCCCACAGGCGAGCGCCACTCGGGAGGGGCCGCGCTGCCCCCACTCCTGAGAGCGATGCCTGCCGGCCGGCTCCCGGCCGCCGGGTTCGCCCGGTTTCCCCGGCTGACCGACCGCGGATATCGGTGGGTGGCCGAACACCGCTCGCAGCTCTCCAAGCTGGTGCCTGCGAGCGCCAAACAGCGCGCCGGCGAACGCATTCGCGATCGCGAGACAAGCTGACGTCGGTCCGCGGTCCGGTGGTGGACCGACCCCCGGCGGTCCGGTAGAAATGCGCTGTGACGAGGGCCTTGGGCTCAGCGCTCGTTGCCGCGGCCCTTGCGGTCCCCGGCGGCGCGGCTGCCCGATCGGATGACGACGATCGCGCCCGTGCGGGAGAGCGCGCGGTGCCGAGCCACGGAGTCGTGGTGGGGGACGCCACTCCCCGGTCGGCCGTGGTGTGGGCCCGAGCGGACGGCGCCGGGACGCTGAGGGTCGAGCTGTCGGGTGGCCCGCCCCGGTGGATCAAGCAGGTTCCCGTGGTCGCCGAGGACGACTGGACCGGCCGCGTCCGGCTAAACGGGCTGGCCCCCGCCACTCGCTACTCGTATCGAGTTCGATTCAGCCCCGGCGGGCGCACCGCGAGCGGATCCTTCAGAACCCCGCCCGGCGAGACCACGGCCGCCTCGGTTCGGCTTGCCTTCGGCGGCGACGTGGCGGGGCAGAACGTCTGCCGCGACGCCACAGAGGGCTTCCCGATCATGGACACGATCCGGGCCTGGCGACCCGACGTCTTCGTCGGCCTGGGCGACATGATCTACGCCGACAACGCGTGCGCGGCCACGGGCCTGTACGGGAACGCCCAGCTGCCCGGAGACTTCGGGCCGGCCACGGACCTCGCGAGCTTCTGGGCGCACTGGCGGTACAACCGGGCAGACCGGGCCTCTCGCCGCCTGCTCGCCAGTACGAGCTACGTCGGCGTGTGGGACGACCACGAGGTCATCAACGACTTCGGCCCGCTCACCGACGTCGGCTCCGCGCCGCCCTACCCGCCCGGCCTCCATCTCCTGCCCATCGGGTTGCAGGCCTTCCTCGACTACACCCCCGTAGCGAGCGCGCCGCGGCTCTACCGCTCTCTGCGCTGGGGGCGGCACCTCGAGCTCTTCGTCTTGGACACGCGCAGCCACCGCGATGCCAACACCGCCATGGACAGCCCGCAGCAACCGAAGACCATGCTCGGTCAGGAGCAGCTGGCGTGGCTCGAGCGGGCGCTCGCCCGCTCGGACGCGACCTGGAAGGTGATCGTCTCGAGTGTGCCGATGTCGATCCCCACCGGCTTTCCGACGACGAACGGCCGTGATGGCTGGGCCAACTTCGACCAGGCGACCGGATTCGAGAACGAGCTGCTCCACATCCTTCGATTCATGGCCGAGAACGGCATCGACAACCCGGTCTGGATCACGACCGACGTCCACTTCGCGGAAGTGTTCCGCTACCGGCCGTTTCCCGACCGCCCAAACTTCGCCGTCCACGAGATCGCGACCGGCCCGCTCAACGCCGGGATCTTCCCGAACCGCAACGTCGACACGACGCTGAACCCCGAGGTCCTCTTCTTCCACGGGCCGGACACACCCGCCGCCGTCACCAACTGGGACCAGGCGAAGCACTGGTTCAACTTCGGCACCCTCGAGGTCGGAGCCCGTGGCGCTCTCACGGCGAAGGTCTACAACACCGCGGGCGCGCCCCAGTTCTCGCTCGAGCTCGACCCGCGCGAATGAGGACCGCTGAGATCCTCAGGCGGCCTTGCGCTCGGGCGCCTGCTCGACCTCTCCTATGGCTTCCACCGGCGCGGGCGCGGCGACCCCGCCGTGGTACGCGGCAAACGCCGCCCGCAGCCGCTCGCTCAGCGCCGGCGTGGCCTCGTAGGCCCGGACGGCGCCGGCACGCGTACGCAGCGCGGCGACCATATGGTCCGTGCGGCGGGAGGGATCGGCGATGACGCGTCCGTCCTGAAGCGACAGCGCCGCAGCGGGCGCATAGTCGATCAGGCCGATCAGGACGCGGCCGACGAGCGGCTCCTGGGAGCTCTGCTCGGCGAGCTGGCGCAGGGCGTCGGCGTCGTCGGCCGTTGCGAAGCGGATGCGATAGGGGTTGGCGGTCAGCATGGCAATCTCTCCTTGGCTCCTTGGGGTGTGCCGTAGCAGAACATGACCCGCTGACATTTCGCTGACGTTTCGCTGACATCGGATGTCAGCGCGCGTGGTCGGCTGCGATCACGGCAAACGCCTGGGCATACCCTGGGGTTGGCCCCCTTGTCTTGTCGCCGAGGCGAAGCCAGCATGCGCGGGGACACCTGAGGGCGGTACCGGAGGACTCATGAGACGACCGGAAGCTGGACGAACCGCCGGCGGGGCGGCCCCATGAGCCTCGCTGTCACGGACGCCGTGCTCGGGGGAAAGCTGGTAGGACTGCGTGCCGAGCGGGGGGCGATCGCGGAGCTGGGTCCCGGCGTGCGTCCTCGCCAGGGAGACACGGCGATCGACGCCGCCGGCGCCATCCTGGTCCCGCCGCTTGTAAACGGGCACACGCATGCCGCGATGACGCTCTTTCGCGGCTCCGGCGACGACCTTCCGCTGATGCGCTGGCTGCGGGAGAGGATCTGGCCGGTCGAGGCGAAGCTGTTGCAGGAGGACGTCTACTGGGGCGCCAGGCTCGCCTGCCTGGAGATGGTGCGCAGCGGCACGGTTCGCTTCTGGGACATGTACTGGCATCCGGAGGCGGCGGGCCGCGCCGTCCGGGACGCGGGGTTGCGGGCAACGGTGGCGACGCCGCTGATCGACGTGGGCCGGACCGAGTCCGCGCTGCAAGCCGATGCGATGCGCAGCCTGGGCGTCCGCGACGCCTGCGGGGAGCGCGTGGACGTCGCGCTCGCCCCCCACGCCATATACACGGTCGGTGAGCGGAGCCTGCGCTGGATCGCCGAGCTCGCTGCTGAGCGCGACCTACCGGTGCATATCCACCTCTCGGAAGCCGAGCAGGAGGTCATCGACTGCCTGGAGGCGCACGGGCAGCGTCCCGCCGCCTATCTCGATCGGGTCGGGCTCCTCGGCCCGCGGACCGTGCTCGCGCACGGCGTCTGGCTCGACCGCGCCGAGCTGGAGCTGATTGCCGCTCGCGGCGCCACGCTGGTCACCAATCCGGTGGCGAACATGAAGCTGGCGGTCGGCGGTGTGTTCCCGTACCTCGAGGCGCGGCGAGCCGGCGTGGCAGTCGGGCTCGGAACAGACGGCCCCGGCTCGAACGACTCGCTCGACCTGTTCGCCGACATGAAGGTCTTTGCGCTCCTGCAGAAGCACGAGGCCCGAGACGCCGCGGCGGTTCGTGCGGGCGAGACGTGGGAGATCGCCACCGGAGGGCTCGCTCCCCTCCTCGGCGACGGCCACCGGCTCGCGGTCGGCGAGCGCGCCGACTTCTTGCTGCTCCGGCCGGACTCGCCGGAGCTCGGCGTCGGTGAGCTCGCCGCGGGGCTCGTCTACGCCGCCGCGGGGTCGGTAGTGGACACGACGGTCGTGGCGGGCCGCGTGCTGATGCGCCACCGTCGAGGGCGCGGAGGAGGTACTCGCGCGCGCGATGGAGCGCGCACGGCGACTGGGACTGCCCACGCGCGAGGGCGCCGTGCGGGCGTCGTCAGGCGCACACTAGCCGCGCTCGGGCGGCGGCACGGCCGTCGCCAGCTCGACCAGGGCCGCGAGCGCCGCGGGGATCGAGCGCTCGAGTCGGGGCCCCACCGTATGTCGCATCAGCGGCGTGGCGAGGCCGGTCATGCGCACGCGGTGGGTGATGCGCAGCTGCCCGCCGCCTGCCTCGGCGAGCTCCTGGTCGAACCTCAGGCGCATGAAGCGCTCGGAGGTCTCGGTCACAAAGCGCCGCTTTGGCTCGACGGCGAGGATCTTGAGGGTCGAGGTCGGACCTCCAACGGCACGTACGGTGCCGGTCGCGCCCTCGGCGACCGGCCCGTCGAGCTCGGCGCGACCCACGCCCGGGTTCCAGTTCGGCCAACCCGAGACGTCGGTCCACAGCGCCCAGACCCGGTCACGAGAGGCAGGCGCCTGAACCGAGTGCTCGAACTCCCACATCGCGAACCCCC
>Ga0081538_10003079_pt1 | contig 15857 bp, 19 predicted proteins | sample TabmetS5T2R1_FD_71022 | JGI IMG/M metagenome (GOLD analysis project Ga0081538, IMG submission 71022) | Tabebuia heterophylla rhizosphere microbial communities from the University of Puerto Rico - S5T2R1 | ecosystem: Host-associated > Plants > Roots > Rhizosphere ... | reverse complement strand
TGACGGTGATCCCTTCGGCCGGGTAGCGGACCTCCCACCAGTACTGGTGGCCGACGACCTCCACGACCAGCGCCCCTTGTGGGGCGGTGGTCGGGACGTGCCGCATCGCCCGGACCGTGGCCCCGAACACGATCATCAGGATGACCAGCGGCGCCACCACGCCGCCGGCGACGAACCAGCGCCCGAACCGGTTCGGCCGCTCCGGGGCCGCCTCCTGCCCGGCTTCCGGCCGCCCGCGGAACAGGCCCAGGGCCAGCACCACGGCCACGACAACGAACACCGCCACCCCGAGCCAGAACATCAACCACCACAGGCCGGCCATCGCCTCCGACACCGGACCCTGGGGATCGAGCGCCCCACCCTCGCGCTGTGCCAACCGCCACCTGCCCGTCGTCGTGCCGCGCACGGGGTTGTCGATGCCGACGGACGCCGACCCTCCCGACGGCTCGGGCCAGTCTGAGCGATACGTGGCAATCGGTCCAGGCGGGCAGGAGCGATCAGCCCTCGGCCAGCTCCCGGAGCTGCTGCGCGAGGAACCGCCGGTCCGCTTCGGTCGCTGCCAGCTGGGCGGCGCGTTCGAACGCGGCCCGCGCGGCGTCTGGTTGTCCGAGCCGGCGCAGCATGGTGCCGCGGGCCGCGTGCAGCAGGTGATAGTTGTCGAGGTCCGGTGCGATCGCGTCCAGCGTCGTGAGCGCGGCGCCGGGACCCTCGATCTCGGCGAGGGCGATGGCCCGATTGAGCGCGACCACGGGTGTGGGCATGACCGAGAGCAGGTGATCGTAGAGGGCGACGATCTGGGGCCAGTCGGTCGCCTCGAACGAGTCGGCGTGGCAGTGCACGGCCTGGATCGCGGCCTGAAGCTGGAAGGGACCCGGTTGGCCGCGACGGATGCAGGCGCGCACGATCGCGTGCCCCTCTTCGATCATCGTGCGGTCCCACTTGCTCCGGTCCTGATCGCGCAGCAGCACGAGGGCACCCTCGGCGGTGCGGGCCGGCATCCGCGACTCGCTGAGCAGCAGCAACGCGAGCAGCCCTGCCGCCTCGGGCTGGTTGGGCAGCAGCTCGACGAGCGCGCGGGCGAGCCGAAGTGCCTCGCTCCGCAACGAGGCCCGTTCCGGGTCGTCGAGCCCGGTGTTGTAGATGAGGTACACCACCGACAGGACGGACCGGAGTCGCTCAGGCAGGTCGGCTTCCTCCGGCACCCGATAGGGGATCTTGGCGGCCTTGATCTTGTACTTGGCTCGGACGAGCCGCTTCGCCATCGTCGACTCGCTCACCAGGAACGAGCGGGCCACCTCCTCCACGCTCAGGCCGCCGAGCAGCCGGAGGGTCAAGGCCACGTGGTGCTCGGTCCGCAACGCCGGATGGCAGCAGGTGAAGATCAGTCGGAGTTGGTCGTCCCGCACCGGTCCGTCCTCTTCCCACTCCTTCATGCCCGGGCTGTGCGATGCAGCGACCACACCGAGCTGGTCGTAGAGTGCCCGGCCACGGGCCGAACGGCGAAGCTCATCGATCGCACGGTTCCGCGCGGTCCTGACGATCCACCCCGCCGGGTTGGGTGGGATACCGGCGCTGCGCCACCGCTCGCTTGCCACCACGAACGCCTCCTGGACGGCGTCTTCGGCAAGCGTGATGTCGCCGAAGATGCGGACCAGCGTTGCCACCGCCTGGCCGTGCGCCTCACGGAACACGCGCTCAACAGCGGCCGCTTCCGCCTGGGCGGCGACGCCAGCGGTCATGCCTGGACGCGTCCGGTCGCTCGGAATGGGCGGACCTCGATTGGATGGTTGATCGCATCCACGACCTTCCGGGCCCAGGCCAGCGCTGCATCCAGGTCGTCCGCGTTGATGATGTAGAACCCGGCGATGTGCTCTTTCGCCTCGACGAACGGGCCGTCGGTCATTACCAGATCGCCGCCGCCCATGCGGACGACGGTCGCCGCCTCAGGGTCATGGAGGGCGCCACCGAAGACGAACGTCCCGCTCGCCTCCATCTCGTCTTCGACGGCGACGACCCGCTGCATGAATGCCTGCATCTCCTCGGGCGTGCTCGGCGCTCCGGGGACCTCACCCTCCACGGCGTAGGTGGACAACAGGTACTGACTCATGCGTGCTCCTCCCGTTGGTGCAGGTCGTTCCCGCGCTCACCCCCTCTACGAACGGGATCGGCCCACCAGGACACCCTACGGCAACAAGGCCCAGAGCGATCCGTGCCCCGGAGGGGTGCCGGCCGGAGCACCCCATCGGCGGTCTTGGCGTCAGCAAACGAGCGCGCGGCGAGGTCTGCGCCTTACCGCTCCGGCTTCGTCGCCCACACGGGGTCCGGCTCCGTCAGCCACTCGGTGTCGAAGGCGGCCGCGCCGTGGATCGCGGTCAGGCGCAGTTGTCCCGTGCCGGTGTTGGTGAAGCCGTGGGGGACGTTGGCCGGTCCGACCACGATCTGCCCGCCGCGGACCACCATGGTGGCGTCGCCGAGCTGGAACCTGGCCTCTCCCGACTCGACCACGAACACCTCCGGGTAGGGGTGCCGATGCAGCCGCGGGCCGGCGCCGGGCCCCGCGTGCACGAGGATGATCGAGAACGGCACCTCCCCGTGCTCGGCGCCGACGAACTCGTGCGCGTGCTCGGTGTGCGGAAGGTCGTCGAACTGCGTCACCGAGGGCGTCTTGAGGTCGTCCTGGTTCATGAGCCAAACCCACCTTCCTCGAGACGGGCCGCGTCTCGGCCAGTCCGCAGGCCAGTGGCTCCATGATCGAGCCGTCCCGTCGGGCGGGCAACGCGTCTCCGGGCGGGTCCGCGGGCGAGCGCGCGGACCTGGCTTGGAAGGCGGCGGTGGGCGGGGTCGCGGCTGGCGGCGGCGAAGGCCGCCAGGGCGAGCCCGAGCAGGACGGCCCAGCGCCGGTGGGCGCCGTCCCACGCGGCGCTGCCTGGCGGGGCGTACAGGGCGACGCGGGCGGGCAGGAGGAAGGCGGCCGTCGCCAGGGTGAGCAGGGCGGGCGCGGCCACCACGCCGCCGCGCCGCTCGGGCGCCAGGCGCGACCCTGTGGCGGCGAGCGCGAGGGTCACAGCCAGCAGCGCCGCCGCCTCTAGGGTGCTCAGCCCGTCCAGCACGGTCGCCTGCAGCACCGCCTGGAGCTCCGGGGGAGAGCCGGTTCAGCGCCCGGATCACCTCGCGGTGCTCCAGCGTCACCAGGGCCTGCTCCTCGGCGCTGGCGGCATCCGGTACCCTCCGGCGGCCGAGCACGCCCGCCAGCCGCTCCTGGGCGCCGCGCTGCACGTCCAGCAGGCGCCGGATCGCGATCCCCCAGATCCAGGCCCCCACCGCACCCCGACCCTGAAAGCGCCCGGCGTCGCGCCACACCACCAGGAACGTCTCCTGCGCGACCTGGTCGGCCAGGTCCGCGTCGGCGGTGCGCTGGCGCAGCCGCACCAGCAGCCAGGGGGCATGCTGGTCGTACAGGTCCCCGAACGCCTCCGGGTCGCCCTCGGCCACCGCCGCCAGCAGCTCGCGGTCGCTCGGGGTCTGCTCGGGGCGCACGCTCATGCCTGATTGTCGGCGCAGGCGGCGCCGCGGTTCACGCGGACGGCGCGTTGCCCGCCGGTCAGGATCGGAGGAACTTCAGGACGGCGAGGACCCGGCGGTGGTCGGTGTCGGTGGAGGCCAGGTCGAGCTTGGCGAAGATGTTGCCGACGTACTTCTCGACCGCGCTGGGGCTGACGCGCAGCGCCTCGGTGATGCCGTTGTTGGAGCGGCCCTCGGCCATGAGCTGGAGGACCTGGAGCTCGCGGGGGGTGAGGCGGTCGAGCGGGTCGGCGCGGCGGCGGACCAGCAGCTGGGCGACGACCTCAGGGTCCAGGGCGGTGCCGCCGGCCGCCACCCGGCGCAGGGCGTCCAGGAAGTCGGCGACGTGGGCGACCCGGTCCTTGAGCAGGTAGCCGACGGCGCTGGTCCGCTCCGAGAGCAGGTCGGTGGCGTAGCGCTCCTCGACGTACTGGGACAGCACCAGCACGGCGACCTCCGGGTACTGGCGGCCGATGACCAGGGCGGCCCGGATGCCCTCGTCGGTGTGGGTCGGCGGCATCCGCACGTCGACGACGGCGACGTCGGGGCGGTGCTCGCCCACCGCGCGCAGCAGCGCCTCGGCGTCGCCCACGGAGGCGACGACCTCGAAGCCGCCGTCGCTGAGCAGCTTGGTCAGCCCGGCCTGCAGCAGGACCGAGTCCTCGGCGATCACGACCCGCACGGCAGCTCCACGGTGATCGCCGTCGGCCCGCCGGGCGGGCTGTCGACGGTGAGGGTCCCGTCGACCGCCGCCGCCCGCTGGGCCAGCCCGCGCAGCCCGGTGCCGGTGCCGTTGGCCGCGGCGGCCGCGCCGCCGTCCAGGGTGGCGCCGCCGCGGCCGTCGTCGCGGACGACGACGCGCAGCCGGTCGCCGGTGCGCTCGACGGTGACCTCGGCGTGGGCGGCGCCGGCGTGCTTGGCCACGTTGGTGAGGGCCTCGGAGACGACGAAGTAGGCCACGGCCTCGATGCTCGGCGAGCAGCGGGTGGCCACGTCGACCCGCAGCCGCACCGGCAGCGGCGCGGTGGCGGCGATCCCCGACAGGGCCGCGTCCAGGCCGCGGTCGTCGAGCACGGCCGGGTGCAGGCCACGGACGAGCTGGCGCAGCTCGGCCAGGGCCTCGGTGGCCTCGTCGTGGGCCTGCTCGACGACCCGGCGGACCGGCTCGGGCGCCTCGCCCAGGCGCTCCCTGGCCATGCCGAGCTGCATGGCCAGAGACACCAGCCGGCGCTGGGTGCCGTCGTGCAGGTCGCGCTCGATCCTGCGGCGCTCGGCGTCGGTGGCGGCGACGATCTCGGCGCGGCTGCGGGCCAGCGCCTCGACCCGCAGCGCCAGCTCCTCGCCGCGGCTAGGGCCGAGCAGGGCCCGGGCGGCGGCCTCGTCGGCGCGGGCGACGCCGCTGGCCATCCACGGTGCCGCCGTCACCATGGCAACCGCCGCCGCAACGGCGCCCAGGCCGAGCCCGACGCCCGGACCCCGGCCGGTGCCCCCGAGCCCGGCGAGGTAGGCGACCGCCAGCACCGGCGCCGACCAGCAGGCCGCCACCAGCGCGCCGCCCGCCACGCCGCCGGCCATGGCCAGCAGGTGGTAGCCGAGCTGGCGCCAGGTGGCCGGGGCGGCCCAGGCCCGCAGCGGCCGCGGCAGCCGGCCGCCGGCCCCGCCGCCGGGCGGCGCCGGGATCTCCACCCCGAGCGTGGCCCGGAACCGCGCCCGCTGGAGGGCGCCGAACCCGCGCCCGCTCCACAGCAGCAGCGCCGGCCAGGCCAGGGCGATCGCCGCGTAGAGCACGGCATAGCCCCAGCCGCCGACCGGCCAGTCGAGCAGGCTCCAGATCGCGGCCAGCCAGGTGACCACCAGCGCGACCAGCACCGCACCGACCCCGGCGCCGGCCACCAGGCCGGCCAGGGCATGCAGCGTCGGCCGCCAGCTTCGCGCCGCGTCCATCCAGGTCATGGGCTCACGGTAGACGCCGCGCCGGGCCGGCGGCCATGGGGCCCGCCCGCGGCGCGGGGTGCGGAAAACCCCACCGAGCACAGGCCGCCGGCCCCAACGACATCCCGGCCCGGCCCCGGCAGCCTGATGCCGCCACGGACCCGAGGAGGACGGAGATGATCCAAGCACACGGGTTGACCAAGCGATACGGCGACAAGACCGCCGTGGACGGCCTGACCTTCACGGTGCGGCCGGGGGTGGTGACGGGCTTCCTGGGACCGAACGGGGCCGGGAAGTCCACCACCATGCGGCTCATCCTGGGGCTGGACGCGCCCACCAGCGGGTCGGTGACCGTCAACGGCCGGCCCTACCGGGAGCACGCGGCACCGCTCCGCGAGGTGGGCGCCCTGCTGGACGCCCGCTCGGTCCACCCCGCCCGCAGCGCCTACCACCACCTGCTGGCGCTCGCCCAGACCTGCGGGATCCGCCGCTCGCGGGTGGACGAGGTTGTCGAGGCGGTCGGCCTCGGCGGCGTGGCCCGCAAGCGGGCCGGCGGCTTCTCGCTCGGCATGGGCCAGCGGCTCGGCATCGCGGCGGCGCTGCTCGCCGACCCCCGCACGGTGATCCTCGACGAGCCGGTGAACGGCCTCGACATCGAGGGCATCCGCTGGATCCGGTCGCTGCTGCAGGGCCTCGCCGCCGAGGGCCGCACCGTGTTCGTCTCGTCGCACCTGATGAGCGAGATGGCCCTGACCGCCCAGCACCTGATCGTCATCGGCCGGGGACGGCTGATCGCCGACACGGGCATGGAGGAGCTCATCGCCCGTGCCGCGCCCGCGGTGGTGCGGGTGCGCAGCGCCGACCCCGCCGCCCTGGCGGCCCTGCTCCGCGCGCGGGACGTGGCCGTCTCCGCGGCCGGGGACGGCGCGCTGGCGGTGTCCGGGCTCAGCACCGACGAGGTCGGCCGGCTCGCGGGCGGCGCCGGGATCACGCTGCTGGAGCTCACCGCCCAGCAGCCCTCCCTGGAGGAGGCCTTCATCGACCTGACCAGGGACGCGGTCGAGTTCCGCGCCCCGTGACCACAAGGAGGAGCTGCCATGACGACCCGTCCCGCCACCGAGGCCCGGCCGACCGACCCCGCGGCCCAGCGGGTGACCCTGGCGCGGGTGGTCCGCTCGGAGTGGACCAAGCTGCGCTCGCTGCCGTCGACCGCCTGGTCGCTGCTGGCGGCCGTCGCCATGATCGTCGGGTTCGGCGCGCTGTACTCCCTGCTGCGGGTGACCCGCCCGCCCAGCGACCCGGCGGCGGTGGCCGCGTTCGACCCCACCGCGGTCAGCCTCGCCGGCGTCCAGCTGGCGCAGCTGGCCGTCGGCGTCCTCGGCGTGCTGCTGGTCGTCGGCGAGTACGCCACCGGCACGATCCGGGTCAGCCTGGCCGCGGTCCCGCGGCGGCTGCCGGTGCTGTGGGGCAAGGCCGCCGTGGTCGGCCTGGCCACGCTCGGCCTGTGCCTGCCCGCGGTCCTGGTGGCGTTCCTGGTCGGCCAGTCGATCCTGGAGGCCGAGCGGCTCGACATCGCCCTGCGCCACCCGGGCGTGGCCAGGGCGGTGCTCGGCAGCGCCCTGTACCTCACCGTCATCGGCCTGCTCGGGCTGGGGCTCGGCGCGCTGCTGCGCGGCACCGCCGGGGCGATCGCGGCGCTGTTCGGGGTGCTGTTCGCCCCCCAGATCGTGGCTGGCTTCCTGCCCGACACCTGGTCGGACCGCGTGTACCCGTACCTGCCCGTGCCGGCCGGCGTCGCCGTCAGCAACGTGCGCGACGACCCCACGGCGCTGGCGCCCTGGACCGGGTTCGGCCTGTTGTGCCTGTACACGGCGGTGATCCTGGCGCTGGCCGCCTGGCAGCTCCGCCGCCGGGACGCATGACGCGGCTGAGGGTCGCGCCCGACCGTCTCCTGGCCGTTACTGCTTGATCTGGAGGATGCCGAGGGCGTTGCCGCCCGGGTCGACGATCCAGGCGGCCCAGGCGAAGCCGATGTCGGCGATGCCGTCCTCGGTCTTCAGGCCGGGCAGGTCGTACTCCTCGATCTTGACGCCGCGCGCACGCAGCTCGGCGACCTCGGCGCGGATGTCGGTGACGTTCCAGCCCGCCTGGGTCTGCTCGTCGGCGGTCCCGACGGTGCTCCTGGTCACGGCGAGCTGGGTGCCGCCGCCGCAGCGGAGCACGATCTCCTCGTCGCTCTCCCTGAGGATCTCCAGGCCGAGCCGGTCGTGGTAGAACTCCCTGGCCGCGGCCAGGTCCTTGGCCAGCAGCACGGGCGAGATCGGATGGTCTCCCAGCATGTGGATGTGTCTCCTTCTCCCTTGACGGTGGTCGCCACCATCGACGATAGGCCCGCTGCGTCCAGGGCACATCGGCAACCGCTGCCTATCCGGTGTGCGGGCGGGTGCCTACATCCGGCTGCTACGACGGCGGGCGCGCCTGGGGCAGCTTGGCGGCGCCGCGCTTGACGACCGGCGCGGACGGCGGCGGCACGACCGGCCCGATGTCGCCGTCCGGCGCCTGGTCCAGGTCGATGATCACCGGGGCGTGGTCGCTGGGCCCGCTGCCCTTGCGCGCCTGCCGGTCCACCCACGCCGCCCGCACCCGGTCGGCCACCGGCGCCGAGGCCAGCACCAGGTCGATGCGCATCCCGAGGTCCCGGTGGAACATGCCGGCCCGGTAGTCCCAGTAGGTGAACACCCGCTCGTCCGGCCAGCGGTCCCGCACGACGTCGCGCAGGCCGAGCCCCTGGAGCTCGGCCAGCGCCGCCCGCTCCGGCGGCGTGACGTGGGTCTGGCCCAGGTAGGCGTCGGGGTCGAACACGTCCGCGTCGGTCGGCGCGATGTTCATGTCCCCGCAGACGATCGCGGCCTCCGGGGCGGCGGCGAGCTCCTCCCGCAGCGCCGCCAGCCAGGCCAGCTTGTAGCGGTAGTGGTCGGAGTCCGGCACCCGCCCGTTGGGCACGTACACCGAGTACACCCGGATCCCGTCGCAGGTCGCGGACAGCGCGCGCGCCTCCGGGCGCGGGAAGCCGGGCGCGCCGGCGACGCCGGGCACGACGTGGTCGAGCCCCACCCTGGAGAGGATCGCCACGCCGTTCCACTGCACCTCGCCGTGGTGCGCGACCGCGTAGCCGCGGTCGGCGAGCTCCTTGCCCAGCAGCGCGGTGAAGGCGGCGTCGGCGAGCTTGGTCTCCTGCAGGCAGACCACGTCGGGCTGCCGCTGGTCCAGCCACGGCAGCAGGCGGGGCACCCGCTGCTTGACCGAGTTCACGTTCCAGGTCGCGAGTCGCATCGGGCTACAGTAACGCCGATCGACGACGCTAGTCGGCGCCCAGCAGCAGGCGCCGGTGGACGGCCTGGACCGCGGGGCTGGGCGCGACCCCGAGCTCCTCCCGGAGCAGCACCCGCAGCCGCTCGTAGACGTGGAGCGCCTCGGCGACGTTGCCGCGGGCGGCCTGGGCCTCCATCAGCATGCGGTAGCCGCTCTCCCGGAACGGCGCCCGCTCGATGAGCTCGCGGGCGGCCCGCTCGGCCGCGGCCAGCTCGGTCCCGCCCACCCCGAGGCTCGCGGCGGCGTAGGCCTCCAGCGCGCGGACCAGGACGTCGGCCAGCCGGCGCCGCCACGCCTCGACCCAGGCGGCGTCGTGGCCGGCGAGGAACTGCCGGGACGCCACCAGCCGGGCCCCGAGCGCCACGCCCCAGGCCTCGTGCCAGCGCTGCTGCGCCACGGTGGACTCGGCGCGGTGGACCGCCTCCAGCGCCGCCTCCACGTCCACCCAGGCGTCCGCGGGCAGCACCAGCCGCAGCTCGCCGCGTCCCTGCACGTCGGCCGGGCGCAGCGCCGTGCGGGTCTTCGACAGCAACACCGTCAGGGCCTGGTCGGCCCCGGCCGCCAGGCGCTCGCCCCACACGGCGTCGGCGAGCTCGTCCCGGGTGACGGCGCGCTGGCGGTTGACGGCCAGGTAGGCGAAGAGCAGGCGCCCCTGGCGGCCGGGGAGCGCCGCCTCCACCCGGCGGCCGCAGACCTCCACCGCCAGCGCGCCGCAGAGCTGGACCCTGGTCGGCGGGTCTGCCAAGGTTGCACCACCTTCCGCCACGACGACGCGAGTATGCCGACTGCACCAGGGGGCGTCGAGGTCATGGCACGGGTCATCTACTGCGAGTGCGGCTATGTCGCCCGCGGCGCCACCGACGACGACGTCCTCGACGACGTCGAGCAGCACGTGCGAGCCGTGCACCCGGACCTGGTCGGCAAGGTCTCCCGCCAAGACGAGGCCAGCTGGATCCAGATCGAGCCGTGACCGGCGAGCGGCTGCCGTAGCCGCGGGGAACTACCCATCCCCCCGAGGCCTCTGATTGGGGACTTCTCCCGAAGCCGCGCCGCCGTCGCGCCGGTAACCCTGCGGAAAGGCGGTCGAAAGGTCGCGGAAGCGTCCGGCCAAGCAGCGTGGGCCACGATCGCCTCGTCATCGACGACGCGGAGGTGTGGCCATGACACAGACCAGGGAGGCCGTGCGGCGATCGGGCGCCGTCTACGAGCTGGAGGGCACGCTGCTGGAGGTCTGCTCCTGCAACGTGCTGTGCCCGTGCTGGGTCGGCGAGGACCCCGACGGCGGCGAGTGCTGGAGCGTCATCGCCTACCACATCGACCGCGGGCAGATCGCCGGCGTCGACGTGGCCGGCCGCAGCGCGGTGATGGTCAACCACATCCCCGGCAACGTCCTGGCCGGCGACTGGGAGGTGGTCATGCTCATCGACGACGGCGCCACCGCCCAGCAGCGCGACGCGCTGGTCGGGGTCTTCAGCGGGCAGCTGGGCGGGCCGCTGGCCGACTACGCCCAGCTCATCGGCACGGTGAAGGGCGTGGAAAGCGTCCCCATCAGCCACCAGGTCCACGGCGGCACCGGGACGCTGCGCATCCCCGGGATCGTCGAGGCCGAGATGGAGCCCTACCGGGGCCCCGACGGCACCGTCACCACCCTGCGCGAGTCGATCTTCTCGACCGTCCCCGGCTCGCCGGCGTGGGTGTCCAAGGCGGGCCGCAACCGGGTGCACCTGCCCCGGTACGGGATGAGCTGGGAGTACCAGGGCAGCAACGCCATCCAGGCCGACTGGCGGATGGTCCACGTCGAAGGAGAGGAAGCATCATGAGCAGGAAGCTCTCCCGCCTGGCGTTCGCGGCCGCGCTGGCCGCGCTGGTCGCGCTCCTCGGCGCCGGCCAGGCGCTGGCCAACCTGACCCCACCCGACGAGCGCGTCCTGGAACGCCACCTCGGGCGGGGCGAGCTGGGCGCGGCCGAGCAGCCCTTCCAGGGCTCGCCGGCGCAGCCCCGGCCCCGTTCCATCAGGCCCGAGCCGAAGATGGGGCCGCCGCCGCAGGTCGACGGCGACGAGCAGGTCGCGCCCGCCCCGGTGCCGGACGAGCAGCCCGGCGGCGGCCGGGTCGGCCTGATCGTTGCGATGGCGGTCGCCACCCTGCTCCTGGCGGTCGGCGCCGCCACGGCCTGGCGCGCCCGCCATCGCCGCCCGCAGCCCGAGTCCACCGCCTGAGCGGCCGGCATGGCCACCGGCCGGTTCAACCAGATGGGGTCGCCGCGCCCATCCGGCGACCCCATCTGGTCACGTTGGATTCTTCCCCATCCGCTCGTGACCTTGGCGATCGTGGCCGCGTGGGTGGTGGCGGTCGCCGCCGAGGTGTCCGGGCGAGGGCAGGCCCTGCACCACGACGCGCTCGCCGAGGGTGGCCTGCCCACCTGGGCCGCCCTCAGCCTGTTCCTGCTGGCCTGGCAGCTGATGATCGCCGCCATGATGCTGCCCTCCAGCCTGCCGCTGGTCCGCCTGTTCAGCAGGGCGAGCGCCAACCAGCCACGGCCCCTGTCGGTCAAGGCGGCGTTCCTCGGGGGCTACGCCCTGGTGTGGACGGTCTTCGGGGCGGCCGCGTTCCTCGGCGACCTGGGGCTCCACCGTCTGGTCGCGCGCTGGGACTGGCTGGCCGCCAGGCCCGGGCTGCTCGGCGGGGCGGTGCTGCTGCTGGCGGGCGCGTTCCAGTTCTCCAAGCTGAAGGACCGCTGCCTGCGGGTGTGCCGGCACCCGGCCGGCTACCTGCTGCAGCACTACCGCCGCGGCACGGCCGCGGCGTTCCGCCTGGGCGCCGGCCACGGGGTCTTCTGCGTGGGCTGCTGCTGGGCGCTGATGCTGGTCGCGTTCGCCGCCGGTGTCGCCAACCTGTGGTGGATGGCGGCGCTGACCGCGGTGATGGTGTTCGAGAAGACCGGCCGGGGCGGCCGGCGCGGGGTACGGCCCATCGGGTTCGGCCTCATCGCCCTCGGGGTCCTCATGCTCGCCGGATAGGAGACCATCATGCGCACCAGACTCGTCCTCGTCACGATCGTCGCCGTGCTGGTCGGCGGCGCCCTGGTCGCCCCGATCATGGCCGCCGCCGGCCCGCAGCCCGGCGGCTCCTCGACCCTGCGGCCCTGGGGCAGGGGGCACACCGCCCCGGCGGGCCAGGCCGCGCCGCAGGCCACCCCGGCAGGCGCCACGCGGCTGGTGGTGATCGGCCGCGAGGCCGACTTCACCATCGTCGACACCGCCCCCCAGGGCGACAGCCCCGGCGACCAGATCCTGTTCACCGACGACCTGTTCGACCCCGCCGGCCGCCGCATCGGCCGCGACGAGGCACGCTGCACCATCATGTTCCGCGGCGACGTGCTCTGCGACGCCACCTTCGTGCTCGCCGGGCGGGGCCAGCTCACCATCGAGGGCGTCACCCTCACCTTCGCCGTCACCGGCGGCACCGGCGAGTTCAAGCGGGCCCGCGGCCAGATGCACGAGACCTTCCTGCCCACCGGCGAATTCCGGTTCGCGTTCACCCTGTTCCTCTGAGGCTCCCCGCCGGTCGAACGCTCCCGGCCCTGCCGGACATGCAACCCTTGGAGCCCGGGCTCTGGGATCAGCTCCGGTGGAGGGTGCCTGGTGACGGATGGCGAGCGCGCGCGCCGGCGCCGCTTCGATGCCCTGTTCGCGTCGCACAACGCGAGCATCCTCGCGTACTGCGGCTGGCGGGCCGGTTCCGCCAGCGACGCGCAGGACGCCGCGGCCGAGGTGTTCCTGGTGGCGTGGCGCCGGCTGGACGAGCTGCCCGACGGGGACGCGGCGCGGGTGTGGCTGTACGCGACGGCGCGGCGGGTGCTCGCCAACCAGCGGCGGTCGGAGCGGCGCCGCGCGGCGCTGTACGAGCGGCTGGCGCTGGACGCGGCGGCGTTCCCGCAGGGGCCGCCGTCGGCCAGCCTCGAGGAGGCGCTGGTCCACGAGGCGCTCGGCCGTCTGCGGCCGCGTGACCGCGAGGTGCTGCTGCTGGCGGAATGGGAGGACCTCTCCGCCGCCGAGATCGCCGCGGTCATGGGGTGCCTGGCCATGACCGCGCGGGGGCGGCTGCACCGCGCGCGGCGCCGCTTCCGCGCCGTCTTCGAGGACCTGCTCGCCGCCGAGACGCACACACGACAACCCGCGTTCCGCGAGGGAGGACCATGAACACCTCCGAGAGCTTCCAGGCCCTGCGACGCGCCAACCCGCGCGCCAGAGACGGCTTCGCGCAGTCGGCCGAGGCGGCCGCCGACGCGCTCCACGCCCGGGTCATCGCCGCCGCCGTGGACGCCGGCGGGCCGGGGGCGCCCGCCAGGCGTCCCACCCGCCGCCGCCTGGTGCGCGGCTCCGCGGTCGGCGTGTCGCTGGCGGCCGCGGCCGCCATGGCCGCCGTGCTGGCGCTCAGCTCGCCCGGCGTCGGCCCCGGCGTCGCCAACGCGGTGGTCGCGGTCAGGGACGCCGCGGCCGCCACGGCGGCGGCCGCCGAGGAGTCGGGGACCGCCGTGGTCCGCATCACCCACGGCGGCGAGCTCTGGGCCGGCACCACCGTCCGCTGGAACGGCGAGGACGTGGCCCTCGCCAGCGACCACCCGCGGCGGCAGGGGAGGCCCGGGGACGAGCTGCTGGTCGTCGACGGGGTCCTCTACCTCCTGGAGGACGGCGACTGGGTCATGGCCGGCAGCCCGGCGAGCATCGACCCCGACAGCGGCACCACACCCGACGAGTACCTCGCCGCGGTGCGCGAGGACACCGGCGGCGCCACCCTGCGCCGGATGATCGACGGCATGACCGGGCTGACCGAGCGCCGGCTCGGCGACGGCACCACCGTCTACAGCGGGTCGGCCGCGGCCGGGCTGGTCGCCCGGGAGTCCGGGTTCAAGGAGGGCCAGGCGATCCGGGTGTTCCCCTTCGGCTACGTGGCGCACGACGAGGCGGCCCGCCCCGCCGCCCCCCTGGACGCGGACGTCACCGTCGGCCCCGACGGCGTCATCCGGGAGATCGCCGTGCGGTGGGGGAGCGGCACGTCGGCGTGGACCTACACGGTCGCCTACAGCCGCCTCGGCGACACCCCGGCGCCGGTCGCGCCCGAGAACGCGCGCCCGCTGCGGGAGCGGCTGCGCGCCGGCAAGAAGTAGCACGCGATCCGCACATGGGGCCGGGCGTCGCCCGGCCCCAGGCCGTTGCGAGCGCAACGGCCTGACGTGCAGAGCGGCAGCCGCCCGTTCCCGTTCTGACCCGGGCTGCCGGGGGGACTGGCGTCCCCAGCGTTGCGTATGGTGGTGGCGATGAGATTCCTCGCCATCGCCCTGACCGCCGTCCTCGTCGTGGCGACCGTCGCCGCCATGGTCGGCGGGTTCGCGCTGCTGGCGCGGCGGCTGCTCGGCATGCGGTTCGGGCTGGTGCGGCTGCTGCTCGCCGGGCTGGTGGGGTTCGCGGTCGCCGGCCCCATCGCCAGGGCGGTCCTCGGGCAGGCCGCCACCACCGAGGGCGCCGTCACCCCGGTGTGGTTCCTCATCCTGACGTCCGCGGCCGCCCTGGTGGTGGCGATGATGTTCCTGGTGATCGCCGAGGCGCTGGTGCCGAGCGGCTCCCTGCCCGGGCCGCTGGAGTGGCGGCGGGCGCTCCGCGGACGGATCGTCCGCACGCGCCGGTACTCCCAGATCAGCCGGATCGCGATCCGCCGCGGCCTGTCCCCGTACCTGCGGGGGCGGCGGCGGGCGGAGCTGGACGCGCCGGCCGGCCGCGCGCGGCTGGCGCGCCAGGTGCGGCAGGCGCTGGACGAGGGCGGGGTCACCTTCGTGAAGCTCGGCCAGGTGCTGTCGACCCGGCCCGACCTGCTGCCCCCGGAGTTCACCGACGAGCTGCGCCGCCTCCAGGACCAGGCCACCCCGGCGCCGTGGCCGCAGGTCGAGCAGGTGCTCAACGGCGAACTCGGCGGGCCCGTCGAGGCGGTGTTCGCCCGCTTCGACCGCGAGCCGCTGGCGGCCGCCTCGATCGCCCAGATCCACACCGCCCGGCTGCGGTCCGGCGACGAGGTGGCCGTCAAGGTGCAGCGGCCCGGGATCCGGACGGTGGTCGAGCGCGACCTGGACATCGTGGCGCGGCTGGCCCGGTCGCTGGAGCGCCGCACCCCCTGGGCCCGCGCGATCGGCGCCGGCGACCTCGCCAACGCCTTCGCCGACGCGGTCCGCGAGGAGCTGGACTTCCGCATCGAGGCGGGCAACATGGCGGCGGTGGCGGCCGCCGGCGGCGACGGCGCGGTGCGGATCCCGGTCCCGCACGCGCCGCTGTGCACCGAGCGGGTCCTGGTCATGCAGCTCCTTGCGGGCACGCCGCTGGGCGGCGCCGACCCGGTCATCGCCGAGCAGGCCCTTGACCGGCAGGCGCTGGCCTGCGCCCTGCTGGAGTGCATGCTGCGGCAGATCATGGTCAACGGCGTGTTCCACGCCGACCCCCACCCGGGCAACGTCCTGGTGCTGGCCGACGGGCGGCTCGGCCTGCTCGACTTCGGCTCGGTCGGCCGGCTGGACGCGTCGCTGCGCTCGGCGCTCCAGCGGCTGCTGCTGGCGCTGGACCGCGGCGACCCGCTGGGCGCCAGCGACGCGCTGCTGGAGGTCACGCTGCGGCCGGACGAGATCGACCAGGAGCGGCTGGAACGCGCCCTCGGGCAGTTCATGGCCAGATACCTGGGGCCGGCGACGGCCCCCGGCGTGCGCATGTTCGGCGACCTGTTCCGCATCGTGTCGGCCTACCGCCTGTCGGTCCCGCCCGAGGTGGCCGCCGTGTTCCGGGCGCTGGCCACGCTGGAGGGCACGCTCGGCCGGCTCGCGCCCGGGTTCAACCTCGTCACCCAGGCGCGGGCGTTCGCCGGCCGCTACGCCGCCGGCGAGCTGCAGGTCGCGACCGCGCCGCAGACGGTCGGGGGCGAGCTAGATCGGGAGAGCGGCGTGTAGGGAAA
>Ga0081538_10003078_pt1 | contig 15866 bp, 19 predicted proteins | sample TabmetS5T2R1_FD_71022 | JGI IMG/M metagenome (GOLD analysis project Ga0081538, IMG submission 71022) | Tabebuia heterophylla rhizosphere microbial communities from the University of Puerto Rico - S5T2R1 | ecosystem: Host-associated > Plants > Roots > Rhizosphere ... | reverse complement strand
CGGCGGCCGGCGCCAGATCATTCGAATCCGGCACCACGGGCAACCCCGACAGCTCCCGTCGACCGAAGACCGGCAGCCCGATTGAGCCGCGCATCCGGCCATGGCGCTCGAAGCGGCTTCCCAGGGGCGCTGGAGGGGCTGATGTGGGTTCAGCGACGCTCTAATGGGCCCGGGTGCCGTTGGCCCAACCCGACCGGGCCAACGGCTGGGCGGGGGAAGGGGGTGCGAGAGCGGCCGCGGTGGGCCCTCCGAAGGGAATTCGCCGAGCAGTTCTCCAGCCGAATTTCCTGCGGGCAGCGGCGGGCCCCGGCGAGACGAGTGGCGTCACTGTCCTGACTTTTGGCCCGCCTGGGGCCACAAGTCCGGACGGTACGGAGCTTCCCGAGCGCGGCGCTCGAACAATCTTCGGCCCCCGCCCGACCCACGACCGGTGCGACCCGAGGCCGGACCAACGCGGGGGCCGCCCTCATTGGCGTCGTTAGACGCCCGCGCCAACCCTGAGTCAGCGGACGCCGAACCCCACATCAAGCCGCTAGTAACGGCCTGAAATCAAGTCCCAGGCTCGGCGCAGCTTGCGCTCGAGCTCGCCCTCTGCCGTGTCGTCGGGTTCGGCCGACATCGTCGCCGGGTTCTCGCTCGGCTCAGGCAGCCGCCGGGCTTCGGCTGAGTCGAGCGCCAGCACCACGCCGCGCTCGTGGATCTGCTCGACCTCCGGGGCGTCGACGAAGCGATGCCCGCCGCCGCCCGGGCCCGCGTCGAACACGATGCCGTCGAAGATGTCCTTGTCCGGCTCGGCCAGAACGTGCTCGACCGTCCCAAGAGATTTCCCGTCGCGCGAGTAAACGGCCACGCCCTCGGAAAGCGTGATGTACGAGCCGGGTGCTCCCAGGTCCTGCATGGACCGAGCGTACCCCGTTATGACACGGGCCTTGCATCACCCCGTGGGGGAGGGCGCAGCGCGTTTTCCGGGGTACAAGATGGGTAGCCGACTCATACAGGACTTACGCAAAGCGGATTGGGGAGACACGGATGGCCAAGGACATGAGCGACACGGTGCGCGATGCGCTCGCGCAGGTTGTGAGAGAGGCTGTCAAGAACGTCAGCAACACGGAGTCCCCGAAGAAGGGGAACCCGCTCTCCGGAGCCCGGGGAGTAGCGGCGGGCGCGGGTCTGGCGGCGGTTGCGCCGCTGGCGAAGCGCGGCTTCGATGCCGTCCGTGGCAACGGAATCAGCCTTCCCTCTCCCAAGCCCGGGAAGGTGGCCGCCAAGGCCACGAGCAAGGCCGCCAAGACGGTAGGCGACCAGGTGGGCACGAAGCTGAAGGAAGGCGTGAGCGAGAAAGTCGATGAGGCCGGCGGCGCCGGCGGCCTGGTGAAGGAGGCCGCAGGCGGCCTTCTGCCGGGCGGCGGCGACAGCGGCGGCGGAAAGGGCGGTATGCCAGGCGTTGGAAAGGGCCGGCGGATGCCGGTACAGCAGTCCGTGGACGTGGCCGTGCCATTGGAGACGGCCTACAACCAGTTCACGCAGTTCGAGGACTGGCCCGAGTTCATGCACCGGGTCACGCGCGTGACGCAGGAGGACGACTGCACGGTCTCCTTCGCCACCAAGATCTGGACTCGGACCAGGGAGTTCGTGGCCGAGATCGAGACCCAGCGTCCGGATCAGCGGATCAAGTGGTCGGTTTCGCAGGGCATCACCCACACCGGCGTGGTGACGTTCCACGAGCTCGCGCCGCGGCTGACGCGGATCGAGCTGAACATGGACGTCGACCCAGGGTCGCTGATCGAGAAGGCAGCGCGTGGAATGCGCCACGTCAAGCGCGCCGCGCGTGCCGATCTGCATCGCTTCAAGGCGTTCATCGAGATGCAGGAGCTCGAGACAGGCGCGTGGCGTGGTGTGATCGAGGAGGGTGAGCTGGTCGAGGAGCACCCCGAGGACTACGACGAGGAGCGCGACTACAGCGAGGTCGAGGACGCGCTCGTCGACTCCGAGGGCGACGAGGACCAGGACGAGGAAGACGAGGGCGAGGAGGAGGACCAGCGGTCCCGCTCGGAGCGCTTCAAGCGCCAGGCCGAGCGGTCGTCGTCGCGCAGCGACGGCGGCTCTTCCGGGAGCCGCAGCAAGTCTTCCCGGAGCCGCAGCGGATCGTCCTCAGGCGGCGGCAACTCGTCTTCGGGCGGGTCGCGCTCGCGCGCCTCGAGCCAGAGCAAGAGCCGCAGTCGCGGATCGAGCAACGGCGGAGGCAGCGGCTCGTCGTCGAAGAAGTCGAGCTCGTCGCGTAGCGGAGGCCGCAAGTCGTCGAGCCGCAGCTGACGCGATGAGCGGCGTTGTCAAGGGAGCACTCGAGAAGCGGGTGGCCGGCGACCGACCGTCGCCGGTCCATGCCGCGCTGGCCGCGGCGGCCGCTGGAGTCGCCGCCGCGGTTCTCACGTACCGGGTGATCCGAGGCTAGGAGGGCGTCGATGAGATTGCCGGGGAGGGGCAAAAAGGACAAGTTGCCGGTGGACGTGCGCCAGATGTTGCTCGCGGCCCTGGCGTCCGCCCTAAACGACAGCGGCCAGCAGCAGCAGCAGGACAACCAGCGCAAGAAGGGGCTTACCGGCGTCCGCGCCGTGGCGGCCGGCGCTGCGCTCGTGACCGCGGGCCGCGCGGCCTACAAGGGCCGTGAGTTCATCCGGGAGCGTCTGGGGCGCGACGATGAGGATGAGCCGGTCGACGAGGCTGAGTACGAGGAGTACGACGAGGACGAGGATTACGAGGAGGACGAGGACCCCGAGGCCGAGGCCGAGGAGGACTTCGAGGACGAGGAGCTCGAGGCCGAGTCCGAGGAGGACTTCGAAGAGGAGCCGGAGGCCGAGGAGGACGAGGAGCTCGAGGCTCAGGCCGAGGAGGACTTCGAGGACGAGGAGCCCGAGGCGGAGGCTGACGAAGACTTCGAAGAGGAGCCCGAGGCCGAGGAGGACGAAGAGCCCGAGGCTGAGGCCGAGGAGGACTTCGAGGAGGAGCCGGAGGCCGAGGAGGACGAGGAGCCCGAGGCTGAGGCCGAGGAGGACTTCGAGGAGGAGCCGGAAGCCGAGGAGGAGGAGGAGCCGGAGGCTGAGGCCGAGGAGGACTTCGAGGAGGAGCCGGAGGCCGAGGAGGACGAGGAGCCCGAGGCGGAGGCCGACGAAGACTTCGAAGAGGAGCCGGAGGCCGAAGAGGACGAGCAGCCCGAAGCGGAACAGGACGAGGAGCCCGAGGCCGAGGAGGACGAAGAGCCGGAGGACGAGGGCGACGAAGGCCCTGACGATGAAGGCGACGAGGGTCCCGAGAATGAAGACGACCAAGGGCCCCAAGGCGAGCAGGAGGAGGAGCCCGAGGCCGAGCAGGACGAGGAGCCCGAAGCCGAGCAGGACGCGGACGCCAAGGGCGAAGCGCAGGCCGAGGCCGACGAAGAATCGGAAGAGGACGCCGAGGAGGTTCGTGCGGGCCCGCGCGCCGACGATCGGCCCTCGAACACAGAAAAGAAGCCCCCGCCGATCTTCGACCGGCCGCTCGGGACGCGAGGTAGGAGCCGGCCGAGCTCGAGGCCGCCCAAGCGGCCCGACGCGGATTCGCCGCTCACGCCGCCACCGCGGCCCAGCCGCTCGCGCGCTCCGGTAGGACGTACCTGAAGACGAAGGGAACCATGGCGCAAGGAGACGACGAACAGCGAGACCAAGACAACCGCGAGCGTGAGGTCGAGCGCTACCGACAGGCGGCGGAAGACGCTCTCCAGCAGCTCGACTGGTGCATCGGCTACCTGCACGGAATCCGCAAGCTGGACGTCTCGCGGGCGCTCGCCAAGAACCGCTCGTACATCCGCAGGCAGCTCCTCAAACGCGAAGAGCAGCCGCTGCCGGCACAGCAGACCGAAGAAACCTAGACGAGAGGAACAAGAAACATGGCAGTCGCACAGGCAGGGAGGGGCGGGTACGTAACGCGCCCCCAACCAAGCGGGCTCGCAGAGGTCATCGACATCATCCTCGACAAGGGGCTGGTGATTGATGCCTATGTGCGGGTGTCGCTCATCGGGATCGAAATCCTCACGATCGACGCAAGGATCGTGATAGCGAGCGTCGACACCTATCTGCGCTTCGCCGAGGCCGTCAACCGGCTCGACCTCACAGAGGCCGACCAGTCCCAGGGGCTCCCCGAGCTGATGGAATCGATCACCGAGGGTGGTTCGAGGTCCAAGACCAAGGGCGCGATCGAGGGCGCGAAGGAGAAGCTCGGCATCGGCGGCGACGAGGACGAGGACCGGGAGAAGAGCCGTTCGCGGCGCTCCTCCTCGCAGCGCTCGCGTAGCCGGAAGAGCGACGACGAGTGACGGCGGTCTACGTCTACGGCATCGCACGGGCGGCGGACAAGACCGAAGTACAAGCTCCCGGAGTGGGGGCGGACAAGGCGGGTGTGCGGCGCGTCGTGCACGGCGACCTCGTGGCGCTCGTCAGCGACGTCGAGGCCGGCCCGATGGTCGCCGCACGCGGCCTGCGCGCGCACTGGCGCGTGCTGGAAGAGGCGGCAGCCAAGGCGACGGTGCTGCCGGTGCGCTTCGGAACCGTCATGGAGGACGAGAAAGCCGTGGTCGACCGCTTCCTCGCTCCGCGCCACGACCACCTGGTCGCCCAGCTCGCCGGACTGTCCGGGAAGGTGCAGCTGAGCGTGAAGGCCTTCTACGACGAGGACCGGCTGATGCTAGGCGTCGTGCAGGGTTCGCCGGCGGTGGCGCAGCTGCGCGAACGTGTCCGTGGCCGGCCGAAGGCGGCCACCTACTACGACCGCATCCAGCTCGGCGAGCTTGTCGCGACCGAGGTGGAGCGATCGAGGGAGCGCGACAGCGCGATGCTGTTCGAGCGGCTGGAACCGCTCGCCGTGGCTGCCCACAGCGAGCCACCCGGCACGCCCGACGCCGCCGTGAACGCCGCCTTCCTCGTCGAGCGGTCCCGCGTCGACGAGTTCAGCGAGGCCGTGGCGCAGCTCGCCGACGAAGTGGAGGGCCGGATGCGGCTGCGCTACGTCGGCCCGCTGCCCCCATACAGCTTCACGGAGGAGCAGGAGGCGGTGGGGCCGTGGGCCTGATCTCGGGACTGCTCACGCTTCCACTGGCTCCGGTGCGGGGCACCGTCTGGCTGGCGGAGCGCATCCAGGAGCAGGCCGAAGCCGAGCTCTACGATGAGGACGCGATCCGCGCCCGGCTGATGGAGCTCGACGAGGCGCGCGAGGCCGGCGAGATCGGAGAGGAAGAGGCCACTCAGGCCGAGGACGAGCTGCTCGAGCGCCTGATTGCTGCGCGCGCATTAAGGGCAGATAGGACCCATGGCGGAATCGACCAACAGTGACGAGGGCAAGGATGCCCGACTCTCGGCGCGTGACCTCACCATCGCGGCGCGTGAGACGGTCCAGGACCTGACCGGTTACCCGCCGGAGGCCGTGAGCGGCTTGCAGTGGGACGGCGACTCCTGGCTCGTCACGGTCGACGTGCTCGAGCTCGAGCGCATCCCCAATACCACCGATCTGCTCGCCACTTACGTCGTCCAGCTCGACGACGGCGGAGGCCTGCTGGGCTACAAGCGCACAAGGCGGTTCGTGCGCGGCCAGCCCGAGGAGGACTAGCCATGGAGGGTTCCTACGTGCCGGCCCGCAGCACGGGCGGCCTGCCAGGACGGCCCACCGAGAGCACCAACCTCGCCGACATCCTCGAACGGGTGCTCGACAAGGGCATCGTGATCGCCGGCGACATCCAGATCAACCTGCTCGACATCGAGCTTCTGACGATCAAGCTGCGGCTTCTGATCGCGTCGGTCGACCGCGCCCGAGAGATGGGCATCAACTGGTGGGAGTCCGACCCGTCGCTGCAGGCCATGGAGCAGGGCGACGACGGCGACCGCGAGGAGCTCGAACGGGAGAACCGAGAGCTGCGCGAGCGGCTGGAGCGGCTCGAGCAGCGGGTCGGGCTCGAGCAGGGCCAGGGCCGTGAGGAGCCGAGCCGTGCCGGATGAGCTGGATCGCTGGGCCTCGACGCGTGCGCCGGACCTGCTCGCGCTCGCGGAGGCGGCGGCGGTCGAGGAGCTCAAGCGCGCGCTGCTGAAGGCGGCGCTGGAGCGTCACACGGCGCAGACCCAGGTGCCACCTGTCGCGCAGCGCCCGGCCCGGGGCGGAGCGGGCCGGCCGGATCGGCGCGCCGCGGCTGCCCCGGCTCCGGAGCCGGACCCCGCGCCCGCCGGCGACGGCATCTGGGCCTACTGCATCACGCGCGCGCGCGAGGCGCCCGCGATTGACGGCGTCCACGGGTCGCAGGTCGAGCGCGTCGAGGAAGGCGGCCTCGCGGTGCTCGTCAGCCGCGTCCCGCTCAGCGAGTTCGGCGAGGACGCCCTTCGCCGCAACCTCAACGATCTCGACTGGCTCGAGCGCGTGGCGCGCGATCACGAGGCGGTGCTCGAGCGCGCGCTCGACGACGGCACCATCGTCCCGCTCCGCATCTGCACGATCTTCGCGGACGAGGGGGGAGCCGCCCGCATGCTGGCCGAGCAGCGCTCGTCGCTCGACACCGCTCTCGATGTCCTCGACGGGCGCCAGGAGTGGGGCGTCAAGCTGACGGTCGACCGGGCTGCGCTCGAGGCGGCCGCGCGCACACGCGCCCCGGACGTCTCCGACGAGGAGCTCGAGGGCAGGAGCGCCGGCGGCGCTTACATGCTGCGTCGCCGCCAGGAGCGGCAACTGCGAGAGGCTGCGGACCGCCTGGCCGGCGGGATCGCCGAGGACGTGCACGCCCGTCTCCAGGACTGGGCCGCGGATGCCGTCGTGAACCCGCCGCAGAACCCCGAGCTGTCTGGTCACGAGGGCGACATGCTGCTGAACGCCGCATACCTCGTCGAGGCCGCGAAGGTGGAGCGCCTCCACGAGCTCGTCGCGGAGCTGCGCGAGCGCCACCGCGAGCTCGGCGCGCGGATCGAGCTGACAGGCCCGTGGCCGCCATACAACTTCGTCCCCCGGCCCGAGTCGGCGCTGGCATGAGCCCGACGCGCGTCACCGCGGAGCGCGACGTAGCGCTCGTAGACCTGGTCGACCGCCTGCTCGGCGGCGGGGTCGTCATCGCGGGAGACATCACCCTCTCGGTCGCCGACGTCGATCTGGTCTACGTGGGCCTGCGGGCGCTCGTCTCTTCGGTGGCGACGGCCGAGGAGAAGGGGGTCCTGCCGCAGATGGGCGACGCGCTCGGGAAGCACGCGCTCGACAGCGATGCGCTCGACAGCGAGGCCTTCGGCACGGACGCCTTCGGCGACGACTCCCTCGGGAAGAGCGCGCTGTGATCGAGCTGTACGCGATCACCGACGACCCGTCGCCTCCCGACCCGCCGCTGCGCGCGGTGCGGTCTGACGGCCTCACCGCACTGTGCGCGCCCGCCGAGCGCCGCCAGCTGACCGCCGAGGTTCTATGGCGCCACGAGGAGGTCGTGGAGGCGCTGATGGAGGAGCGCGACCTGCTGCCGATGCGATTCGGCACGCTCGTGGAGGACGACGAGGCGGCCGTGCGCGCGCTGGACGAGCGGCGCGAGGAGCTCAAGGCGAGCCTCGACCGCGTGCGGGGCGCCGTGGAGCTCGCCGTGCGAGCGGCAGCCGACCCTTCGAGCGACGGCGCGGGGGTAGGCCTGAGCGGGACCGAATACATTCGCGCGAAGGCGCGCCGGACGGAGGCCGCCGGGCTCCTGCACGAGCCGCTTGCCTTCCTCGCGCGCGAGAGCGTCGTGCAGCCCGGGCCCGAGCTGCTCCGCGCGGCCTACCTCGTGGACCGCGACGCCGTGCAGAGCTTCGTCGGGCTCGTGCGGCGGCTCCAGGCCACGCACGAGGGTCTCCACATTCTCTGCACCGGCCCCTGGCCGCCCTACTCCTTCGCCCAGCCATGAGCGACAAGGTCCTGCACTCGCCGCCGGACCTCGACCTCTTCCCGAGTGAGCATCCGAGGCTGCACAACGCGCTCAGCCGTCGCGTGAACGCCGACCCGGAGTCGGTGGAGAAGGGGCTCGCCCAGCTCGTGCTGACGATCGTGGAGCTGCTGCGACAGCTGATGGAGCGCCAGGCGCTGCGCCGGATCGACGGGGGCGCGCTGTCCGAGGAGCAGGTCGAGCGGCTTGGGCAGACCTTCATGGAGCTCGACCGCCGCATGGAAGAGCTGCGTGAGGAGTTCGGGCTCACCGAGGAGGACCTGAACCTCGACCTCGGGCCCCTCGGCCGGCTGCTCTGAGGCGCTGCCGCGGGGCGCCGCGATAGCCTCCGCGCCCATGCCCACCTCCCTGGTCACAGGCGGCGCCGGCTTCCTCGGCTCGCACATGTGCGACTACCTCCTGGCGCGCGGCCAGCGCGTGATCTGCGTCGACAACCTCGACACCGGCTCGCTCGACAATGTGAGGCACATCAAGGACGGGCCGCAGTTCCGCTTCGAGATGCTCGACATCACGAGGTACTACGAGATCGACGAGCCGGTGGACTTCGTGTTCCACATGGCCTCGCCGGCGTCGCCGATCGATTACGCCCGGCTGCCGCTGCACACGCTCAAGGTGGGCGCGTACGGGACCCACAACACGCTGGGCCTGGCGAAGAAGAAGCGGGCCCGCTTCCTGCTGGCCTCGACCAGCGAGGTCTACGGCGACCCGCTGGTGCACCCGCAGCCTGAGACCTACTGGGGCAACGTCAACCCGATCGGCCCGCGCGGCGTGTACGACGAGGCGAAGCGCTACGCCGAGGCGCTGACGATGGCGTACCTGCGCCAGCAGGGCGTGGACACGTGCATCGCTCGCATCTTCAACACCTCGGGGCCCAAGATGAGGCCTCACGACGGGCGCGCGATTCCCACCTTCCTGCGCCAGGCGCTTACCGACAAGCCGCTGACGGTCTTTGGCGACGGCTCCCAGACCCGCAGCTTCTGCTACGTCGACGACATGATCCGGGGGCTCGTCCTGCTGGCCGAGTCGGACGTCCACGAGCCGGTCAACCTGGGCAACCCCGACGAGATGAGCCTGCTGAAGCTGGCCAAGCTGATCATCGAGCTGACCGAGTCGCGCTCGGAGATCGTGTTCGAGGCGCTGCCGATCGACGACCCGCAGGTGCGCCAGCCGGACATCACCCGGGCGAGGCAGCTACTCGGGTGGGAGCCGGAGATCGATTTTCGCGAGGGCCTGAGGCGTACCATCGAGCACTACACGCGGATCCTCGGAACCCCCGCCCAGCGATGAGCAGCTCAGAAGCCAAGAACCTCGAGGTGATCTCCAAGGCAATCGACGCCCACGACGCCGGCTGCGAGTGGCCGGCCGTGGCGATCGAGATGAACCCCTTCGAGGTCGAGCGCCTTGGCTGGGACTCGATCCGGGGCCTGCCGATCCGTGGCAACCCGGCGCTCGAGACCGGCGCGTTCACCGTGGTCTGCGCCCGCGAAGAGGGCGAGCCCGAGGAGATCGTCGAGGCTGTGGCCGAGCAGACCGTGCCGGCGGAGACGGCTCCCGTCCGCTAGCGCCCGGGGGCTCGGTAGCGGGTCACCGCAACTTCCGCCGCGTCGGTGGGATTCAAGGTCCGCGCCGGTTTGCCGAGGGTATGGACAGATGTTCTATTCGTGTGGCGCAAAGCACGTCTCCAGAGCGGAATCCTCTCTAGGCTTCTCCCGGCGCTCCCCTGCCTGAAAGGCCTCGCATCCTCGTCTCGCGCATCGTCTCTCTGGCCGTCGTCACCGCTCTTCTGGCCGGTATGTCGCTCGCTGTCCTGGCGACGGCCCAGCAGCAGCAGCAGCCTGACACCGGCCGCCACCTCCTCGTCGTGCCGTCCGAGGCGAGAGCCGAGACCGCACTCGCCGGCTCTGATGCGCGCGTGGTCGCGCGCTACGACGACTTCACGCTGGTCGAGGCGATCGGCGATGACGAGCGCCGGCTGCGCGACGCCGGTGCCGCGCGTCGTGACGACATGAGAAGAGTCCGGCTCGGAGACACGACGGTCGATCCACTGGCCGCTCGTGCGTCGCTGGCTTCGAAGGGCGCCGAGCCCGCGGGTGAGGAGCTCGTCCTGTTGCAGTTCGTCGGACCGGTCAAGGACGCGTGGTTCGAGCGACTGCGGGAGACCGGTGGCCGAGTGGTCGGATACGCGGCGCAGAACGCCTACATAGTCCACGCGCGCGGGCGGGCGGTGCGGCGCTTGGCGGACCTGGTTGGTACCGACACCTCGGTGCGCGCCGCGGTGCCTGTCGAGGCGGGCGACAAGTACGCGGGCGCCCGGCCGACCGGACCGGTCGCCGTTCAGACGGTGGCGGGCGAGCCGGGGCGGGATGCCCGCCAGCTTGCCCGCTCGCTTGGCCCCAGCCTGCAGGGAGACTCAGACGTCGCGGGTGTGACGACGCAGTTCATGCGGCTCGAGGCCCATGAGGTCGCGGAGCTCGCGAATGACCCTGCTGTCCTCCGCGTGGAGGCGTGGTCCGAGCCCGAGCTGCTTGACGAGCGCGCTTCGCAGATCGCGGCGGCCAACCTGAGCGCGGGCGTGCCGACGCAGCCCGGCTACCTGGGGTGGCTCGAGTCGGAGGGGTTCTCGATGTCCACCTTCGACTTCGCCATCGACGTGACCGACGAGGGATTCGACAACGGGTCCTCCTTCGATCCCGATCACGCCGACTTTTACGTGAACGGCGTGAAGCCGGGGGCCGACCGGGTCAGATACGCGCGCAACTATGGGGACGACGCCGACGCCCGCGATTGCGGCGGTCACGGGACCAACGTCGCATCCATCGCGACCGGCTTCAACGACCGGACCGATCCCGCGAACAACGACGACTCGGGATTCAACCACGGGCTCGGGGTGGCGCCCCAGGCGCGCGTTGGCATGTCCAAGATCTTCGAGTGCGACGAGGACTTTGACACCAACGGGCGGTCGTTCACGGATATCACTTCGGACGCCTATGGCGACGGCGCCCGCATCTCGAACAGCTCCTGGGGTTTCGCCTCGAATCCGAGCAGCCTCGGCGCCTACACCGCTGCGTCGCGGGAGTACGACGCGCTGGTGCGCGACGCGCAGCCCTCCGTGGCAGGGAATCAGGAGATGGTCCAGGTGTTCGCCGCCGGCAACACCGGAGAGGACGTACGTGGCGATTCCAATGAGGGCTACGCCACCATCACCCCGCCGGCCACCGCCAAGAACGTGATTGCGGTGGGCGCATCCGAGAGCGTGCGATCGATCGGGATGACCGACGGATGCGGCGTGCCCGACTCGGGAGCGAACCACGCCAACGACATCATCGACTTCTCGAGCCGGGGTCCGACCGACGATCTGCGGCTCAAGCCCGATCTGGTCGCCCCCGGCACTCACATGCTCGGGGCGAGGCCGACCCACCCCGGCTACACGGGATCGGGCACGTGCCTAGGCGTGTTCCCGAGCGGCTCGCTCTACAACCTTGTGTCCGGCACCTCCCAAGCGGCGCCCGTCGTGGCGGGCGCCGCCGCGCTGATACGCGACTGGTATCGCCGCGAACACGGGGGCGGCCAGGATGTTCCCTCGCCTGCCTTGACCAAAGCCCTGCTCGCAAACGCGGCCGCGGACGTGGCCGGAGGCAGCGACGGCAAGGGCAGCACGGTTTCGGGGCCCCCCAGCATGGACGCCGGGTGGGGAAGGGTGAACCTCGCCGAGGCGTTCGGCGGTCCGTCCCGCGAATTCATCGACCAGAGCGAGTTGCTCGATACAAGCGGCCAGAGCGTCGTCCGCTCATACCAGGTCCCCGCCGCCGGTCAGCGGGTCAAGGTCACTCTTGCCTGGACCGACGCGTTGCCGGCCATTCCCGGTGGGAACGCATTCGTCAACGACCTCGACCTCGAGGTCAGCGCCGGGGGGCACCGCTACCTCGGAAACGTGCTTTCCGGTGGCGTGTCGATCCCCGGTGGGACTCCCGATCAGCGCAACAACGTCGAGAGCGTGGTGCTCCCGGCGGGGGCCGCGGCGAAGATCGCCGTGAAGGTGCGGGGCACGACGATCGCGGGCGACGGGGTGCCGGAAAATGGCGTTCCCACCGACCAGGACTTCGCGCTCGTCGTCTCGAACGCGAATGAAGGTCCTTCCCCTCTCCCGGTGCTCGCCGGTGACACGACCACACTGATCGACTCCGGCTCGGGAGCAGACGGCGACGGAGCCGTAGAACCCGGCGAGCCGTTCACCCTCACCCAGGGCGTGCGTAACGACGGCGATGCGACTGCGACGGGGGTGACCGGGACCATCACTACCGACGCGGGGATGACCTTCGCCTCGTCGACCAGCTCCTACGCCGACATTGCAGGCGGCGCGGTCACAACGAACGCCACGCCCTTTACCGGCCAGGTTGGCGGCTCCGTCTCATGCGGCACCAACTTGGATGCAACGCTTGACCTGGCAACAGGCCAGGGCAGTGAGACGATTCCGATCGTGCTTCCCACGGGCGCCGCCGGGACGCCCGATCCGCAGTCGGTCGCGCATGCCGGGGGCCTGGTCATCCCGGACGACAGCAGCGCGGGAGTGACCTCGACGCTCACGATCCCAAGCCCCGGACGGATCAAGGACCTCGACGTGAGGATCGGCCGAATAGCCCATGGGTCGGTCGGCGACCTGGTGATCGATCTCATCGGACCGGATGGGACGGCCGTCACCCTTGCGCGCCACGTCGGCGGTCCCGACAACACCGCCGACGACTTCGTGGAGACCGTCTTCGACGACGAGGCCCCGAGTAGCATCTCGTCCGCGTCCGCGCCGTATACCGGGGGCTTCCGGCCACAGCGCGATCAGCTTTCCCGCTTCGACGGCAAGGACAAGCGCGGCACGTGGCAGCTCAGGGTGCGCGATCTGGTCGAGGGGGACGTGGGGCGGCTCGAGCGCTGGGGGACGATCACCCGTTCGGCCGTCTGCGATCCGCCGCAGACGACGCTAAACGCGGGCCCACCGGAGGGTCAAACCGTCGCCAGCACGAGCGCGACCTTCGGGTTCATCGCCTCCATCGGCTCGAGCCTCTTCGAATGTTCGCTAGATGGGCAGGAGTTCCGGCCTTGCTCAGCGCCGAAGGTTTACGAGAATCTGGGACAGGGCCTCCATACGTTCCGGGTCAGGGCCCTCAGCGGCGATGGCGACGCCGACCAATCGCCCGCGACGCGGACATGGGCCATCGACACCGTCGGGCCGGCCGTGGACATAGACGTGCCGGTGCCGGGGTCCACTCTGTCTGACCAGCGACCGACGCTGAGCGGATCGATCGGAACAGCGGCCGGCGACCTCCCGGGTGTGTCGGTGCGACTACACCTAGGGACGAGCACGGGCGGGGCCGTGCTCCAGACTCTGAGTCCGACGGTGTCCGGCGACCGCTGGTCCGCCCCACCCGCCGCCCACCTGTCGGAGGGCACCTACACCGCCTACGTCGAGCAGTCTGACTCCATTGGCAACAAAGGCACGAGCACGTCCACCTTCGTAGTCGACGTCCCCGATCCACCGCCGCCCGCCAAGCAGGGCCCATCCTTCCTGCTCGCGCCCGCCGAGGAGCGGATGGGCGACGCCTTGGCGGGCCGGCTCACGGTGGTCGCGGGGTGTGCGTCGGCCTGCCGGGTCGATGCGCGGCTCACGGCCTCATCGAGGGCGGCGCGGACGCTTGGGCTGGGGGCGAGGTCCACGGTGCTGGGGACCGGAAGCAAGCGTCTGGGCGGCGGCGGCACCGCGACCGCCTCGGTGCCCCTCAACAAGCGCGCACGCGCCGCGCTGCGCCGGAAGACCACCGCGAACGTGTCGCTGCGCCTGAAGCTGACCGACGGCGGCCGGACCCTTTCCCTCGACCGGACGATCTCGCTGCGCCGCTCGGCGGGGCTGCGGCGGGTCGCGTCCAAAGGGCTGCGCCTCTGGGCCGTCTGCTCGGAGCGCTGTCCGCTGAGCGCCAACATGACCATCTCCGCCAAGGACGCGCGGCGCATCGGGCTGAGGTCGCCCGGATCGGCAAGGATGCGGCTGGCAACCGGCCGTGCAAACGCGGAGGCCGGCAAGCCCACCCGGCTGACTCTGAACGTGCGCCGTGGAGCGAGGAAGGCGATGTCGAACGCGCGCCGCGTGTCCGCGCTGCTCGAGGCGACCGCGGGCGTCGCGCCGAACCCCCGGACAACGGTCAGCCGCGCCATCACCCTGCGCCGCTGACGCCCACCTTTGGGGCCCAAGCCGCTGCTACATTCCGGAAGCCTCGCGGTGGGCGTAGCTCAGCAGGTAGAGCTCCTGGTTGTGGTCCAGGCGGTCGCGGGTTCGAGTCCCGTCGCTCACCCTCCCGGCTGCAAACCTTCGCATGCCGGCGTCATCGGCACAGGGCCGTGCGAAGCACTGTCCCTGTGCCTCTTCCTTGGCCTGCTCGGTTTTCGCTCGGGAGGGTGAGCGACTGCGTCCCTCACCCGCAAGCGCAAAGCCGCTCCCCACGCGGCATGTGAGGCGCTCCGGAGTCCCGTACGCCATCGAGCGCATCCCTGCGCGGCTCCACGTCGAGCTCGCCCACGAGAAAGCGTGAGCTGCTGCGCTCGATTGCCGCGCTCGGCACCCACCGACGGGGCGCCCTGACGCTGCACGCCGCGGGTTACAGCTACAAGGATCCAGCAGGTGCTGGGCGGCACCTACACCTGGGTCAACCGCCACGTCACCGAGGGCCGCCAGAAGCTCAGGCGCGCCGAGCTCGCCGCCGAGGCCGAGGTACAGGCGGTACGGAAGGCCGCCTGACAGCTCGCCCGCGAAGGGCATGGCATTACGCGCACACCCGACTGCCGCTTGGGCCAGAGGAGCAGGCGCGAGTCAGGCTCGCGTCACCGCTGCGAGACACTCGCTGGTCGTCCGCAGCAGCAGCGAGGTTCGTCTCGGCGCGGGCTCCTGCTCACGGAGTGGAAGCATGTGCCAGGTACTGCTGCTCGGCCTCGCGCAGGAGTCGGAGCGGCGGCGCCCCGCCGGACACCCCCCAGCGCGCAGATCGACGGCTGCGCGCGCGCCGCGCGCTCAGGCGGCGCGGGGGAGTTTCTCGAGTCGCGCGTCGGCTTCGCTTGCGGTGATCTCGTGGAGATCGACGAGGAGGATCGCGTGTCCTTGGTGCAGCTCGCGGACCGCGCGGTCGATGGCGTCGTCGTCGAGTGTGGCCCGGCGCAGGAGCCGCCGGGCGCCGCGGAGGCCGGTGATCCGGGCGCGTTCGGTGTCGCTCGTGTAGGTGACGATCACGACACGGTCGGTGTCCGCGAACGAGCCTTGTCGCTGCTGGCTGGGATCGCCGGCGAAGCTGCCGGCGCCCTGGCGACGTTGGAGCACTCGGCCGCCGTAGGTGCCGACCGGGGCGTCGGGCGCGACCGGTCCGGCGAACCCACCGACGGGTTCGTGGCGGATGTCACGTGGTGCGCTGCCCGCGAGCAGGCGGATGTCACGCTCCGGCACGCCCGTGGCGCGCAGTGCCTGGACCGCGCGGCGAGCCGCGACCTCGGTTGGATATGTCTTGGTGAGCGTGATCATGGGCATCTCCTTCGTGGTGAGTCGTGGTGCTGTGTAACGTGCGCAGAGTTTGCGGGCGGGCGGTTGCGGCGCATTTGCGGCGCGGTGACAGCAGTTGCCGGCCACGTCTGACGGCGGGAAGCTCTTGGCGTGGATTTCAGGGTCCTAGGACCGGTTGAGGCGCACGCGGAGGGTCGCCCGCTCCCGGTCGCGGGCGCGCGGCAGAAGGCGCTGCTGGCCGTGCTGCTCCTGCGCGCGGGGGAGCCGGTCTCGCGCGAACGTGTGATCGTGGACCTGTGGGGCGAGCGGCCGCCCGGCGGCGCGGTCAAGACTGTGCAGGCGGTGGTGTCGCGGCTGCGACGTGCGCTCGGC
>Ga0081538_10003077_pt1 | contig 15866 bp, 12 predicted proteins | sample TabmetS5T2R1_FD_71022 | JGI IMG/M metagenome (GOLD analysis project Ga0081538, IMG submission 71022) | Tabebuia heterophylla rhizosphere microbial communities from the University of Puerto Rico - S5T2R1 | ecosystem: Host-associated > Plants > Roots > Rhizosphere ... | reverse complement strand
TCTCGTAGCCGGTGCGCTCCTCGATGTCCTGGGCGAGCGCCTGGCCGACACCGCCCAGGCGGACATGACCGAACTGGTCGGTCTCCGCCTCCTGTGTGATCTTCCGGCGCTCGCCTGACTCGTAGGTGAGCTCGTAGCCCTCGCTGACGACGACGATCGAGAAGTCCTTCCCGCGCTCGTGCCGGCGGCGGAGCTCGGCGCAGGCGTCCTCGACCGTCACCGGCTGCTCGGGGATCAGGATCATGTCGGCGCCGCCCGCGATGCCGCTCATGACCGCGATCCATCCGGTCTGACGGCCCATCACCTCGAGGACCATCACGCGGTTGTGCGCCTCCGCGGTCGTGTGCAGCCGGTCGATCGCCTCGGTCGCGATCCAGACGGCGGTGTCGAAGCCGAACGTGTAGTCCGTCGCGGAAAGGTCGTTGTCGATCGTCTTCGGGACGCCGACGACGGGGAACTCCTGCTCGGCGTGGAGCTTTGCGGCGACGCCGAGCGTGTCTTCGCCGCCGATCGCGACGAGAGCGTCGAGTCCCTCGCGCTCGAAGGTCGCGAGCACGCGGTCGACGCCGCCGTCGATCTTGTACGGATTCGTGCGCGAGGTGCCGAGGATCGTGCCGCCGCGATGGAGGATCCCGGAGCTCCCTCGGTAGTCGAGCGGCTGCAGGATCCCGTCCACGAGCCCGCGCCAGCCCTCGCGGATGCCAACGACCTCGGCGCCTCGGTCGAGCGACCGACGTGTCACCGCCCGGATCACGGCGTTCAGCCCCGGGCAGTCGCCGCCCCCGGTCAGGATCCCGATCCGGCTGGCCACGGGGCTACCCTAGAGGAGCGCCGAAGTGGCGGAACTGGCAGACGCGCCGGACTCAAAATCCGGTGGCCTTCGGGCCGTGTGGGTTCGATTCCCACCTTCGGCACCTTTCGCGCCTCCGGCGCTCTTCGCCGAAAGTCTCACGACTTTCGGCGACCGTATCGAGCCGGGCGCCGGCTTCGCCGCCGCGCGGCCCAGGAGCTCTATGACTCTTCCTTTCATCCTCGGACGCAGCGGCGGAGCGGGCCAAGCCCGCTCCGCGGCAACTGAGATCCGCCGCGGAACCGGCGTTGCCGGTTCCGCCGCATCGGCGCCTGGTAAAGGAAGCAGCGCGTCGTGTCTGGGCCGCGCGGCGCGGAGCGCCGCTCGGTCTCGATAGGGTCGCTGAAAGTCGGGAGACTTTCAGCGAAAGCCGAGCGAAGCGAGGGTTCCGGCTTGCGGCGGCAACCGACAGCCCCGATACTTTCCGCCCGGAGCGCGGATCGGCGGCGGACTCCGTCCTTCCGCAAAGGCGAAATTGGCGACGGAGGAGGCTTTTTGTTGAAGAAGCGTTGGTTACTAGGTTTCTCGATTCTGCTTGTTGCCGTACTGGGCCTTGCAGCGGCCGCGTGCGGCGGCGACGACGGTGGTGGTGGCGGGGGCGAGGTGACGGCGCTTCCTTCGGCGTCGTGCGGACCGATCCGTCAGGGCGACGAGTCACCGACAGCGCTGATCGCGTCGGACCTCCCGCTCCAGGGCGCCAACCGTGCGCTCACCACCGAGATGGCCGACGCCATCGAGCTCGTGTTCTCGCAGCGCAACTGGAAGGCCGGAGACGTCGTGCTCGGGTACCAGTCCTGTGACGACTCGACGGCGCAGGCGGGTAGCTGGGACTCCGCGAAATGCTCGGCGAACGCAAGGTCGTACGCGAACAACGAAAGCGTGATCGGCGTGGTCGGGACGTTCAACTCGGGGTGCGCGAAGCTCGTCATCCCCGTGGCTAACCGCGCTCCCAACGGCCCGCTGGCGATGGTCAGCCCGGCCAACACCTACCCCGGACTGACCGAGGGCGGCCCCGGCACGGAGCAGGGTGAGCCCGACAACTACTACCCGACCGGAACTCGTAACTATGCCCGCGTCGTCTGGAACGACCAGTTCCAGGGCGCTGCGAATGCGCTGCTCGCGCAGGAGCTCGGGCTGAAGAAGATCTTCGTGCTCAACGACAGCGAGACCTACGGGCTCGGGATCGCAACCCTGTTCTCGCAGTACGCCGAGAAGGTCGGGATCCAGATCCTCGGCAACCAGAAGTGGGACAAGAAGGCCTCGAGCTACGAGTCACTGGCGAGCCGCATCCAGGCGGCCGGCGCCGACGCGGTCTTCCTCGGCGGGATCGTCTGCAACAACGGCGGGAAGCTGATCAAGGACCTCCGCGCCGGCCTCGGGCCGGACGTGCAGATCATCGGCCCGGACGGCTGGACACCGATCTCGGCCACGATCGAAGGCGCCGGGGCATCGGCGAACAACATGTACATCACGCAGCCCGGGATTCCCGTCGATCAGCTGACTGGCCCCGGGAAGGAGTTCGTCGACGCGTTCCAGCAGGAATACAGCAAGGCGCCGAACCCGTACACGGTGTACGCGGCGCAGGCGGCGGTCGTCTTGGCCGACGCGATCGAGCGGGCCGGCGGAACCGATCGGGCGAAGGTCTCTGAAGAGCTCTTCAAGACCGACAGCACCGACGGAATCCTCGGCGACTTCCAGATCGACGAGAACGGCGACACGACGCTCGGCGAGGTTTCCGTCTACCAGATCAAGAACGGCAAGGAGACCTTCACCAAGACGATCACCCCGGAGCTGAGCTTCGTCGAGGGATCGTCCTAAGCACAGCGGAAAGCAAGTAAAGCTGGGGGAGGACACGTTCCTCCCCCAGCGCGTTTACTAGGAGGCCCATGGTCACGCAGGCGCGCCGCCTACCGTTTCCGACCCTCGCCGGGCGCTCCGCCGTTCAGTTGATCATGCCGACGTTCGCAGCGCTGCTCGTGCTGCTGCTCTTCGTCTGGCTCGGCGTCAACCTGATCAAGACGCCCGCCGAGTTCTACCGCCTGTTCCTGATCGGGCTGACGAACGGTGCGATCTACGGCCTGGTCGCACTCGGGTACTCGCTCGTCTACGGGATCCTCGAGCTGATCAACTTCGCCCACGGGGACGTGTTCATGCTCGGCGGGATGCTCGTCGCCACGATGGTCTCGAGCTTTGGGCTCGCGGGCGACTCCGGCCTCTTCCTCTGGTCGATGATCCTCCTGATGCTCGTGATCGTGATGGCGTTCTGCGCCGCGATCAACACGACGATCGAGCTCGTCGCCTACCGGCGGTTACGACACGCGCCCCGGCTCGCGCCGCTGATCACTGCGATCGGTATGTCGTTCATCCTCCAGAACATCGCGCTCGTCTGGAAGGGCGCTCGACCGACCTCCGTCGATTCGATCCTGCCCCGCGGCGAGGTCTTCACGATCGGAGGCGTCGCCTACACCTGGGACAAGCTGATCGTGCTGCTCTTCACCGTCCCCGTGCTCATCGTCCTCGTCTTGCTCGTCCAACGCACGCGCCAGGGGAAGGCGATGCGTGCGACTGCCCAGGACCGCGACGCCTCGGCGATGATGGGCATCAACGTCAACAGGACGATCTCGTTCACGTTCTTCATCGCGGGCGCCCTGGCCGGCGCGGCCGGGCTGCTCTACGCGCTCTACATCACGAACGTCCGCTACGACGAGGGCTTCAGGCTCGGGCTGATCGCCTTCACGGCGGCGGTGGTCGGCGGGATCGGGAACCTCCCGGGCGCGGTGCTCGGCGGCCTCCTGATCGCGATGATCGAATCGTTCAACAACGGGCTCGGCTGGGCGACGCCCGGCAGCGACTGGACCCAGTCGATCATCTTCGCGATCCTGATCATCATCCTGGTCTTCCGGCCGGAAGGCCTCCTCGGCGAAAGGACGCCCGAAGGTGGCTAGGTCTCGCCGCCAGGAGCTGGGCGGACGCGTGTCCAAATCGCTCCGGCTGGATGTCGTGCGGGCGCAGTGGCGGCGCCTGCCGCGGCGGGTTCGCGGTGCGGCGCTGCCGACGACGGTGATCGTCCTCGCGTTTCTGTACCCGTACTACAACGAATCGCTGCCCGACATCCCGGTGTTCGGCTCGTTCCCGAGCGTCGACACGGCGGTGACGATGACGATCTTCATCATGATGGCGATCGGCCTCAACATCGTCGTCGGGTACGCGGGCCTGCTCGACCTCGGCTACGTCGCCTTCTACGCCGTGGGCGCCTATACGGCCGCCTGGTTCGCGTCGCCCCACTTCGGCGAGAGCGCGACAGCTCACGTCGGCTCGGTCGGCGTCAACCCGAACGCGGCCGGCTTCCACGTCTCCATCTGGTTGGTCGTCCTGGTCGCGGGGATCTTGACGGCGTTCATCGGGGTGCTGATCGGGCTGCCGACCCTGCGCCTCCGCGGCGACTACCTCGCGATCGTCACCCTCGGGTTCGGCGAGATCATGCCCCAGATCGCACGCAACGGCGACAACCTCTTCAGCACCGGCTTCAACCTCACGAACGGGGCTCAGGGCATCAACCCGATCGACCCGCCCGGCTTCGGCGAGACGCTGAACCGCTGGCTCGGATTGCCCTCCGACTACCTCACCGCTGCGAACGGCCTGCGGCTCTTCTACTGGACCGCGCTCGTTCTCTTGCTCTTCACGGTCTTCTGTTCGGTGCGGCTGCGCGACTCGCGGCTCGGGCGGGCGTGGATCGCGATCCGCGAGGACGAGACGGCCGCCGCCGCGATGGGCGTGCCGCTGATGCGGACGAAGACGTGGGCCTACGCCGCCGGCGCCTTCTTCGGCGGGATCGCCGGTGCCTACTACGCAAGCTTCAAGGGGGCAGTCTTCCCCGACGACTTCTTCTTCAACATCTCGATCTTCATCCTCTGCATGGTGATCCTCGGCGGGTTGGGCAACATCTGGGGCGTCATCGTCGGCGGCGGCTTCCTGGCCTATCTGAACCAGGAGGGGCTCGGAAACATCGGCGCGGAGATCAATCAGACGTTCGGCACCAACATCGACGTGCCGCTCTACCAGTTTGGGATCTTCGGCGCGATCCTCGTCCTCGTCATGCTGTTCAAGCCGGAGGGTCTGATCCCGAGCGCCCGCCGCAAGGCGGAGTTCGAGGAGGGAGTCACCGAGGAGTACCTCTACGACGTCCGCGGTGCTCCGGAATGACCGATCTGCTCAGGACGGAGAAGCTGCGCAAAGAGTTCGGCGGCCTCGTAGCCGTGAACGACGTCGACTTCACCATCCCCGACGGCACGATCACGAGCCTCATCGGCCCGAACGGCGCCGGCAAGACGACCTTCTTCAACATGCTCACGGGCGTGTACACGCCGACAGCGGGAACGGTTGAGTTCAACGCCGAGGACGTGACCGGAAAGCCCCCGCACGCGATCACCGAGCGGGGCATCGGCCGAACGTTTCAGAACATCCGCCTCTTTCACAACATGACCGCCCGCGAGAACGTCATGGTCGGGATGCACGCGCGTCTGAAGGGCGGGATCGTCAAGAGCGTGCTCCGCACGCCCGGCGTCAAGCGAGAGGAACGGACTGCGACCGACCGCGCCCGTGAGTTGCTCGCGTTCTCCGGGCTCCAGCGCAGCCAATGGGAGGAGTACGCGCGCAACCTCTCGTACGGCGACCAGCGCCGGCTCGAGGTCGCACGGGCGCTCGCGACCCAGCCGCAGCTGCTGCTGCTCGACGAGCCGACGGCTGGGATGAACCCGCAGGAGACCGCGGACTTCACCGCGTTCGTCGCCCGGCTGCGCGAGGAAGAGAAGCTCACGGTGCTGCTGATCGAGCACGATATGCGGGTCGTGATGGGCGTCTCCGACCGCGTGACCGTGCTCGACTACGGCGAGAAGATCGCCGAAGGCAGGCCCCAGGACGTCCAGCGAGACCCGAAGGTGATCGAGGCCTATCTCGGCTCGGCGGCGGTGGCGCAGTGAGCACCGCGCAGACGACCGACGGGAAGAAGATCCTCGAGCTCGAGGACGTCCACACCTTCTACGGCTCGATCGAGGCGCTGAAGGGCGTCTCGCTCGACGTCGGCGAGCGCGAGATCGTCACGCTGATCGGCGCCAACGGCGCCGGCAAGTCGACGACGCTGCGCTCGATCAACGGGCTCAACCATCCACGACAGGGACGGATCCGCTTCCAGGGGCGTGACATCACGGACGAGGCCCCGCACGACGTCGTGAAGATGGGGATCAGCCAGTCGCCCGAAGGCCGGCGGCTGTTCTCGCGGATGAGCGTGCTCGAGAACCTCGAGATGGGAGCGTTCCAGCGCTCCGACCGGGCCGCGATCCGCGAGTCGCTCGACCGCGTCTTCTCGCTCTTCCCGAGGCTCGCCGAGCGCAAGAACCAGAAGGCGGGAACTCTGTCGGGCGGTGAGCAGCAGATGTGCGCGATCGGTCGCGCGCTGATGGCCCAGCCGAAGCTCCTGCTGCTCGACGAGCCGTCGATGGGCCTCGCCCCGATCTTCGTCGAGAAGATCTTCGAGATCGTCGTCGAGATCAACGAGCAAGGCACGCCGATCCTGCTCGTCGAGCAGAACGCACTCATGGCGCTCGACACCGCGAGCCGCGGCTACGTCATGGAGACGGGCAAGATCGTCCTCGCCGACGACTCGGACAAGCTGCGCGAGAACGAGCAGGTTCAGAAGACGTACCTGGGCGTCGACTAGCGCGCCTCAGGCGCGACCACCCTGATCGGGAAGTAGGGCGGGGCGACGAGATAGCCGATCCGCGGCTCGCTGCCCGCGCGCGCCCGCGCCATCGCGAGCGCCGCGGGCAGGTTACGGGTCGGCACGAGGCCGAGCTGCCGCGCAGCGACAGCGTCGCGGCAACCGGCGACGAGGACGGCGCCGAGCCGCTCGATCACGGATAGGCAAGCGGCCCAGTCCGCGAACGGCAGCAGGGGGTGGCAGGAGTGGCCCCGCCGGTACGACTCCAGCGCCCGGGGGTCGGACGCGGCTGCCCGTTCCGCCTCGGCCCAGGCCGCTGGATCGTGCGCCTGGCGCGTGCCCAGGACCCGCATGGCGTTGAAGAACGCCCGGTACGGAGTCTGCGTCGGATGCGCGAACCGCCGGTCGAAGGGGGAGAGGAGGATCGCTGAGCCGCCGTCGGCGAGCGGGAACCGATCTCGCCAGAGGCGGAGGGCCAGTCCAAGCGCAATGTACGCGGACAGAACGGCGTTCGGCCGCTCCCGGGGCAGGTACGGCGTCGTCCCGGGCACGCCGAGCACGACCACGTCGAGCGGCTCGTCCAAGATGGCGGAGCGTGCTTCGACGCCGCGCAGCAGCGCCTCCATGTGCGCGACCGCCGGCGGTCCGCCGAACACCGCAGTTGCCGACAGCTCGCGCGGAAGTGACCCGAGCAGCTCGTTACGGACGAAGCCGGGGGCAAGCCGGAAGAGCATCCGGACCGGCGATGCAGCGATGCGGTCGAGCGCTCGATCATCGTGGGGATACCCGTGGAATGCCCCGGTGAGCAGCGGCGGGTTCAGGGTCAGCGCAGCCGCGATGAGCGGCACGCGGCGCGCAAGCTCGCGCTCGAGCGCCGCGGCGACCTTCCAGCCTTCCGACGCGGCGGATTCGAGGAGGGAATCGGCGCCCGCTCCCCGGAGCGCGTCCGCACCCGACGCAGCGAGCAGTGCGGCCGGCCCTCCGTGAAGCAAGGTCTCGGCAGACGACACGACGACGACGGCGTCGGTCTCGACGAGCGCCGGATGGACTCGCAGCGGGACCGGCCCGTCCACCAGCTCGACGAGATCAGGGCTCTCGACATCGTGGATCTCGACCTTGCCCGAGAAGCGGCGGGCGAGCTCAGGGAGGACGACCTGCTCGAGCTCCCGGTGGGCCGGCCGCCGTGCCAACCCCGCGGCCACGAGGAGCGTCTGACGGTCGAGCGGGACCCCGATCCGCTCGAGCTCAGCGATCGTCGCGGCGAGCGCCGCCTGCCGGGGGTCGCGGACCGCGGTCGGGATCGGAAGCGCCGGCGGCTCGACCACGATCGTGACCCGGCTCCCGCGGGTGATCATCGTCTCGAGCGAGGGGCCTGTAAGCGGAAAGCGCAGCGCCTCGTGAACGGCGGCCCCGACGTCCGCGAGCGGCTCCGCAGGTGGGGGAGCGCGGAGAACGATCGCGTCGCGCGGGACGGAGACGACCTGAAGCCGGGAGCCGGCGAGGATCGGAAGTCTCAAAGCTCCAGCGCGTAGGCCCGCGCGTAGTGCTCGAAGCCGAACGACTCGTACAACCGATGCGCCTCGGCGCGGTGGTGCCCCGACTCGAGCACGAGCACGTGACAGCCGCGGGTGCGCGCCTCTTCCGCGCATGCGTCGAGCAGTCCGCGTGCAGCTCCCTGCCGCCGGAACGCCGGGTCGACGTACAGGTCGGGGATCCAGGCCTGCGGCGACGTCCAGTTCAGCCGAGGCTGGATCCACAGGCTCGCAGCGCCGGCGATCTGTCCGTCGATCTCGGCGACGAAGACACTGGCGTCCTCGTGTGCCAGGTGACTCAGGAAAACCTCGCGTTGCGGGCCGGGATCGTCGGCGACCGCAGGCCGCGTCAGCCCCTCCATGAGCGCGAGGACGGCGTCCGCGTCCCGAGGCTCGGCCGTCCTCACCCTCATGGGATCGACCGGTAGAGGCGGAGGAACGTCCGCCGGAAACCCCGCTTGGGCCAGAAGCGCGATGCGAGGAGGTTCGTCTCCCGCCAGTCGGTCACCATCGCCTCGTAGCCGTGCTCTCGGGCCCAGGCGAAACCGGCGTTCGTCATCGCGACGCCCGTTCCGAGGCCACGGACCTCAGGCTTGCTCGCCGCGTAGGCGAGGAACGCGGCGCCGGGAACACGCGCCGGGCCTGCGTGGGTGGACGACACCTCCGTCGGCGCGATGACGAGATTGCCGACCACGTGTCCGTCGACCTCGGAGACGAAGTTCGCGATCTCCGGGTTCCGGAGGTCCTCGGAGATCTCCTGGCGCAGCTCCTCCTCGGTGTCGCGCGGCACGACGCCGAACACCGGCGATTGATCCTGGTGGTCCGGCAAGACCGGGGCGATCTCGATGATCGCGTCGAGGTCGCGAGCCTCGGCGAGCCTCACGCAGGTCGGCCAGTCGACGTCCGGAATCTCGCGGACGCCGAGGGCGTGCTGCCGGCCGAAGCTCAGCCGGTACCAGGCGTCGAGCAGCGGTGCGTCCGTCGCGGGCGCGACCACGTAGTGGCGCGTGCGGTCCTCGTCCACCCACCGCGCAGCGGCAGCGGCGTACAGGTCGCGAACGTCCTCGGCCTCGTCGACGGCGTGACCGGCCGGATCGACCCAGACGTTCGGGCCCCAGCGCGGGTCCTTCTGAATGCCAAGTACGTACCCGACGGCCTTCCCGTCGCGGAGCCCGACCACGCCTGAGGCCCGGTCGCTACTCCACAGCGACTCGACCTCGGCGCGGAAATCCATCCCGTCGTCGAGCAGCGGCTCGGCGGCGCGGTGCCGCTTCTGCCGCTCAGCCAGGAGCTGAGCCGCGGCGTCCAGATGGACGTCGCTGAACGGCTCGATTTCAAGGCCCGACATCGCCGCAGGACGATAGCCTCCGACTAGTGCCAAAGACCCTGACAGGCGAGGAACTCCAGCTCGACGACGGGCCAGCGCGCGACTCCGAGCTCTTCCTCGTCGACGGCAACAACCTGGCGTACCGGGCGTACTTCGCACTGCCTGAAGAGCTGGCAACGAGCGAGGGGATGCCCACGAACGCGCTGCTCGGCTTCACCAACATGCTCTTCAAGCTCCTCACCGACTACCGGCCGAAGGGCGTGGCCGTCGCGTGGGACACCCGGCCTGTCGAGCGGATGGAGCTCGCCGAGACGTACAAGTCCGAGCGCCGCCCGATGGCCGACCTCCTCCGCGAGCAGTTTCCGCACTTCCGACCGATCGTGGAGGCCTTCGGCTACCGCAACCTCGAGTTCGAAGGCTGGGAGGCCGACGACGTCATCGCCACGCTCGCAACGCGGGCCGACGAGGCAGGTGTGAAGACGACGGTCGTCTCGACGGACCGGGACGCCTTCCAGCTCGTCTCCCACAACGTGGTGCTGATGATGACGCCGAGAGGCGTCGCCGACGTCAACGTCTACACGCCCGAGCGCGTCGAGGCCCGGCTCGGGATCACCCCGGACCAGATCCCCGACTTCATCGGGCTCAAGGGCGACACCTCGGACAACATCCCGGGCGTCCCCGGCATCGGCGACAAGACGGCGTCGCAGCTGATCCAGCAGTACGGCTCGCTCGAGGGGGTGCTCGAGCACGTCGACGAGCTGACCCCGGCCCGAAGAAAGAACATCATCGAGCACGCGGAGCAGGCGAGGATCTCGAAGGAGCTCGCGACGATGCGGCGCGACCTCGAGCTCGACTGCGACCCGTCCGAGCTCGTCCTCTCGCCGCCCGACCGCACGAAGCTCAAGGAGATGTTCCGCCAGTTCGAGTTCCGCGGCCTCCTGAATCGGGTCGACGACCTCGACGAGGCCGTTCCCGCCGCCGCCCGCGAGGTCGAAGGCGTACCGGTACCGTGGCGCGAAGGGCTTCCCGTGCTGGACGGGCGCGTCGGGGTCGCTGCGGAGGACGTCAGAGTCGCGATCGCCACGCCGGACGAGGTGATCCTTGCCGAGCGCCCGGCCAGGCTCGAAGGAGAGCTGGTCGCGCACGACGCAAAGCAGCAGCGCCTCGAGGTGACGGAGGACACGCTGATCGCCGCCTACTTGATCGATCCCGGCCGCGCCACCTACGAGCTCGACGACCTCGCCGCCGAATACGGGGTCGAGCTCGTCCCCGACCCGCCCGCCGACGAGGACACGACTGCGCTCATCCGGCACGCGGCCGCCACGTTACGCATCGTCGATCCCCTGCTCGCGCGCCTCAGAGAGCGCGACCTCGAGCCGCTGTACCGCGACGTCGAGCTGCCGCTGACCGCCGTGCTCGCGGCGATGGAAGAGGCGGGAGTGAAGATCGACACCTATCGGATGGGCGAGATCACCGCTCGTCTCGCCGAACGGGTCGAAGAGCTGGCGGCCCGTGCCCACGAGCTCGCCGGCGAGGAGTTCATGCTCGGGTCCACGCCGCAGGTGGGTCGGATCCTGTTCGAGACGCTGGGGCTGACGCCGGACCGGAAGGGGAAGACCGGCTACTCGACCGACACCCGCGTCCTCCGGAAGATCCGGCACGAGCACGAGATCGTCGGCGTGATCGAGGAGTGGCGCGAGTACTCGAAGCTCCTGAACACCTACCTCGGGCCGCTGCCGTCGCTGATCGGCGAGGACGGGCGGCTGCACACGACCATCAACCAGGCGGTCGCTTCCACCGGCCGGCTCTCGACGACGAACCCGAACCTCCAGGCGATCCCGATCCGCACTGAGCTCGGCCGCGAGATCAGGTCGGCGTTCATCGCTGAGCCCGGACACAAGCTGCTGTCGGCGGACTACTCGCAGATCGAGCTGCGGATCCTGGCGCACGTCTCCGGCGAGCCCAAGCTGCGCGAGGCGTTTGCGCGCGGCGAGGACATCCACACCGCCACCGCCGCGGAAGTGCTCGGGAAGGATCCCGCGACGCTGACGACCGGCGACCGCTCGACGGCGAAGATGATCAACTTCGGAATCGTCTACGGGATCTCGTCCTTCGGGCTCTCCGAGAACCTGGAGATCCCGCGCGAGGAGGCGCAGGCGCTGATCGACGCGTACCTCGCCCGATTCCCGCACGTCCAGGACTTCATCCAGCGGACGATCGAGCAGGCCCGCGAGGACGGCTACTCGACGAGCCTCCTCGGCCGTCGCCGGCCGGTCCCCGAGCTCCGCGCTTCGAATCGCCAGACGCGCTCGCTCGGCGAGCGCCTGGCCGTCAATTTCGTCATGCAGGGCTCGAACGCCGACATCATCAAGAAGGCGATGGTCGCGATCCATTCGCGCCTGCGGGAGGAGGGGAGAGGCGCGCGCCTCGTCCTCCAGGTTCACGACGAGCTGCTCCTCGAAGTCCCCGACAACGAGATCACGGCGATCAAGGACCTCGTTCGCGAGGAGATGGTCAGCGCCTACGACCTCGACCCGCCGCTCGCCGTCGACGTCGGGGTCGGAGACGACTGGCACGAGGCCAAGAGCTGAGGTCAAGCCATGGGCCAAGCGGCCAGGTCCAGGGGCCTGGCCCCTGGACGCGGCCAGGCAAGACGGTTGAGGGTGTGGACATCGCCCGGCGAATCGCCGGCCTTCGGCCAGACGAGCCGCATTGTGCGGCACGAGCCGGCCCGCGAAGCCAGGTCCGGGGGCCTGGCCCCCGAATCGGCCCGGCGAGCCAGGGGTCGACGACGGAACCTCGGAGGAGAATGACGTCGTGAACGTCGCGCTCGCCGACGGGTACAAGCTGTTCGTCGCCGAGGTCGGCGGCGGCGACGGCGTTCCGCTGATCGTCCTCCACGGCGGGCCCGGCCTCGACCACACGCACCTGCGGCCCTGGCTCGATCCGCTCGGCGACGAGCGCCGGGTGCTCTATGTCGACGAGCGCGGCCAGGGACGCAGCGATCGCGTCGACTGCGAGACGCTGACTCTCGAGGTCTTCGCCCTGGATGTCGACTTGCTCGCCGTCGCGCTCGGGCTGGAGCGCTTCGCGCTCCTCGGTCATTCCTTCGGCGCGATCATCACCACGTACCACGCGATCAACGTCGGGACCGCGGAGGCCTACGTGATCTCCGGGGGCGGAGACTCGAGCGAGCGGCTGATGGCCGATGTCGAGGCCTCGCTCGAGGCGATGGGCGAGGAGGGCAAGGCGATCGCCGATTCCTGGGAGTGGGAGAAGACCGTCGCGACGCCCGAGGACTGCGCCGAGCTCATGCGGATCCAGACCCCGTTCCACTTCAACGGCGCGCCGCCGGCTGGCTTCGCCGAGGACACGGTCTACGTCCCCGAGGTGCTCCGCCACTTCGCGAACGAGGGCTACGGCGACTTCGACTACACACCCGATCTCGGACGCGTGGCGAAGCCGACGCTCGTGGTCGTCGGAGCCGAGGACCGGACGACGACGCCGCGTGCCGCCCAGGTCCTTCACGACGGGATTCCACGTAGCGACCTGGCCGTCCTGGACGGGGCCGGCCACATGAGCATGATCGAAGCGCAGCAGGCCTATTTAGACGCCGTTAAGGGGTTTCTGGGCCGCGCCGGATAGCGGAAAAACCGCAGATATACTGCGCCGCTCTTGATGAGCGAGACAGATATCCGCAAGCAGGTTGACGACCCTGAGGTCTGGACGACCGGGCCTGAGGGCGAGCTGATCCCCGACTACGAGTCGACCTTCCCGACGATCAACGAGGGCGAGGTCGTGCACGGCACCGTCGTGCGCGTCGACAAGGACGAGGTGCTCGTCGACATCGGCTACAAGTCCGAGGGGGTCATCCCGGTCTCCGAGCTCTCGATCCGCCGCTCGGTCAACCCGGCGGACGAGGTCGGGATCGGCGAGGAGATCGATGCGCTCGTCCTCACGAAGGAGGACGCCGAAGGGCGCCTGATCCTGTCGAAGAAGCGCGCCCGCTTCGAGCTCGCCTGGAAGACGATCGAGCAGAAGGCGGAGACGGGTGAGGCGATCGAGGGCCGCGTCATCGAGGTCGTCAAGGGCGGCCTGATCCTCGACCTCGGCGTGCGCGGCTTCCTCCCGGCGTCGCTCGTCGACATCAGGCGCGTGCAGGACCTCGACGAGTTCCTCGGTCAGACGCTTCGCTGCAAGGTGATCGAGCTCAATCGCTCGCGCAACAATGTCGTCCTCTCGCGCCGCGCCGTCCTCGAGGACGAGCGGAAGGAGATGCGTCAGGCGATCCTCGACCGGCTCCAGCCCGGCGACGTCGTCGAAGGCCAGATCTCGAACATCGTCGATTTCGGCGCCTTCGTCGACCTCGACGGCATGGACGGGCTGATCCATATCTCCGAGATCTCCTGGAGCCACGTCAACCACCCTTCCGAGGTGCTCGAGATCGGCCAAACGGTCAGCGTCAAGGTGCTCGACATCGACCGCGAGCGTCAGCGGATCTCGCTCGGCCTCAAGCAGACGCAGAGCGACCCGTGGCAGCAGGTGCTCGACTCCTACAGCGAGGGCGACGTCGTCGAGGGGAAGGTGACCAAGGTCGTCACCTTCGGTGCCTTCGTCGAGATCATGCCGGGGGTCGAAGGGCTCGTGCACATCTCTGAGCTCGCGCAGCACCACGTCGAGAACCCGCGCGAGGTCGTCGCCCAGGGCGACCAGGTGCAGGCCAAGATCATCGAGGTCGATCCCGAGCGCCGCCGGCTGTCGCTGTCGCTGAAGCGCGTCGAGGGCGAAGGCCCGACTCCGGCCTCCGAGCTCGGGCTCTCGGACGAGGTCTTCGGCGACTCGAGCCCGGAGCTCGCCCAGCACACGGGCTCCGAGCCCTCGCCTGAGCCCGTTGCCGGGCCGGAGGAAGCTCTCGAGCCGGAGCCCGAGGCCGAGCCGGTCGCGGACGAGACCGACGGCGAGCAGCAGTAGAGCTCCGATCTCCGTCGCCATCACCGGCGGCATCGGAGCGGGCAAGAGCGAAGCCCTGAAGGCATTCGCGCGTCACGGTGCCGCCGTCGTCTCGAGCGACGAGATCGTGCACCATCTGATCCGCTCCGACCCGAAGGTCAAGCGGGCGATGGTCGAACGGCTCGGCGAGGAGATCCTCGGCCCCGACGGCGAGATCGACCGGAGCCGGGTCGCTGACCGGGTCTTCGGCGACCGCAAGGCTCTCGCCTGGCTGGAGGGGCTGCTGCATCCGAAGGTCTCGGCCGAGTACCTGAGATGGCGGGAGCAGCGCGGCCGGCTCGAGAGCTCGCCCGAGGTCTCCGTGACGGAGGTCCCCCTGCTCTACGAGGTGAAGGGCGAGAAGCGCTTCGACAAGGTCGTCGTCATCACGGCGCCCGAGAAGCTGCGAGAGGCGCGTTCCCGCGTCCCGCTCGCGGGCCGCTCGGATCGGCTGCTGCCCGACAGGGAGAAGGTGAACCGAGCGGACTTCAGCTACGTGAACACGGGGACGCTCGAAGACCTCGACGCCTGGGTCGGGAGCGTCATGGAAGAGCTGCGAGCTTCTCGCGCGCCTGCGCGGCAGTGACGACGTTGCCTTTCGCCTCCGCGATCCTGAGCCCGCGTTCGAGTGCCTCGCGCGCTGCGTCGGGTTCGAGGTGCGTCGCGATCTCGACCGCTGCCATCGGGCCGTCGAAGCTGTCGAATTCGCTTGCGAGACCCATCACCTCGGCAGCGAGCCGGGCGGCCTCGACGCGATCGCCCCGGTGGCCGGCGACGTGTGCCTTCGCCACCCGCCAGTAGATCTGTGTGATGTGGTCGTCCTCGGAGCCGATCCGCCGGCCGTTGTCGGCGTAGAGCTCCGCCTCGTCGAATCGGTTCTGCTTCGTCAGCGCGAGCGCCAGCAGCCCGTCGACGGTCGAGAGGTAGCCGCGCTCGCCCGCCGCCTCGAGGATCTCGTGCGCCTCGCTGAGGAGACGCTCCGCCGCAGCAGCATCGCCGGCGATCAGCTCGATGATTGCGACGGGCTGTGAGATGGCGGCGTACTGGACCTTCTGGCCGAGCTCCCAAAGCCCGTCGCGCCCCTCGGCCGCGAGTTGCCGACCCCGCACGAAGTCACCCTTCATCGCGAGCAGCGCCCCTTGAACGACGAGCAGCTCGGTCTGTGCCATGTGACCGAGCTCCGCGGTCCGCAAGAGCTCCTCGCATTCCCGGAGTGCGTCGTCGACAGGCGTCTCGCCCCACATCAGGATGAGCCCGATCCAGTAGAGGGCGTGGGATCTGACCTCCGGATCGTCGAGGGCCTCGGCCAACGCCAGCGCTCTCCGGATCAGCTGCTCTCCGCGGCGGTTGTCGCCAAGCCATGTGTTGAGGACGGCGAGCCGCCAAAGGACCTCCGCGACCAGCGCGTCCTCGTCGAGGCGTTCGGCGTCGGCCAGCGCCGCCTCCAACGTT
>Ga0081538_10003076_pt1 | contig 15870 bp, 18 predicted proteins | sample TabmetS5T2R1_FD_71022 | JGI IMG/M metagenome (GOLD analysis project Ga0081538, IMG submission 71022) | Tabebuia heterophylla rhizosphere microbial communities from the University of Puerto Rico - S5T2R1 | ecosystem: Host-associated > Plants > Roots > Rhizosphere ... | reverse complement strand
CTTCCGATCTGTCGCGTTCACGGCGCGGACCGAGACAATGGGAGCTGCCGCGACGGCAGAGTTCCTGAATCACCATTTCGCGCTGGTGACGGCATGCATCGAGGCGGAAGGCGGCATCATCGACAAGTACATCGGCGACGCGGCCATGGCGCTCTGGGGCGCGCTCGAGAGCCAGGCAGATCACGCCGCTCGGGCGACACGCGCCGCGCGCGCCATTGCCCGTGCCATTCGAGAGGACAATGCCAGGCGCATGCCACCCATCAGGATGCGCATCGGCATCCACAGCGGCCCGGTGGTCGTCGGCAACATCGGCACCCCTACCCGGATGAACTACACCGTGGTCGGGGACACCGTGAATACCGCGCAACGCCTTGAGAATCTCGCGAAGGAGCTGCTGCCGGACGCCGATGTCGCCATCCTGCTGAGTGAGACCACCGCAAGCATGCTGCCTCGTGAGATCCCCGTCATTCCGCTTGGAGAGCACCAGCTGCGCGGCCTCGGCGGCGCCGCGAAGGTTTTCGCTCTTGCGACATGAACGGCCCAGGCGACATGGATGAGATGCGGGAAATCCTCGACTTCTGGTTCGCCGAGGATACCAGGCCCTTGTGGTTCGCGCCGACGCCGGATTTCGATCGCGCGATCCGGGAGCGCTACGGCCAGGCGTCCGCGCGTGCGGCTGCCGGCGAGCTGACCGGCTGGGAGGACAGCCCCGAGGGTTGTGTCACCCTGTGCCTGCTGCTCGACCAGATGCCGCGCCACATTTTCCGCGGCACGCCACGCGCGTTTGCCACCGACGACAAGGCCGTCGCTGTCGCCGAGCGGGCGGTCAGTCGAGGGTTCGAGCAGGGCCTGTCGTCCAGCTACAAGACTTTTCTGTACATGCCGTTCATGCACAGCGAGAGGCTCGCCGACCAGTTGCGGGCGGTCGCGCTGTTCGACTCGGCGGGCCTCGGTGAGGCTCGCGACTACGCCAAGGACCATCTCTCGATCATCCGCCGCTTCGGGCGCTTTCCCCATCGCAATGCGATCCTTGGCCGAAGCAGTACCCCCGAGGAGCTTGAGCTTCTGGCGCAGCACGGCGAGCACTACGGTCAACGTGCCGAGGAGGCCCCGGATCGAGCGGTCGCTCCTCAGGAGGGGTCTCGACCCAGGGAGTAGAATTCGTCATTGGGACGCATGTCGGTGAGGTGCGCCATCCGGTTCGAGAGGGCGAACAGGCTGGTGATCGCACCGATGTCCCAGACGTCCTCCCGCGTAAAGCCATGACCCAGCAGCATCTGGATGTCCTGTTCGCCGAAGCTCTGCGGCGCGGTGGCCAGCTTGAGCGCTGCATCGAGCATGGCGCGCTGGCGTGGACCAAGATCGGCAGAGCGATAGTTGATCGCCACCTGATCCCCGAGCAGCGGGTTTTTGGAGAACAGACGCAACAACGCACCGTGGGCCACGACGCAGTACGGGCACTGATTGGCCGCGCTGGTCGCAACCACGATCATCTCCTTCTCGGCCTTGGTCAGACCGCCCTCGCGCAGCATCAGAGCATCGTAGTAGGCGAAGAAGGCGCGAAACTCATCGAGCCGGCGGGCGAGCGCCAGGAACACGTTCGGCACGAAGCCGGTCTTGTCGCGCACCGTCTGGATGCGCTCCTGCATGTCCGAAGGAAGCTCGTCCAGCGCCGGCACGCTGAACCGGCTGATCGGCGCTTTGTTCATGCTGGGGGTTTCGCGAGCCGCGTCAATGCGGTCAGCGGGAATAGGTGATGTAGTTGCTCCAGTAGCGCTCCAGTGCGCTCAACACCTGATTGGCAGCCGCGAGCTGTTCCTGGCCGACTACCTGCCGCTCCAGTTCGGCGGCGTTCTTACGATACAGCTCGTCAATGCGCCCACACAGCTCGAGGCCCTTCTCCGAGACGCGGACACGCGTCATGCGGCGGTCGTGTGGCGAGCGTTCCTGGTTGAGATAACCGTTCTCGACCAGCTTCTTGACATTGTAGGACACGTTCGAGCCGAGATAGTAGCCGCGCGCCGTGAGTTCACCGACGGTCAGCTGTTCATTGCTGATGTTCGACAGAATCAACGTCTGCACGTTGTTAATGTCCTCGATCCCGAGGCGGTCGAGCTCCGTCTTGATGACATCGAGAAAGCGACGGTGGAGGCGCTCGATCAACCGGATCGTCTCTAGGTAGCTCTGTTTCACAGTTGCCTCGAATTCCGGCTTGGGACGTCTAGTTAGCGAATAACGAGCATGTCAGCCGCGACTTTGCAACCATTGTTTATAGATCTCCAGCGATCATTCGGATGATCGCCGAGAAGTCCAGACCGCCATGACCGCGATTGGCGAACAGCGCGTACAGGCTGCGCGCCTGTGCGCCCATCGGCGTCGGGGCGTCGACGCTTTGCGCCGCATCCTGCGCGAGACGCAGGTCCTTGGCCATCATCGCCGCGGTGAAGCCGGCCTGGTAGTCGCGGTTGGCGGGCGAGCTCGGCACCGGGCCCGGTACCGGGCAATAGCTGGTCAGCGACCAGGACTGGCCGGACGACTGGCTGCTTACCTCGAACAGCTTGTCGGCGGCGAGCCCCAGGCGCTCGGCCAGGACGAAGGCTTCGCATACGCCGATCATCGAGATCGCGAGCATCATGTTGTTGCAGATCTTGGCCGCCTGCCCATTGCCCGAAGGGCCGGTGTGCACCACGGCCTTGCCCATCTGCTCGAGGATCGGCCGCGCGCGCGCCACCCCCTGCTCGCTGCCGCCGACCATGAAGGTAAGGGTGGCTTTCTCCGCGCCGGCAACACCGCCGGAGACCGGCGCGTCGAGCACCTCGAGCCCACGCTCCATTGCCGCCTGGTTGACCGTGCGGGCACTGTCCACATCGATCGTCGAGCAGTCGATCAGCAGGGCGTCGGGCGCGGCGCGCGCGATGATGCCATGGTCGCCGAAGTACACCTCGCGGACGTGCCGGCCTTCCGGCAGCATGGTGATCACGCATTCCGCCCCGGCCGCCGCGTCCGGCACCGAGCCGGCCGCCCTGGCCCCAGCCCTGCCCGCCGCATCCAGCGCGGCCGCCACTAGGTCGTAGCCGACCACCTGATGTCCTGCCTGCAGCAAGTTACGTACCATCGGGAGGCCCATTTTGCCGAGTCCGATGAAAGCGATGGCAGCCATCCCGTCCTTCCGCTCAGCTGGCTAAGAGGACCCGTCGAACTGCAAGTCACCGTGAGGCAGCGGTCGGAAATAGGCCTCGACATGGGCCGCCGACACATCCTCCAGCCGCTTCGGCCGCCACTCGGGCCGTCCGTCCTTGTTGATGATCAGCGCGCGCACTCCCTCGCGGAAATCATGCCCGGCCAGAAAGCGCGGGACAAGCCGGTATTCGAGGCGCATGGCGTCGTCGAAGTCGAGGGCCGCCCCCTCCTGCAGCTGGCGGAAGGTGACCGCGAGGCTGGTCGGCGACTTGGACGAAAGCTGCTCCAGCTGCCCCTCGCCCCAACCGCTCTCCTCGTCGCCCAGCGCGTTCAGCACGGCGCCGAGATCCTTCCTGCCGTAGCAGGAATCGATCCGGTCGATGTCCTCGGCGAGTGGCGCCGCCCCGGGATGTGCCTGAAATTCCGCCAGGAGGCGGTCCACCGTCGCGCGCGCATCAGCCCTGAGGTCAGCGCGGACCAGCGCATCCTCCAGCGCGTCCAGCCGCTCGCTTGGTACAAAACAGGAGCCGATCCCGGCCCAGACGCAATCGGCCGCGTTCAGCCGCGCGCCGGTGAGGCCGAGGTACATGCCGAGCGCACCCTGCAGCCGCGGCAGCATGTAGGTCGCGCCGACGTCCGGGAAGAAGCCAATGCCCGTCTCGGGCATCGCGAACACCGTACGCTCGGTAACCACGCGGTGCGAGCCGTGCACCGAGACGCCGACGCCACCGCCCATGGTAATGCCGTCGAGCAGCGCGACGTACGGCTTGGTGAAGTGGTGTAGCCGGGCGTTCATGGCATACTCGAGCGCGTAGAACGCCAGGGCGGGCTCCACGCCCTCTGCGCTCAGCACCTCGTACAGCCAGCGAATGTCGCCACCGGCACAAAAGGCGCGCTCGCCGGCGCCCTTGATCAGGACGATATGCACGTCCGGATCGGCCTGCCAACGGGCCAGACCTTGGTGCATCGCCCGACACATGTCGAACGACAGCGCATTGAGCGCGCGCGGCCGGTTCAAGGTCACGATGACCACGCCCCCGCGCTGCTCGATGCGGATCTCGTCGCTCGCGCGCATGCCCTCAGCCGTCGAGCAGGCGACGGGCGATGATCAGCCGCATGATCTCATTGGTGCCTTCGAGGATCTGGTGCACCCGGACGTCTCGGAGGAAGCGCTCTATTGCGTACTCCTTTATGTACCCGTACCCGCCGTGCAGCTGCAAGGCGTCGTTGCACACCTTGAAGGCGACGTCTGTGGCAAAGCGCTTGGCCATGGCGCAGGCGACGGTGGCATCCGGCGCCGCCCGGTCGAGCGCCGACGCCGCCCGGTACACCATCAGCCGCGCCGCTTCGAGCTCCGTCGCCATGTCCGCAAGCCGGAACTGCAGAGCCTGGAACTCGGCCAGGCGCCGGCCGAACTGCCGCCGCTCCAGCAGGTGCTCGCGCGCCCGTTCATAGCAGGCGCGGGCGGCGCCAAGCGCGCAGGCCGCGATGTTGATCCGTCCGCCGTCCAGCCCCTGCATCGCGATCCTGAAGCCCTCGCCCTCGGCGCCGATCCGGTGGGCAAGGGGCACCCGGCAGTCCTCGAACATTACCATGGCGGTCGGCTGCGAATGCCAGCCGAGTTTCTTCTCCTGCGCGCCGAAGCTCAGTCCGAGCGTGCCGCGCTCGACCACCACGCAGCTGATCCCGCGCGGTCCTTCGCCGCCGGTGCGCACCATGCAGAGGTACACGTCGGCCTCGCCAGCGCCGGAGATGAACGCCTTAGTGCCGTTCAGCAGGTAGTGATCGCCAGCAGGCACGGCGCGCGTGCCGAGGCTCGCTGCGTCGGAACCAGCGCCCGGCTCGGTCAGGCAGTAGCTGGCGAAGCGCTCCATGGTCATCAGATCTGGTAGCCAGCGGGCGCGCTGCTCCTCGGACGCAAATGCGTCGACCATCCAGGCGACCATGTTGTGGATCGAAATGTAGGCGGCGGTCGAGGTGCAGCCCGCCGCGAGCTCCTCGAACACGATCGCGGCATCGAGGCGCGACAGGCCGGCACCGCCGAACTCCTCGCGGACATAGATGCCGGCGAAGCCGAGCTTGGCCGCCGCGCGCAACGCCGCTACCGGGAAAAGGCACTGCTCGTCCCACTCGGCCGCATGCGGCGCCAGCTGCTCGGTGGCGAAGGCGCGCGCCATCTCCTGGAACGCCCGCTGCTCCTCGGTCAGGTCGAAGTCCATGCGCCCTGCTCCGCCACTACAAGCCCGGATGCTCGGCCGGGTGCAGCGGCACAGCCGCCGCGTCGTTGCGGCCGCCGCGAGCATCGGGCCGATCTGACGCCGCAGAGCCCCCGCGAGTAGGTCACGGCGTGGATCGATACCATACCGCCCCTAGGTGCATCCGGCCACAAGCGCTATAACCCGGAGGATGCCGTCAGAATGTGTGTCCTGCCATGCCACGCCCGCAATATACCCCGATCGCTGCACCGTTCCCACGCACCCGGCTGCGCCGCAACCGCCGCGACGCATGGTCGCGACGCCTGGTGGCCGAGACCCGGCTCGAAGCGGCCGACCTGATCTGGCCGGTGTTCGTCCTGGACGGTCGGAACCGGCGCGAGCAGGTGCCGTCCATGCCAGGCGTCGAGCGACTCTCGATCGACCGGCTGCTGCCGCTGTTGCAGGAGGCTGCGGCGCTTGGGGTTCCGGCGGTTGCGCTGTTTCCGGTGACGTCCCCGGAGCTGAAGACCGCCGACGGCGCCGAGGCGACCAATCCCGGCAACCTGATGTGCCGTGCGGTGCAGGCGGTCAAGGCGAGCGTACCGGAGCTGGGGGTGGTCTGCGACGTCGCGCTCGATCCGTACACGACGCACGGCCAGGACGGGCTGATCGACGATGAGGGCTACGTGCTGAACGACGAGACGCTTGCCGTGCTCGTCCAGCAGGCGCTGGTCCAGGCCGAGGCCGGCTGCGACGTGATCGCCCCGTCCGACATGATGGACGGGCGGATCGGCGTGATCCGCAAAGCCCTCGACGAGGCCGGCCTCCAGCATACCCGGATCATGTCCTACGCCGCGAAATACGCCTCCGGGTTCTATGGCCCGTTTCGCGACGCGCTCGGCTCGTGCGACGCGCTCGGCAAGCGCGGCAAGGAGACCTATCAGCTCGACCCGGCGAACGCTGACGAGGCGCTGCGCGAGGTCGCGATGGATCTCGCCGAGGGCGCCGACATGATCATGGTGAAGCCGGGTATGCCGTATCTGGACGTGGTGAGGCGCGTCAAGGACGCGTTCGGCGTGCCCACCTTCGCCTACCAGGTCAGCGGCGAGTACGCGATGATCAAGGCCGCCGCCCTGAACGGCTGGCTCGACGACGAGCGCGTCATGATGGAGGCCTTGCTCGGCTTCAAGCGCGCCGGCTGCGATGGCATTCTGACCTACGCCGCCCTCGATGTCGCGCGGCGGCTGAGCCGATAAGGGATGTCAGCCGAGAAGCCAGTCGCGCACGATCTCGATCTGATCCTTGGCCATCAAGGCCGGCGCATGGCCGGTGCCGTCGATCTGGATGACCTCCGCGCCCGGGCCGCGTCGGGTCATCTCTTCTGCGGTCTCGGCGAGCAGCAGGTCGCTCTCAGCGCCGCGCAGCACCAGGACGGGGCAGCGAATCTCGTCCCATACCGGCCATAGATCGACATCCTCGATCGGGCCGCGCTTCATGGGTTCGCCGAGGCGCTGGTCGTAGCTCAGGCGAAACGTACCATCTTCCCGGCGGCTCGCGCTGTGCTCTGCAAGGTGCCGCCATTCGGCATCGCTCAGCGGCCCGAAGCCGGCATGAATTTCCCGCAGATGCGCCTCCAGTGCCTCGAGGCTGGCAAAGCTCAGCGACGATCCCAGGTACATGTTGATGCGCTCGAGCGCAGCCTTGGGGATGAACGGACCGATGTCGTTGAGCACCAGGCGCCGGATCGGCGCCCCGCTCGCTGCCACACCCATGCCAATCAGGCCGCCCATCGAGGTGCCGACCCAGTCCACCTCTCCAAGCGACAGCTTGTCCAGCATCTGCAGCATATGAGCGACGTAGGTCGGCAGCGCGTAGTGCTCGGGGTTGCCGAGCGGATCGCTCAAGCCCCGGCCGACGATGTCCGGGCAGATCACGCGCGCCTGGTCCTGTAACACCGCAGCCAGATGGTCGAAGTCGCGGCCGTTGCGGGTGAGGCCGTGCACGCAGATAATGGCGCGCGCGGCGCCGGGGCTGCCCCATTCCGCATAGCTGAGGCCATAGTCGCCATCTGGCCCTTCGACTTGGATGCGGCGGATTTCCATGGCTGACCTCGCGGAGGGGTGCGCGCCGGATTGCGTTCTCGCAGCGCCTCGGTTAGCCAGGGCCTGATCCAGCGTCAACCGTCCAATGCCCAGGCGGAGTGATCCATGCCCGAGTCCGGGCGCCTGCACCTTGTCGTCATGCTCGTTCTGAGCCGGATGCGCGTCTTGAATCCGGCGCCATCTTCGCGGGACGGGGATAAGTGGGCGCAGCATCGGACAGCCCGCGCCGAGGCGTTGGACCGAGCGTAACTCGATGGCCGTCGAACCCAGTTTCGAGATGTGGGCGACGCTGATCCTCACCGTCGTAGCAATCGTCGCCTACGCCTCCGAGCGGATCCCGGTGGAGCTCGCCTCGGTCGGCATCCTCGTGCTGCTGCTGCTGTTGTTCCATGTCACGCCGCTGGTCACCGGGGCGCCGCCCCAGCTCGGGCCGGACGACATTCTTGGTGGCTTCGCGAGCCCGGCGCTGATCGCGGTCAGTGCCCTGCTCGTGGTCGGTCAGGCCATGGTCAGCACCGGCGCGCTCGAGGGGATCGCCCGTTTTCTCGTATGGCTGTCGCGGGGCAGCTTCCAGCGCGCGTACGCCCTGAGCCTGGGGTACGTCACCGCCAGCAGCGCCTTCCTCAACAACACGCCGATCGTGGTCATCTTCATGCCGATCCTGCGCTCGGTCGCCGAGCGTTACAGTCGTTCGGCCAGTGCGGTGATGATGCCGCTCAGCTTTGCCGCGATCCTCGGCGGCATGCTGACGCTGATCGGCACCTCGACTAACCTCCTGGTGTCGGGCGAACTCGCCAGGCTCGGTCAGCAGCCGTTGGCCTTCTTCGACCTGACGATACCGGGGCTGGTCCTGGCCCTCGCCGGCGGCGCGTATGTACTGCTCCTGCCCGCGCTCCTGCCGCAGCGGGACGAAGCACCGGGGCTGGTCACGGTCGACGGCAAGCAGTTCATCGCCGAGATCGACGTCGCGCCGGTTTCCAAGCTGGTCGGCGAGGCCTCGCGGGGCGGCTTGTTCCCGGGGCTCTCCGACGTGACCGTGCGCCTGATCCAACGCGATCAGAGCATGATCCTGCCGCCGTTCGAGAATGTCGTGCTGCAGCCCGGCGACGTGCTGATCGTGGCCGCCACGCGCAAGGTGCTGACGGAAATCCTGGCCAAGAACCCCGGCCATCTGCTGCGCACTTCGGGCGCGGCCAGCGACCCGGCAGTCGCTGGCACGCAGCCGAGCGAACTGGTGCTCGCCGAGGCGATGATCAAGCCGGCCTCGCGCATGATTGGCCAGACGCTCGAGCTGACCAATTTTCCAGCGCGCAGTCAGTGCACGGTGCTGGGCATCCAGCGGCGCGCACGCATGTTGCGCACCCGCTTGCACGAGCTGCGCCTGGAGCCAGGCGACGTGCTCCTGCTGGTCGGCCGGCAGGACGCGATCGAGCAACTGCGCGCCGATCCTGACGTCCTGCTCATGGAGTGGTCGGCCAGCGAGCTGCCGCTCATCAGCAAGGCGCCGATCGCCGCCGCCATCTTCGCGGTGATCGTCCTGCCGGCAGCGCTCGATCTGGTGCCGATCGTGATCACCGCGCTGTTCGGGGTCGTCGCGCTGATCGTCACGGGCTGCCTTAACATCCGCCAGGCAGCGCGCGCGGTCGACCGGGAGATCGTGCTGATCGTCGCCGCGGCGCTGGCGCTCGGCACGGCGCTCGAAGCGACCGGTGGTGCAGCCTACGTCGCCATGCTGGTCCTGCAGGCGATGGAGGGGGCGTCCCCGAGTGCCGTGCTCTCGGTGTTCTTCCTGATCGTGGCGGCGGTCACCAACGTGCTCACCAACAACGCGGCGGGCGTGCTGTTCACGCCGATCGCCGTCAACGTCGCGGCCGCCCTCGGCACTGACGTCTTCCCGTTCGCGCTGGCGGTGGTGTTCGGCGCCAGCTGCTCCTTCGCCACGCCGATCGGCTATCAGACCAACCTCCTGGTCATGGGCCCGGGACACTATCGGTTCAGGGACTTCGTGACCGCGGGCCTGCCCCTGGTCTTCATCGTATGGGCCGCGTTCTCGCTGTTCGTGCCCTGGTACTACGGCGTGCGCTGACCTAGATCGGACGGCGTCCGGCCATGCACCTGTTCTTCAGCACGGAGCAAGCCCCCTGCCCTTATCTCGCCGGCCGCCTCGAGCGGCGGCTGGTCACGGCACTGGACGGCGACGATCCAAACGGGCTGCACGATCGATTGCTGCGCGCCGGTTTCCGCCGCTCGCAGGGCTATGCCTATCGGCCGGGCTGCGCCGGCTGCCAGGCGTGCGTACCCGTACGCATTCCGGTGGCGCAGTTCGTCTTCCGGCGGCCTTGGCGGCGCATTCTGCGCGACAACGCCGACCTGGTGGCGAGCGAGCGCCGGCCGGTGGCCACGCAGGAGCAGTACGCGCTGTTTCGCCGCTACCTGGACGGCCGCCACGTCGCGAGCGGGATGGCCGAGATGACCTGGGCCGAGTTCCGCGCGATGATCGACGACAGCCCGGTCGACACCCGGGTGATCGAATGGCGCCGGTCCGATCGCAGTCTGATCGCGGCCAGCCTCACCGATCGCTCCCGCAGCGGCTTCTCCGGCGTATACAAGTTCTTCGACCCCGACGATGCACGGCGCTCGCTCGGGAGCCTGATTATCCTGTGGCACGTGCAACGCGCCGCCCAACTCGGGCTGCCGTACGTCTATCTGGGCTACTGGATCGCCGGCAGTCCGAAGATGGCGTACAAGGCGCGCTTCCAGCCTCTGGAACAACTTACGCCGGGCGGGTGGCGGCCGATGGCGGCGGAACCGGCGCTGGCAGCCGCTGCTGTCCAGCAGGAACCTGGCGCCGCCTGAGCTCCAGTCACGTTCGCCGACTGGGTTTGTTCGGCTCCCGCGGCGGGGCATGCCCCTCGATGCCGCCCTAGAGCCCGAGTAGCGGCCGCAGATCGTTCACCAGCGCTTGGCCGGCGAACGGGTTGCGCACCACGATGCCATCCAGCGCGGCGCCGTCGTGCATGTCTTCGCTGAGAGCGATGCTGCAGCCGGCCTGCCGAGCGGTCGCCAGGAGCAGGGCGTCAAACAGTCCAAATCGCTCCTTTTCAAAGGCTGCGTATGCCACGTCCAGGGCGGTCGCATCGGCTGCGACGATCGGGAACGCCCGCAGCCAGTCGCGCGCCTGGGCAACGGCTTCATGCCGGGGAACCAAAGCCTTTCTCGTCACAGCGAAGACGAACTCCGCCAGCGCCTGAACCGTCAGGATGCACGGCCGCTCGGTTGAGCGGTCTACGATGTCGATTGCCACCTGATGCTTGGAACCCGCTGAGCGGTCGACAGCGTAGATGAGGATGTTCGTGTCGAGGGTGTAACGCTCCTCACCGCTCGTAGAGTTCGTCTCGATTGAACTTGTAGCCACCTAGATCCCAGCCACGGCGCATGCGCTCGAGCGCGCGCTGCCGGGCGGCCTGCTGTTCGGGCGTGAGTACGCGCTTGCCCGGCTCGATCGGCACCAGGCGCGCGACCGGCTTGCCACGCCGCGTGATGACGAAGCTCTCGCCCGCCTCGACCGCCCGCACGTATTTGGCGAACTGCTGGTTCGCGTCGCGCAGAGCGACTTCCTTGTCCATGCACGCGTCTCCTGTACGGTAGCACGCAATGTAGCACATTCCGCGCGGATCGCCATTGTTATCAGCTACGAGGACGCCCTCGGGAGTTGGACTGGTGGCGATCGCGAAGCCCGGATCCAGCTCAGGCGAACGGCCGTTGCTGCCGTTGCATTTGCCAAACAGCTTGGATGGGGGCTAGAAACGCGCGCCCAGCCTCCACCTGAGGGCCGATGGCGCACGACATCCTGATCCTCAATGGTCCCAACCTGAACCTGCTCGGGCGACGGGAGCCGGACATCTACGGCCGGGCAACGCTCGCGGACGTCGAGGCGATGTGCCGCGCCGAGGCGGCCCGGCTCGGCCGCGGCGTCGACTGGCGACAGAGCAATAGCGAAGGCGAGCTGGTCACCTGGGTTCAGGAGGTGCCTGGCCACTTTGCCGGCTTGATCTTGAATGCGGGTGCCTACAGCCACACCTCCGTTGCGCTGCTCGACGCGCTGCGTACACTGGACGAACCCTTGATAGAGGTGCACTTGTCCAATATCTACCAAAGAGAAGCTTTTCGACAGCACTCCTATGTCTCCCTGGCGGCCAAGGGGGTGATCTGCGGGTTCGGTCCCCAGGGCTATGTGATGGCCCTGCGTGCGCTGGCGGCGATCTTGCACGATGCGCCCTAGTCGCATTGCGAAACCACTCCGCGACGAGCCGATGGCCAAGCCGAAGGTCGATACCGCGCTGATCGAGACGCTCGCCGAGCTGTTGCAGCGCACCGGCCTGACGGAGATCGAGTTGGCGGAGGGCGATTCGCGCATCCGCGTGGCGCGCCAGCCGCAGCCCCTGGTCGCCTCGGTGCCGGCGAGCGCACATGCATCTGCGCCGGCGAGTCCTGCCGTAAGCGACCAGGCTATCGGCCAAGCGGCGGCGGAAGAGCACCCCGGGGCCGTGCGCGCGCCCATGGTTGGCACCGTGTATCTGACACCCGAGCCCGGGGCGCCACCGTTCATCAAGGTTGGTGCTGACGTAAGCGAAGGCCAGATCCTGCTCATCATCGAAGCGATGAAGGTCATGAACCCGATTCGCGCAGCGCGCAGCGGGCGGATCGCCAACCTGCTGGTGGCCAACGGCGATCCCGTGGAGTATGGCGAGCTCCTCCTGATCATCGAGTAGCCGCAGGCCGGCGGTGCCCATGTTCGACAAGGTCCTGGTGGCAAATCGCGGCGAGGTGGCGCTGCGCATCATCCGCGCGTGCCGCGAGATGGGCATCGAAAGCGTGGCGGTGCACTCGACCATCGACGCCGATGCCATGCATGTCCGCCTCGCCGACGCCAGCGTGTGCATCGGCCCGCCGCCGGCGAGCGAGTCCTATCTCAACAAGGTCGCGATCCTCGCCGCGGCCGAGATCTCGGGCGCGCAGGCGATTCACCCGGGCTACGGTTTCCTCGCGGAGAACGCCGATTTCGCGCAGATGGTCGGCGAGCACGGCTTCGTGTTCATCGGGCCCGATCCCGAGCACATCCGGCTGATGGGCGACAAAATCGCCGCCAAGGCGGCGGTCCGCCGTCTCGGCCTGCCGGTGGTGCCGGGCACGGACGGCCCGATCACGCACGAGGTGATGGCGCGCGATGCCGCCGAGGCGATCGGCTATCCGGTCCTGATCAAGGCGGTCGCCGGCGGCGGCGGGCGCGGCATGGTGGTCGCCGCGGACGAGCCGGCCCTGCTCGAAGGGCTCCGCCTGGCTCGACGAGAGGCGGAGGCCGGGTTCGGCGACGATCGCGTCTATCTCGAGAAATATCTCGATCGGCCGCGCCATATCGAGCTGCAGATCCTGGCTGATCACCACGGCCACTGCATCCATCTCGGCGAACGTGACTGCTCGGTGCAGCGTCGCCATCAGAAAGTGATCGAAGAGGCGCCTTCAACCGTGCTGGACGAGGCGATGCGGGCGAAGCTGGGCAAGCGCGTCACCGACGGGCTGGTCAGGCTCGGCTATCGGAACGCCGGCACCGTCGAATTCCTGTATCAGGACGGCGAGTTGTACTTCATCGAGATGAACACTCGACTTCAGGTCGAGCACCCGGTGACCGAGATGATCACCGGGATCGATCTGGTGCGCGCCCAGATCGAGATCGCTGCAGGGGAGCCGCTCGGCCTGGCGCAAACCGATGTGCGCTTCGACGGGCATGCCATCGAGTGTCGGATCAACGCCGAGGATGCCAAGACCCTGCTGCCCACACCGGGGCGGGTCCAGGCCTATCATGCCCCGGCCGGACCGGGCGTGCGCGTCGATTCGGCGCTCTACGCCGGCGCTGGGGTGCCGCCGTACTACGACAGCCTGATCGGCAAGCTGATCGTTCACGACCGCTCCCGTGCCGATTGCCTGAACCGGTTGCGTCGGGCCCTGGGGGAGTATGTGATTGCCGGATTGCCGACCAGCATCCCGTTGCTCCAGGCGATCATTCGGGAACCGGCGTTCGTCGAGGGTGACTACCACATCGACTGGCTCGCCGGGTTCCTGCGCGGCTGGCAAACCGGCAACTGACCGGGAAGGAGCGAGGTGGCTTGCCCTGCGCTGGGGCGCTCGCTATGCCAGAGCGATGCCCGCACTGACCCCGGATCTGCTGCTCTGCGCCTATGCGAGCGGCCTGTTCCCGATGGCGAACGACCGGCACGATCCGACCATCCATTGGATCGATCCCAAGCGCCGCGGCGTTTTGCCCCTGGAGCGCTTCCATCAGCCGAAGAGCCTGCGCAAAGCGTTCCGCCGAGGCCAGTTCGAGATCCGGGTCGATAGCGCATTCGATCAAGTGATCGAGGCCTGCGCCGAAGTCCGCCCGGAGCGGCCGCGCACCTGGCTGAACGACGAGCTGATCGCGCTGTACGGTGCCCTCCACCGGCGCGGCTACGCGCACAGCATCGAAAGCTGGGCCGAAGGCCAGCTGGTCGGCGGTCTGTACGGGGTGTCGCTCGGCGCCGCCTTCTTCGGCGAGAGCATGTTCACGCGCATGCGCGACGCCAGCAAGGTCGCCCTGGTCGTTCTGGTCGAGCGGTTGCGCGCGGGCGGTTATCGGCTCCTGGACACGCAGTTCGTGACCGATCACCTGCGCCAGTTCGGGGCAATCGAGATGACCCGCGAGCAGTACCATCGGGAGCTGCGGCGCGCGTTGACCTCGCCCGCCGTGTTCTATTCCGACGAAGGCGCGGTAGTGTCCGGTACGCCCTGGCTGCCTGCGAGGGCCGCGCTGGGCTCCGCGCAGTCGACCACCCAGATGTCGTAGACCGGGTGCGCCAGGGCGGAAACCGCCGGGCTGGACGCGAACATCCAGCCGGAAAACAGGTCGACCGGCATCCCATTCGCGTCAGACGCCGGCGGCAGCTCACGGATCTCCAGAAACGCGGCGCTCTCCGGCGGCTCGGTCGGCGGCGTCTCGCGACAGGTGCGCGCGACCACCTCGAGCGTCCCGAACCGGGTCGGCTGGTCGAGCGGCGCGTGTACGGTCGAAATGCGCGCCGTCACCTTGTCGAGACCCTGAAGCACAGCCACGCGATGCTCGAGGACCGGGCCTTGGGCGTGCGCGGGCACCGCCCATGCAATGAACGATGCGGATGCAACCAGCCGGCCAAGCCGTCTCACTGCTCGCCCGCGCCCTGGCTGAAGATCATGTGGCCGATCAGATCCTCGAGATTGACCGCGGACTGCGTCAGCGTCACTTCGTCGCCGGCCTCCAGCATCTCGATGTCGCCGCCCGGCACGAGCGCCAGATACTTGCCGCCCAGAAGCCCGTTGCTGACGACGGCGGCCGAGGTGTCGGCTGGCAACCGCACATTCTCGCGCAGGCTGAAGCGTACCTCCGCGCGATAGGTCTCAGGGTCGAGCGTCTGATCGAGCACGGTCCCGACCTTGATCCCGCTGATCCGCACGTCGCTGCCCGGCTCCAGGCCATCCACCTTGTCGAAGCGGGCCATCAGCTCGTAGCCGCCGCTCTCCTGGATCTGGCTGCTGCTGTAGGCGAACGCGAGGAAACCGACGGCAACGATCAGGACGACCGCGCCGAGGAGCGTCTCAAGGAGATTTCGGCTCATCTCAGGTCCACTGGCGATCCATCCTCGCCCGCTTAACATCGTGACTTTCCCCCGAAGGCGCAAGCGGGTCCGCGGCCCGTCCAGGTGCAGGACCGATTGACCGCAGCAGCCAGCAACGGGCAATCAGTCCCTCGCCTGTGGGCACGCTCCTGCCCGGTACCAAACAGCTCTTTGCAAATCGCTACGAACGGCAGCAATCGTCGCCGCAGCAGGCGCTGGGCTTCGTGCCGAGAACCGTCACGCTGAGGAGGCCGACGCCGCTTGCCCGAAAAGCGACCAGCTCGGGCTCGGTCAGGTGCTCCCGGAGGAGCTCGGCCGGCAGCGGGACCGGCTTGCGCTCGACGATGCCGACGTCGCGGAAGCCAGTCTGACGAATGACTGCGAGATAATCGGCCTCGGGCATCGCACCCGCAATGCATCCGACGTACAGCGCCGCCGCCCTGCGGATGCCTTCCGGCAGCATGCCGGTCGCGATCACGTCCGAGACGCAGAAATGACCGCCAGGCTTGAGCACGCGCAAGGTCTCGGCGAACGCCTGCGCCTTGTCCGGCACCAGATTGAGCACGCAGTTGCTGATCACCACGTCGACTGTGTCGTCTCGCAACGGGAGTTGTTCGATCTCGCCGAGCCGAAATTCGATGTTGCCGTAGCCGAGCTTGGCGGCATTCGTCCGGGCGCGGGCGACCATCGCCTCGGTCATGTCGACGC